>Ga0209727_1000356_pt1 | contig 52744 bp, 65 predicted proteins | sample RifGroC1_FD_183995 | JGI IMG/M metagenome (GOLD analysis project Ga0209727, IMG submission 183995) | Groundwater microbial communities from Rifle, Colorado, USA - Groundwater C1 (SPAdes) (version 2) | ecosystem: Environmental > Aquatic > Deep subsurface > Groundwater | place: Rifle, Colorado... | reverse complement strand
TAAAGATATTTTAGTAAGAAATCTTATTCATGCTTCTGGAAACAAGGAAGATGCAGAAATTGAAGTCCCATTATGGTTTAATCAAAAAGAACTCCATTCATATAAGACAGTTCATGATCTAATTTGTTTGTGTTAAAATTGATTATCTTTACTTTTTATTAAGATAAAATTTTCCTTCATACTTACTTTCAAAAAAATCAAGATTTTCTTTTCTTATTGGAATATTTCCTTCTGCCAAACTAGAAGCTAATTTAGAGAGATTTTTATTAGAAATAAAATATCCTTCCAAAGAAGAGATTGATCTTTTCTCTTCTAAATTAGAATTTACATATAAAATTAAATCATATTTACTTTCAGGATCTGGATAACTCTCAAAATTAGGATCATAAAAAGTTCCAACAGGATAAATAAAAAATTCTTGATTAATTTTCATTTTACTCTTTATCTTTAATCCCTTGATTTGTTACAAAATAAATTGCTTCTCCATCTGGCAAATTTGGACTATCAATAAGCTTAGCAACACGACTTCCTTGCTTAGCTCTTCTTAAATAAAGCCTATAAGTTGAAGCATGACCCACTATATTTCCCCCAATTGCAGTAGTTGGATCTCCAAAAAGTTGGGCAGGATTTGCCATTACTTGATTCGTAACATAAACTACTATTTTCATAAGTTCATGCATATACCTATTTAATTTTTGTTGCCTATCTGCAAGTTGACCTCTCCCCGCAAATTCTGCTCTAAAATGTGCAGTAAGTGAATCAATAACAATTAATTTTATTGGTTCTCCTGATTTAATCATTTCTCCAATCTTTTCCAAAAGAAGAATTTGATGATCCGAATTGAATGCTCTTGCAATAAGAATATTTTTTAAAACCATCTCAGGATTTGCACCAATTCCCTCGGCAATTTGAGAAATTCTCTGAGGCCTAAATGTCCCTTCGGTATCAATATAAACTGCTTTTCCTCCAGCTCCTCCTTGATCAGTTGGAAGTTGAACATTCACTGCTAAAGATAATCCAAGCTGAGTCTTTCCAGAACCATAAGCTCCAAAAGCCTCCGTTATTGCTTTACTTTCCACACCCTTTCCACCCAGAAGATCATCTAAACTCTTACTTCCAGTAGTAATATGTAACACATTCAATCTCTTTTTTGCAAACTCCATCCCGTCACTAAAACCTAATTCTAACATGTTTCTTGCAGCCTGAATCGCTTTTCTTGCAACAGCAGGGCTTACTCCTGCAGCATCGGACAAAGAGGCCGAGCTCATCACAGCAAGGCCCATCATATCAAAAATTCCCGCACTCTCTAATTTTGAAAGAGCAGCAGGACCAATTCCAGGCAAATCTGTTAATTCTGGAATTTTATTCTCTTTTTTGGTCTTTGATTTTTTGTTTTCATCATCAGAAACAGCATCTTTAATTTCTTCAATTTCTTTTTTTGTCGCCATTAAAAATAAAATAGGACTTCATTTATAAAGTTTATAACAATTAATAATATACTTCTAAGGATTAATTTAAAAACTTTAAAAACTTTCCAAAAAAGTGAAAAAGCCTTATATAAAAAAGAGGGGCCAAATTGGGAATTTAAAAATTTGGGTTGTAAATGGGAATTATATAAGAAATAATCTAGATGTTGAATTTACAAATTGTGGGGAACATTATGTTTTTCCATTTATCCCTAAAGATGAGCTCTGGTTAGATGAAGAATTTGGAACTAAAGATGAAAAGCATTATATTGACTATCTTTTAACTGAATATTCTTTAATGTCAAAAGGAGTTTCTTATGATAATGCACTTATTAAAGCAGATTTGATCCAAAAAAGAGAGATTCAAAAAGAAAAAGGATTCAAACAATTAAAAAAATTAAAAGAAAAAGAGAATTATAAATTAATAGAAAAGATTCACAAAAAATTATTAAAAACTTATAGTGATCATCTAAAAGTCTGGATCATTGATGGAAAAATTGTGAGAGAGATTTACTTTATTGACTTTGTAGAAGGGGGTCATGATAAAGTTTATTCTTTTGTTCCAAAAAATGAAATTTGGATAGATGATGATATTTCTCAAAAAGAAAGAAAATTAATTTTACTTCACGAAGCTCATGAAAGATACCTAATGTCAAAGGGATTTACATATAGAGATGCTCATGCAAGTTCAAGTAGGATAGAACATAAATATAGGACCAACAAAATAGGTCTTGATGAAGCTTTAAAAAAAGAGATTTTAAACAACGATAAATTAATTAAAAAAGAAACAGAAGTAGGTTACCTTCATTATTAACAAAAAAAGATCTGCAATTCCAAAGATTAAAAAAAGAAATCCTTCCATTTTTCCACCCGTTTTAATAAAACCACTTATTTTGAATTTGAGAGGATAAAAAAGTCTCAAACCTTGTTTTGTTATCAAATCACAAAAAAGGTGAACAGAATACCCTATTAAAAATCCAAAAGAAAGAATTTGAAAATAAAAATATAATAAAAGATAGATTATAATTAGAAACAAAAGACTATGCATAATTCCTCTATGTTTTGTAAAAGAAGTTAACACTCTTGATGAAAATCTCTTCCCTATCTTAGAATTAAAAGAATCTAAATCGGGAATCAAGGTAGAGATTAAAACCATTCCTAGAAATAGAAAAGAATTATTAAAATAACTCATTAGAAGAAGCCCTCCAAAGAGAGAAATAATCACATGCGTTTTAAATAACATCTTAAATGTCTAATTCATCAATAAGTCTTTCAACATTAATTTCATCAATTGAATCTACAATTAATTCTGGGGTATTAAAATAAGAATTCATTCTAACATTTCCCCCAAAGACAAATTCCTTTCCCAACAAATTTTCTTTTTGCTGTTTCATAAGTTCTTCATCGGAATATTCACTCAAACCCATTTTCTGAACCATTTCATTAAAGAAAACCGCTCGAATGTTTTCTGTGCCATCATCAAGGACTAGATTTAATATTGCTTTTTTTTCTGTAGCAACTCCGGAAGAGATCTCTTCTTCTGTAGCCTTTTTTCCAGTTTGAACATTTGCATTAAAAAACCTCAAATCAAAAGCTTGAACTACAAAAGCCCGTGTATTAATCTTATCTCCTACATTAAATTCTTGGATATCTTTTTTCTTTGTAGGTCTTTCAACTTTAACCTCTGGGAACTTTTCTTTACTTAATTTAAATTCGGCAAAACTTCCCATATGAACTTCTCCTTGCCTCATATTTCCAGAGAGAATTTCTACAGAAACGCCTTCTTTAACAGTTCCATCTTCAATCATTTTAATATGATTTGTATCCCAAAGAACCAGTTTGATATTAGAGCTCTCGTCCGCTACAATCATATTAACCACTTTTCCCTCTTCCCCAGACTTTGTTGTAAAAGTTCTAATTGGATATATTGTGATTACCTTTCCTGAAAAATGAACTTTTCTCATCCCTGGAAGAAGCTCATCAATTTTTAATTTTTCATTATCAAAAGAGATTCCCAATTCTGCTGCAATTACCTGAAGTGCTCCTTCACGACTAATCAACCCAGAAAGTTTAGATCGTTTTGCCTCAACTCGCCTATCAATTTCTTCCTCTTCTATCCCAGAACTTTTAGATAATTTAGATAAAATTTTTTCATAACTGCCTTCCATAGTAAAAGAACCCCCTAACAAAAATAAAATTTTTATACTTCATTCCAAAAAAAAATCAACATTCTTTTTAAGCATTTTGTAAATTTCAAAGTAACAATTGAAAAAAGATTCAAAAAACCACAAACGTTTATAAACCTTGAAAAATTTTAAAAAAAATGACAGGAATAAATGGAGCAAAATACAAGTTGATGCCTAATTCTCCAGAAGTAGATCTTGAAAAAATAAAAGAAGTGGCAAAAAAGATTATTGAAGAATTTGGAGGAACAAATAAGGAATATTCGGTTGAACCCATTGCATTCGGATTAAAGGCAGTAATTGTCTTTTTCTTTTATCCGGACAATAAAAGCGTCGAATCTCTTGAAGAAGAATTTGTTAAAATTGAAAACGTCGTTTCTGCACAATTAATTGATATGAGAAAGATTGCCTAAATATTTATTAATAAAAATTTCTTGAATAAATTATGAAATTAACCCTTACAAATAAAACAGAATTGGTTGGACTTTCTGAAAAAGCTTCAGATCTTTTAATAAAAATTTTAGAAGAAAAAGTCCCAAAAGCAGAAATTCCAACAAAAAATGATTTAGAATTCAAAAGAATGGTTAATCAGATTTATCAAATTTCTCCTCTTTTATCTGAGGGGTATATCAAAATGTACAATTATCTCCAAAAAGAAAAAACAACTCCAAAAAGTAAATATATGAAACAATTAAAAAAAGATGGAACAAACAAAAAAAGATCTTGAAAATATCAAATTAAAGCTGATTGAACATATCAATGCAAATTATGAAAAAGATCAAGCAAAAAATTTTATAGAAAACATAAATTCTATGAGCGATGAAGAATTTTTAGCTTTTTTAAAAGAGCAGGGATTATTAGGGGAAGAAAAGAATCAAAAATCCCAATGTATATTCTGTTCGATTGTTTTTGGAGATATTCCCTCTACAAAAATTGGAGAAAATAAAAAAGCAATTGCAATTTTGGAGGTAAAACCTGTTTCATTAGGACATTCACTTATTTTACCCAAGGAGCATATAACTTCAAAAGAAAAACTTTCAGAAGAAGTTGGAAAACTGGCATTAGAAATTGAACAAAATTTAAAAGCCACTTTTAATCCAAAAAGAATAGAGAGGGTCTCTTCAAATATAATGGGACATGAAATCTTAAATCTTCTTCCAATTTATGACAATGAGACAATCGATTCAAAAAGAAAAATTCTCTCCGTAGAAGATCTTCAAAAAATAAAAGAGAAAATTGAAAAAAAAGAGATTGAAGAAGAACTTTTAGAAGAAGCTCCTAAAGAAAGTATTGAAAAAGAAATAAATGAAAAAAATACCTGGTTACCAAAAAGACTCCCTTAAAAACCAATCATTCTAAAAAATAAACTAAACCAACTTGTTTCAAGAAAAATCCAAAGAAGAATAAAACTAATCAAAAATACCGGTGCAAATTGAATTCCATATCTAAGAAAAACTTCGCTTTTTTTCTGTAATAATTTAATGTCTTCTTCACTTAAACCATCCCAAGTTGCTCTAATCACCTTCTTTCCTATTTTTACATCTTTGTACAACCAATCCCCTACAGTAATTTTTTTTGTTGAAACTCTTCTAACCATACAAAAATCATCAACAGATTTTAAAAAAAGATAAAAATAGGGGAAGAAAAATAAAAGGATTCCAATAAAAAATAAATTCTCCATATAAAAACTTAAAAATAAGAAGAGAACTGCAAAAAATGTACAAAACAAAATAAATCGTTTATTAATATTAAAAAGAGAACTAAAACCCTTTCTAAATTTTTCAAAATTAATAATACTTATTGTGAAACTCAAAAAAAGCCCATAAATTGCACCAACAAAAAGGTAAAGAAGGATAAAAAGAAAGAATATTTTTAAATTTTGAGCGAAGATTGGAAAAATTGGAAGAACTGCTCCAAGAGAGATCATCAATTTCATATCTCCTCCTGCAAACATCTTAATATAATAAAAAAGATTTGCCAAAGCTAAGAAAATTAGAAATCCTATTATTCCTTGAAGAAAAAAAGAAAAATTCTCTGAATAAAAAAGTGAATAAAACAATCTAAACCCTAATGCAAAAATAATCAGACTAAAATTAAGCCAATTTGGAATTTCTCTGCATTTTATATCTGAGATTACCGCAAAAATTAACCAGATAAAAGCCAGTCCATATAAAAATAAAAGTTCAATCATAAGAATATTTGTCAAAAAGAGTTTATAAAAATTAATTTTTCTTCTTTTTCTTACTCTGCACAGATTCTCTCAATTTGATGTTTCCCAACCTAAATTGACCTCCTGTTTTGTAAGGATGTTTTTTCTTTTCTTTAAGTTTATCTTTCACTTTATTTCTTTTCCCTTCAATAAATCTTACCATTCTTCTATAGACATAACTCCCTTTAAATTATTTACTCTCAAAAAAAATTAATTAACGAAACACTTATCTTCATTCGCAAGAACACTAGCATCATATTTTCCTGCAGTTGCCGTAACACTTCCCTTCTTCCCATCAATAACAATATCACTACATTGTAATCCACAACTAATTGTGGGACAAGGAGAAATTTTATATTTTGCAAAGGTACTTATGCTTGAAAAAACAGCACAAGTTGATTTGATACTTAATTTGTCTTCATTAACTCTTAAGGTTCTTTCTCCAGAACAATAGCTATATTGACCTCCAATAGAACACGCAGAAGAACAATCTTCAACAACCGAATCCACATTTGTAGGATTAATCAAAGATTTAAAACTACTCCATCCAGTAACAAAACCCCAAATAAGAATAACTAATATTATTAAACCCAATATTAAAAGAATTATAGTACTCGTGCTCAATCCTTGACCTTTTTTATTTTGGGATATCATCTCTGTTGAACTAAATATAGTAAAAAATATTTATAAAACTTCCTATGAGGGAACCTGATACTTTACGGAGAATAAAAGCACTTCTTTACCCCCAAAACCCAAGAATCCTCCTTGAAATTCTGATTTCTCCTCATAAAAATATTTCCTATCATATTCTTCTGTAATATTAAATAGTGTGCTTAACATTCCTTCTGACATTCCATGATTCTTATAGAATAGATACTCATCTGCATTTGAATTTATTTTTTGCAAAACACTTAACCCTACAAAAGAATTAGTAGTCTTAAAATCTGAAATAAAAAAAGTTAGAAGGGCAAATCCGCAAACAGCAAAGATACCAATCACAAAAAGCGTTACTGGAAGATCCCCTTTTTTATTTTTTAGTCTAATACTTTTTATCATCTTTTACTATACCTCATTAAAAGTTCAGTTTTAGTCTGATTATAATCTATCGAAAAATTTCCTGCTTCAGCATTTCTAGCTAAAGTTTTATCTAAAATTACTCTTTTTGGTTCAGATTTCAAAAAGAGATAGGAAATAATTGATTTTTTTAAAAAAGGATCTGAACCCTCAAAAGAAGATGCCGAAGTCAAACTTGGACGAAAACTTCCAATCTTTTTTGTTCCTCCAAGCATTGAAGCTCCAAAGATAAAAAAGATCATCATAATTACAATAAGGATCGTTGCAACTATCCATGTTAAAGTTTCACCAACCTGTCCTTTTTTATTTTTCATTTTAATTTGTATTTTCATCTACTTTTCCAACAATAGAAAGAATTTTAATTAGATAAACCGAATCAGATTTCGTTACTGCAAAAAATTCTTTTTCATTACAAGTCACAAGATTCGCTCTTTGTGAAACCCCAACACTACAGTCAGACTTCCAATTTTTATTTCCAGCCAATATATTAAAAGAAGATTTTTTCAAATCCCCGTCGGAAAAAAACCCTACTTCTAAATAATAAGGGGGTCTCTCTAAACTCCCTTCAATTGTAAAATTAAAATTACACATTTTTAAAAAATTATCCTTAAAGTCTTCTCTAAAGCCACCTTGGGGGTTTATTATTAAAGGATTAAATTCTCCTCCAAAATAAATGCAATCTGCAACTTTTTGAGCTAAAATTTCTGCTTCCTGACTTCGAACATCATAATTTTCTCCATAAAAGGTATTTACCATCAAAACAATTCCTACGGCAACAATGACTAGAATTGCAAACCAATAAACCGAAATTAATTTATCTCCTTTTTTATTTATGCCTTTTATGGTATTTATTTTTTTTATCATTTTATTTTTGAAAAGGTCATAATATAAAATCCTTCATATTTAGGATCTTTATCTGGATAAGCCGTCACATTTATGTAATTAAAAAAGTGATATTTCATCCCTCCTTTTTCACTCAATTTAATTATTGCATAGTTCCCATTTATTTTTAGAACGTCTGAAAAAGGAATTCCATTTTTATCTGAAACAGCTTTTAAATCTTGAAGATTTAGATGGATAGTCATAGTAGGTTTTGCCGAATCGATTAAAAGCGCAATATTTTTAGAATAAGCATCTTCGAGAATGATTGCTCCACTTCCTTGCTTAAGAAGGAATAAAATAAGAATTACCAAATAAAGGATATTCAAAACTATAAAAACAATATTCTCTACAAGAAATTCACCTTTTCTATTCATACTCTAAATAGAAAAAAAGAATTAATAAAGTTTCTTAACTTGAAGTAGAGATTTCATCACAGTTTAATGAATCAAATTCTGAAGACGTTACTTCTATTACTGAGGGAGGGATATAAAAATTTCCGCTTGGACCTTTAATAGAAGGAACAAGAAGATAAGAAGATGCTATCCATCCTGCAGATCCCCCAACTACTGCCCCTCCAACGGCTGTTCCAATTGCTATAACGGAAACCCCTCCTGTAAGAGGAATTGATGCAAGTGCTCCGAGTGCTAAAGCTCCTCCCAAAACCCATCCGACTTTGCTAACCTTACTAGTAATACCCATTAAAGAATAATATTGTTTTGAAAGGTCTACTTCCCCAAATTTTCCAGGATAGTTTAAAATTCCATTTATAAGAAAGTAATTTTCATAAGTTTGTCCATCAGAAATTTTATTCTTTGAAAGATAAGAATAAAACTCTTTTTTATCAAAAAAACTTTTATTTTCGAAGATGCTCTTAACTGAATTGTCAAAAGAGATTTGACTACAAATAGAACAATAATTCTTAGACAATGCTTCTGAAGAAATATAATCTACTTTTCCTTCCCCAAACATCCACCAACATTCAGCAAGTTGATCTGCAAGAGCCTTGTAGACTTCATCTTTAGTTTTAACTTTTATTACTTCTGGTTTAGTCATTACTTCACAACTTCCGTCGACACTCAAACAAACATACTGCCTTTTACATTGAAGCGGGAAAGTATCTACAGGTAAAATAGATTTTCCTCTAGTAATGACTGAATTATGGCAGATCTCTTGATCTGTTTCACTTCCGAGATTTAATCTTAAAAGGAAAAAAAGAATAACTGCAAAACTTACTACAAGGATTATCAAAATTACAATTTGTTGGGTTGTGAGTTCACCTTTTTTAAACATTTAAATCACTCCAAGACTTCTAAACAAAGTGTAAAGTCCTATTAAAGCTATCGCAAAAACAGCAATCCACAAAAAATATTTTATAAATTCATCTAGACCCATATTTTTTTAACCCCTATATTTGATCCAACCTTTGAGATTTGAACATTTGTTCCTCCGTCTGAAGGATCGTTAATTTCAAATTCATTAAATTTACTTAAATTTTTAACTACAACACATACTCCTGAACTATCACATTCATTGAGTTGTCTATTTTTAAACCATAAAGTATTATCATAAATTACTTTATCACAAATACATAAACAATTTTCTCCAGCACAAGAATTTGGTTTCTTTTCTGTTCCAATAAAACTAAACAGGTACCAAGAAGGAGGACTTATGTCTGTTATTTTTTCATTAGAAACTGCTCCAGAATTGATCCTAGAGATTATATCTTTCATTCTTCCAATTGTATCTTTTGCTTCATTCAGTTTTTGATCTTGAGAGGAAGTATAATAAATTGAAAAGAGAAGGTAAATCAAAAGAGAAATCCCAATTAATGCAATTACTAATTTCACTACCTCATTTGCAAGAAGCATCCCTTTTTTAGAAAGATTAATCATAAAAAGATCTCCAAAAATTTCCAAGACTTACATTCGTCGGAATTCCATTAAAAAATTCAAAAATTTTTTCTTTGAACATAAGATAAATTCCGAGGACTACCGCAACCACTACTAATACTCCCACAATAAGTTTTATTATTTGTTCTACTGTTAGTTCAGACATTTTAATTTCCTCTAAAAAGACCTTTTAATCCGTCAAGAAGGGATACCCCTTTCTCTTTCAAAAGAAAAATTGAGATCATCAAGACAACTAAAATTGCAAGAGAAATTAAAATCCACGGAAGATATTCCGAGACTATCCCTTTTTTATTCGATAAACAGCTTTTTTTGGACATGGAATAAAAAAGAAAATCTATTTAATAAATATTCCTAATCTATCCAAGAAGATTTCCAAGAACAGTTGCACTTAATATTGAAAGGGCAACAACACTCAAAAGGGCAACAATGAAATAAAGGCTCATTCCCTTTTTCAAATTAATTCCTACTTTATTTGTCATTTCTAATTTATCTTCTCCAGAATTAATTGTTACAAGTGTAGAAGTCAAAATAAAAATTATTTCAATTAAATAAATACCCACTGAAATTTGTAAGAAATATGGAGGAATCATATCTTGATATTGAAAAATATCCATTAAATTCTTGAATGAACCCAAATTTGTAGCGCCGGCACCAGAAAGATTTGCGACATCCAACATTCCTAAAATTGAAGTAATCATTGCTGCAAGCCCCACAACAATTCCTGAAAGAAGGGGTGCCAAAAAAGTCATATTACTTTTCATATCACTTGTAATCTCTGCAAGCAAATCTTTTAATCTCGTCGTTATTTTATCTAAATTTTTAAGATACTCTGATATGCTCATCAAACTTACTGCTGCAATTTTTAATCCTTTTTTACTTGATTCAATTAAAACTCTCATTGAGGTTGCAATTAAATCCGAAGGGAAAAATCTTATTGCTCCTCTTGTTCTATCAAAAATCGCTTTTTCTACACTCATCCCCATCTGACGAATATTATAATTAACTTTTCCAAAGAATTCTCCCGTCCTTAATCCTCTATTTGATTCTGCAACTTTTCCAAAAACAAGTTCCGGAGGAACTCCATTTCCAAGCCTATTTCCCAACTGAAATAATGAATTATTAAATTCTGATTCAAGCTCTTTTGTTTTTTCCCTTTCAATAATTAATTCCTTTGTTTTTCCATTATAAGCAATCGAGAAATAGAATGCAATTGAAAGTGGAAAAAGCATACCCAATAAAAGAGCTCCAAGTCCAAAAGGGCCTTTTATTCCAGTAGGAGTACTAATAAATCCAAAGAAATTTCCACTTCCTAAAAAAGAAAGTCCAAGTTCGCTAAATGAAAAATCTTTTGCAAGATCAAGAGAGGCAGGAATTGGAGTAAATTGGAATATTAATGGAATCAAACTTAAAATTAAGAAAGGTAAAATTATCCAAAAGGCTTTATGATAATGAACTTGACTTTTATATCTAGGATATAAAGGATTTTTTTCAAGTAAAGTAGTTTCTCCATATCCTCCCGGACGCATTCCTAAAACTTTATCAGTTAAATAAAAAACCATAAAAGGAATAATTAAATTAAATAAAATAAACACGTGGATATAAGTTAAAATTCCTCCAATCATTGCCGAAGCCAATGGAATTAATGCCAAACCTAAAGTTGGTAAAACAACTCCCAACATATATACATTTGTTAAAGGACTTCTAACAGAATGACTAAACTTTAACATTTTTTCGTAAACTCCGTCGAGAACGACTTGAAGTCCTTTTTCTAAAGTAGAAATTCTTCTTGAAGAATCTGGTTCAAATAGACTACTCTCAATCAAATGGAACCCTTCTATAAACTCCGTAGAATATCCTCTCCAACTTTCTAAATAGTGATCGAGACTTTCTTTTATAGTAGAATATTTTCCCACCTCAACATCATAAAATATTTTTTTGAAATCAAGTGCAAGGGGGTATTGCAAATGCTCCGATGCAAATTGAATTGCTCTTTCTAAATTTGGAGTATGCCTCATATAAACTACAATATAAAGAATTGCTGGTACCATCTGACTTGACGCTTTAAGTCTCCATTTGTTTGCAAGTCTTTCAGGATATTGATTTAAAAAATAAAAAAGAAAAATTGAAAAAGTAATTACAAGAAAAAAGAAAAGAAGAGGAAAACTTTCAATTCCTCCACTAACTAAAGTAATCCCCACGGAGATAAAAATTCCAATCAAAAAAACTGTCAAGAAGCCCATCACAGAAAGACTAATTGCTTGCCAAGGCTCAACAGCCAAGTGAGCAGAATTCAAACTCTTAGTCATTTTTTCTTCATCACTCTTAGACGGTTTTATATGAATAAAATTTCCTAAACTGTTTGCCCATCTTTCATAAGTAGTATACTCTCTGGAAATCTCTCCTTTAAATTTTTCATAAGACTGACTGTAATTTTTTGAATCTCCTGAAGAATTAATTTGAGTTTCTATCTTCGCTCCATACTTTCTTAAAACCTCCTCAACACTTTCTCTTTTCACATCACACCTCTCTAGAAATAACAGTAAAAAATAATTAATAAATGTTTAGAAAGCAGCTCACTTCTTAATCTCACTATTCAACCACTTTTGCCATCTGGGGAAAACCTTATCACTCATGGGCAAACCTGCTTCTTCAATGACCTCATCAGAAATTTTATGAAATTGGTGATTCGAGATCGCATTAAATTCAGCCTCGAGAATTTCTTTTTTTCCAGTTAATTCTGCGAGGTTTACAATTTCATTTTTTACTTTTGCACGAAGTAAAATATTATCGTAGACTGCATCCCAATTTCCAGCCCAACCTCTAACTTTTGAAGCAAGATCTTTTATCACATCACTTTCACCATTAATCAAAGCATCACTTGCTTCAAGTTCATCTTTTTCAACACTATAACTCATAAGATCACTAAATCCTTTTTCTCTAACAGGGTCTTCCTTCCAATGTTTTTTAACTTCAGAAATTTCTAATAATCTTCTCCAAGAATGAAGTCCATCAGCAGATTTTATAGGATTGGCGACGGCGATTATATCTGTGGCCTTAAAAGAAGTTGCAGGAACTCCTAAATCATTTACAACTCTATCAAAAACTCCATAAGGGGAAGCACCATGAATTGTACCTGCAACAACATTTGCAAGAGCTCCAACTCTCATTGCTTCATAAAGAGCTTTCGCTTCAACACTTCTCACTTCTCCAACTATCAATGAACTATCTCCCAATCTCAATGAAGTTCTAATTCCATCATCAGCCGAAACTTCTGCACCAGATTTTAAAAGAGCAGACCTAACTTTCATCCTAAGAATATTATAATTTAATTTTCTCAATGCTTCTACAGGAAGTTCAAGAGAATCTTCTACAGTAATAATTCTTGATTTCGAATTAATTTCGAGCATCAAACTTCCAAGTAAAGAAGTTTTTCCAGAACTCCTTGTACCTGCAATCAAAAGAGTTCTTGAACCATCAACTAAAAAACTAAGAAGCCCGGCCCCAAGGGGATTAAGCATTTTATTTTTGATAAAAAGAGGTAACGTCCACGGAGATTCTCTGTGTCGTCTAATTGAATAAGCAAGTCCATCTGGACTCAAGGGTTCTTGAATGATTGCAATTCTCGCTCTAATTTTTCCAATTTCCAATTGGGTATCTAAAATCGGGTTTGCTTCATCAAGAGGTCTTCCAGAGATCATTCTAAACTTTGCTGCCCAAGAATCTGAATCCTCTCGACTTGGAAGGATATTTGTATTACATTCATCATAATCTTGATGTCTAACATAAACTGGAGTTTGAGAAATTGGTGCATTCAACGAAACATCCTGTAAATTTTTATCCTGAAGTAAAATTTCTATAAGTCCAAAACCAATTGTGTGTCTAACTAAAATAGCAGAAAGCTTCATCAATGAAAGATAAGTTAATTTAATTCCCTTGGATTGAGCAAGATCCCTCAGAAGATCTTTTGAAACATTAAAAAAAACTTTCCTTGTCCTACTTACATCTGTGAACTCCTCGGCTTTTGGTTGATGTTCTATCAAAACACCCTTTGCAAGATTCATAAGATAATTTTCTTCTTCAGTAAGAAGAGATTCTGGAGGAGAAAGATGATAAAATAATTTAGATTCATTTTTTCTTTTTAAAATTGTAACATTACTAATATCAAATTCATCAATAGAAACTTCATATTGGTCAATCATTTCGGAATCGGTAGGGAGATCACTTACAAGACGAGTAAAAGTAAAATTGGGTATGATATCTGGTTGAAACAATTTGGAATAAATTTCACGATTTCCTCTTCTGTAATTTTCAAAGTAAGGAATTGCCGCCTGAATGATTTTTGTTTTTTCAATGATCCCAAAAATCTTTTCCAAAAAACGAATGTAATTCCCTTGATCAATTTTTGTGTCTCCAATTACTCTTTGGAAAAAAATCTTTGCATCAATAAGAATTCTTTTCAATTCAAAATATGAAGCAATTGGATCTTTTTTTAATAGGTACAAAAATGAAAAAAGATCATTATATCTTTTTGGAAAAAAAGATTCATTTATGCTCACAAGTTTTTCATGTGAAAGAATCTCTTCTTGTTTTAGAAAATAAACATAAAGACTTGCAATTTCTAGGAGATACCCTGTTTCTCTAAAATCATAATTATAATTCTTCTCTTTAACAAAAATAATTCTAGAAACATTTGGATTTTCAATTAAAGCATCAACTGTTCTATCCATCACTTCCGGATATGCGGCAAGATTAGGAGAGCTACTTGAATCTTGATAATTAAAGTAGAGTATATCCTCTCCTCCTTCTCTTTCTACCTCGTAAGAATATAGTTTTGCTCCTTTCTCAAATTGCATAGTACCACCAAAAGAAAAAAGAAAAAAGAGTTTATATTAATTTGTGAAATAACTAGAAACAAATTTAAAGGAAGAACTCCCTATTTAAATATGGTAGAAGGGGGCATGCAAAGAGAAGAAGAATCTCCCGAAATAAATTTGATGGATCTCGAAGAGAGACAAAGAATTGTAAAAGATAGATTAATCTTAATCGGTCAAAATCTTATTGATTTCAAAGAAAAAAATGAAGAAGAAATTCTTGAAATAAAAAAGGACTTGGAATTTCTAAAAAGAAATGTTGAAAAAATAAAAGATTTTATAGAAACAATTTCTTCAGAATTCCAAAAATTTGCAAAAAAAGAAGACTTAGAAATTTTAAAAAAACAGGCAAAAATGTTCCAGCCATTAGAATTTGCAACCAAAGCAGATCTAGAAAAGTTAAAAAGTAAAAAAAACATTAAATAATATGACTATCTTAGAGAGAGTCTTAGAATTAAAAAAAACAGGAATTCCGGATTCAGAAATTACAAAAAGATTAAAGAATGAAGGAATTCATCCAATGGATATAAGTGACGCAATGAATCAATCAAAAATAAAAGAAGCAGTATCTGGAGAAACAGGTTATTCTACTCAGGGAATGGTCCCTTCCATAATGGGAGGAGAAAGTTATGAAAATGGATCTTCCCAAGAAGGAACATATTCCCCTTCTTCAAGTCCAAAAGAAAGTGAAGATTATCAAGATTACTCTTCTCAAGAAAGTGAAAGTTATCAAAATAGTTATCCCGAAGAGGAATATGAAGACAATTATGCACCAAATGAATTTTCAGGTGGAGGAATTGCGATGAGTTCTGAAACAATGATTGAAGTGGCTGAACAGGTATTTTCTGAAAAAATAAAAAAGATAGAAACTGATTTGAAATTAGTAAAAGAGTTTAAAACCCTTGCATTACCTGCAATAAAAGATTTCGATGAAAGATTAAAAAGAATGGAAAGACAATTTGATAAAATGCAAATTGCAATTCTTGAAAGAGTTGGACAATTTGGAAAAAATTTAGATTCTGTTAAAAAAGAAATTGAGATGGTTGAAGATTCTTTTGAAAAATTAAACAAAAGTAAAAAATAATTTTTTAAACTAAAAATTTAAATAAATTCTAAGGTCTTGCCTGAGGAAGCCCATTATTTTTATTCCCTAAAATTGGAATCGCAATTATCCCTCCGAGAACCAAAACTACTACTAAAATTGCTGGAAGATTATCTGTCAATCCCCACCAGAAAGGAGAATTTAATAAATCCAAACTTCCCCATCCAAATGAATCTGAGAAACTTTGAAAGATAATTATGATTCCGGCAATTCCTGCGAAAAGACCAAATCCTATTCTTGCTGCTTTCCCATTAAAGTCCACAAAGAGACTCATTAGAATAATTAAAACTAAGAGTATCGACAAAAGAACACCCAATCTGGGAAAAATTTCTGAAAAGAAATATGAAACGAACTGAAATTGTAAGGCCATCAATCCAACTGCTAAAGATAAAACTACATTTACTGCATTGTTATTTCCAAGGAATTTTGCCTTATTTAAAATAGCATAAACCAAAGCAAAAATCATTAAGAAAGGGAGAACATAACTAAAGACTCCCATTGTTTCCAATTGATATAATAAATTTCCAACGGCTCCACCGGAAGAAATGCCATAAGAAACCAGATTTATCACACCAATCATCATCTTAAGAAATTAAAAGAAATATTGTTTATATAGATTTCTGTTATTTATTTTCAGTCACCTTTAACCGTCTTACCTGCTTTCAAAACAGCAGCAACTGCAGCAACAACTAAAACCACAATAAGGAAATTTGTCCAAAAGCTTTCACTTCCATTAGATCTAAATGCAAAATTGAAAAGTCTTTCTAACAAACTCCAAAATTCAGGAAATGAACCTGTTGCCCAAAGAACAGCAATTATTAACACTATAAATGTTAAAACTCCTAACCCTTTCAAAACTCCTTCACTAAGAGTAATATTCCCATTGCTGATAAACCCCCAAATCATAAAACCTACAAAAATAACAACAATTCCGACAGTCATAAATAAAATTAAATTATTTACTACCATCACTGGAAAAACAACGGAAACAAAAATTAAAGAAACTACCAAAGAAACAAATGCATTAATCTGTTTTTGATCAGCCCCCAAAAGTTTAGATTTTTCTAAAAGAGCATAAACTATAAAAAACATTAACAAAAAAGGGTATAAAAAATCCGTAAACAACGAAGCTTGTAAAATATTTGACATTTTTGATTATTACATCAATTCAGCACTTTCATCCATATCCATTTCTTGACTTGGGAGTGCAGCTTTATTTATAATGAAAACATCACTAACTGCCTTCACAAATTGATGAGGAATTACAACTCCCCTTGCGCCACCCAAAAGAGAAGCCAAATGAGCACCAACTTTAATTCTCCATCCATCAATTTTATTTTCATACAAATTAGCTTCTTCGATTTCTCCAAAGAAATCTCCTGAATCAGTGTAAACCTTTTTACCCAATACTTCTGTGATTTTTTTAACTCTCATTACAAAAAATGGAGAGTTTTATTTAAATAGTTTTCCATACTAGAATAAATAGAAAGTTCAGTCTAATAACCTTTATAAAAAATAGAACTCTAGAAAAAGTATGTTAACCAAAAAAGAATTTTTTTCAATAATTATAGTCACGCTTCTTCTAGGGGTAATAATTTCTCTTTTGGAAAGTTTAAATTTATTCTTAGTTACTTTTCTAATTATTTTTTTAATAATTTTTATAAACATTGCGGCAAAAAAGATTTTGGCTTTTTACCTCGACACGGACATTGAAACAAAAATATGGGAAGTAAAACAATTTGGATACCAAAAACATTTACATTTCAAGGAAAATATTCAAGCAGGAATCTTCACTCCGCTAATTATAAAATTTCTTTCAGTTGGATTAATTAATTGGATGGCATGCTTAACTTTTGAAGCTTCAGGAAAAACATATCGAGCAGCAAGAAGACATGGAATCTATTCTTTTTCTGAGGTAACTGAAGAAGAGATGGGTTGGATCGCAGGAGCAGGAATAATCGCAACATTAATTTTTGCAGTTATAGGGTACATGATTGGACAAGAAACATTTGCTAAACTGAGCATAATGTATGCATTTTATAACATGTTCCCATTATTTGATTTTGATGGGGCAAAGATATTTTTCGGAAACATTACCTTTTGGTCATTCTTGGCAATAATTACCCTAATAGGGGTATTTGCAACAATTCTGATTATTTAATTTAAAAATTATTTTAGAAATCAGACTACATATTTTCCTTTACATGGAATTTTAAACTTCTTGGGTTTCTTATAAAAAACAAGAATTTCCTTATGTCTTGGAAAATCCTTAAATTTCCAATTCTTATTAAATTCCGAATACGATTCCAAAAGATGAATTCCATTATGAATTCTGATCCTCTTACTTAAATATCTTCTACCTGGATCAAAAACCAAAAAGAATCTTTCTTTTTTAAAATGTCCATATGGAACAACGTAATGTCCATCATCATTCTTGTAACTTCCTCCCCTCTTATATGGCCGATGTAAAACGACTACCCCCCCTGAATCAAGAATTTTAGAAACAGCTTTTAGATTTGAATAATTCCCAACAAAAAGTCCTAAATTATAATGTCTTGCAAGATTAATCCAATGAAGAGTATCTATTCCATTTTCTTCAACATTATAGTACTTATCATTTTTAGAGGAAGTTTTATTTTGATTATACAATTTCATTAATTTTCTTGAAAATTGCTTTTCTGAAAATTCAACTCCTTTCAGTTTTTTCAAAACTATCCTTCCTGCACTATTTCCACAATGGTCTGCTCTTTCCATTCCCTTTCTATAAAAAAGTGGGGGAACCAATGAATTGTTTGTTAGTGGCATTTTAGTGTGTTTAAAGATTTTAGTTAATTAAATAATTTACCGTCGGTTTATAAACTTTTCACCCTCGACGAAGAAAATTCTTAAAATTGCCATTTTTGACCTTTTCCAAAGGAAATCCCACAAAAAAGGGGATATTAAGGCTTAAAAAAGCTAGAGACTAATTGTGAAGAAATTGAATCTTTTTGGCTATTTTTTGGAAATATTCAAAGAAACTTTATAATCTTCAACCCTTTTTTCAAAGAATGGAATTCCTAGAAAAAATAATCCCCCGGGAATATCAAGAAGAAATTTTTAAGACATGCATTGAAAAGAATTGTTTGATAGTGTTACCTACTGGATTAGGAAAAACCTTAATTGCACTCATGATTTCTATAGATCGGATGAAAAAATTTCCAGGAAAGAAAGTTCTTTTTTTGGCGCCAACAAAACCACTTGCTGAACAACACTTGAATTATTTTAAAAAAAATCTTCCTGAACTTTTTGGAGGAATGGACCTTTTTACAGGAGCAGTTTCTCCAACAAAAAGAAAAAAAATTTGGGAAAAAGGAGATATAATCTTTTCAACACCCCAATGCATTGCAAACGATTTAAAAAAAAGACTTTATTCCCTATCTGAAGTTTGCCTATTAATAGAAGATGAGGCACATCGATGTGTAAAAAATTATGATTATAACTTTATTTCGGAAAAATTTCAGTCACAATCCAAAAACCCAAGAATTATTGGCCTAACTGCCTCTCCTGGAAGTGACCAAAGTAAGATTAGAGAAATTTGTAAAAATCTTTCAATTGAAGAAGTAGAACTGAGAACTAGAGAGTCTCCTGATGTTAAAAAATATCTTCAAGAACTTGAATTTGAAAAAAGAGAAGTAGACCTTCCTAAAGAATTTATTGAAATAAAAAATATTTTAAAAAAAATTTTTGATGAATACACTGATGAACTAAAAATGAAAAATTTTCTCTTTGGCCCAGTAAGTAAGATTTCTCTAATTGAACTTCAGAGAAGAATTGGAATTCAATTAAGCAAAAATCTATCTCATCCTTCAAGTTATTTTGCTATTTCTCTCGTCTCTCAAGCAATAAAATTATCTCATGCCATGGATTTACTTGAAACACAAACCCTAGAAAGTTTTTATAAATATTTAAGAAAACTTTTTTCTGAAGCAGAAAAAGGAAAATCAAAAGGAGTAAAGAGATTAGTTCTCAGAGAAGATTTTAGGCTAGCTCACGATAAGACCAGATTTCTTCTCGAAAGGGGAGAAGAACATCCAAAATTGCAAGAAATCATACGCCTGGTGAGAGATGAAAAGAAAAATTCAAAATCTCCAAAAACAATAATTTTTACACAATTTAGAGAAACTGCCTCATTAATTTCAAAAAATATAAATAAACTTTCTGGAATAAACTCAAAAGTTTTCATTGGGCAAGCAAATAAAGAAGGGGGCGGATTAAATCAAAAAGAACAGAAAGAGATAATTGATAATTTTTCAAATGGAGAGACAAATGTTCTTTGCGCTACCTGCATCGCAGAAGAAGGATTGGATATTCCTGAAGTAGGTTCTGTTATTTTTTATGAACCAGTGTCCTCTGCAATCCGTTCAATTCAAAGAAGGGGAAGAACCGCAAGACTTTCTAAAGGCAAATTAATAATTTTGATTACAAAAGGAACAAAAGATGAATTTGCATATTACACTTCAAGAGCCCGTGAAAAAAAAATGGAAAAATCAATTAAAGAAATAAAAGAAGAACTAAATAAAAATTATTCAAAAGAAAAAAAAGTTTCTCAAGAAAGCCTATTTTGAAATCTACAAATATTTATTAATTAAAAAAAATTATTTAAGGGATGATTATTACAATCTCGGGATTGCCTGGCTCTGGAAAAACAACAGTTGCAAAAAAGCTTTCTAAAAAATTAAACTACGAATTTATTTCTGTGGGTGACTTAAAGGGTCAATTTGCAAAAGAGAAAGGAATGACTATAGATGAGTTTATGAGAAAATGTTCTCCAGAGGAGGTCCATCAAAAGGTGGATGATTATCAAAAAAACATTGGTAAAACTAAAAAAGAATTTATAATTGAGGGCTGGCTTGCTTACCACTTCATTCCAAATTCTTTTAAGATTTTTTTGGATGTTCAAGATGAAGTTTCTGCAGAAAGAGTTTTCAAAGATCAAAGAGAGGATGAAAAAAAATGTGATACAAGAGAAGAAGTGAAAAAAATGTTAGAAGAAAGATTAAAAATTTCTGATGAACAATTTTACAAATGTTATGGGATAAGATTCTTGAAAAAATCAAATTATGATTTAGTAATAGACACAACAAAAATTTCTCCCAATGAAGTTTTGGAAAAGATCCTTTATGAGATAAAAAATGTATGACATCTTTTCAAAAGAAAAAGTTCTAAAAAAGGAAAACGATCTAAAAGAAGTTATTGAAGTAGATTTTAGAGAGAAAAATTCCCTTGTTCCCTCGGAGATTATAAAACAAGGATTAACTATAGATTTTAAACAACTAAAAACAGGAGATTATATTGTAAAAGGAGTTGTTATTGAAAGAAAAAGTGTAAGTGATTTTTTTTCCTCCGTGTTTGATAAAAGATTATTTAATCAATTAGAAAACCTAAAACAATATGAAAAAAATCTTTTAATTGTGGAAGGAAATTTAAACAAAGACTCCCGTATGCATGAAAATGCCTTAAGGGGACTTTTGCTTTCTATTGGATTAAACTACAAAGTCCCAATTATTTTCACAAAAAATGAGGAAGAAACTTCTACATATATCTCACTCATTGCAAAAAAAGAAAAAAGAGGATTCTCATTAAATCAGAAAAAGAAAAACCTTTCTCAAAATGAAGAACTCCAATTTATATTAGAATCTTTTTCGGGAGTAGGACCAATTAAAGCTAGATCTCTTCTTGAAAAATTTAAAACATTGAAAAAGATCTTTTCTTCTTCTGAAAAAGATTTGTCTTATATTTTAGGAAACAATTCTAAAAATTTTTTAGAGATAATAAAAAGAAAATATTCTTAGGATTAGTAAATCAACCAAAAATAAAGTCCAACTAACAAAAGAAGTGAAGCAATACTTATAATCCAAGTCAAAAGTGTTTCTTTTTTCTTCTCTTTTAAATCATCTTCTTTTCTAAATTTTCTTCCTTCAACCTCATTAAACTCAAATTCTTTCTGTCGTTTAAGCAATTTCTTTTGCCTAGAACTCATCTCCCTTTGTTCTTCAAAAGAAATTTTTGAATCTGTTTTGGTTTCATCATCAGGCAAGGTAAGATCCCCATATTCTTCCATTTAAGATAAGACATTTCAAAGATTATAAATCTTTTTTTGAAAAAATAGTATACTCTTCATTTCCTAATTCAAATTTATTCAAAACCAAGAAATTTTTATCCAAAAAATCATAAATCCACCTTCTCTCTACAAAAAATTTCTTTTTACTAAGAATACTTCTTGTAGCAAAACTTACCACAAATAAATCTGCTAAAGGAGAAATTTCTGTTAGAAATGTTTTAGAGTAATCTTTTTTTAGCATTTCAAGACTATCCAAAACCTTGAAGAGAAAAACTATTTTTTTGCCTTTTTCTTTTTTAAAAAGAGTTTTTATTTTTTCTAAATCGAAAAGACTTTCATGAAAAAATTCAAAGTTTTTATTTCCATGAAAAAATTTATTTTGAATCTCAATAAGTTGCCCAACAGCTTCAATTCCAAGATATTTAAGTTTTAAGTTTTTTTTAGGGAAAAAAAATGAACTAAATCCATTTACTCCAGAACCCAAATCAAATAAGATCCATTCTCCTTCAGTAAATTGAAAAATCTTTTTGTAAAGTTCGGGATAAAAGGAAAGTCTTTCTCTAGTTGAAAGATGCTTACTTAAGAACCAGAAAGGTTCTTTAGACTTAAAATTTAAAAGTTTACCAGATAAAAAGACGGTATACATCTTCCTTAATAAATCTCGCGTAAGTTTTAATTTCTCTTCATCCAAATATTCTGGTTTATCAAATTTTTGAAAAACTAATTTCACATCTTCTTTTGGAAGATCAGAGAATTCTTTCTTAGAGATAATTTTTTCAAAAAGATTTTTCTTATTCATTTTTAATAAACCCCTTTCATATAAAAGAGAAAATCAAAATTTAAGCCTTTCCTAGAGATATCCTTAAGAAAGAATTTTGGGTTTTTCCAAAAACTCCCACCAAGCTTATAAAATTCATAGAATTTAACAAAGAATGCCAATAAACGTAAATGATCCTGAATATTTGAAGGCAGAAAGAGAATATTCTGAATCAAAAACGAATGAAGAGAAATTAACTGCCTTAAACAAAATGATTTCTCATGCTCCAAAACATAAAGGGGGGGAAAATCTTCGTCAACAACTTACCCAAAGAAGAAAAAAAATTGAAGAAGAAATTGATAAAAAACAAAAAAGAAAGAAAGGAACAAAAATAGGAATAAAGAAAGGAGATTTGCAGGCAGTAATTGTAGGAAAGTCCAATTCTGGAAAATCTTCTTTAATTAATCTTTTAACAAACGTCGGAACGAAAGTTTCTCCTATTTCATTTACAACTAAAGAACCAATAGTCGGAATTATGAATTATCAAGAAACTCAGTTACAGTTGATAGAACTTCCTGCAATAGAAGGAGAAAATTTCGAAAGAGGAATCGTTCATACTGCAGATACTATTATTCTCCTTGCAAAAAAATTTGAAGAATTTAAAGAAATAGAGACCCTTCTTCCACGAAATTCAGCAAAAAAAATTTACGTCTTAAATAAATCAGATTTACTAAATTCCGAAGAAAAGAGGAAACTTTTTGCAAAAATGCAAAGTAAAAAATATAATTTTGCAATTATTTCCTCTTTAGCTCACTTGAAAGATGATTTGATAGAAGAATTAAAGAAAAAAATTTTTGAAACATTTGATATCATAAGAATTTTTACCAAAGAACCCGGAAAGGAAAAAAAAGAAAGGCCCATGATCATGAAACCAAAATCCACTATAAAGGATGCAGCTGAAAAAATTTTAAAAGGATTTTCAAGAAAGGTTGTAGAAACAAAAATTTGGGGACCTTCCTCAAAATTTGGTGGACAAATTGTTGGATTAAATCATGAACTAAAAGATATGGACATTATAGAATTTAAGACAAGATAGCTATTCATAATTCCAGGTCTCTAAATCAAGATTCTTAAAGTCATAGAATTTTTTATTTAGAAGATTATAACCCCCATAATAAGGATTTTCAAGTTTAAATTTGAAAGGATTTGATTGACATAAATAGACTTGAGATTTTAAAGGACTTCCTGGATAACAGAATAAAATCCATTTTTCCCTTCCTTGGACATATTCATTCCTGAAATTAACCTTCATGCTTAAAATGAGATAAGTCACCAAATCCTCTTCCAAAAAGAAATTTGATTGATTTTTTGTTAATTTTCTTTTAAAAAATTTAGAATCTTCTTTTAAATATTTTTGAAAATTTTTGTCTTTTTTATATAACTCTTTAATTTTTTTAAAGGAATCATTAAAATCTCCTCCAATTTCAAGATAAAGGTTTCCAAAAGATTCAAAATGAAAAGCATGCAAAATCTGATTCTTAATCCGGTTTTTATAAATCATTTTTTTAAATCCGTTTTTATGATTCACCATTTGAAACATAAATTTTTCTTTTAGTTTTGAAGCCTTTTCATCTGAATTTAAATACAAAAAGTCTGTATATGAAACATTTAATCCTATCTTAGGCTCTCCTACTTTTTTCTCTCCAAAAAAATTAATCCATTCAATACACTTTTTTACACTCTGACTAGTACTAATATTTGACATGGAAATTGGAAACCAAATTATGCCCCAATCTTTTAAAGGTTTAATATCAAAAAATTCATTTTTTCCAGGTTTTCTATTTTCTAAGTTCATTTTAATTTTTATATGCTTTTCTTATTGGAGCAATAATTTTTTCTAAATATTCTGCTACCATTTTTTTTAAATCCATTGGATGAAGCTTTCCCTCAGAGTATATTTTTTCAAGAAATGAATAATTTTCTATCTCCAGATTTCCTCCAAATTTTTCTGGTCTTTCAATAAAAACTGAATTGATTCGGGGGAAGATAATCAATTCAGAAATTTGAAGGAGAGGATTTTCTTTTATTTCCTTTTCAGGACAATATGCTCCATTAATTGTTTTTTTAATTTCTTCATAAGAATCGGTAATAGAAATTCCACTTCCAGGAATAGACTTTGACATTTTTTGACCCGGACCCTTTAGAGAAGTAATTAGGGGGGTATGAATTACTTCAAAATTATAATTTAGTATCTTTGTTAAATCCTTTCCAATCATATGAACTTTCCTTTGTTCCATTCCTCCAAGTGCAACATCTACCTTTAGATGTTTTATATCTGCTACTTGCATAAGCGGGTACCAAAGCTGAGAGATTGTCGCATTTTCAGCATCTCTCGCAATTTCTTGCATACTTCTCAGACCTCTTTGAATTGTGGAATTTTGTGCGAGACTCATAACATCTAATTGATATTTTTTTGTAAATTGAAAGGAACTTCCTAAAACAATTTCTGCATTTATTCCAATTGCTTTTATAGTCTTTTTCCAGTTTTCAACTTCTTTCTTTATTTCTTCTTCTGTTCCTTTTCTGTTAAGTAACGCATGAATATCAGCAAGGAGGAGCACCACTTTGAATCCAACTTTTTCCAAATCCATAAGTTTAGTTATAGTAACAAAATGACCTAAATGCATGGGACCATTTGGTTCATATCCACAATAAACCTTTGGTTGTTTTTTCTTTTTAATTAAATTTTTTATAGATTCTTCAGTCAAAATTTCTTCTGTATTTCTTTTTATTAATTCTAATTTTTCTTTAAGTTCCATAAAGAATAAAACAAAAACTTCTTATTAAATATTTCGTACACTACGAGAAAATTTAGATAAATGTTTAATAATAAAAAAGAAAGAATTAGAGAGTCTGTCTAGTACAGACTCTCTCCAACTTCGGTTGGTTAGAAAGAGAGACTTTAATGTCGACTCACGAGTTAGCTCTTTATAACTAACTCTAAGGGAGGCCAAAGTCATTTTAGATCTTGGCCTTCCATCTCATAAAAAGTTTTAAATTAATTTTTCTTTTTTTAGAGATGTTACTGGAATTTATTCTCTTCCTATTGGCAGGAATTTTCTTTGGGACATTCACAGGACTAACCCCTGGAATTCATATTAATTTAATTGGGGGGCTATTAATTTCTCTTCCACTTCTCAATTTAAACCCAATTTATTTTGTTATTTTTGTAACTGCAATGGCAATAACACATACTTTTCTTGATTTTGTCCCTTCTGTTTTTTTGGGCTGCCCAGACACCGACACAGAACTTTCAATTCTTCCAGGACACCAGCTTCTAAAGGATGCCAGGGGATTTGAAGCAGTATATCTTTCAAACATAGGAAGTCTTCTTGCAATATTTCTTCTAGTGATAATTTCAATCCCTTCTATTTTTCTTATGAAAGATTTCTATGAATTAATCTCTTCCGTGATTCCTTATATATTAATTTTAGTTTTAATAATTGTAATTTTTACTGAGAAAAATAAAATAAATTCTTTAATCGTTTTTTTACTAACTGGTTTTTTGGGATACTCCCTTCTCACATTAGAAATAAATCAACCTCTTCTTCCCCTTTTGACTGGTCTTTTTGGTTCCTCAAATATCTTGCTTTCGATAAAGAATAAAACAAAGATTCCTCCTCAAAAAATTACTAAACCTAAAATAAATTTGAAAAAACCGATTTTTGGAGCAATTCTTTCAGCGCCTCTTTGCAGTTTTTTGCCAGGAGTAGGATCTGGACAAGCAGCAGTTATAGGAAATACCATAATAAAACAAGATCAAAAAGAATTTTTAGTTTTACTTGGAATAATAAATACCCTTGTTATGGGATTTTCATTCATTTCACTTTATGCAATTGGAAAAACAAGAACAGGAGCTGCTGCCACAATACAACAATTTTTAGGAGAAATTTCCTCTAGTGAGATTATTTTAATTCTTATCACGGTTATAATTTCTGGATTAATTGCATTTAAGCTTACTAATTTTTTTGGAAAAAAGATATCCGAGAAAATTGAAAAAATAAATTACGAAAAAACTTCTTATGCAATATTAGTAATTCTTTTAATAGTTGTTTTTCTAGTTAGCGGATTTATGGGAATTTTAATTTTAATCGCATCAACTTTCACTGGAATTTATTGTATTTCTTTAAACGTGAAAAGAACCAACATGATGGGAAGTTTAATTCTTCCAACAATTTTATTTTATTTTGGATTAGGATAACTTTTTGAAAATTATTTTATAAAAAATCTGAAATAGCTTTTTGCTTCTCAAGTTCTTTTCCAAAAATGCTATCTATGTATCCTTTAATCAAAGAAAGGTTTTGTTGCAGATAAGGACTTAAATTATATTTTTTTGCAAGATTCAGTGCAGGTTCAAGATATTTCTTAATTCCTCCTTCATGAATAGTAAAAATTATTTTTCCATCACAAGCAACACATTTTCCACTTAAAGGGGGACGCCTCATTATCTCATTACATTTTACACACCTAAATTCTTGCATAGAAAACTTTCTTAGGTTACCCCTCATATCTCTAATAAAATGTCTATCAATGATAAGACGTGCAGTATCAGCAGTATCTACCGAACGGAGTTTCTCAACTAATTCCATTTGATGTTTTACTTTTTCTTCCATGTTTTCTAAAAGCTTGTAAGATGAACAAACTACCCCTTCATTGATATCTCTTGTATTATGGGTAAATCCTAAATTTCTAAATGGATCTTTTCCTTCCTTCAAAATTTTTCTTATAGTTGTGATATTCACTTTTGAAGAATGTACTCTTTTTTCAGCTAAATTATAAAGTTCTAAAGGGTACCCTCTTGTAACTTCAAAATCTAAAATTTGGTCATCGACTTCTCCTGCATCAATTTTTGCATTTAAAACTAAAGGTGCATCTTGAGTTCCTCCCCTATGACTTGGTAAAAATTTTCTTGAAAAATTTAGTAAAACATCTCCTAGCAACATAATTGCAGCTTCATCTCCATCACAGTCTCTTCTAATTGCTGCATGCATATAGGGACTCGCTAAAAGACCAAGGGTCTTCGAAAATCCAATAAACCTACAAATCACTCCCGCACAATTATGAGGAGCCATGCACACACCAAGTTTTCCAATTAAATCTTCTTTTGTTTTAATTTTATAATATGCTGGGAGAGAATAAACTTTTTGTAAAAGTTCATCAATAAAATTACAAATATTCTTAAAAATATCTTCCCCTTTTTCATCTGGAGTTTCTACTGCACTTGGAATTAGAACATCATGTGGCATAAGCTCAATTATCTGATCTTCGTTTTCAAGAGGATTTCCTTCTATATCTTCATCATAACCTAAATCTCTAAGTTTTAAGACACTCGTTCCAATTTCTCTTGGTCTAAATGAAACAAGTGGTAGCTCTGTTGCATCCATTCTTATAGTCCCATCTTTATTGACTTGTAAATTATATTTGGCTCTAAGAATTCCCTTAGATAAGTGCTCCGGAATTTTTGATTCAGAACTAAGTCCACGAACTCCTTTAATCAAAGGAGGCAAATCCTCTCTTGTAAATGAAATCAAATCTTTTGCAGAATTAAAATAATCCTGAATATTAATTTTTTGAGTTAAATAGGGTTGACCAACTTTTTGAGAGTATTCCACTTTTTCACTAAAAGATTTTTCTTTGATATCTGAAAAGTAATATTTTTGTTTTGTTTTTGAGAAACATTTCTCACATTTTCGATAGACTGTTTCCTGTGCACAATTTTCACAATAAAAAAGAGGAAAAGTCCCTTTCACATACCCTACCTCGCAAGCTGCTTCAACACTTCTAAGTCTTCCTCCTTGGTTTCCAACAGGAAAAAGTACATTTGGACTTCCAATAAGCTTTCTTAATTTTGCTTTCTCTGGCCTACCCATTCTCGCCCCAATAAATTCTCCTGCCTTATCTTTTATTTCAAATTTTGAAAGGGAATTCACAATTTCTAAAACATTTTCAGATTTTGGAAGCTCTTTGCTAAAAAATTCTTTTAAGAAAGTTTTTTCTAAAGGAAAAGATTCTAAACCCAAATTAAAAAGAATTGCTTTGCTTGATTCTTTATCTAAGACTACATTTTCAATGATTACCTGATGAGGAATTCCTAAAAGTTCTAGAGCTCTTTTTCCAAGTGAAAAAATTTCTTTTTCTTTTTTTGAAAAGGGAAGAACAAGTTTTCCATCCACCCAAGAAGATTTAATCCAATTATATAAATTAGAAAATTCTTCAATAGAAATTTGTGTCCAATAATAAATATGTTTTGGGTGTAAAGGCACCCCATATTTTTCACTTAACTCAACCGCACTTTCAAAAGGAACTTCATAATAATTTAAAGTTTTATTGAACCCCTTTTTTATTAATTCCAAATTCCACCATTCCTCAACATATCCTGGAACAATTAGATTTGCATTACGATTTAAGAGATCCGAGAAAGGAAAAAGAATGTCTCCCAAATAAAGAATTTCTTCTATTTCGGAATAAAGTTTTTTTACTTTAAAACTATCTTTAAGTTGAATTACACTTCCGTTTTTTAACTTTACAATTGGTCCCTCTATTTCATCACATGTAGTAACTGCACATCCTTTAGTCGGTTTTTCTATTTTTAATTGAGTTCCAATTGCAAGAAATCCGTCGGTTACTGCCATTGTTGCGGGATGAACAGAAACTGCACTAAATCCTGATGAACGTCCACGCCCATATCTAAATCTAAATCCTCCAGATCTAGAAGGATGGCCATAGATCGGTCTTCCGGCCACAAGATCTTTGATATAAGTAGGAGGACCGCTTTTTTTATCTTTTCCTAAAGTTCTTTTTTCATGGATTTCTATATACTCTGGTAAAAAATCAAAACCGGTACATTTTATCCCATTCTTTCTCGCTTGATCTAATAAACGATATCCTTTTGCAGCCTTTTGAGCAAGACCCTCAGCCATAACCAGACAAAAACCACTTCTAAGATAATTTGTATTAACTCTATCTAAATTTTTATAATTAGAAACTTCTAATTTTTCTGAAGGATCTCCTGCAACTTGAATGGGCATGTGTTTTGCAAGAAAAAGGGTTTCTTCTTCAGTAGGCATATATTGTAAATTAGTTATCCTTTCATGGAAATCGGACAATTCTGACCAGACTCTTTTAATTTCTTTTTCTGTTGGATCATATTTAGCAAATCCAAATTTTTCTCTCAGAAAGTCTATTAAAATTAATGCGAGACAAGAAGCAGTTGTTCCTGCAGAACGAATTGGTCCAGAAAAATTTGCAACAAGGTAGTCTTTTTTATCTTGAGTTTTTCCAATTTCTATTCCGGTATATCCTTCAATTGGACTTGAAACAACTCCTAAGGTAGAATAAGCCATCCCAACTCTAATTCCAGCATCTATAGATTCTAACATGCTAGAAAATTTACAAAATTTTTGATCAGAAATCTCATCAGCAATTTTAAAAACAACAGTGGGATCAAGTTTTCCATATTCAGATTCAAATTCAAGAATTCTTTCAGTTATACCTGAATTCATCATTTGCGGATAAATAGTAGAAATTAATCCAACTACCTTTTCTGCCATACTCATTGCAAGAGGAATTTCAACTGAATCGACAGGATCAAAACCTTTCTCTCTTGCTTGATTTGTTAAGAAATAAATTTCATCTACCCCTTCTTTTAAATTTTTAAAATATTCTTCTGTTTTCATTTTAGTTCTTCCGAAGAGAGTTTTATCCCATCCTGACCAGTTTCAAAATCAAGAATTTTTATTTGTCTTGTTTTGAGATTAAACATTGGAACCTTACAATGATCCGGTTTGTTCCCAAATTTTTCCTGATAAGGAGTTAGACCTTCCCAACTTGAAACAGATAGAGCAAGCACATTGTTAAAATAAGCTGCTCCACTTTTATGAGTATGACCAGATACAAAGATATCTGGAGTCTTTTTGATTAAAAGACCATCTTTTTCTGAAGGAAAAAATTGTGTAGAAGCGTGTGTAGGAGCTAAATGCCTATTTTTTAAAAGATAACTCATAATTTTTTCTGGTTGATTCATTGTTTTTTCTTCTATTAATTTTGGGATATTATTTGCATAAAATGGAAAGGAAAACCCATGGTATATCAAAACATTAAAACCCTCAAAACCTTCCATTTCTCCAATGTTCACCATCGAAGGATTTCCTAAAAGAATAACATTTTCAAGCTCATAAAGTGGCCAAGCATATTTTTCATCTAAAAGAGGTTGAGGTTCCATAAGTCGAACACAATCATGATTTCCTGGAGAAATAATTATTTTAATATCTTTTCTAATTTTTCCTAAAAGTTCTGCAATCTTTTGAAATTGCTCCTCAAGATCTTTAATTTTAAGGTCTGGTTCTTGATTAGGATAATTTCCAATACCTGTTACAAGATCCCCTACAATAAAGAGATATTTTATTTTTCTAGATTCCGGAGTTTCTTCATTTAAAAAATTTAAAAAATTTAAAAAATCTTTTTCGAGAAAATTTTTACTCCCATAATGAATATCTCCTATAAAAAGAGCATACTCTTCGGATAGACTTTTTTTCCTTTCTGAAAGATAAGCCTCAGGAAAGAAGATTTCATTTGCAAAAAGGATTTCTGAATTTCCAACACCTTTAAATCCAATAACAGAATCTAAGGTAATATCTTCTGATTCTTTAAGCAAATCTTCTTTTGAAGAGCTTATTAAAACGTTTAATTTTCCGGTTAAGTCTTCTATTTCCAAGAGAATATTTTTATTTTTAGTTATTTTTTTGCTGTAAACCATTCCAATAACCGAAAATTTTTGTTTTTCATTTGAAAGTTTATTGATTGAAACAAGATTCTCAAGTTCCTCTTTTTCATTTAAAATCTCTTTTAAATCTTCATAACGATTTCTAAAATGATAAACGAAATCTTTAACTTCTAATTTTTTACCCATAGAAAAAGAGGAAGCAAGGATCTTAACAGCTCCTTCTTCATATGAATTAATTGACTTTTCTATTTTTTTGAGATTTTTAATGGAAAATTCTTTAGGAAACTTATAAAATTCAATTTCATTAACACCCTTTTTTAAAGCAAGTTCTCCAAAAAATTTCTTTATAATTTTTTCATTTTTCTCAAAAAGATTATTTGTTATAAACTTTTTTCCGGAGAGAGATTTAAGTTTATCAAGTAAAAATCCGAAAAGAAGAGGATCTTCAAGAGAAGAAAGATTTTTTATGAGAGAATCTTCTAAAAGAACATTTTTCTCTATACAAATTTTCTGAATTTCTTCTTGATTCATTTTTTACATTTAAAGAGTAATTTATATTAATCATAATTTACAGACGAATTAATAATTTCTTTCGCTTTTTTTAAAACTCCATCTGAAATAACTAACTTTATTTCCCTCATCCTTCCTCCTCTTCCTTTGGAAATGACTCGTACATTGATTATTCCAAGCATATCAAATTCCTGAATTATATCGCCAACTCTTCTTTGAGTAAGGGGTTCGATTTTATTAGAGGTACAATATTTGTGATAATGATGGTATATATCTCCAGTAAATAAAGGGATGCTTTTTTTTTCTTCTGAAAGAAGGATTATTGAATTTAAAACCACTTGAAATTGTTTTGGATGATTACTTATTATATCTAAGATTTTGTCTCTTTCTATTTTTCTTTTTGCCTCGTCTATGTGATTTACTGTTACTTTTTTTGAATTTTCTCTTTCTGCTAATTCTCCAGCAACTCTTAGGAGGTCTAATGCTCTTCTTACATCTCCAGATTCTCTTGCAGCATAAGCACCACATTTTGCAACTACTCCTGCATCTAAAACCTTCTCTTTAAATGCACCTTCAACCCTTTTCAAAAGAATGTCTTGTATTTGAAGAGCATTATAAGGAGAAAAAATTATTTCTTCTTCAGATAAGGAACTTTTTACCCTTGGATCAATATTCTCTAAAAAAGTTAAATCATTTGAAATTCCAACTAATGAAATTTGGGATTTTGAAAGTTCTGAGTTAAGTCTTGTTAAATTGTATAAAAAATTATTTGAAATTTTTTTTACGAGTTGGTCAACTTCATCTAAAATTAAGACTAAGAGTTGTTTTTTTCCATCAATCATTTCTATAAACTTACTATAAACCGCTTGAGTTGGAAGTCCAGTTGCAGGAACTTCTCCCCCCAATTGACGAATTATTTCGGCAAGAATTCTATATTCAGTGTCTGCTACTTGTTTGAGTTTACAATTAATATATTGAATTTTTAATTCAAATCCAGAATTAACTGATTGTTGCATTCTTTTTTCTAGCGCTTCTTGAACTTTAAATATAGAAAGCGTTTTTCCAGTCCCAGTATTTCCATATAAAAATAGATTACTTGTTTTTTCTCCTCTTAAAACAGGAGCTAAAATAGAAGCAATCTGATTAATTTCTTTTTCTCTATGGGGAATTGCTTCTGGCTTATAGTTTGATTGTAAAAAAGATTTATCTTTAAAAATGCTGTTTTTGTCAAAAGAATCGAAAATTTTATCTAATTCGTTGTTCATTTTTGTTGTGTTTCATTTAATTTAAAAAATCCAAAGTCTGACACGTTCATTTCTTATGGAGAATGATTCTATTTGGATTAACTCAACGGAAAAAAAGAAATTAATTATATAAAGGATTATAACTACTGTCAAAGAAAGACACCTTTATTTCTTATGGAAAATTAATTTTAAGCATTAAAATAATCAAAAGTATTTCAATTAATTTATTTTCTTATTAAAAGAGGATATATAATATAAAAAGAGTAAATAGTATATATATTATATATAATATAAATTTTTTTAAATAAATTATATAACAAAAAATTCAAAAAAGAGTGAAAAATAAATCTCCAAAAGAAATAAGGGGGTGAGTGTCTTCATCCAACTTTTTTAGTTTACTTTTATCAGAATTCAATATAGTTTATATACCTTTTAATTAATTTAAAAGTTACAATTTATTTATTAAAACAAAATAAAAAAATGAATCTCTCATGAAAATTATAATTCAAAACAGTTTAATATAAAAAATCTAGGAGATGAAAGATACTTTTAAAAATAATTAAAGCATATTCTTGTTTAGAGATAAATTTATAAATTAACTCTATTTAAGAAAGACATGCAATCAGAAAAACTACCATTCAATACCCTTTTGGGGAAGATGATCGTAACAAAAGAAGGTAAAAGATTAGGATTTGTAAAAGATGTCTCATTCGAAACAAAATCAGGGGAATTAATTAACCTTGTTGTAAAGGATTCAACTATCTATACAAAAAATTTAAATCTTGAAAGATCAAGTGAGAATGAATTATTAATTCCTTATTCTTCAATTATTGCAATTGGAGACTTTGTAATTGTTTCTGAAGAAGACTTAATTTAATTTTCTTTAAAAATACAAATCTTTAAAAACAAAGAATTTATCTTAAAATTAAGATGAGAATAGTTGGTTTTAATTATACAAAAATTTTTGCAGAGAAGCATACAAATGATTTTAAGGACTTAAAAATTGAAACTTCACTAAACATTGATTCTATTGAAGAGAACTCTTCAAAATTACCAGATAAAAAAATAACACTCCTTGATTTTAATTTCACCTCATCAATAAATTATTCAAAGAATATTGCAAAAATAGAATTAAGCGGAAAAATGGTTCTTTCAGTAGATTCAAAAGTTGCAGATGAAGTATTAAAAAACTGGAAAAAGAAAGAATTAAAAGAAGAATTTAGATTAGCAGTTTTCAATGGGATTTTAAATAAAACAAATATAAAATCTCTTGAAATTGAAGATGAATTAAATCTTCCTCCTCATTTCAGACTTCCTTCCCTGGTCCCTCAAAAAAAAGATTAAGGTTAAAAAGTTTATTAACTTAAAGGGTATTTCTATTTTATGAAAATTTCTAATCAAAAAAAAGAAAAAATTTATGAACAGATTCTTCTTTATCTCTTTCAAGAGAATCCCAAGTCCATCTTTACAGCCCATATAGCTAAAGAGATTGCAAGAGATGAAGAATTTATAAAAAGGATTCTAAAAGAGCTTAAAGAAAAAGATTTTATTATTGAAATAAAAAAGAACAAAGAAGGAATTAATTATTTAAAACGATCAAGATGGAAATTATCTCCCTTAATTTATGAATTATACTCAAAAAAGCAAGAAAAAGGTTCTTTTAAATTATCTTAATTCTTTTAAACTCCAAAATTTATTTTAAGTAATGGACGAAATTAAAGAGGCATTTAATAAAGTAAAAATTGAAATTTCTTCATTAGAAAAAGAAATGTTTACTTTAAAAGAAAGTTTTTTTGATCTTAAAGAAGGAATAATTGAAATTGGAGAATCTCTTTATTATTTAACAGAAAAAGTAGAAGATTTATCTTTAGAGTTAAATAAGACAAAAGAAGAAAAATTTTATCTTCCTTTAAATGAAAATCCAACAGAGAATTCCTTTTTTAAGCTTGGAAAAGGCAAAATATCAGGGATTTCCAATGGAAATGATGGGGTTAAGACAGACAGACAGACAGACAGACAGACAGACAAAAGCTATTTTTTAGAAGAAAAAAAAGGAGAACTTATGAATCAGAATTCCTTTGAAGAGTTTTCCGGATTATTAGATTCTTTAGACGAATTAAAAAAGGAAATCCGTTTAAAATTTAAAAGGTTAACTGATCAAGAGATGGTGGTTTTCTCAGCAATTTACCAGATGGGGGAAGAAAAAGGGTTTTCAGACTATAAATCTCTCTCCAAACGGCTGTCCTTGACAGAAAGCTCAATAAGAGATTATATTCGAAGATTAATTTTTAAAGGAATTCCTATAGAAAAGAAAAAGCTAAATAATAAAGAAATTCAATTATTTGTATCAGAAAGTCTCAAAAAAATAGCCTCCTTGAGTACTATTTTAAAATTAATTGATCTCTAAATACTCATTTTAACTGTTTAAAATCTTATTTTAATTAGTTATTCGGTGTAAAGGATAATTTTCATTCTAATTCACCCTCTTTTCTTTTTTTGGTTTTTTTTCTTTTTAAAAAATTTCTTTAATTCTCCTTTTTTGATTTTTCTTTTCCTTCTTCTTTCTGTTTTAGTCTCACTTTTTGTTTTTTAAGGAGTTTTTCTTTAATTTTTTCTGGAATATATACCCTTTTTTTACCATTTTTTTCAATAGTTTCTTCTATTAAACTCTCACTTTTTGACTTTATAGTGTTTATTTGTCCTCTAATAGTCGATTTTTCTTTATTTAGCATTGCAGCTAGGTCCTCATAGCTTAATTTCATTTCCGTATTTAAAAGTAAGAACAATATTGCTCTTTCAGTTACAGAAAAGTTATTCAAATTTGGTGTTTGAACATCTGTTTGAACATCTGTTTGAACATCAAAAACAGGTGTTTGTTTGCTTAAAATATGCTCCCCTGTTTTAAACGATCTGTTTAAACGGCTGTTTGTATTTAAATTCACAAACACGTCTAAGGTATTTTTTATTTTTTCAATGTCCTCTTTTACCGACGATAAATCTTTTTTTAAGAGATCTATCTCATTTTTATGGTCCTTTTTTTCTGAATCAAGGTGTTTAATCCAGTCTCCTACAGAAAGAATATCCTTTTTTACTGCTTCAAAACCTTTTTTTGTTTCTTCTCTTACTTCTTCTACAATCTTTTTTGGTCTAAAAAATCCAAACATCTTCTTTTTAATACAAGTTTATTTAAAAATCTTTCTTTTTATGACGGTAAAATGGGTCATTTTTCTCTCTTTTTCTTATTAATTTTCAAGTTGAGTCTCCTCTTTTTTTACTAATTTTTTTTCTAAATGGTTATTCAACCTCTCAAAAACAGCCGTTTAAACAGCAACAAACAGCAACAAACAGCAACAAAATATTAGAATAGGTGATAAAAAACCTTTTTTAATAAGGAAAAGAAAAAAGAACCTTTTCTTTTATTCTCTTAAGGATAATTTTTCCTCTTAAAAGAATTATTATTCACTTAGAAAACCTTAGTGAAAAGGTTTTTATAATTTTCCTAAAAAAATCTTTAAGTCTTTTATAGTTTAATTTATTAAATTTAATTTGATCTTTATAAGAAAATAATTCGGATAATCTTTAATTTTAAAAAACATTCATAAAAAGAAAGAAGAATCCATTTAAAACTTTTTTTCTATTCATAAAAAGTTCCCATAATCTAAATAAAAAGTTTTTCTTTCAAGAATTAAATTTAAAGAAATTTAAAAAAATTTTTTCTATTCATAAAAAGTTCCCATAATCTAAATAAAGATTTTCTATATATTTACTTTTAAGAAAATTTTTAATTAACAAAAATTCTTATAAGGGAAAGTTCTTATAATCAATGTTAATAATTTTTACCTCTTTTAGGAACTTTTTAAATTTCTTTAAATGATTCCAAATTATTTTAAAAAGCCATTTTTGACCTAAAAAAGAGGCTTATTATAAGAAGTTCGTACAAGATATATTGTACGAACTAGTAAAAATCATCAATTTTGGGCTATTTTGTACTTTCAAATTATCAAAAGAGAGGGATCTTTACCTAATTAATGAATTTTCAATTTTTTTTAATTTTTATAAGTAAAAAAGACGAAAGTGAGAGTTAAAAATTTAAAAAATTCCTTAATAAAGGTTCCTTAGTGAATAAAATTAAAAAAAAGATTTTTGAGAAGCCTACTAAATGATTATTCTTTACACCGAATAACTAATAAAAATTCTACAAAAGAAAAAGATATTTTCAAAAATTTTAGAAAAATTATTTAAAACGTTTTTGATTTAGTACCATATGAAACCAATGTTTTTTCTCGCAGTTGTAACTGTTTTATTATTTTCTTCTCTTTTAAGCTCATTTGAGATTAAAAATCAAAGTGAAATTTGTAATGGCATTGAGAATCTTAGTCCAACATTAGTAGGTCAAATAATTCCAAGCCAAATTCCTTTTTCAAATGAAATTTTAAATATCTATATAGAAAACAATCTAACCGGAAGTCTCAAAATTGAGGACCACATGGTTGTAGAAATCTCTTGTAATTTAAATGAAAACGCCACATATAATGTGAAAATGGGAAACGTTTCCAAATTTCAAAATATTGATGAAAACATGAGTGTTATTGACTTAGTTAACGAAAAGTTGTCTAATGGAGAGATTCAAATAGAAGGGCTTTCGTTTGGCAAGAACATGAAACTTTTCTTTTTAAAAATTGGGTTAAAAATTATTGGATGGTTTCTTTAACCTTTTTATTTTATGCTGCCTTTTAAAATAACTTGATATTTTCGATCAAATTGTTTTTGTTTTAGAAGGGCAATTGTTCCTTCAATAGTCAAAGCAATTCCCGTAAGGCACCAAAACCAATCCGAATCTATTTGTAGAGTTCCAAAAAGTTTTAGTAGAGTTCCAATTACAATTAAAACTCCAAAGAAAATGAAAGCTTCATGATTAAGATATTTTTTCATATTAGAAACTTACCAAATTTTGAAGGATCAAATAAATTCCAGTTCCCGTCAAAATTCCCCCTAAAATTTTATTTATTTTATTTAAAAGGCCTTCCTTAATTTTATGTTTTTTATGAATCACAATCCAATTTAAAAAAGCAAGTCCCAAAAAAGATCCAAGGAAAGTAGAAAGAACCAAAAGGGCAGAAAGCCCGTAGTCCCCTGCGATTTTCCCAAGCCCTAGTATGGTGTAGAGGGCAAGGAAAGAGAAAATCACAAAAGGGTTTGCAATTGCAAGCGAAAATCCAGAGAAAAATTCTTTTAGAAAATCTTTTCTTTCATTTTGAATTTTTATTTCTTTAGGAACTTTTGTTTTCAATTCTTTCAAACCTAAAAATATCAAAAAGAGACCCCCAATTCCCTTAATTGAACTTTCATTGTTTATTAAAAATTTTGAGATAATTGTGATTCCAAATCCAGCGACTAACGCAAAGAGGGCATCAACACATGCTGCACCAAAGCCTGTAAAATATCCTCCTAAATTTTTTGGAATTAAGCTTTTTTTTATACAAAGTGCACCTAGGGGACCGAATGGAAGTGCAGCAGTAAATCCAACAAGAAACCCTTTTAATAAAACTTCCAAAGTCATTTTATATTAAAGAATTTGAAAATTTATTATCTTGAGGTTCTAAACAAAGAGTTTTTTTTAAGAGGAAATCTTTTTGAAGTTTTTTCTTAAAAAAATTAGTGGAGTCTCGAAACTTTAACTTGGAGTTTTTCCAAATAAGGGCTTCAACTATCTTTTTCCTCTCCATCTAATAAAATAGATTTTTTAGTTTATAACTTTTTAGGGATTTTAAAAATGTATAAAAAGAGATTCTACTTGAAAAAGAGATGAATGGCCAAGTTTTATTTAATTCAATTCTCGCATTGTTTTTTTTGGCACTTTCATTTAAAATTGATTGGCTTTTTATTGTCGGAGCAGTAATTTTAATTTATATTAATCAGAAACTCTTAACAAAGAAAGGATTTTCAAAATTATAAACTCACCTTTTTTCAGGACGAATTAACTTTTAAGCAACTTTTTCTTTATAAGAAAATTATTTAAAGAAAGTTCGGATAATCATTAAATGAGAGGATGTTTTAAAATTAAAGCAGTTGTTTTTGATGTGGGAGGAGTTTTACAATTAAATAAAGAAGGAGGATCCAAAAAAGGAATACAAGAAACTTTTGCAAAAAATTTTAATTTAAATCTAGATGATTATTTAGATTCGATTGATGCCCTTTATGCAAGATCTACAGAGGGTTTAATCTCAAAAAAAGAATTGTTGAATTCTCTTTCAAAGAATTTAAATTTTCCTAAGAAAAAGATAGAGGAGATTTATATAAAAGGATATAAAAAAAAGTTTAAAGAAAATAAGGGGCTCTTAAGGATAGCAAAAAAGCTAAAGAAAAGAGGTTTTAAAATTTCCATCCTTTCAGATCAATGGTCTCTTTCTGAAGAACCTTTAATCCCAAAAAGCTTTCATAAAATTTTTTCTCCAGTAATTGTTTCTTGTGATGTTAAATTAAGAAAACCCAATAAAAAAATCTATCTTCTTTTACTAAAAAAATTGAAGCTTTCTCCAGAGGAAATTCTTTTTGTAGACAATCGTGCTTGGAACCTTTCCCCTGCAAAAGATCTTGGTATAAAGACAATCCTTTTTCTTAATAATAAACTTTTTAAAAAACAGTTAAAGGAGTTTTTGATTGATTTATGAACCAACAAGAGTTTTTAAAAAAATTAGAAATTGAACTTAAAATTTCAAAAAATTCAAAATACACCCTGAAAAATTATCTTAAATTTAATGAACTTCTTTTTAGTTTTTCAAAAAAAGAACCAGAAGAAATAGATGAAGATGATGTTAAAGCATATATTGCAGAGAACCTCTCGAATAGAGCATCAATCTCAATTATTATGTTTCTTGCCTCGATAAAATATGCCTATTCATCTATTTTAAAAAAAGATTTAACAGCAAATATAAAAAGGCCAAAAAGAGAAAAAAGAATTCCCTTAGTTTTAACAAAAAAAGAAGCAAAGGAATTACTTGAATCCCTAAATACAAAAAAATCAAAATTAATGGTTTCTCTAATTTATGCAACTGGCTTAAGAGTTTCAGAGTTAGTTTCTTTAGAAACAAAAAATCTTTATTTTGATGAAAAGATTGGTTATGTCAAACAAGGGAAAGGGAAAAAAGATCGAATGTTTAATATTCCATCCTTTATTTTTTCCAAATTAAAAAAGCAAGCAGAAAGACAAAAATTGAGGGCGATAAAATATTTATTCTCTGGAAGGAATGGGGAAGAAATGTCTTCAAGGAATATTCAAAAAATTGTCAAGGCTGCAGCAAAAAAAGCGGGTATAAAAAAGGAGGTTCATTGTCATACCTTAAGACATTCTTTTGCAACTCATCTTTTAGAAGATGGAGTAGATATAAGGAAAATTCAAGAACTTCTTGGACATGCAGATCTTTCAACAACCCAAATTTATACCCATGTTTCAACAGAAGAGTTAAGAAAGATTCAAAGTCCTTTGGATAAATTAATGGAGTAAAGTTTTATAAAGAATTTTTGTTAAAAATACATTGTGTTAATAGAAATAATTATTGCAACTTTTTTGGTGAGTTTGGTAAGTTTTGTAGGAATTTTAATTACAAGTAAACATCTTCAAAAAATAATACATTATTTAATCTCCTTTGCAGCGGCAAGTTTAATTTCAGTAGTCTTTTTTGATTTAATTCCAGAATCTTTAGAAATTCTTCCTTCTGAAGAATTTTTGAATTCTTTAGCTTATATTGTAGGAGGAATAGTTCTTTTTTTTCTAATTGAAACTTTTCTTCATTGGCATCATTGCGGGAAGGAAAGAATCCATAAGAAACCAACGGGTTCCCTTCTATTAGGAGGAGATTTCTTTCACAATTTTTTTGATGGCCTTTTAATTGCAGGTTCATTCTTAATTGGAAATCAGACTGGAATGTTAGTAACTTTTTCGGTTTTGATTCATGAAATTCCTCATGAAGTAGGAAATTTTGCGGTTTTGGTACATAGTGGGTTTAAGAGAAAAAAGGCACTTCTTTTAAATTTTTATTCCGCACTTTCAGCAGTTCTTGGAGGAATTTTAGGTTATTTTTTGTTAGATTCGATTTCTTATATAATCCCATATCTTATTTTAGTCTCTGCCGGAGGGCTCTTGTACATCGCTCTTTCAGATATTGTTCCTTCAATGCACGAACATATCAAGGAGGGTCATACTGGGTTAGCGGAAACTTTAATCTTTGTTTTAACAGTAATCTTTTTCAAAATTTTCCTTACACTTGTTCATTAAGAATTTAAACTCTGTTTTATTTATCTTTTCATGGAAGGGGTTTGCTCAAAGTGTAATTATGAATCCGATAAAAATTCACGCTCTTTTGGAGTTCTTCTTTGCGAATTTTGTAGTCATTTCGCTCCTCAAAATAAAGAAGAATTTTTTAATTATATTTCAGAAAAAGTAAATTTTAGAGAATTAGAAACATTTAGAAGAGAGAATAAGCTCGGGAATTCAAGACAAAAGATAGGAATGTTAAAAAAAGCAAAAGAGGGAAAAATCATGACTCGAGCACCATTTGGATATAAAATTTTAAATAATTCTCTAGTTAAAGCTGAAAATTTTAAGGTGGTTGAAAATATTTTTTTGGATTTTCAAAATAACAAGGTAAGTTTAAATAAATTATCCAAAAAATATGGATTTTCTGTTAATGGAATAAAAAAAATTTTGAAAAATTTCACGTATGTAGGAAAGATTAAATTTGATGGAGAGGTTCACGAGGGAATTCATGAACCAATTCTTTCTTCAACACTTTTTAATCATGTTCAAGATAAACTTGAAAGACTTGGAATAAAATAATTTTTAAGTTTAAATAATTTTTTCTGAAAAGATTTAACGATAAGAAGTTTGTCTCTTAGATCTTGCTTTAGAATCTCCAGGTTTGTTTGGTTCTTTACGTCTTACATCTGCAACAAGAAGGTTTCTATCATAGTCCAAATAAGCTTGTTTTAGTACTTCGGATTTCGTGAATCCGATAATTGCTTTTGCAATTGCAAGTCTTGCAGCGTCAATTTGTCCTTTTTCCCCTCCTCCAAGAACATTCACTTCTATATCAAAATCAAGTTTTCCAAGGACCTTTTCTGCAATTCTCAAAGGTTCTTCTAATTTTAATCTATCAAACATTTGAAGTGTTTTGTAATCTTTTTTGTTGAAATGAACCTTTCCATCTCCGGATTTTATAAGAGCCCTGGCAATTGCAGCTTTTCTTTTTCCAGAATAATATTCTTTTTTATATTTTTTTTCAAGGCCTTCCATTTTATTTTGTAAACTCCTTTACTTGTACGAATTTTATTTTTTTAACTTTTTCAAAGGCAATCGGTTTTTTACCTTCATATTCTTTTGGGACTCCTACAAAACATCTTATCTTCTTGAATGCAATTCGTCCTCTCCCTTCTCTATAATTTGGGACCATTCCTCTAATTGCTCTCTTGACAATCTTTTCGCTAGTTGCGGGGTGTTTTGGACCTTTTTGAGCAGACCCTGTTCTTCCCCTTAGTATTTTGAATTCTTCTTCAATGGATTTTTTGTTTCCAGTAATTATCACTTGATCGCAATTTAATATAACAACCTCTTCTCCACGAAGTGCTTCCTTTGCGGCAAAAACCGCAAGCCTTCCAAGAACAGCTCCTTTTCCTTCAACTAATTTCATTTTAAAATTTTAATCCCCTTTGCGTCTTTATTCGATTTTATTTCTTCCATAATTGTATTTAATTCGCATCCGGCTTTCTTTAACTTTTCTTTTGCTTTTTCAGAGAAACTTAATGCAATAACTTTCATTTTTTTTGAAATTTCTCCCTCACTTAAAACTTTGCCGCAAATAAGAATTGATTCTGAAGGAGATGCTTCGAGTTGACAAAGATTAACGTCCTTTCTTTTCTTTCTTGGTCCAGCAAGAATTCCTGCAACTTCTAACCATTTTGGATTTTTCTTTGCAAGGATTATTGTTTCAACTAATTCAGGATTAGTCTTTCTGCCTAATTGTGATTCAACTTTTGTTTTGGATTTCATTTTTTAAATTACGAGAAATAAATTTCCCGCTCTACGCTTTTTACTCGCAGGTAAATTTTTTAGCTTATCTTCTTTTATAAACTTTTGGTTTCACTAAACTTTATATAGAGTTTCTTCATTTATTTTTCACAAGTGGATATGCCGGAGTGGTCAAACGGGACGGACTCAAGATCCGTTAGCTTATGCTTACCTAGGTTCGAATCCTAGTATCCACATCTTTCTTTAAAATCCTCAAAATCTTACTCTTTTTACCTTTTAACAGTTATAACAAAAGAGAAAAGTTTATAAGTAATTATTTAGTAGTAAAACCATGGAATTAAAAGCAAAAGAGCTTCTGAAACAGGGTTTTTCAGAGTTTGAAATCCCGAAAAACCATGAAATATCTACGAATGAAGACCTTTTTGGAGAAGTTGGAAAGTCAAAAATTGATGCTTTAAAAAATTCAATTTCAGAGATTCATGAGATGATTCAAAGTAGAGAACGTCTAAGTAGGAAGATTCATGAAGAAGGAGAGAATTTAAAATCCGAAATAAAAGGTTATCTTTCTGAAAATGAAAAAATGCAAATTGCTTCAAGTGATCCAACAAGAGAAAAAAATGATCTAAGACATAAAAAAATTGAAATTTCGGAGCTTCAAATGAATGAGAAAATTGGGTGTTGGAAAGACATTGCCTTATTGAAAAAGGAACTTCGTGAATATGAAAGAGAATTAACCGAAAAAGAAGATCGAATGAAAATGTTTGAAAAAATAATGGGGGCTGAAGATTAAAGATGGAATCAAAAATGGAATTTTATTCGGAATTGAATAAAAGGAGAAAAGAGCTTTTGGAAAAAAGAATGTTCTCTAGCAATTGTGCTGGAACAGCGTTATATTTGGTCGGAGAAAGGGGTGTCGACTTGTATACTCCGAGGGAGATTGCAGAAATGATTTTAAATAGATTAACTCAAGCAAAATCTTCCGAATTGGGATATCTCGCTTCATGGGAATCTAATGGGGAAACGTTTCATCTTGCGGTGGTTGTAAATAAAAATCCTTTAAAGCTTGCAGAGAGAGAGGGGTATAAAGGGCCATTTAATCCAAGTAAATCATTTACCCAAATTACTGAAGGGTATTCTTTTTGGAAAGAAGGCGATGAAGTAAAATATTATATTCCTTCAAAATTGCAAAAAATTTTAGAAAAAGAAGGAGAATTAAAATGAACCAACATCAAATAACCGTCGAAGATTTGGCAAGAAAGCTAAAACCAATACTTGGAAAGAGAATAGATGAAATTTATTTTAGATATTTAAATGCTGGAAATTTAGAAGAAAAAAGTGAAATCTTACAACTTTTAGCAGGACTTTATCAAAAACATTTGAGTAAACTTTTAGATAAAGATTTTTCCCTAGAACCCCCAAAAGAAGATTCTTTTCAAGGAGAATATCCTTTGGCAAAAGTTGCTTACGCTGGAAAAACATTATTTGATTTTAATTTAAGAGAAAAAGACTGGCCAAGGCATGTCTGTATAACTGGGATGAGTGGAAGTGGAAAAACAACTTTTGCATTAAACATTTTGAAAAATTTTATAGAAAAAGATAAACCTTTTTTAGTCTTTGATTGGAAAAAAAGTTTCAGGCCTTTAATGAAAGAAGACCCAAATGTAATGTGCTTTACAGTGGGAAATGGGGCAATTAGTAATTTGTTTAAGACTAATATTAACAGGCCTCCAAAAGGAGTAAACCCTAAAGAATGGATAAATACTCTTTGTGATCTTTTAACAGAAAGTTTTAATGTTTCATTCGGAGTTCATAAAATTTTACTTGAAACTCTTGATGAGACTTTTCAAGGATGGGGGGTTTATGAAAATTCAAATCTTTACCCAAATTGGGAGCACATAAAAAGAATGTTAGAAGTAAAAGCAAGAGATTCAAAAGGAAGAGAAACTGGATGGTATGAAAGTGCTTTGAGAATTGCAACTGTTTTAACTTTTGGAGAATTTGGAAAAGTTGTAAATTACGACGGAAAGAAAAGTTTATCTTTTGAAGATCTCTTTGATAAAAAAGTAATTTTTGAATTAAACTCTCTTTCAAACATAGAGAAAAAATTCTTCTGTGAATTTATCTTAACTTACATTTACAAATTAAAAAAAGCAGGAAATGAAAAAGCAAGCCAAGAATTTAATCATGCAATTTTAGTTGATGAGGCCCATAATATCTTTCTGAAAAAAGAAACTAAATTTATGAGCGAATCCGTAACGGATATGATTTACAGGGAAATGCGAGAGTACGGAACAAGTTTGATCTGTTTAGACCAGCATGCTTCAAAATTAAGCGATACCGTTATTGGAAATAGTGCTTGCCATGTTGCATTTCAACAGCAACTTCCGCAAGACTTGGAAGAAATTAGTTCTTTGATGCAATTAAGAGATAAAAAGGAAATCTTTACACAACTTCCAGTGGGATCAGCAATCGTGAAGCTCTCTGAAAGGCACACTTCGCCTTTTTTGATAGAGGTCCCATTTACCGATTTGAGAGATTTGAGTGTTGAAGATTCAAAGGTTAAAACAAAGATGAACTGTGTTATTGAAGGGTATGAAATAGAAAAGAATGATCCCGAATTTAAAGAAAAGATTATTTACAAGGAAAATTTAACAGCAAAGAAACCACTTGTAACGAGTTCGATTAAACCAAAAAAAGAAGAAATTCTTGTTGAAGAATTAAATCAAACCCAAAAAGTTCTTTTAGAATTTGTTAAATCAAAATTATCTGAAGACAAAAAATTAAATGAAATTGAAAAACTTTTAGATTCAGGAATTGATTCAGGTTATTATTCTAAAAAAGATGTTTTGGTTGTAATAAATATCGCTCTTTCAGGGAAATTAAATTTCAATAAAAGTAAACCTTCTGTGAGAAAGGCAGAATCAGTAGAAATTAAAAAAACTCTCTCTGAAAATCTCACAAAAGAAGAGCTTTCATTTGTCAATTTTTTAATGGGAAATTCTAATCATTGCATGTCTACAGTTGAACTCTACAAATCTATGGGTCTTTCATCAAGAAAGGGAAACGTAATAAAGGAAAAATTATTCCAAAAAGGAATTCTTAAAATTGAAGAAGAAAGGAATGAAAAAGGTTGGAGAAAATTAATCAAATTATCAAATTCATATTCACTATAAACACACAAAATTTCAAAAAACAAAAATAAAATTAAACGCACAAAACAAGGATATTCCTAAATTTCCTTCGCTTGTCAAAAGATTTTATTTACCCCCTTTTGAAATACCTCTTCATGTCGAACAAGACCTGAAGAAAAACCCCTTTGAACCGCTTAAGGTCCAAAGAAATACCTTTGAACGCGTAAGTTCAAACAAACAAACTTCTAGTTTCACATATTTCATAGTGTGAAATACCCTCGGAATACCTTATTCTTCCAAAATTTAAGTATGAAATATCTAAAATAACTAATTATAAATTAATATAAGGTGCAATCATGAACAATCTATCAATTTTCCTAATTATAATCGGAAATCTTCTTCTTTTTTTTCTGATTTTTTTCCTAATCAACCGAAAAATAAAAAATCCGTTTCAATTAGAGTTAGGGAGGAACTATTTCAAACTGTCTATCTTAAGCATTATTCTTTCAAATGCAATTATGAAAACAACATTTTCTTCGATTCATCCTCCGGATGTAATTCTTAAAGCCATCACTTCTTTCTTAGGGCTTCTCTTTTTGCAGTCCGTTTTAATTTTCCTTGTAGGTCTTTTTTATATTGTGTTCTCTCCAAGTTTTTCTTCAAACAAATATCCAATAGGAACTAATTCTTATATGTCCAAAGCAACGGCATTTTCGAAATTATCATTTCTTCCTCTTTACTCAATCATTCTTTCAGTTTTGGGACTAATATTAATCGGTCTTTACAATTTAATTTATTTTATGTTTAATTAATCTAAAAGGTGTACTCATGAAAAAATTATCTTCTTTCGAACGGGGGATTTTCCTTATTATGTCATTAATCCTTTTTTTGGGAAGTCTCTCTTATATTTTTCCAAGCGAGGAATTTGTGAAAACAATTCCTTCTCTTTGGCCATGTGTTATTTATTCTCTTTCCTGGATTCTTCTTTCATATTCGATTATTTTCTTCTTTATTGGAATTGGAAAAAGGGAATGGAGAAAATGGCCCGTTCTTATTGCATCTCTTTTTCAAGGAGGGTTGTTCTTAGAACATTTTTTAGTATTAGAAAATGGCCCGTTTAGTCGAGGAACATTAATTTTAATTGGAGGAACTAGTTTGTCTTTCTTCTTGGTAATTCTTTTTCTTGTTACAGAGATGGGGTTCTATAAAACAAAAAATAATAAATTAAATTAAAGGTGAAAAAAATGAAAAAGTTCTTAGTATTCATCGTGTTCTTTTCTCTAATTTTTATTTCAAATGCTCAAGATAGAAGACTTGCTCAAGATAGAAGACTTGTTAAAAATTCAAGTGGAAGTTATTCTCTTCTTGAAGAAATGATTGTTATTCAAACAAAGAAAACAAGTCTTCCGCTAAAAATAGAAGAGGGCATTCCATTATCCTTTGCTTTAAATGCTTATGACCATCCCGGAAAAAAGATTGATTCAACTCAAAACATTTTCAAAGAATATTCTAGAGAAGAATTTTTTCTTAAAGTTAGGGAAGTGAAAGTAGTCTCTTACATTGTTTGTGAGAATGACTCTGTAAAGAGAATTTCTGAGAAAAAATTAATCAGAATGAAACAAAATTTCTCTTTAATATATCTATTTTCAACGTTCTTTTTAATTTCGGTATTGCTTCCTTGGAGGAATAGAATAGGGATAAAATTAACCCTGGTAATAGTGAGTGTATTACTTGTGGGATTTTGGATCTTTTTAATAGGTTCTTTAGAATCTTTTAATTTTGTAAAAGTGGTTCTATTATTACTGCTAGGGATTGTGTTCGTTGGGATTCAATGGGCATTAGATTTAAGGATACCATTATCAAAGGCGGTTATCGCAATGAACTCTGGTTATTTTTGTATTTTCTTTTTACTCTTTTCCAGAACCTTTGAGTATTATGATTCTCTTTATTCACTCTTTTTCGTCCCGACAATTTACTTCCTCTCCTGGGGTGTTATGAAGTTCACTTCTAAAAAACAAAAATCATCAGAAAAATAAAAAGGTGCAATAGTGGAACTATTTTTATTATTAATTATAGTTTTACTTGTGCTATTGGTTCTATCAAATTTAGATTAAATTCTTTCTTTTAATTAATTATAAACAAACTAAAAAGGTGTTATCATGAAAACTTCAATTTGTTCAATGGTTCTATTTTTCTTGTTCACAATTTCAATCTTTTCTCAAAAAGATTGGAAATTTAGTTCTATCTCTGTCTCAACAGGTGAAACTTCTTTAACAAAAGGACTCACATTCTCCGGTTCAATTAGTTCAGAACATAAAACGATCGTAGCAGATTTAAATGCTGAACTTGGTCAGGCACTTCTTTTTTACGATTTCTCAGATCATTTTTCTGTAGGACCAACAGTCGGTTTCTACAAAAATGTTCTTTGGTTTGCACCAATCGCTTCGACCAGTTTATTTAATAGTCATATAAAAACTCTTCACTGGGGCGGTTGGAGTTTTGGAAATTCAGAAACTTCCAAGAATGAAACCAAAGCAATCTTCATGTTCTCATACCAGCAGATATCAATATGCACAAAGAGCTTAGAAGTCTCTTACGCTCTTCAACATTATTATCGGTTCTCTCCAGAACATATCTTTAGCTTAAAGAGAACGATAAATTTCAATGAAAATCTTTCCGCATTCGTTAGCGGCGGGTACATGAAAACAGCTCAAAAGTATCTTTGGGCAATGGGTGCTTCTTATAATTTCAATTAACTAATTTAACGGGCTACTTTTCTAAATCTTTTTTCTAAGGTAGCCCTTTATTTTCAAAAATAAAAAGGTGAAAAAAATGAAAAAGTTCTTAGTGTTGATTTTGTTATTCTCTTTGGTATTTATTTTAAATGCGCAACAGGAGAATTTTATTCAAAATTCCGATGGAAGTTATTCTGTTTTTGAATTAAAAAAAACCAGCGGTCCAATTTGGATAGAAAAGGATATCTCTTTAGATTCGGCTTTGAAAGCATATCATCATCCCGGAAAAAAGATCGATTCAGTTAAATCTTATTTCAATAGCTCATCAAAGGAAAAATTCTTTTTAGATCTTCAAAAGAGGGAGGCTGTCTCATATATTGTCTATGGAGGCAATCGTATTCAAAAGAAGGTTGAAGAACTGCCATCTAAGGATATGGGAAAGAACTACCCTTTAATCTCTATCGTAGGAATGTTCAGTTTAATCTCTCTTTTACTTCCATGGAGAAAAAGAATTGGAATAGGATTGGCCCTCACAATTATCAGTGGGATCATTATAGTCTCTTTTATTCCTTTAATTTATTCTCTCGTTGATTATTTTTGGGAGTTTCTGTTTATTTGTCTTGTTTTGCTTGTGGCCAATTGGATGCCCCTTCTTAATCATAAGTTAGAGGTATTGATCGTTTCCTTAGTGAATTTTTATTGGATATTCTTTTGTTTTTTCGTTTATTCAGGAGGCTTATTTAAGGAAAGCTTTTTCCTTTCAACAATAATAATCGTTGTTCTGCATTTCCTATCCTGGGGGGTTATGAAGCTTACTACTAAAAATCAAGTATTATCAACAAAATAAAAGGTGTTATCATGGAACTCATCGATCAAATAAAAAAATTCACGCTTCTTCAAAAACTCTTTCTTTTAGAATTAGTAGTTCTCATCTTCGCCGGTTCTATTCCAACAGGTAAAGGTAGTGTTTGGCCGTTTTATGTCAATAAAACTGGAACAACTTATGGAATTAATCTTGCATTCCTTTCAGAGCTCTCTCCCGGTGCAAACCACTATGGATTAAATCTCTCTCTCATAACTCTTCAACAAGAAGAAACTTCTATAACCGGATTGAATTTAAATGTACTACATTTCTGGGAATTAGAAAAAAAGGAAAATAGTTACACCCTAATGGGAGAATCAGAATTAAATGGAATTTCTATTGCGGTCGTTCAAACAGGAGGTTATCAAAAACCATATTTCATTATGAATGGTGTTCAATTGGGGTTCTTGAATGGAGTAGATGACATAAACGGTTTTCAGTTTGGAATCTATAATTGGGATAGTACTCGGGGCTCCTTTTTTGTAAATTTCGATTTCTAATGAAGGATTCAAAGTGCAAAAATTAAGAAGGTCCTAGGGGGTAATTGTTCATGTTCAATAATTAATCATGTAAAATAAATAATAAGGAATAAAAAATGAATGTAAAATCTTTTAATCAAACTTTAGCAATCTGGTTCGGGGAAATTATTGAGGAACCTCGTTCCAATGAACCTCTTCCAAAATTTCTCCAAAAAGAAAATCTTCTAAAGGAACAAAAAACGGAGAGAGAATTCGGTATTGCCCTATGGAAATGTATCATTAGAGAATTTGAAAACTTAAATTCAAATCTTCGTTCAGAAGTTCTTAATCAATTCAAAAAGATTGGATCAGAAATAATTCTTTCAGGAAGAACATACAAAGTAAATAGTTCGATGTATCTAGTCTCTCTTGTTGAATCTCTTCCGACAATTGTTTGGAGGAAATTTCTTTGGGAATCCAATTCAGACTTTTCAAGTTTGGAATGTTTCTTGCGAAGAATAACTTCTGTTCAAATTGAGCTCTTGCAAAAAACCCATGATGAATTCATCTCCGGAAAAATTCCGTCAGTCTTGTCAAAAAGAGAACTTTTAGCTATGGCCGAAGAAGCTAACGGCAAGTTCCTATTTGAAGGAAGATATGACAGCAAAGGTGCATGGAGTTATAATCTCCTAGGATTAGATTTCGGTTTCAATGCATATCCAAAGGGTGAATTTGATGACACAAAAGATGAAGCGATAAGTGCATTAAGATTTCTCTCGATAAAAAATCATGCTGATGATTTTGTTGTAAATAAAGAATTCGGGAAATATTTTAAATATTATAAAATGGTAAGATCGGATTATGTTTTTAATCCAAACAAAAACATTGATATAAAAAAGCACATTTGTCCCGGATTCTGGTATACTCTCATTATGATGTTCTGGTTCTTTATTTTATCTCCGTTAGCTTCGGTTCTTTTTGTATCTCAAGTAGGAGGTTACAATCCTTCCGTAATTCAAAAGATTTTTCTTTTGATGGTTGGAATTTTTGCAAGTCTTACTCCAATATGGCTCATACTAGCACTAATTAAGAAGGTGTTTTTATTCTGTGCAAAAGGAAAAATAGGAGATGAATTAAATGAAATGATCGGAAAATTCATTAAATCTTTGGGAAAAGGAAAGCAAATAGTTTCTTTTATTCTCGGAGTATTTTTTGTTTGTTTAATTGTATGGATACACTTACTACTCAAATTGCTTCCTGCAATTTTAATCTCTTCTATGATAACTATTTGGGCAGGATATCCTATTTACAAAAAGATAATCAAAGGATTTTTTCCAAGATATCCAAAGGAATTAAAACTTTTTTTGAAAATCCTCCTTTTTTTGACTGCACTTGTGATGATTCTATTATATACAAAGGAATTCTTAATTCTGGTCTCCTATTTGGTGAAGGGAATCTCTATAAGCTTGTTAGCCATTAAATGGTTTCTGGGTCTTCTTTGGAAAGGGATAATTCTTTTTGGATGGGGATGGTTTATGTTACTACCAATTCTCCTTGTAATATACTTAACTTTAAGGATGGATCATTTAGAAGAAAAAGAAGAATATGTTAAATTAAAAAAATATTCCTTCTTTTTTAATGGGATAATCTCAATCGTTTCTTACACTGTCATCGGTCTAATTATTTTCTCTTGGGTTATGCTTTTTATCCAAGGAGCATTCTCAACAATAGATTCTTCTTTCTTTTTCTTTTTCTTTCTATCTATATTGGTTCCATTTATTTTATTAAACTTCATTATTGAACCCAAAGTGGAAACTTATAGAATCTTAGACAAAGAATTCATAGAAGAAATTATTCATTCATTGAAGAGACACGCATATCATTGTTTAATCTCATCTTCCCAATTAGGGACTATTTTACGTAGTGTTTCTTTTAATAAGTTCTTAACTAAGGAGAATTTTGAAATGGAATACTCAAAGATAGTTCATCTTTCTCTTCTTTTTCCTTTTGGTCTAAGAATTAGTCTTTTAAACATGATTCTTCGTAACTATAATTTTCAAACTGTTTATATGATTAATGAATTATATGGAACTGTAGAATATACCCAAGGATCAGATCTGGAAAAATGGGATCTTTTGTTTGAAGTAATTGCCGAAAAAAAGAGTATCAAACATGCAATAGTGATTTCTTTGAAGAAAAAACAAGTTCGCACTAAAGAAAAAGAATCTTGGAAAAATTTCAAGGATAATTTCAAAACAGTTCTCAAATGGATCTTTTTCCCGGTGATTCTCATTTGGAAAGGAATTCTTGCGCTTAGAGTTCTAAAAAGTCTCAGTGAAACTTTTAACAAGGCTTGTCCGTATGTGTATCAGTCAAAGAGTCTTTCCAAGATGTATGACTGTTAAAGGTTAATCAAGACAAAATAAAATATTTCATTTAAACTA
>Ga0209727_1000355_pt1 | contig 52797 bp, 44 predicted proteins | sample RifGroC1_FD_183995 | JGI IMG/M metagenome (GOLD analysis project Ga0209727, IMG submission 183995) | Groundwater microbial communities from Rifle, Colorado, USA - Groundwater C1 (SPAdes) (version 2) | ecosystem: Environmental > Aquatic > Deep subsurface > Groundwater | place: Rifle, Colorado... | reverse complement strand
TGAGATTGAATATTTTTTGTAATAAACTCAGAATTTCCTATTCTTAGAAAAGATTTATTATCGGCAGATGATTTGCCAGTGTAAATTATAAAACATTTTTCATCAATCGAAAAGATTCTTTTATTCATTATTTTTCCCCATTCCGAAGATTAGGTTATGTCAAAAGTTCAATTTTTATTGAAACTTTATTTACAAAATTAATTATTTAGAATACAATCTTTTTAAGAAGGTATTCTATGCAAAATAAAATTATTCGTTTTGTAATTTGGATTTGTTCTAAATTTTCAAAAATAGAAATAGAACAAATCATTTCTGAACTTAACAAAATATTATCCAATCATAATCCAGAAATAAAACCTAAAGACTCTTTTAAAGAAGAGTATCCTAATTATAGAAACTTTACCGTTGATCCTACTCCACCTATTATTAATAAAAAAAAATAACTCTTGATTACATTGATATATTGATTCGTCATCAAGAATATTATGCTAAACCTATAAAGCCTGTATCTTACACAAATAAAAGTATTAAAGTACCAGAAGATATTTTTTGTCCTTATTGTAATGCTCCACATACTTTTATCTATTTTAATAATGGTAGCAAGAAATCTCAATTCAAATGTAAAATCTGTTCTAATACTTTCACTAAAGAAGTTATACCTGAAAAAACTAAGTATTTCTGTCCTCATTGTGGATATGCTCTCTTTTTATGGAAGCAACATCCAGACATCAATTTATTTAAATGTGGTAACTATGAGTGTTCATTTTACATTAAAAATTACAAAAAACTAAATAATAAAGAACTTGAACTTTATAAGAAAAATCCAGGTCATTTTACATTACACTATATTTATCGTGAATGTAATATTAAAAAAGAAACACTAAAACATTCTGAACCTGATAAGCCTGTTATAAAAATATCCAATACTCACAACTCACTTTATGTTATCGGTTTAGTTCTTACTTTCTTTGTTTCTTTTGCTATTTCTGCCAGAAAAACTGCTTTACTTTTAAAATGGGTATTTAATATCGATATTTCTTATCAAACTGTCTTAAATTACGCATATTCAGCAAGTTATTATTGTCATCAATTCAATTTGAAATATAAAGGTGATGTCGATGATATAATGGCAGGAGATGAAACTTATATCAAAGTAAAAGGTAAAAACGATTATATCTGGTTTTTTATTTCAAACAAAAAAAGAAATATTACCGCATATCATTATTCCAATAATCGTGGAATAATACCTGCGATTATATCACTTGATGAGGCTAAAAGAACTGCTAAACCACAACAAAAAATAACATTTATTTCTGATGGTAATCCTTCTTATTCCGCAGCTTTACAGTATCTAAATTCTTTAGATCAAAACAAATCAGAACACCATAAAGTTATTGGTCTTCAAAATCTTGATAGCGAATCCGAAGAATATAGAGCATTCAAACAACTTATAGAAAGACTTAATAGAACTTTTAAAAGCCATATTAAGCAAGCTAACGGATTTAATTCTTCTAATGGAGCTATCGCTTTAACAACATTATTTGTTACATTTTATAATTTTTTAAGACCACATATGTCTCTTAATTATAAAGTGCCCATTCATCTTGATTTTATACAAGATGTTTCTAATATTCAAAATAAATGGATCAAGATTTTATCTATGGCTTATGGATAATATTAATGTCAAAGAACAATTTTGTACTTTCATAAAGTTTTCATAAAACTTTTGACACTACCGAAGATTAAATTAAATAAAAATCTTTGTCAAGAAGAAAATTTAAGGTGGTAAAAAAATGTTAAATTAAGAAATACTTTTTAACAAAAACTTGAAAATTATTCTTTTTTTTGTTAAATTATAACACGAATGGACACGGATTTCGTTTGTTGGTAGACAACTCCCATTGTTTCCACAAGAAATATTTATGGAGGAAAATATGTCAAATTTAGCTTTAAAACCAGAAGAAAAATATACTTATGCAGATTGTAAAACTTGGCCAGAAGACGAGAGATGGGAAATTATAGATGGAGTTGCATATAATATGGGTGCCGCCCCTATGAGGGTTCATCAAAAAATATCTAGAAATTTACTTGTAAAAATATCAGTATATCTAGAAAATAAGACTTGTGAAGTCTATGATGCTCCATTTGATGTAAGGTTTGTTGATAATGCAGAACAAAAAGATTTTGAGATAGAAAATGTTGTACAACCAGATTTAGTTGTCGTTTGTGACCCAAAAAAACTCGATGATTATGGTTGTAAAGGAAGCCCTGATATAATAATTGAGATTTTGTCCAAAAACACAACAAAGAGAGATAAAATAAAAAAATTTAACCTATATGAGAAATATAAAGTAAAAGAATACTGGATAGTTTCTCCTGATACTGAAATGATAGAAATATACACTATTAACAATGGACAATACGGCAGACCACAAATTTTTGTTAAAGAAGACAAGATTGAAGTTAAATTACTTGGCGACTTGGTAATTGATTTGAATGATATATTTAAATAAAAATTAAATTACTTATCCAACAAAAGCGACATTTGCAAATGTCCGTTATAAAAAGATACAAGGTGGAAATATGTCAAATTTAGCATTAAAACCAGAAGAAAAATATACTTATGCTGACTGTAAAACTTGGTCTGAAGATGAAAGATGGGAAATTATAGATGGTGTTGTGTATAATATGGGTGCTGCCCCTATGAGGGTTCATCAAAAAATATCCGGAAATTTATTTTTTAAAATAAGGGCTTATTTAGAAAATAAGACTTGTGAAATCTATGATGCTCCATTTGATGTAAGATTTGTTGATAATGCAGAACAAAAAGATTTTGAGATAGAAAATGTTGTGCAACCAGATTTAGTTGTCGTTTGTGACCCAAAAAAACTCGATGATTATGGTTGTAAAGGAAGCCCTGATATAATAATTGAGATTCTATCCAAAAACACAACAAAGATAGATAAAATTAAAAAATTTGACCTATATGAGAAATATAAAGTAAAAGAATACTGGATAGTTTCTCCTGATACTGAAATGATAGAAATATACACTATTAACAATGGGCAATACGGCAGACCACAAATTTTTGTTAAAGAAGACAAGATTGAAGTTAAATTACTAGGAGACTTGGTAATTGATTTGAATGATATATTTAAGTAAGAGATTGACTTAAATATTTACAAATATCGTTTTTATATTCTAGAATCTTTTAATTTAACAACTGTTTCTCTCATTCTTAAATAACTTTCATATCTAAAACAATCAATTTTCTTTTTTTCTAAGGCATCTAGTACCTTGCAATCTGGCTCGTCAATATGTTGACAATTTGGAAAGCGACATTTTCCTCGATATTTATCAAAATCTCTGAAATAAAACTGTAAATCCTCTGGTTTATCAATAAAAATAGAAAATTCTCTTATGCCAGGCGTATCTGCAAGCATTCCACCAAAGCTCATACTATAAATTTTTGAATGAGTTGTTGTATGTGTGCCTCTATCATATTTTTTACTAATTTCACCAATTCTAATGTCATTATATGCTGGATCAAGTGATTTTATAAGTGAACTTTTACCAACTCCAGATCGCCCATTAAAACTCGAAATTTTATCTTTTAAAATTGTTTTTAGTTCTTCAACTCCCTCTCCTGTGATTGTAGAAATAGAAATTGTTTTATAACCGAGTTTTTTATAAACTTCTTTTGAGTAAAGATATATTTCTTCATTTTGTGGGTTAAGTAAATCGGTTTTGTTAAAAACTATAATTACTTCTATCCCCATATAATCAGCAGCAAAAAGGCATCTATCTATAAAAAAAGGTCTTAATGGTGGGTTTTCGATAGAATCTACTATAACAAGATAATCAACATTTGCAACAATAGTCTGTACTTCTCTTCCGCCAGCTTTAAGTCTCTTAAACTCATTTTTTCTATCACACCTGCTAACTATTGAGCCATTTGTATCATCTGATATTTCAAATATGACAGTATCACCAACAACTAAAGGATTTACATCTTTTCTTCCTTTAATATTGAAATTTGTATCTAAAACTTTTCCTTTTATTACGCATTTATATTCTTTGTTGGTTTGTTTATCCAGAACATAATAAATTGATCTTACTCCCCATAAAATTAAACCTTCTGGCATGACAAATCCTTTACTATAATTTCATCAAATAATTTTAACATTTCGTTAAAGCCTTGATATTTTTCGACAATTCCATCAGACCCTTTACTCAAATAGAGGAATCTTTTTGGATTTTTATTTACAGCACTACTTGGTAGAAGTTCAATAATTCTTCTACTAACTCCGTCCCTTGAGTCGACAACTTTAACTTTCTTTTCAAAAAATTCATCAATCATATCAATCAAAAAAGAATAATGAGTGCAACCTAAAACCAAACAATCAATTTCTTTTTCTTTAAAAAAAGATAATTCTTTTTGCATAACCTCTTGAAGTTTTTCGTTAGAATATTGATTTTCGGCAGCTTCTACTAACAAGCCTGATGCTTTTACAAAAACTTGTTTATTTTTTGCAAATTGTTGAATTAGGTTTGAAAGATAATTTAACTTAACTGTATTCTCTGTTGCAATAACACCAATTTTATTATTTCTTGTTATATCAGAAGCCACTTTTACAGCAGGCACTGTCCCTATTACTTTAATTTTAACTTTTTCTCGTAAAAATTCTAAAGCAGAAACTGATGCTGTATTACAGGCAACTACAATTAAACTTATATTGTATTTTTCTTTTAAGCCAATATAGATATTTAAAAGAAAATTACCTATTGTCTCTTCATCTTTTGTACCATAAGGAAAATTTTTTGTATCAGCATAATATATTACATTAACATCTTTTTTCATATTAATAAAATAATCCAAAATTGATAATCCGCCAATACCTGAGTCTATAAAAAGAACATAACTACTCATAAATTTTATGATTCTCCTAATTTGAGAATAATGTATGATAAATTTTGTAATTTAAAACAACTGGCTGAAATTTATTACTATTGCAAATATTATCTAAAATAGATTATATACTTGAAATGTATTAAATGGTCAATCTTTTTTTTAAAATATACTTAAACCCTTCTAAAAGATCAATAAATAATAGAATTGACATAACTTGTAATTTGTTGAAACAAATGAATTAATAGAAATAAGCGTTTAAGGTATATATTTACAATTTGGACACAAGTTTGACTGTAAATTTAATTGTTTGAAAAAAATTACAATAAGAAAGACAATGCTTCTTTATCAAAAAATCTATGTTGATAAAATTTTAAATATAACATAATACTATTGACTTTTTTATTATGCTCTTATATACTAAAATTGAATTGTATTTCTTTACAATATTATTGAATAATTTCTAACTCAATAGTATTGTTGGAGTTATATTAAATTCTATTTTACTATATACTACTATGTTTTTCTTAGAGCAGTATAAATAATAAAAGAAGGAGATGTTGTGGAATATAGCTGGATTTATTGGTTTGTTGCGGGTTTTATTTTGTTAATTATCGAAATAATAACTCCGGGTTTTGTTATAGGATTAATAGGGGCTGCTTGTTTTATAGGAGGCATTGTTGCCATTTTCACCCCTAATATTATAATTCAGTTAGCTGTATTTGGCGTTTCTTTGGTATTGGTTTTCATTTATGTAAGACCAATATTCTTAAAGTACTTCACAAAAAAAGACCAAAAAAAATCTACCGTTGATGCTTTAATAGGTAAAATTTGTATCGTTGATACAGAGATAGATAATGTTAAAGGAAACGGATATATCAAAGACGGGGCTGATTATTGGAAGGCTAAATCAAGTGATGGTAGCTTAATACCTAAAGGTTCTTTAGTAGTAATTGAGAATATGGAAGGTATTACTGCAACTGTATCACTCAAAAAAGACTAATTTTACTAAATTTAAGGAGGAAAGAATGAGTTTTCTAATGATTTTTATGATTGTTTGTATTGTTTTAGTTTTATTTGTTCTTATTTCTGGTATTAGGACAGTTCAACAATCTACTGTTGTTATTATTGAAAGACTTGGAAAATTTAACAAAATTTTAGAATCAGGGATTAATGTTATTATCCCATTTGTTGACAAAGTTAGGCTCATCAATTCAAGGGTTACAAGGTATGATTCATCAGGAAAGACTTATGTTATAAACGAATATGTAAATCACGTTGATTTAAGAGAAAGAGTTTTCGATTTCCCAAAACAAAATGTAATCACAAGAGACAATGTTACTCTCGAAATTGATGCTCTTTTATACTTTCAGATTTCAGATGCTTTTAAGGCTGTTTATGAGATAGAAAATATTGCAATGGCGATAGAAAAACTTACTCAAACAACACTAAGAAATATTATAGGTGAGCTTGAATTAGATCAAACTCTTTCAAGTAGAGACACAATTAACTCAAAATTAAGATTGATCTTAGACGAAGCTACTGATAAATGGGGTGTTAAAGTAAACAGAGTTGAGTTAAAAGATATTACACCTCCAAAAGAGATTAGAGAAGCAATGGAAAAGCAAATGCGAGCAGAAAGAGAAAGAAGACAAATAATTTTGATCGCAGAAGGTGATAAACAAGCTAAAATTTTAACAGCTGAAGGTGAAAGAGACAAACTCATTGCAGAAGCAGAAGGAGCAAGACAATCTTCAATTAAAAGAGCAGAAGGTGATGCTGAAGCAAAGATTAAAATAGCAACAGCAGAAGCAGAAGCCCTTAGATTAATTAGAGATGCTTTAGCCCAAAACAAACTTGATGCAAGTCAATATTTAGTTGCAATAAAATATATTCAAACATTACAATCAATTGGTACACAACAAGGTGAAAAAGTAATTTTTATGCCTTACGAATCATCTGCATTATTAGGTTCGCTTGGTTCTATCAAAGAAATTTTTAAAGAAACAAAATAAATTAATAGCAATAGGGTTAACCTATTGCTTTACTATAAAAAATAGGAGTTTAATTTAAAATTATGGATAAAAAAATAACAATTGATTATTCTTTTACTTTTCCTTTTATTAATGAAGAAAAAATTAATAGCTACAAAAATGATGTTTTAAAGGCTATGGATACGCTTGAAAACAGCTCTGGGGCTGGTAATGATTTTCTTGGTTGGAAAAATCTACCTTCAGAAATGCTTGCAAGCAAAGAATTACAACAAATAATTCAAGTCGCAAATGAAATCAATGAAAACGCTGATTTATTTATCTGTGTTGGTATTGGTGGAAGTTATCTTGGTGCAAAAGCAGTAACTGAAGCATTACTTCATCCATTCTATAATAGTCTTCCAAAAAATGATAGAAATGGTCCAAAAATCATATTTGCAGGTCAAAATATAAGTGGTGCATGGCTTTCTGCTGTACTTGATGAAATGGATAAAGTTGATTCTGTTTATGTGAATGTTATATCAAAATCTGGTACAACAACAGAACCGGGAGTAGCTTTTAGAAATATCAAACAAAAAATGGAAAAAAAATACGGTAAAATCGAATCATCTAAAAGAATAATAGCTACAACTGACGCAAAAAGAGGTGCTTTAAAGACTTTAGCAACAAACGAAGGTTATAGAACTTTTGTTATCGCTGATGATGTTGGCGGAAGGTTTTCTGTTTTATCACCTGTGGGGCTTTTACCAATAGCAGCAGTTGGTCTTGATATTACAAAATTATTAAAAGGTGCACAAGAGGCATCTATTTATGGTAAAGAAAAAGACCTTGTGAAAAATCCAGCTGCAACTTATGCTATGGTTAGAAACATTCTATTAAAAGAAGGGTATCACACAGAAATTTTAGTAAACTACGAACCAGTATTGCACTATATTTCTGAATGGTGGAAACAACTTTACGGCGAAAGTGAAGGAAAAGATGGTAAAGGTATATTTGTTGCATCTGTTGATTTTACATCAGACCTTCATTCAATGGGACAGTGGATTCAGGATGGACAAAGATTTATATTTGAGACAGTTTTGGATATAGAAGAATCAAATTCTAACCTAAAAGTTGTGTCAGATAAAGAAGACTTGGATGGACTTGAATTCCTCGCAGGAAAAACTTACTCTGATATTAACAAAAAAGCTTCTCAAGGTACTTTACTTGCTCATTACGAAGGTAAAGTTCCAAATATTATTTTTAGCATTCCAGAACTCAATGAGTATTATATTGGGCAACTTCTCTATATATTTGAACAGGGGTGTGGAATATCTGGTTATTTACTTGGAGTTAATCCATTTGATCAACCAGGCGTTGAAGCATACAAAAAGAATATGTTTGCACTTCTCAACAAACCTGGCTCAGAAAAAGCAAAACAAGCAATTGAAGAAAAAATGAAAAACTTACCATCTGGTAAAAAAACAATTTAATTTTTGATTACTTAATTGTAATAGAACCGACTAATTAACAGTCGGTTCTTTTTTATTTAAAAACTAATTATTCAATATTTCTTAAAAAATCAATGATATTTATTGGTTTAGGTATTATATTTTTTGGATTTGTTTCCAGTGCTCTTCTAATAATATTTTTATCATCATAAGCTGTAACATAGATATGATCTATTGGTTTTATTTTTTGGATTTCTTTTATAGCGTTTATTCCGTCCATATCACCATTTAATTTTATATCCATTAAGATTAGGTCAGGGTTTTGTTCTGCTGCGATATTTATAGCGTCAATTGCATTATCAGCAATTTCAAGTACCTCAAAATTATTTTTTGTTAGAATAGTTTTTAGAAAAATTGCATTAATTATTTCGTCTTCTACAATTAATATTTTTTTAATCATAATATTTCTCACATCTATTAAAATATAATTTCATATTTTAGTCCATCTAAATTTTTTGTTAATATTTTTCCAGATAATTGGCTAGCTAAAGATGTAATTAATTCAAGACCTAAATTTCCGTTTTTTTGAATATTCCAATCATCTGATACTCCTATTCCATTATCACCAATTTCAATAACATATTGATTTTTGTTGCTGAACAAATTTATACTTATTTGAGGTTCTTTAATATTAGTAAAAGCATGTTTTATACTATTACAAATTATTTCATTCAATATCAATGCACAAGGGATTGCTTTGTTTACATCTAAGGTAAAATTATTAACATTAAATTTTATATCTATATTATTCATTTTTTCAAGATGTAGTTTTTTAATATTATTGATAAGCATTGGAACAAGTTTATCAAAATTAATACTTTCATAATTATCAGATTGATATATTTGTTGATGGATAGAAGCCATTGTGTAAATACGAGTATTGGTAATAGAAAGTTGCTCTTTAACTTCGTTATTTTTTGATCTATAATATTGTAAGGTTAGTAATCCAACGATTGTATTTAGATTATTTTTAACTCGATGATGCACCTCCAGCAATAAAACTTCTTTTTCTTTTACATAAGAATCTATTGATTTGCCAATTTTATTAGTTGTTATTACTATTGTAGAAATTAATACAATATAAAAAATTATCAAGAAAAAAGTAAGCAGTAAAATATCAAAAGAAGTTTTATATGTAAGAATATAGTTTTTTTCAAGAATATCTTTTAACATTAATAATGCTAATGTTATTGGTACTATGACTCTTAAAATTTTTGCATGAGTAGTATTTGAAAGAAAATAATATTCAAATAAAGAATTCTTGATAGATATATTTATCATTGTTGAAAAAGATAATAAAAAACAAATTACAGTAGGAAAAGCTAAAGGAATAAGGTTAGTCTCATAAAAAAATGGTAAATTATATAAATACCCTAAAAAGAAAGTAAAATTAAATAAAAATCCGATAATTGCAGAAATATTAATTATATTTGAGTGTTTGATATTATTTTTGAATAATTTAAAAGCCATAATTAAAGATAATAAGTAAATAAAAATAAAGGCAGTTATTAGAGACATATATCCAGTTGGATTGGATACTAATAATTTTGTCTTATTGTGTACAGCAAAAATAAAATTTTCAATTTTAAAACTACTGTTTAAGATATGATTTAGTAAAATAATAGATAGTAATAAAAATAATATCGCAATAATCAGGTTGGTTATAAATTCTATCAGTTTAGTATTTTGACCATATCTAATTGATAAAATAATTATAGATAACAAAATAAAATTTGTTGCTGTACTTGGTGCCATAGGTATATAAGATATGGAATAAGATGCTAATATTTCAATGTTAAAAAACCAACCAATTAGAGATAGTATTGATAAGAATATTACAGTTGAAGCACAAAAAAGAACAAAATTATTTTTGATGATATATTTCATAATAATTCCTTATTTTTATAAACTTGGAATGGCATCACTTCTAAAATCAAATTGAGAAATATTTTTTATAGATACTTGTATTTATATATAAAGTATAATGATATTTTATATATTTGTAAAGTAAAATGCTATTATTCTATACAATAAATATTCAAGGGTTTTTTTATCAATTAATATTGTTTCTATAATTAACAAAAAATTTTTGGATCTTTGTAAAAAAATCGACTATTTATACAGTCTGTTCGTGTCCTTTGTGTTAAGAAAATTTTAATAAATATCACTAAAAATAGTTAATAGTTGGTATAATAAATCAATAACTATTTTCAAGATTGTGTATATGGTCAAAAGTCTTTAGCTATCAATAAAATCTTTGAAAATCTTTAAATTGTAAAGATATTTTATTTTTTTCATTTTTTTCTTTAACTTTTTTTATTTCAATGATACAATAAGCAATATTTTTTAGTCAATATAAAAAATGAAGGAGAGTTTATGATTCAAGAAAAAACTTTAGAGTGTGATGATATTTCTGATGAAGAAAAATTATCCAAAATAGAGGAACTCGTTGGGAAAATTATTGATGAATACGATGACAAAGAAAGTAATCTTATTCAAATATTACATAGAGTTCAAGGTATTTATGGTTTTCTTCCTTTAAATATTCAAAAATTTATTTCAGAGAAGATCGATATTCCTTTATCAAGAGTATCTGGTGTAATTTCTTTTTATTCTTTTTTCTCTACGAAGCCGAGAGGTAAAAATATAATTAGAATTTGTCTGGGAACTGCTTGTTACGTTAGAGGCGGAGAAAAAATTGTTGATAAGCTAAAAGAAGTGTTAAAAGTGGGCGTTGGAGAGACTACTCCAGATAGAAAATTTTCGTTTGAAGTTATGAGATGTATTGGTGCATGTGGATTAGCACCTGCGATTATGGTAAACGATAAAGTTTATGAACAGGTAACGCCAGAAAAAGTAGAAAATATTCTAAACAAATACTAATTCTTGTAAGGAGAAAATAATGAAAGATATTTTTGTAAAAACAAAAGATGATTTGGATAAAATAAAAGAAAATTATGATAAAAATATTAAAAAATATAAATATATCGTAAATGTTTGTGCTGGGGCAGGTTGTGTTTCTGCTGATTGTATGGAAGTTAAAGATAAACTTTCTCATTGTATAGAAAAAGCTGGACTTTCTGATAAAGTTAAATTAAATCAAACAGGTTGTATCGGTCCTTGCTTTTTAGGTCCAACTTTATTGATTTATCCAGAAGGAATATTCTACACAAAAGTAAAATCTGATGATGTTGAAGGTATTGTTGCTCAACATTTACTATCTGGAAAAATTGTAGAAAAAAAATGCTATTATGATGAATCAAAAGAAAGATTTATTCCTAAAATAGATGATATAGATTTTTTTAAGTTTCAGAAAAAAATAGTTTTGAAAAACTGTGGTATAATTGATTATGATTCTGTTGATGAATATATTGCAAATGATGGTTATTATGCGATTGCAAAAGCATTATCTAACATGAGCCCAGATGATGTAATAAATGAAATGAAAAAATCTGGTCTTAGAGGTCGTGGTGGCGGTGGATTCCCAACTGGTACAAAATGGGACCTTGGTAGAAAATCACCTGGAGACCAAAAATATATGATTTGTAATGCAGACGAGGGAGACCCTGGTGCTTTTATGGATAGAAGCCTTTTAGAAGGTGATCCGCATTGTGTAATTGAAGGTATGATGATTGGTGGTTATGCAATTGGTGCATCTAAAGGTGTTGTTTACGTTAGAGCAGAATACCCTCTTGCTGTTGAAAGACTTCAAGCAGCTATTATAAACGCACGAAAAAAAGGAATATTAGGTAAAAATATTTTTAGTTCAAATTTTGATTTTGATATAGAAATTAGAATTGGTGCAGGTGCATTTGTTTGTGGTGAAGAAACAGCTTTACTTCAATCTGTTGAAGGAAAAAGAGGAGAACCTAAACAAAAACCTCCTTTCCCTGCACAAAAAGGTCTTTTTGATAAACCAACTATAATTAACAATGTTGAAACATTCGGAAGCATTCCATCTATTATATTAAATGGAGGAGAATGGTTTTCTAACATTGGTATAAAAACAAGTACTGGTACAAAAGTTTTTGCTTTGGCAGGGGACATTAATAACACTGGTATAGTAGAAGTCCCAATGGGTATAAGTTTAAGAGAAATAATTTACGATGTTGGTGGTGGTGTAAGAAATAACGAAAAATTTAAGGCTGCCCAAACTGGTGGTCCTTCTGGTGGTTGTATCACACACGAATATTTAAATACTCCAGTTGACTATGACTCATTAACCAAACTTGGTACTATTATGGGGTCTGGTGGTCTTATTGTAATGGATGATAATAAATGTATGGTGGATGTTGCAAGATTCTTTATGGAATTTGTTCAAGACGAATCTTGTGGTAAATGCGTTCCTTGTAGACTCGGTACAAAAAGAATGCTTGAAACACTCGAAAAAATTACAAAAGGTGAAGGTGAACCAGGAGACATTGAATTTTTGGAAGAACTTGGAAGTACAATAAAAGATTCTGCTTTGTGTGGACTTGGACAAACTGCTCCAAACCCTGTTTTAAGCACAATTAGATATTTTAGAGATGAATATGATGCTCATGTTAAAGATAAAAAATGTCCTGCTGGGGTTTGTAAATCTCTATTGAGCTACCATATTTCTCCAGAAAAATGTGTTGGTTGTACGGCTTGTGCTTTGGTATGCCCTGTTGGCTGTATTAGTGGTGCAAAAAAACAACTCCATACAATAGACCAATCAAAATGTATAAAATGTGATAATTGCTATCAAAAATGTAAGTTTGATGCAATAATAAAGAAATAAATTACTATAATGAGTAAAGGAGAGTGTTTTTATGGTTTCTTTAAATATTAACAATAGAACAGTTTCAGTTCAAGAAGGAACAACAATTCTTGATGCTGCAAGATTAAATAATATAAAAATCCCAACATTTTGCTATCTTGAGAATATTCAAAAAATGGGGTCTTGTAGACTCTGTGTTGTAGAAGTAGAAGGACAAAGAAATCTTATGGCTTCATGTATGGTTGAAGTTAAAGAAGGAATGAAAGTTTTTACGAACACAGAAAGAGTTAGAAATGCAAGAAAAATGATTTATAAACTAATACTATCTGACCATCCAAAAGATTGTTTGAAATGTGTTAGAAATCAAAAATGTGAACTTCAACAACTTGAAGAAATGATTCAACTTGATGAAAGAGAAATTATTGGCGAAAAATCAAAGACAGTAATAGATAAAGGTAACCCATCTGTTTTTAGAGACAATGCAAAATGCGTTTTGTGTCGTAGATGTGTTACTGCCTGCAATGATATTCAAAGTGTTGGAATAATTAATATTCAAAATAGAGGTTTTAAATCAAATGTTGGAACAACTGCTGGTTTACCTTTAAACGAAATTTCTTGTACTTACTGTGGTCAATGTACAGTTGTTTGTCCTGTTGGTGCGTTAAATGAAGTTGATGCAATTAGCAAAGTATGGAAAGCCTTAGCCGATAAGAAAAAAAGAGTTATAATCCAAACTGCTCCTGCTGTAAGAGTTGCTCTTGGTGAAGAATTTGGCTATGAACCTGGTACTATTGTTACTGGTAAAATGGTAGCTGCTATGAAACATTTAGGATTTCATGATATTTTTGATACAAACTTTGCAGCGGATTTGACAATTATAGAAGAAGGAAACGAATTTTTAGGTAGAGTAAGAAAACTCTTATCTGGCAATAAACCAAGTTTTCCTATGATTACAAGTTGTAGTCCAGGTTGGATTAAATATGTAGAACATTATTTTCCAGATCAATTACAACATCTTTCAAGCTGTAAGTCACCTCACATGATGTTGGGTGCTTTAGCAAAAACTTATTATGCAGAAAAAATTGGTGTTAAACCAGAAGATATTTTTGTTGTGTCTGTAATGCCTTGTACTGCAAAAAAATTTGAAGTTACAAGAGATGAAATGTTTATTGATGGTCAACCAAATGTTGATGCTGTTTTAACAACAAGAGAATTCGCAAGAATGATTAAAGAAGCAGGTATTGACTTTACAAGCCTTCCAGATGAACAATTTGATAATCCTTTGGGGCTTTCTACTGGTGCAGCCGATATTTTTGGTGTTACAGGTGGTGTAATGGAAGCTGCTATTAGAACTGTTTATGAAATTATTACAGGTAGAGAAGTACCTTTTGAAGGACTTCATGTTACACCGATCGAAGGACTTGACAGGATTAAAACTGCTGATCTCAAATTTGAAAATGTTTTACCTGAGTGGAAAGAACTCGAAGGTTTTGTACTAAAAGTTGCTGTAACAAGTGGATTAGCTGGTGCAAAAATTCTTATGGACGAAATCGCAGCTGGTAAATCTCAATATCATTTTATAGAAGTTATGGGCTGTCCTGGCGGCTGTATAACTGGTGGAGGACAACCACGTCCTGTAAATAATGAAATTAGAATTAAAAGAATGGAAGCTATTTATAGGGAAGACGATAATAAACCTATAAGAAAATCTCACGAAAACCCATTCGTTCAAAAACTTTACGAAGATTTCCTTGGTCAACCAAATGGCGAAAAATCACATAGACTTTTACATACTCACTATGTAAAACGAAAAAAATATTAATTTTTAGTATTTCTTTTAAGAAAAAGAAAAGACCTGTCAGGTTTTTAAAACCTGACAGGTCTATATTTCTAATTCAGTGTGATTCTGTGAAATTCTGTGGCTAAAACTTTCTTTCTCCGTGTTAAAATTTCCCCATTAATTTGATAAAAATTAAAATCGAGTAATTTTGTTAGTAGAAGTCCACTTGTTTCCTAGAAATTTTTCGGTTAAATATTGCCTCTATATCAACCCAACAAATACAAATTGCCATTGATTTTTGGAGTTTTTGTTTAATACTGTCAAAAAATCACATTCTACATCGTTTTCTTGAATGGATACTTTGCTATTCCCATAAAAATAAGCGAAATCGTAGTTTTTTGAAATATCATAATTAATAATTGAAGATGATATTTTTAATAAAGAAAATTCTTTTATAAAATCAGTTTTACTAATTGTAGTAAAATCACCACTTTTACAAAACCTTATATGATTAGAAAATAAATCTATACTCAAAATACCTTCACCATTAAAAACTCTATTAAAAATTTCAAATAGTTTTACTCTTTCTTCTTTAATATCAATTGTATTATCAAACAAATTGTTAGGTTCTAAAAAATCTAATCTAAATTCGTCCTCAAAATACTCTGGTTCAAGATGAAAAAAACCAGCATCAAAAACAACTTTAAATTCAGCATCGTTTATTTTTTTCCATATAGAAATATAGTCACCATACCCAGTATTAACCCCATCAAAAAACTCGTAAGGACCTGTCGTAAAACCCATATCATTTGAGGAAGATAAAAAAGCATAAGCTGGATACCAAAAAAGTTGTCCATTTATTTGATTAATCGAACTATACCATTCTTTTGTATTAACAAGATTATTATCTTTAAAACTTTTTGCATCGGGAGAAAGAAAACTAATAAAACCTTTGTTAATTCCATTTTTTTTCACATTCTCCAAAAATGCCTTTTCTAAATCTATAAGCGATTTTAAATCATTCATTATCATTATCCTTTTTTTAATAGAATCCTTTGCTTTTTAATATATTATTGCCAAAAAGACAATTGATATTTTGATAATTTTTATTCAAAATTCTACTATTGACTTCTTAGTGATTTTTAATTAAAATTAGACAAGGAACATTAAAATATGAATAATTTTCTAATCAAAATGATTATAATATTTACATTTAGTTTCTTAATATCTTGTTCAAAAAAAGATGACAAAATATTAGCTTTTGAAGCAGTCCAAAACAATAATTTAAAAGAATTATCTGCACTGTTTGAAAAAAATATTGATGCAAATATTAAAGATGAAAAAGAAAAAAGTATTTTAATGTATGCGATTGAAAATTCAAATCCTAAAATAGTATTGTATTTAATAAAAAGAGGTGCAGATGTTAATTATTTGCAACCATATTTATTAGAAACAAAAGAAGTCATATATATAAATACACCTCTTTCGCTTGCAATAAGCTGTAATAATCCAGAAATTGTTAAAATATTGTGTGAAAATGGTGCAGATTTATCAAAATCATTTAATTCGGTAGAATTTAATCTAAAAGAGTTGAATGCTATTACTTATATTGTAGCAAAGATATTGAGAGAAAATTCTGATTATTTTCTTATTGATTATGAGGATAATCCAATCATCGAATATTACAATCTTATTTTAATATTTAAATATATTTTTTTGGTAGACGAAAAAAATATTGCCCCTCAATTAAAAGACTATAAAAAACAATTTGAAATGTTTAATTATACGAGTGAATTTCTCTATTATATGATACAAAACGATATTAAAGGCTTTAAGGAATATTTTAAAGATGAGATTAATAATAAGTATGGTGGATGGAGAAAGGATAATTCTTTCTATAATGGATTTATAGGAGCAATTTTAGCAGATTCTAATGATATTGTGCAGTATATAATTGAAGAAAATGTAATAGACTATGATGTTATAAAAGCTATTTATAATGAATTACAAAAGAAACAATATGATAACATAAGAAATAACACTTTTTATCTATTAAAAAATCATATTGAAAAAAAATATTAGAGTTTTAGTTAATAATTTATTTATAATATTAAATTAAAATGTATGATAAGCCATATTTAGTGATTTTACACCTCAAATATATATTCTACCTAAAAGATGTGGAAAAAAGTCATTATTTATCATTTATTTAAAAAAAATTATTATTTTTTGTAAAAATCTATGGTAAAAGTTACATCTGTGAGTTATAATGGTTATATACTGAAATGTTTAAAATTTGTCATTTAAAGCAAACAATTATTATGATAAATTTTTTATAAAGGTATAGATTAAAAAAATATTTTAGATATATAAATAATGACAATTTGTATAATTGCCATTATAAAAAATTAAGTGTTACTTACATTTGTATATTTTATACTGTTGAAATTATAGCCATTAGAAAGGAAAATTTATGGTTAAATTTACTGATTTTAATTTTAAACTCATGGTATTACAAGAATTAATGTATAACAAAGAATCTTTGATTCCTCAATTTGATGTGTATGATTTTGCTGAAAGTCATACAAAAAGAAAAATAAATATTGAAAAAGAAGGATATAAAATTATTCCTGAAGTAGAAAAATATTTCCAAGATATTGATATTCCAAAGGAAATGTTAGAAAGTATTAAAGAATTATCTCAAGACGGCGGAGATGATATATATATTCACTTATGTCCTTTTTGGGATGGTGAAGATGATTTATTTAACATAAAATCAGTAGATGATTGTTCTTTATTGCCAAATCTAAAAAAAGTAACTATTTTTTATGATAAAGACGAAAGTATAATTGATAAATTTAAGTCTAAAGGAATAGATGCTAGTTTTGTTTAATAGATAAAAAATTAAAAAATGATATTTTGATTTACATAAACATTTCTAAAAGGTCAATTAGAATAAGGGGTTTACACCCTCTGTTATTACTTGGTTTCTAAAGAATGGGATTTTTAACACTAAGAACGCAAAGGAAACTCGAGGTTTCACGAAGATTTAATTAAAAAAAAGTATTTTCTTCGTGAACTTTGTGTTTAATTTTTCCTTATAATTAAAAAAGGGAATTTGTCAGGACTTAGCCCCTTGTTTTCAAGAGTTAGAGGAAAAATTTATTTACCATTTAGAATTCGTTAAGTTTATATAAAATTTGAAATAAGATTTTGACTATTAGAATTTTAGGAGGATTTATGTTAACTAACTCTGTTATGATAAACTATCATGAAAAAGATTATTCTAATAATTTTATGGAATATGCGAGAGCCGTATCTAAATATTGTAGAATTCCTGATACTTGTACTAAGGAAAAGGCTAAGTATAAATTTGATTTTGATAAAAAAGAATTAATTGAAAATAAATTGATAAGTGGTGATGATATTCCTGAGACTCTTAACTTTGAAATTTCTTATGAGAAAATAATTTCTGATCCAAAGAATTGTTGGATTGTAATGATACATGGTTTTGGTGGGGATTCTAGTTCGTGGTCATATCAAATATCTAAATTATTAAAAAATAATTTTAATGTTTTAATATTAGATTTATATGGGCATGGTAATTCAAATTTTATAGAAAATGTTGATTATGATGTTAAGTTGCATGTCTTTTATTTAAATAAAATTATTGAGTCAGTCACTAAAGAAAAATTTTTTCTTGTAGGTTTTAGCTATGGTGGAATAATCTGTCAATTATATGCTAAAGAGTATCAATCCAAATTAAACGCATTAATTCTTGTCTCTTCATTCTCTCACAAAGATAAGATTTTTGAAAATATACTAAGTTCATGGCAAGAAACATTATGTCTTAATACTAACGATAATAATGAAGCATATATAAAAAAAATAATGTACAAATTAACTATAAGTAGTATTTTTTCATCTCATTATATTGAAAATAATTCTAGCAGTTTAAAAATGTTAGAGAATACTTATGTTAAAAAAAATTACCAACTAATTCTAAGAAATGAAGTTACTCATCTTCTAAATTTTGATTCATCAAATTTCTTAAAAGATATTACTATTCCTACTATAATTATTTGTGGTGTTCATGATAAATTATTTTCTACTAATATAAGTTTAACACTTCATCATTCAATTAAAACATCAAAAAGATTTATATTCTTTAGTAAACATGCTTCTCATAGTTTAAATATTGAAATATTTTCATCTTTTAATAAAATATTAATAAATCAACTTAAAAAAATTCAAAATAATAAATTTAGACCAACTAAGTTGCCATTTCATGTTCACTGTGAAACTAGAAAATAAAATATTTCCTAAAACTCCATATAATAATAGTTGACATATATTACTATTTGTAATAATTTGCACAAATTTAGACTAAAGGATTTATTGTGATTAAAAAAATATTAAATAAAATAAAATTAAAAGCAAATATTTATAAAGACCCTGCAAAAAATTTAAATTGTACTGAATTTGAAGTTGATAATTGGGCTATTTCAAGATTTATAATAGATAAAATTATTCCTATTGTGGGAGTTAATCCTTATCCAATATCCGAATTAAACTTAATGGTTGCAACTTTAACATATTTTAAGCCAAAATATATATTTGAATGGGGGACTAATATTGGTAAATCTGCAAGAATATTCTATGAAACAATGAAACATTTTAATCTAAAGTGTGATATTTTTTCTATTGATTTGCCAGATAACATAGAGCATAACGAACATCCACATAAAAAAAGGGGAATGCTTGTAAAAAATATTAAAACTGTTAAATTAATAAAAGGTGATGGACTTGAAGAATCTTTAAAACTATGTAAAGATATTGATGATAGAAAAAATATATTATTCTTTTTGGATGGGGATCATAGTTATGAGTCGGTATCAAAAGAATTATCAACAATTTTAAATTTTAGTACTGATCTAAAAATATTAGTTCATGATACATTTTATCAATCAGATAAAGCAAATTATAACATTGGTCCTTATAAAGCAATTTCAAATACATTAGAGAATAAAAAAGAAAAATTTAAAACTATTTCTACTAATTTGGGGTTACCAGGACTTACTTTAATATATAAATCATAAATAATCTAATTCATTTTTAGTTTGATTTTTTTTAATCTTAGTAGTATATTGGGAAACAAAGGGTAGATACCTTTTAATTTTTTTTATATGAATTCTTTGGTTAAAAAATAGAAGAAAAAAAACAATGGATTTATTGATGGATAATAACTTTTTTATTGGCATATTAAATGGTGGAAAGAGTAGACGAATGGGTTTTCCTAAGTCTATGGTTTTGTATAATAATATTCCTCTAATAGAACACATTTATAATACAGCAACTCTTGTTAGTAAAAATGTTGTTATTTTGGGGGAAGGTGAGATACCAGATAATCTAAAGAAAGTAAAGTGCATTAAAGATAAAAATCTTAATTTGGGACCACTTAGTGCTATCGTTTCGAGTTTTGAATATAAAAAAACAGATTGGATTTATTGGGCTACAGATATGCCTTTTGTAACAAAAGATGTTTTGTTAGAATTAATCGATCTAAAAAAAGAAAGTCCTCTCGGTGTTATCCCATATCGCAAAGACATAAAAAAATATGAGTCATATTTTGGTTATTATTCAAAAGAACTTTTACAAAAAATGATTAGTTTAATTTCTTGTGATGTTTATAGTGTACAAAGAATTTTAGAAATTTTACAAATCAAAGGTAATTCTTATTTTTTTGATAAATATAAAAATTTACTAAAAGATTTGGATACAATTGAAGACTTAAAATGTGTAGTTTAGGAGAATAAAATGCAACTTAATAATATCTTTACAATAATATTTATAATATCTTTTTCTTTGTCTATTCTAATAAAACTTTTACTTGATATTGTAAATTTTATTCACAGAAAAAAGAATGAAAAAACAGTTCCAAAAGAATTGGTTGGTTTTATAGATGAAGAAAAATTACAAAAAATAAATCAATATTCAAATGAAAAACTTAAATATGGTCTTTTTGAATACTTTTTTGACAATATTGTCCTAATTTTAATATTATTTTTTGGAATAATACCTCTCTATTACAATTTTATCACTGATTTCACTAAAAATTATTATATTATAGGTTTGTTGTTTTTTGGTGGAAATTTCTTATTACAGTTTATACTTGGCATTCCTTTTAATCTTTATTTCAATTTTATAATAGAAAAAAAATTTGGTTTTAACCAAATGACTATAAAAATATGGATTTTAGACAACATAAAGCAATTAGTTTTAAGTATAATTTTTGGACTTATTATTTTAGTTCCATTAATTTTCTTTTTGTATAATTTTAAAACTTTGTGGTGGTTTTTTGTCTGGGCTTTTATTTTTGTTTTTTCAATTTTTATGCAAATAATTTATCCAACTGTAATAGCACCACTTTTTAACAAATTTAAACCATTGAGTAATGAGAGTCTAAAAATAAAAATAGAAAATCTTCTATTAGAATGTGGTTTTAAATCAAGTGGAGTTTTTGAAATGGATGCTTCAAAGAGAAGCTCGCATTCAAACGCTTATTTTACTGGCTTTGGAAAATCAAAAAGAATAGTATTATTTGATAGTCTTCTTTCTAAACACACAGAAGACGAGATTATTGCGATTTTAGCACATGAACTTGGTCATTTTAAGCATAAACATATATTAAAATCGATGATTTTTGGGACTATATTCTCATTTGTAGGCTTATTTTTGGTAAATTTTTTGATAGATTACAAAGTTTTATACAATGCTTTTTTGATTAAAGAAGAGGCTCGTATCTTAGGATTATTCTTAATTTCAATAATCTATTCTCCAATTGGATTTTTCTTTAGCCCAATAAGTGCTTATTTTTCGAGAAAAAACGAGTATCAAGCAGATAAATTTGCAAAAGACAAATTAAAAACTGGTGAACCGCTAATTTTGGCATTAAAAAAACTAAGTGTTGACAATCTTTCTAATTTGTATCCAGCACCAATTTATTCGTTTTTTTACTACTCACATCCACCACTATTTGAAAGAATCAAAGTGTTAATGGATTAATTTTATCGTACCTGTTCACGAAGAAAATGAGAAAAAAAAGAATTCTGATTAAAACTTCAATAAATTAAAAAATCCATATTTTTTATTGAAATACTCTCTAATTCTTCGTGGTAAATTTTGATTTTTAAATTGTTATTTTTTAATAAAATTTATTTAGCATTTAGAATTCGTTTGGTATATATGATTTGCGATATTGGATATTATTTTATTTCATTATTTCCTGTATCACATATTAAATCAAATTTATTTTTGTTCCATATATAATATCTTGGATAAGCATAGTATGGTCTATTTATATTATATTCATTATTAACACTTGGCGGATTTGCTACAAATAATAGACTATTTGGTTTATATTCAGCCCCCCATTCTGTTGTTGGTAATGAAAATATTTTTCCATCTTCTAAATTAATAATTACTCCTGTTTGACATTCTGTTCCACAGCCCCATTCAATGATTAGATATTTACCACCAAAATTAATTTTTTCTTTTAAACTATTATTAATTCTTGTTTTAAAATTACTATATTCCTTTTTTGATTTCTCATCTAACTTTTCTTTTAGATATTCTTGTGTTATATTAACATAATGTTTATTAAATAAATCTTCAATTCCGTTTCTTGTATTTATAGGGTATTTAATATTATCTGCAATAAAAAATTCTTCTTTATAAGTTTCTTCATCAGTTAAGATTGTTTCATATTTTTCAATATTTTGAGTTTCTTTAGATTTCTTATAACATGAAATTAATAGTAAAAAAATTAAACTAAAAAAGATTAAATTCTTCATATAATACCAACCTTTTATTAAATCAATATCGTGTAACGGTGCCTGAGTAGCCGAAGTTGCCGGAGTGTACTCGCGGAGGCAATTTGGGTAAAGGCGGTACTCCCCGCTGGAACCGGCTGTTGTCGGAAGTATTACGGCGTTTACTTAACCAAAATCTTCATAATTTTCTTCATTTAAATCGGTTTCAAAATCAATATATTTTAAATCAAAAGCATTTGCTATATGATCTTTATTGTAAAAAAAATAAAATTCAGCTTTTATTAAATTGATACCTTCTTGAATTAAAAAATATTGTTCGTCACCACTGTCACGATAAGAATTATACCCATATATTTCAATATTACACTCAAGTATCAACTCACCAGATATTATTAATTGATTTTCTATTACATCGATATAATCTAATTCTATATTATTTATCTCAATAAAAGAATTTTGAACATAACCATCCATTGTAAAATCGCCATACTTATATGGATCAATTTGCTTTGAAATATCATCAGTAAAAACTTCAATTTCTTGTTTAAAATCTTCATTTAATATTTTAAGTACATATTTTTTATCTATATTTTCTGATTTCGTCCACTCTAATAAATCATTTTTTAATCTATAACTTTCATGTATAGATTTAAATTTTTCAGATTTATTAAACAACTCATATAAGTCTTTATAATACTCTATATTTAATCCGGATATTTCTAAATCAGGATGCAATTTAGATTTGCTAGCATCAGCAAAATCACTGGTATTATTTGATATAAATGCAAAATATAACATAGTATTACTTTTTATTATTTTTTCATAAGAAAGCCATATTAAACAGTCTTTAAAACTATCTTTACCCTTTGAAAATGGTTTTTTTATTTTATAATATGATTCAAGTACAGAAGGAAGAAAATTATTTTCATAATCAACAATTTTTAAATTATAATCATTTTCTAATTGTTTAAATCTTTCATCTATTATTTTTTCAGGATTTATTATTTCTTCATCAATAAAATCATATTCTACAATTTTAAATTTCCTACACTTATTTATGTTACTATTGGTTTTTTTTATCAAATTAGTTACATCTTCAATATAATTCTTTTTTAGTTCTTCAATTACTATTTTAGATATAAATAGTTCAATAAAATTATTTTTTGATAAATCTAATAAAATATTTATATATCTTCCTGTTAATAAAAAATCATTGAAAAACACTGTAGTATCAAAAAATATCTTCATAAAATTTTCTCATTAATTATATAAAATCAAAAAAACATAAGCCGTAATATTTCCGACAACTCCAATTATATTCAATCTTCAGAAGAAAAACAAATAAATTAAATTATTTATTGATTTTTTATCTATTTTTAGTAATATTAAGACATAATTGTTATTTGTTTTTTTCATCTAAGGAGCTTGTAATGTCTGATAAAATTATCAAAACAATTCTCATTGTAGAAGATGAGTTTGTTATTGCTTTAGATTTTGCAGAGACTATTAGAAGTTTTGGTTATGAAGTAATTATTGCTAATACAGGTGAAAAATCTGTCGAAATAGTAACAAATAATAGTAATATCTCTCTTATTCTTATGGACATAGACCTTGGTAAAGGCATTCATGGAACTGAGGCTGCAAAACAAATTCTAAAAATACGCAACATTCCCATAATATTTTTGACATCGCATACAGAAGAAGAATATGTAAATAAAGTGAAAGAAATTACTCGATATGGTTATGTAATAAAAGACTCTGGAAGTTTTGTATTAAAATCATCGATTGAGATGGCTTTTGAACTATTTGAAGCCAAAGAAAAACTATCAAAAAGTGAAGAAAGACTTTCATTTGCTCTTGATGGTGCAAATGATGGCTTGTGGGATGTTCAGATGGATACAGACGAACTTTATTTAAGTAGAAGAGGATGTGAGATATTGGGATATAACGAGTCAGAACTCCCAGACATTTCAAAAAGTTGGCAAAACCTTGTACATCCAGATGATTTACCTGCAACAGAGAGTGCTTTAAACGATTATATCGAAGGACGTACTGAAATATTTACTGTCGAACAGAGATTAAGAACCAAATCTGGCGAATATAAATATGTTCTTGCTAGAGGTCGGGCAGTTGCTTTTGATGATAAAGGAAAACCTTCAAGAATGGTAGGAACACACACTGATATTTCAGAGCGTAAAAAAGTAGAGATGTCACTAAAGGAAAAGAAATTTATTTTCCAATCATTGCTTGATAATAGTCCTATATATATTTTTTTTAAAGATAAAGATATTAAACCTATTTATTTGAGTAAAAATTATGAACAGATGCTTGGTATGCCAATAGACGAGATTATTGGTAAAGATATGAATGAATTATTTCCATCTGATCTTGCAAAAAGTATGATTGAGGATGATAAGAAGATTCTATTTGGGGGTAAGTTAATTCAAGTTGATGAGGAGTTGAATGGAAAATGTTATACAACAATAAAATTTCCTATTCAAATGGAAGATTCGTCTCTTTATTTGGCTGGGTTTACTATTGACATCACTGAACGCAAAAAGGCTGAAGATAAGATTAAACTTCTTCTTAAAGAAAAAGAACTTCTTATGAAAGAGGTTCATCATAGAATTAAAAATAATATGAATGTAATAAGTAATCTTTTAAAAATGCAATGTAATTTGGTTAAATCACCTGAACTAATTACCATACTTAACGAAGCTATTGGACGAGTAAAAAGTATGGAGGTGCTTTATTCAAAATTATATCAAATGGACAATTATATTAATGTATCAATTAATAATTATCTTTCTCAATTGATTGATGAAATATTTGTCTTATTTCCAAACCATAATTCAATCCAAATGTTAAAAGAAATTGAAGATTTTCAAGTTGATAATAAAATTTTATTTATTTTAGGAATAATGATTAATGAATTAATATCAAATTCAATGAAACATGCTTTTATTAATAGAATAAACGGAGCAATTAAAATCGTAATTTTACACAGCAATAAACATGTTGAATTCAAATTTGAAGATAATGGCATTGGGATTGATTCTTTGGAAAGCAGTAAAAAAAAAGGATTTGGACTTAATTTAATTGATATGCTGACACAACAAATCAATGGTAATTTAGAAATCGAAAGACAAAATGGTACAAAATTTAATATTCAATTTGATATATAGTATTAAAATTTATTAAAAAAAAGCAATTTAAAAGTCAAGGTTTATCATGAATAATTAGATAAAATTTCAATAAAAAAGATGATTTTATTAAATTTATTGGAGTTTTTAATAATAATTCTATCTTTTCTTGTATTTCTTTCGTTGTTTTAATCAATCTTAGTTATTGCTAAAACCAGTTAATGGTTGGCATAACCTAAAATATTTTGGTATGTAAAAATATTCACCAATATTATTTTTTTCTTTATAAATAACATTTACTTTTTAATAAACTTAAACTAAAATTAAATTAAACAATTTAATTGGCTTAGTGAGGACGAAATGAGTTGTAAATTATTAAAAATATGTGCCTTGTCATTGTTTATACTTCTATTTTTCTCTTGTGAAGAGCAGATTGAAAAAAACAAGATAAAAAAAATGTCTGATAACGAAAGATGCGACTATCTTTTAACAATGACAAGACAAAATGATTTAAATAAAATAAAAATGGTTGTAGAAATTGGCGTTAATATAAATTGTTATACGCCAGATGGGGATACTGCATTACATATAGCAACAGAAAATGGAAATCTTGATATTATCAAATACCTTGTTGAGAAAAAGGCAAACATTAAAATTATAGGCAATGCTACCAATTATCCTATTTATTATGCAATAATTAAAGACCGTAAGGATATAGTAGAATATTATTTACAAAATGGTTTTGATGTGAATGAAAAAGCTAATTCTTATGAGACTCTTTTAGTTTTAGCAACAAAAAAAAATAAAATAGAAATGGTAAAATTTCTAATTTCTAAAAATGCTAAACTTGATTATACATTTTACTATTATTGGACATTATATATTGCATTAGATAAAGATTTTATTGATTTATTTAACTATTTTATGGAAAATAATCCAGATTTATCTAAAGAAGATGGTAATATCAATTTGGTAAGGCTTGCTGCACTAAAAAATAATTTTCCAATCTTAAAAACTCTTATAGAAAAAGGTTTGCCAGTTAAAGGTATTGTAAGAGATATGCCAGAAGTTTTTGACATTGATACATTTAATAGTTATTTTTCAAATTTAGATCAAAGTGATGATAATCTCATAAAAAAATACTACGTTTTTGAAGAACCGATAAATACTAATACCTCAGAAAATGACCCTTCTTATGGAGAATATATTGAAGGAAAATATAAATTATCTGATAAATCTTATGAAGAATTTCCTTTAGAAGAAGTTGAAAGAATCAAAGATATTCTTGAAAGAAACGGATATTATGGAGCGAATACTTTACATATTGCAATTCAAAATAATAATCTAGAGATGGTAAAATTTTTAGTAGAAAAAGGGCTTAGCGTTAGTTCATTGGGAGACTTTGGATTTAATTCAATTCATTATGCTTGTTTGGCAAAAGAAGATTCTATTATACCAATATTAGATTATTTAATTGAAAAAGGGGCAAATTATGATGGAATAACAACAACTAGTGGTAATTACCTTGATTTAGTATTCAAAAGAGGATTGAGTCCATTAACATTAGCAATATTATTAGATAAGAAAAAAATTATACAATATTTAAAAAATAAAAATGCAATAGAGACCCCAGAAGCAATTATAAAAAACCCTTATTTGGAAGAAGGAGAAGAGAGAGGGATAGGTTTATAGTGATAACACTCAGTAATTTGTAAAAAAAATGTTTTTTTATTATAATTGTGTTAAAATTCTTTTTGATAAATCTAAAATTAAAAAATATTTTCTGGGGGTAAATTTGAAAAAGCAATTTATAGTTTTATTTTTTATATTTCTTGCTTTTATACTTAATAGCAAAGAATTAAAAATTACAGTAATTGATAAAGACCTTGATATGTCATTGGAAGGGGTTAAAATAAATCTAACAAAAGGTGGACATTCTGCTGTAACTGATGCTGATGGTAATGCAACAATAAAAATAGAAGATGCTGTTGATTCTACCACTGTTGTAGTGCAGTTTCCTGGTTATGAAACCAAAAAGGTTTTTGTAAAAGATTTTAGTAAACCTGTTATTATAAAAATGCTAATACAAGGTGTACTAGAAGGCAAAGAGCTTGTTATAGAACAAAAAATTAAAGATAAGACAGATGAGCAGGTAGGTGTTTCAAAAGTTATTGAAAAAAAAGAAATGGAATCCACTGCAAAGATAGGTATAATAGAAGATGTTATGTCTGCCATTAAAGTTTTGCCAGGTGTTAGTTATGCGGGTAAATTTAGTGCTTATCTTTCTGTAAGAGGTGGCGACCCTAATGGTATGAGTACATTCTATGATGGTTTTTTGGTTAGGTATCCTTATCACTGGGGTAGAGCGTATTCTATTTTTAATCCTAACACTGTTGAGTCTGTTAAATTTTCTGCAGGGATTTTTTCTGCAAAATTAGGACCTGCATCAAGTGCTACAATGGAAGTTAATAGTATGACTCCAGACAAAGGGTTTAGAATAATGTATAACTGTGCTATATCAACTCAAGAACTCCTTATGCAAATCCCTATTGGTAACAAAAAAATTTCTGGACTTTTTTTGGGTGGAAGAATCACTTATTACGATGCTGTATTACCAATAGCAGCAGGACAATTGGCACAAAATGGACTATCTTTTTCAAAAAATCCTTATATTTATGATGCTTATCTAAAATGGTATTGGCAACCACACAAAAGATTTAAATGGGAAGTGAATGCTTTTTTTGGTACTGATGGTATAGGACTCATAAATAAAGATGAAAAAATGAGAGATGATAAAGGGAATGTTAAAAAAGATAATAATGGCAATGAAATAATGAGAGAGATTAAATATGCTTTTGATTTTAAATGGTATAATTATGATACTTTTGTTTTTTCAAAATTTAACATTCTGCCAACTGATAAAATACATATCTATGGGATCATAGGCTATGAATTTTTGAATAATAAAGTAGATGGTATGAGTCTTGATAATGGAACTAAAAAATATTCTCAAGGTTTTAAAGATCAATTTACTCTACTTAATAGCTTGCCAGATGGCAATCCTATAAAAGAAACGTATAGGACTTTTATAGATATTTATAATAACCAAGCAAACCAACAAAGTTTTACAATAGATAATCAAAAAACAACTTTTTTGAGTGATACTATGTTACATAGTTTACAGACAAGATTTGATATGGATTTTCAATTACACGAAAAAATTCAATTAGAAACTGGCTTTGGTGGAACACTTGATTTTACAAGTTATGAAGAGCATGATAATGTATGGATATCATTATGGGATGATGTAAAAAAAAGTTTTATTCTTACACAAATTAAATTAGATATTCCTAAAGAGGATAAAAAGACATTAAATAGTTTTGCTTATGTAAATCTTTTGTTTAATATAATACCTGATGTTTTCAAAATAGATGTTGGATGTAGAGTAGAGCATACTCTTTTATTTATTGGCAATGATTATTCTTTAAATACTTATCCTGTCGCACTACCGAGACTAAATATGTCTTTTACTCCTGTAAAAAATTTACCATACCTTAATAGGATGACTTTAAGTGCAGGAGTTGGTATTTTTGCAAAAAACCCTTCCGAATCTTTGGCTATAAAAAAAGAATGGAAATTAAAAGATTTTGAAATATCTATTCCTAAAGCTCTCACAACAGTAATAGGTCTTGAGTTATTATTTCCACTTGATATAAAATTTAAGATAGAAGGTTATTACAAATATTTTTTTAATAGTTCTTATATAAATTGGGTGAATAATAATACAGATGTAGCTGTAAACACAGATGGATATGGACATGCAGCAGGTTTTGACATAGAGTTATCAAGAAAAATATCAAGATATGTAGATGGAATGATTTCTTATTCTTTTATATGGATATGGTTATATAATCCAAATTCTAATGGAAACCCTGATAAAACTACGATAAGAGGTGAGCCAACAGAAAGATGGTTTTATCCATCATATCATAGGTTTAATAACTTAAATATTGTTATTAATATAATGCCAACATCTTGGATGACTATTACTTCAAAATTAACCTTTGCCAGTGGTACTCCAAGAAAAGCGTTTAGTGATGCAACTATGTATATGGCATTAACAGAAGATCAAAAACAAGTTGTTGAAAGATATTCTCAAAAAGAAGTTTATGATAATGAAGGAAGAAATGATTTTAGTATTCCTTTTGATTTAAAAATATCTTTTAACTTTTTTATTCCAAAAACACAGGTTAAAATCGAGCCTTATGTTGGTGTAGAAGATTTGTTTATTTTAGCATATAATCCTAAAGGTGGTAAAGACACAGACCCATATACAGGAGAGCAAAGAGATGCTCCAGAAGCTAGGTTTGATTTAGGAATACCATTCCCAAGTTTTGGTATAAAAATAAGTTATTAATCGAAGGAGATTTTATGAAAAAAATTGTTATTTTTATTGCAATTACTATATTTATTTTTTCATGTGCAACTATAAAAAAAACATACATCACAGAAAAAAAATTTGATGCTACAATATTCCCAGAAATCAATCTTATAATGTATGTTGATAATAAAAAAAATGAATTTGCAGAGTTGACATCTCCTTTTATTGATGATGCAAAATTTATAGGTAAATATAAAGTTTTGGAGAATGGAGATATTGAGTTTAACATTGATTCTTTTTACTTTCTAACTAATTGGGTTAATGGTTGGACAGAAGGAAAATATCAGGCAATAGGTAAAATCCTATTTAAAAAAGTTGACAAAGGCTTTCAACCAGAAGTATTAGAAAAGTTTGAAATGGGAGAAATTGACAAAGGCGAAGTAAGAATGTCTGATGATTATTATCAGGATGAAAAAGGATTGAAACCTATAAAAGATAGAGTCGATAGAATTATGGCAGTTTGTGACTTTCTAAAACAACAAAAAAATTATCCAGAATTTTTTGGAAGTGCATTGTTTAAAACTCAATATGGCGAATCTTTTTATAATCAAACTGCAAAATTTTTATTCCCAGAGTTGTTTCCTGATTCTGTTGTGTATTCAAAAACATCAAATGAGTACAAAACTAACGATTTGTCAAGCGATGTAAAATTAGCAGATACAATAGTATGGAATAAAAAATATACCCAAAAAAATTTTCCAAAAGACCCTATTGACTTACAAGGTATAAGAAACTCTGGTACAATATATAAAGATTATGAGGAAGCAATAGGATTATTTGTAGTTTTTTATAACATGGATTACTTTTTTAACAAAGCGTTAGTTAATTCAAAACTTATTGTAAAAGAAAAATAGAAATTTATAAATTTTTATAAGGCTTGACAACAATTAGTATAAATAATTGTTGCCAAGCCTTTTTTTATGTGGCTCATAAAAAATAATTACTCTCTATCATTAGTTATAAAATCATATACTTTTCTTACTAATGTGTCTTTTGAGAATGGGGAAAGGATTATATAATTTGTGCCATGACTTCTGAGTAGCTCAACTGTTTGTTTATCAATTTTTTTGGAAAGTATGATAACTGTTGTTTGTTTTCGGCTTCTTAATTTTCTTATAGTATCGAGGATTTCTAAGGCATTTGGACTTGCCATTCTTATATCAATAAAAACACATACAAAATTACCTTTATTTATTATTTCTGGAAGATTTTTTCCATTAGGTCGTGCTTCTATATTTAAATAATTTGACAAAGTATTTTTTATCATAAATAAATCATGATGGTCATCAGAAATAACAAGACTATCAAGCCCTTGTATTTTATTAAAAAGTAATTTTATTTTATCTTCTTTAGAATCTTCTATATTACTATGAAAATCTTTGGTTTCTTCCACATTAGCAGTAGTTGATATTACAAGATTTAATCTATCAAAATTTATTTCGTTATTATCAGTTGTGAGTTCAGTTACATCTGTCAGATCTCTATCTGAAAAATATATCAAATGAGTATGTCCCTCAGCTTTAATACTATCTATAAGTTCTTCTGTGATAGGAGTATTGCCTCTTATTTTTAGATTGCCACTTTTATCGAATAAATCAAGTATGAAGTACGATCCTGCTTTCAAAAATTTAACAGGGATTTCTTTAGATTTATCAAAGTCAACATTTAATTGCTCAAGTCCTAATATATAATTAGAAACAATTTCAAAGTCTTTGTAATCATCACTTTCTTTTAGTAATCCAAGCAATTTTTTATTAGTCGTTAAAATTTTTATTTGGAATGGTTTTATCGTGAGCTCTGGAAATTTTAAAAATTGAAAGAGGCATTCGAGATTCTCTGGTGTAATAGACTCGTCCTCTATTGATGGAAAAATAAAAAGAAATTTAGGCATTTTTATTTTATTCTTTAAACAATATATTCTTGTTTTGTAATTTAGAAGGTCAAGCCTATCTAGTTCAAAATTTGATTCGATTTGGATTATAAAAATATTTCCTTTAATATTTGCATCGAGTAACATTGGAATCTTTTTTTGTTCATTATTACTTGTTTTTTTAAAATGAGAATTAAGAGTATCTAATAAGTGGAATGGATTTGCAATGTCATCAATATAACCAGTAACACTTTTTTCTTTGTAACTGTCTTTTTCTTCTTTAGAAAATTTACCAGATAATACAATAGATATTTGTTTTAGAGTAGGAGAAGTTTGTCTTTTGAACAATAAACCGAAAAGATTTAAGTCTTTCATTTCTTTACTTATAATAATTAGTTCTGGGAGATTTTTTAATGCAAGACTTAGAATTTCAGTAGGAAAATAAGTAGTGATCACCTCATAATCATGCCTTTCTAAAAATCTTCCTATGAAATCCAAAAATAATTTATTCGGATGCGCTAATAAAATTTTATTCATAAATCACTCAAATTTTTTATTTTTCTTTATATAGTTTATAATATAACCCATTTTTATAAATTATCGATAAATATCTCCTTTAAATTAAAGAAACTAATAATTTTTTTTGAGATTTATGATGTAATATTATTTTTTTATAATCCCTTGTTGGTAATTTATCTCTTTTTGGAATGTGTAAGGCATATAACAAGAATCATTTTTTTCATTACACATTTGTGTTATAAATTTAAACCAAATTTGTCCTTTATCTTTAAGTTTTATGTTTTTTTTATTTCTAATTTCAATTGCGAAAGTCCCTTTGCCTCTTAACACCAGATCATTAAGATATTTTTCACCTTGTGGCTTTTTTATTGAAATAATTTCAAAATCTGATGATTGATCCATTTCTATTTTTGTCAAGAAACTAAAACTATTATCATTTAGATATTCAAGATAAATATGGTTGAATTTTGGCACTTCAACATCTATATTAATAAAAAACGACTTATTTGGTAGAATATCCACATTATCATTATAATTTATCTTTATTCTTGTAGTTGGATTGTCAATTTGAGCAAATATATTGAATGTGAATAAACTAATTATAATTAAAAGCATTGTTTTTTTCATAAAATTTCCTTTCTGTATAAATCTAAGATAAATCACGAAGAATTAGAGACTGTTTCAATAAGAAGTCTTTTTCTTATCGCATTTTCTTCGTGGTTTAAACTAATTATTGGGCGATATTATTCTGATTGCCCTTTTAGAAACGACTGGGTATAATATCATTTTTTTTATAAAACAACAACGATACTATCAAAATATTTAAAAGAACAATTAATCCTACTATCCTAAAAAATTGGTATCTTAACAGATGATGATATTTATACTGACAATTGTCCAAATTGTCAATATATACCTTAAACGCTTATCTCTATTAATTAATTTGTATCAAACAAATTACAAGTAATGTCAATTCTATTATTTATTGACCTTTTAGAAGCGTTTAAGTATATAACGAAATCTCATGAAAATAGTTTTAGATACAAATGTAATTATTTCAGCATTCATTTCAAGGGGTTTAGCTAATCGAGTTTTTGAAATTATCAAATCTTAAAATTTCTACCCTCCTCCATCCATCCATCAAAAAAGCTTGTAAATATTTCAACAAAATTTTATATTATGCTATTGATTTGAGGTAAAATAAATGACTTATCATAAAATTATAAATGGCGACAGTCGTCAAATTAATCTTTTGGATGATAATTCTATTCATCTTATAATTACATCTCCACCGTATTGGCAATTAAAAGATTATGGAACCAAAAGTCAAATAGGTTTTCATGATAGTTACGAAAACTACATTAATAACTTAAATCTTGTATGGAATGAATGTAATAGAGTATTACATAATGGTTGTAGGTTGTGTATTAATATTGGAGACCAGTTTGCTCGTTCTGTTTACTATGGGCGTTACAAAGTAATACCAATTCGTACAGAAATTATAAAATTTTGTGAAACAATTGGTTTGGATTATATGGGTGCTATTATCTGGCAAAAAGCAACAACAATGAATACAACTGGTGGAGGAGCAGTAATGGGAAGTTTCCCATATCCTAGAAATGGAATATTAAAACTTGATTACGAGTTTATTCTTATATTTAAAAAACAAGGAAATTCACCTAAACCCTCAAAAGAACAAAAAGAACAATCTGCTATGACAAAAGAAGAATGGAATAGTTATTTTTCGGGACATTGGAATTTTGGAGGTGCTAGACAAGATGGTCACATTGCAATGTTTCCAGAAGAATTGCCAAAAAGATTAATTAAAATGTTTTCTTTTGTAGACGAAACTGTTTTTGATCCATTTTGGGGTAGTGGAACAACAAGTCTTGCAGCAAGAAATTTAAATAGAAACTCAATTGGATATGAAATTAACAAAGAATTTATCGAAATAGGAAAACAAAAATTAGAAATTAATCAAGATCGCCTATATGGAGCAAAATATGAGTTTATAGATGATAATAATGTTAATACAGAGTATTCCGCCAAAATAAACTTATTGCCTTATATTTTTAAAGACTCTCATAAATTGGATAAAAAAATTGATGTAAAAAAATTACAATTTGGTTCAAAACTTGATAAAGATAAAAGAGAACGAGAAGAATATTATACTGTTAAAGATATAATTGATACTAACACTTTACTTTTAAGCAATGATTTAAAAATAAAATTAATTGGAGTTAAGAAAAAAGAAAGTACTAATGATAATGCAAAGAATTTTTTGAAAGAAAAAACCAAAGGTCAAAAAGTTTATATTAAATATGATAAAGAAAAATATGACGGTAATGACTTACTTTGTTACCTTTATTTAAAAAACAAAACATTTATTAATGCACATCTTATTAAACACGGATTTGCTTCTGCTGATAAAGATACTGATTATTCATATAAAGATAAATTTATTAAATTAGTGGAAAATTTAACCACAGAAAATGCAGAAAACACTGAGAAAATAGATTTTGAGAGCAATTAGAGGTCAACTATGAAATATTTATACATCTTACTCGGCGGCGGGATTGGCTCGTTATGTAGGTTTTTATTATCTTCATTTATTAATAATATTTCTAACAAGACATTTCCTTTTGGTACTCTTACTGTAAATTTATTGGGTTGTTTTTTAATTGGTTTTTTATTTAGTGTGTTTGAAAAGTTTATTGTGTCCTCAAATATCCGTTTATTTATTTTTGTTGGTTTACTTGGCGGGCTTACGACATTTTCATCATTTGGTCTTGAGACTTTTAACCTATTGAGGCAGGCAGAATTTAAATATGCAATCTTTAATCTTTTGCTAAATAATTTAGTTGGAATAGTCTTTGTTTTAATTGGGTTTAAATTATCAAGTGTTTTGTTTGGTGATTAATTTGGAGGATTTTTATGAGTAAAGAAAAATTTATTATAGAAGAAGATGATTTTTTGGTTAGAATATTCTTAAGCGAACAAGAAAAAATAAAAAGTGTACCATTATACGAACATATTGTGCTAAAATGTAAAGAACTAAATATCGCTGGTGCTACTGTTATAAGAGGTATTATGGGTTACGGTGCTGACAGAATGATGCACACTGCAAAATTGTTAGATTTATCTGTAAATTTACCAATAATCATAGAAATAATAGACACCGAAGAGAATATAGCCAAAATAAGACCAATTTTAGATGAAATTATTAATAAAGGATTTATAACAATAGAAAAAGTTCATGTTGTGAAATATAGGAATAAATGATAGATAGATTTTGCTCCCTCTTATGGAACAAGGGGTAGCTACCCTTTGTTTTCATAGGAGGATTGTTATGGATAAAGAATTGTTTGATTTTAAGCCAGATAATATTCCACTCGCAGAAAAAATGCGACCAGTGACTCTTGATGAGTTTGTTGGGCAGGAGACTGCTATTGGCAATGGGAGTTTATTGAGACGAATGATTGATAGTCAAAATATTTCTTCTTTTATATTGTGGGGTCCGCCTGGGTGTGGCAAGACTACCATTGCAAATATTATTCAAAACAAAATCGATTGTCATTGGCAGGCTTTTAGTGCTGTAATATCTGGGATAAAAGAAGTCAAACAGATTATGGAAGAGGCTGAGGATATTCTACGAAATACTGGCAAAAAAACTGTTATTTTTATAGATGAGATACATAGGTTTAATAAAGCCCAACAAGACGCATTTTTGCCTTACGTGGAAAGAGGGACGATTGTTTTAATTGGTGCTACGACAGAAAATCCATCTTTTTCTATAATTTCTCCACTACTGTCTCGGATGCGAGTTTTTATCCTAAAAAGACTCACAAATAAAAACCTTCATATTCTTTTTGAGAATGCTATTTTGCGTTACAAAACCGAAAATATAAATATCACAATTGATACCGAAAATATTGATAAAATAATAGATATTGCAAGTGGAGACGCAAGGCGATGTTTTGGTATTCTTGAGATGAGTATAAATCTTGCAAAAGACGAAAATAACGATGCTGTGATTACAAAAGATATAATCGAAAAAGTAATTCAAGGAAGGCTTCCTTCTTATGATAAAAAAGATGATTATCATTATGATTATATATCAGCACTCCACAAATCTATGAGAAACTCAGATGCTGATGCCTCAGTTTATTATGCTGTAAAAATGCTTGAGTCTGGAGAAGACCCTCTTTATGTGATTAGGCGAGTGATCCAATTTAGTAGTGAAGATGTTGGACTTGCTGACCCTCAGGCTTTACAAATTAGCCTTGCAGCAAGAGAGACAATCATGGCTTTGGGAATGCCAGAGGCTGTTTTAACGATACTTGAGGCAGTGATTTACAATGCCCTTGCCCCAAAATCAAACTCAATTTTAGAAGCATTCCACAAGGCAAAGCAAGACGTTGCAAATTATCCAGACTTACCAGTCCCCTTACAAATAAGAAATGCACCAACGCGACTTATGAAAGACGCAGGCTACGGTGATGGTTACCAATACGCCCACAGTTACGAAGTGCCAATTACAGGAATGCAATGTTTACCAGATGAATTAAAAGACAGAAAATATTATGAGCCAAAAGAGTTTGGTTTTGAAAAAAATTTAAAAGCACGACTCGAAAAAATCGATGAAATTAAGAAAAAATTAAGGGACGGTTAAAAATGATTTCTATTGCCGAAGTAAAAAATTTAATACCAGCTGATGCTATTAGTTTGTTAGAAGAAACTTTTAATCCAGCACTTGTAAATAAAATACTCCTTGCATTTCGCCAAAAAAGAAACACTACTTTTAGGATCAATACACTTAAAACTACAAAACAACAAGTAATAGCAGATTTACAAAAAGAAAAATTTAAAATAAAAAGCATTAGTTTTTTGCCAGAAGTATTCTACCTTGATGGAGATGAAAACAACAGGCTATTAAAAACAGATATTGTTAAAGAAGGTAAAATTTATTTGCAGAGTATATCAAGTTTATTGCCCCCTTTGATACTTGAACCACAAAAAAATGACAAAATTCTTGATATGGCAGCGAGTCCCGGTAGTAAAACAACTCAAATTGCAGCAATAGTTGCAAATACTGGGAGTATAGACGCAATTGAGCCAGATTTTGTTAGAATGGAAAGACTAAAACATAATGTAGAATTACTCGGTGTTACAAATGTAAACTTTTACCAAACTCGCGGCGAAGATTTTTGTAAAGACAAAAAAGAATACTATGATAAAATCCTACTCGATGCTCCGTGTTCTGGTGAAGGTAGATTTAATTTTTATGATAAAAACTCCTATGGTAGTTGGAAGAAAAATAATGTTGAAAAACTATCTAATTTACAGAAAAAATTACTAAAAAGTGCAGTTTTAGCGACTAAAATCAACGGAATTATTGTTTATTCGACCTGTACACTAAATGTTTTTGAGAATGAAAAGGTTATTGACTATATTTTAAAAGAAACTGATGTCAAAGTAAAAGTTGTACCAATAGCAGAGCAATTTAAAACTATCCCTGAGTCAGTCAAACCAATCCTACAATGGAAAGACGAAAAATTTAACGACTCAATCAAAAACGCCCTCCGCATTATCCAATCCGAAAACATAGAAGGTTTTTTTATTTGTAAACTAAAAAGGGTAGGGTAGGAGGAGTTTTTTACAAATTAGACAGAGGCATTTATCTAAAAGCCAAATATCCCATTCCCCTTATATTCGCCTTTAACGATTGAAAGACCGATGTCGCCGCAAATCATATAGACTGATTTTTCAAACGCTTGTTTTGGATCACCGCCGTTTTTGGCTAACCATTTTTTTGTGTATCTTGCGATATTTATTCCATCTCTGATAGAAAAAGGAAGGTTCATGTGATGCGAATTTTGTAAAAAATTAACAAGATTCATAATAAGGTCTTCTTCTGCATAAGGGACATTTGTTTTTAGGATTTGAATTTCTTCTTCGACAAAAGGAAAGTCTATGTGGATTACTGGTTGGAGTCTTGACTCAATGTATTCTGGAATATCAAAAGTCGAGGCATCCTCGTTCATCGTTGTACAAAATCTAAAATTTGGGTGAGATTTAATCTTAATACCTGCAATAATAGAGTACACTGTTCGTCTGTGGTCAAGTAATGATGCAAGACTTGCCCAGGATTTCTCACTCATTCTATTACCTTCATCAAGAATACAAACACCACCTTTAATTACTGCTGACACCACAGGAGAGGCAACGTATTTAATTTTACCATTATCGCCAATAACTGGAGTAATTATCAAATCTTCAGGTCTCGTGTCTTGTGTCGCCTGAAATATATATAAAGGAAGATTTAGCATTTTTGAAGCAGCCATTCCAACAGATGTCTTACCAGTCCCTGGTTTACCGACTAATCTTGGATGCAATGGGAAGTCATTGTCTGAAACTAAAACCCATGCAGCAAGTAATTGCCTTAAAGGTTCACCTCTTAAAGTGAAATCCATTGTTATTTCTTCTGGCTCTGACAAAAAAATTTCTTGACCATCTATATTTATTTTTTCCAATTTATTACTCCAAAACAAATTCTTTTTACCTGTGGAATGCTATTAAAAATACTATATATTGTCAATAAAATTTTAAGAAAAGAATAAATTATTATTCTACTTTTTTGCTATTTGATATTTCGAGTCTTTGAGCTAAGAGTTTAGATAAAAAAAGTCCATAATGAGGATATTTTTTTAGGATGTTTATAAAAGAATTTTTTTGAATTTCGATTAATTTGCCATCTGTTTTTGCGATTACAGAAGCAATTCGTTTATTGTTTAATAAAAATGACATTTCACCCAAAAACACATCTGAGGGGTTTAATTCTGCTATAATTTTATCTTTTACTTTAATTTGGTAAATACCATTGACAATATAGTACAAAAAATTTGATTTTTCGCCTTCTTTAAAAATCACATCACCTGCTTTAACAGAAATTTCTTTTTGTGATAAAAAACCTTCTGGAACTGGTTTGGTATCTCTATCGGTTTTAATCACAACAGTTGCTTCATTACCAATATCATTATAAGAAAGGCTTTCTACATAAAGTTTTGTCATAAAAATACCTCTTCCGTGCATTTTCCACAAATCTACATCTGAGTCTGGGTTGTAAGTTGTATTTTTATGATCAAAACCTTTACCTTGATCTTTGATAATAAATGTGAGCTTTTCATCTGTTATTGTATATTCAAGAGTAACTTTTTTTTGCCCTATTTCAGGGATAGAGTTTTTTTGTTTAATTAACTCAATTATATTACCACCAGATTCTAAAAATTTTGATTTTTCTTCATAGTCAACCCCACAATTACCATGCTCGATTCCGTTCATAAGTAATTCAGTTAGTGCTATCCTTAAAGTATTTGCCTTGTTTGAGTTTATATATTTTTCGTTTACCAAAAAAGTTGTTAAAATATTAACATAAGAACCAATCATCGATGGGTCATTATCTAAAGTAAAAACGCCAGACCTTTTTTCGAGAATGTTTTGAGCAAAATCTTTTTGTATTAAAACTTGTCGATTTGTTAAAACTATTTTTAGGATTCTTTCAAGTTGACTTTCAAACTCTTCTATATTAAGGAAGGAAAGGATATTTAATTTATTAAAAACTTCTGGAATGTTTTCAAAGTTATTTTTATCCATTAAAATTATTATGCCAGTAGAATGAAGCCATGGGTCTAAATTTATAGTTTGAAGAATAGTATCAGCTTCTATTTTTTTATCATTATAATTTACTATTAAATATTCTGGGAATTCAAAATTTATAAAATCTAATGCTCTTTCAGAGTCTTTAAGATTTACAACAGTAATTTTTTCTATATCTTTTTTGTTGTTATTGTAAACGCTTGTAAGAATATGCACTGTTTTTTTTATAATATCATTTTCTGATGTTAATATACCTATTTGAATTCCCAATTTTTTATCCTATCTAATTAGACTTTCTTTAATCCATGTGCCATCAAATATTCATCTGTCATATTATAATACTTTGCAGCATCTTCTGGTTTCAATGGATTTCGTGTAAAGAATTCTTTCCATAAATATAAAAAGCCTTCATCAAGCTGCTCTACTGACATTTTTTTAGGTTTGAATACAGTATGAGCCCCATTATAAAAATCAAAGTTTTCTGTAAGAATTCTACCTTTTTTCTTAAAATCATTCCATGTAGGAGAACCAGGGAATGGAGTTAATATCCAAAATTCAACATGTTTAATATTGTTTCTTTCAAGAAAATCAATATGTCTTTTAAAAATATCAGCATTATCTACATCAAGTCCAACGCCAACAGATGCAAAAATATCAATACCAGCATCTCTTAACATCTTGATATTTCTTTCTGCAGTTTGTGGTTTGTTGAATGATACTGCATTTACACTTATTGGATCAAATCCCATTACAAGATACACAGACTCAACGCCAGCCTCACGAACAAGATTAAGTAATTTTGGATTTGGGTTTAATAATGTCGAACAATTTAAAAATATTTTCTTTTTATAACCAAGTGATTTTAAAGCATTAAAAAATTCAAAAGCGTATTTTTCAATTCTTTCTTCTGGGATTAAAAATTGATCTTCTGCAATAAAAAGACCTTCAAGATCAAGATTTTGTTCGATTTCATTCATTACATTTTTTATAGGTCTAAATCTAAAACAACCACCATGAGCACTAGGTATTGCACAGTACGCACATCTATAATCACAACCTCTAATACATTGGATTAAAAGAGGTTTCCAGTCATATCCATTTTTATTTTTATATAAATCTCTTCGTGGTAATACATAGTTTTCCATATTGAAAGGAACTTCTGCTTTGTAGAAAGGTTTTAATTTGCCTAGTTTTGCGTCTTCCAAAATTTGAGTCCAAATAGTTTCCCCATCTCCAATAGCAACCGCATCACAGTGCATTTTAGCATCTTCTGGCATATTGGTAGGGTGAATCCCTCCCATTACAGTTAAAACGCCTCTTTCTTTAAATTTATCACCAACTTCATAAGCTGCTCTTGCTTGAGGAGTAAAACAATTTATACAAACTAAATCAAAGTGAGTATCATAAGGAATTTCTTCAAGATTGCCATCAGCAAAATGAATTTCATGTTCATCTGGTGTCAAAGCAGCAAGAATAGGAATGCCAAGAGATGGAGTTGTTTTAAATCCAGCATAAAGAGGAAAATTTATTGCCTCCAAAATTTTTGGATTTGTTTCAAGGTATTTTTTAAACTTTGGATAAACAAAAAGTATTTTCATAATATTAAACCTTTCTATGTAGTAAATTTATTTCACTACAATATATTAACAAAAAAAATTAACTTAGGCAAAAGATTTTGAAAGAAATTGTTTTAAGTTTTAAGTAAGAAAATAACAATACTCACAAAATTATAGTTTTTATGAGTATGTATGAAGTTATCTCCTAATAAACTAAACAATATGTAATAAAATAAAAACAAGACTTTGATATAGAAAAATTTCACACTGATGTAAGAATAATTTTTTTTGTATCCTCCCTAAGTTTGTGATAAATTTTCATTAAGACTTTTTGATTTTTTTTTATCAGGAAATTAGTAAAGACATTGATTGGTCAAAAGGATATGAGTGAAGTTCAAGGATATAAAGAGGATTCTTTTAATGAAAGACTTTCTATATTTATAATTATAGGATATTTGACAAATTTATATAATAGGAAACAAGAGGGTAGCTATCCCTTGTTTGCTATTAGTTGAATAATCCGATGGCAATTGTAGTTTTAACGGTTTTGGATAGATTTTAAATTATTTAACAGTAAAAGTCATAGGTCTGTCCCAAAGGGACAGACCTAAAACCCGTTTTTTTCACTAGCAACAATTAGAATAAGGTATAGATTAAATTCGTCTTGCTATCTATAAGTATAAATTTACAATAGATAAATCATAAGAACATCTAATAAAAGTTATAATTCTTTAAAAATAAATAACAAAACTAATAAATTATATTTTTAATCCAAATTGTAAAAATTACCAGTGACAGTTGAGTCATTGTGAGAAATTATTTCCAAACTTTCTTTATTCTTTAATTCTTTTTTTAATTTATATTCCATAACGACACTGTTTAGAAGAGGTACAATAAAAATAGTTATTATTACCATTAACATTCCACCAATAGAAGGAATTGACATTGGTCTAATAATCTCTGCTCCTCTTCCCTCTGACCACAATATAGGAACTAACGCCAAAATTGTAGTTGAGGTTGTCATCAAAAGCGGTCTAATACGTTGCAATGATGCACTAACTATAATTCTATGAATATCTGTAACCGAATGTACAGGAAAAGTTTCTTTTAACTGGTTTATGTATGTTGTTAAAATTATCCCATCATCAACTGCGACTCCAAACAATGCAATAAATCCAACGACTACTGCGATACTCATCTTAAAACCCAAAAGCCAGAGTAAAATAACCCCTCCTGATAAAGAAATAGGAATTGCCGTAAAAACAATCAGAGTTTGAGGGACAGACTTAAAAGAAAAATACATAATCAAAAATATTGCCAAAAGACACAAAGGCAAAATAAATCTTAATTTTTCAAATGCTTTAATTTGATTTTTAAAATCCCCTGCAAATTGATAATAATAACCTTTTGGGATTTTAACAGTTTTATTTATTTCTTTTTCTGCTTTTTTAACAAAATCAACTGCCCCTGTTCCATCTGTTATAGTTAGGTAAACTATTCCACGAAGCATACCATTCTCACTATTTATCATAGCAGGTCCCATTGTAAATCTAATCTCTGCAATTCTTGAAATTGGTATTTTGCTACCGTCTGGAGTTATTATTAGAATATTATTTAAACTCTCTATATTGTCCCTATATTCTCTTGAGTATCTAACTCTAATCGGGTATCTCTCTCGCCCTTCGTAAGTCATAGTTAGATTTTCGCCACCAATCGCAGTCTCAATTACTTCTTGAACATCTTTAATCGTTAGCCCAAACCTTGCGATCTCCTCACGATTAATTATATATTCTATATATGACTTGCCGATTATTCGTTCTGTATATGAGGAAGAATATCCCGGTACTTTTTTAACCGCTTCTTCTATCTCAATTGCAAGTTTTTCCACCTGCCCTAAATCTGCTCCAAAGACTTTTATACCAATCGGAGTCCTAATACCAGTAGAAAGCATATCAATTCTATTTTGGATAGGTTGTGTCCAAATATTTGAAACACCTGGTATTGTTAAAGCTTTGTTTAACTCGTCTTTTAGTTTTTCAGTAGTCATCCCTTTACGCCAATATTTTTTTGGCTTTAGGTTTATAATTGTTTCTATCATTGTTATATCAGCTGGGTCTGTTGCACTTTCGATTCTACCAAGTTTACCGACTGCATTTTCTACTTCTGGAAATTTGCTGGCTAGGGTATTTTGGATTTTTAAGACCTCGTTTACCTGTGTAATAGATGCAGAAGGAAGTAATACTGGCATAAATAAAAATGAGCCTTCGTCAAGTGCTGGCTTAAACTCGTTTTGTATTCTAAAAAATAAAATATAGATACCAAACAAAAATATAATAAGTGGAATAAATAAAATCCATTTATTCTTTAGTCCCCAAGGAATTATGAAATTAATTATATTTTTTGAATATTTTCCAACAAAATAAAAGCCAAACAAGAATATAATAGAAAAAACTATCATAAAAATATTGCTCTGTCCCCATTCTAATAAAAATTTGTATGGGAAACCTTCTGTTAATTTAAATAAAACAATTATTCTTTCTGTTAAGAATGCTATGACAAAAAGTAATGCAAAAAATCTAATTTTTTTATAGAATTTTTGTTCATTAAATTTTTTAAATATCTTTGTTAAAAAATTATTTTTAGCCTTAAAATTTAAAAACTCAAAATATAGAGGAGGCAAAAAGATTATTGCACTAATTAGAGACCCAAGTAATACAAAAGTTTTTGTGTAAACTACTGGATGAAATAATTTTGCACTTTGTCCTTCCAAAACCAAAATAGCAAAGAATGGTACTATTGTTGTAGCAATTGCACCAATTACAGCTTTTGCAACTTCTAAAGCACCCTCAAATACTATTTGTTTTTGTTCTTCGATTGGTTTTTCTTCACCTCTTTTTATGTGCATATTCCTATGGATATTCTCTGTAATGACTATACCTATATCAACAATAGTTCCAATTGCTATGATAATACCAGATAATGACATAATATGAGCATCTATTTTAAATAATTTCATTAAAATAAAAGAAATTAATACTGCTAGTGGTAAAGTAAGACTAATCATAAGACTTAATCTAAAAGGGAGAGCAAAAGTTAATATTACTAGAATTGTAATTATAATTTCAACAACAACTGTTTCTTTTAGTGTAAATAAAGTTTCATTAATTAAACCAGTTCTATCATAAAAAGGCACAATTTTTATTCCATTAGGGAGTCCTTTACTAATTTCTGCGATTTTTTGTTTAACTCGTTCTATTACTTTTAATGGGTTTTCTTTATATCGCATAATTATAACCCCACCGACTGCTTCTTTACCGCCTTTATTGAGTATTCCTCTCCTAAACTCAGGTCCTAAATTAACACTTGCAACTTCTTTTATATGAATAGGTGTTCCGTTATAAGATCCAATAACTATGTTTTCTATGTCATCTGTGCTTTTGATAAACCCAACGCCTCTAATTAAAAACTCTAACCCATTTACTTCTATAACTTTTCCACCAACATCAATGTTAGAATTTTTTACAGCATCAATGACTTGGCTATGTTTAATGTTATAAGCAAAAAGTTTTTTTGGGTCTATGTCAATCTGATACTGTTTAACAAAACCGCCAACACTTGCAACCTCAGAAACTCCTTGCACACTTGTTAGAGCATATCGAATATACCAATCCTGTATAGTTCGTAATTGTTGTAAATTGTAACCATCTCCTTCGACAGTGTACCAAAAAATCTGCCCAAGCCCTGTCGCATCAGGACCTAATGTCGGGATAACCCCAGATGGTAAATCTTTACTTGCATAATTTAACTTTTCGAGTACACGAGTTCTCGCATAGTAAAAATCAATATTATCTTCAAAAATAATATAAATCATCGAAAAACCAAATCCACTTTGTCCCCTAATTTCTTTAACACCATTAACTCCTTGTAATGAAGTAGAAAGTGGATAAGTTACTTGATTTTCAACATCTTTTGGGCTTCGCCCAGGCCAATCTGCAAAAACAATTACTTGATTTTCGCCAATGTCTGGTATAGCATCAACAGGCACTTCTTTTATAGAATAAATCCCAAACCCAATAATTGCAATAAAAATTATATAAACAATCAATCTATTATTAAGACAAAATTTTATTATCTTATCCATAATTTCCTCCAGTGTTATGTATTTTCCATATTACCATTTTCTTATATAAACCACCACTTCCTCCTTTATTAAAGGGGGATTAATCCCAATATCTACCATCTCAAAATAAACTCAGGGGGAATTATTATTCGTCCGAATATTTTATCAAAGATGTCCCGCTAATTTGTGATTGTGAGTCGATTAAATATACCCCATAAGTAACAACATTTTCGCCTTCAGCAAGTCCAGAGATTACTGGGTATATATCACCCATTTTTGGACCAAGAGTAACATTTCTACCTTCATATTTGCCACCTCCTAATGCCACATAGGCAATTTTTCTTTTACCTGTATCCAAGACTGCTGTTACAGGGATAGTTAAAAATTCGTCCTCGAGAGGGACTAATACAGTAGCATCAACGTACATACCGGGTTTTAAAAGTCCTTCTTTATTGTCAAAATCAGCTCTAATTTTTACTGTACGAGTAGTTGGTTCTAAATATGGGCTTACAAAACTAATTTTACCTTCAAACACTGTTCCGGGATAACTAATAGAAGTTACTGCAACATCAATTCCTTCTTTAATACCAGATATATCTTGCTCATAAATATCTGCTTCCATCCAAACTTTATCTAAGTTAGCAATTTCGTAAAGCATTTCGCCTTCTTCTATATACATTCCAGCATTCACATACATTTTGATCACTGTCCCTGTAATTGGAGAAATTATAGGTACATTTATAAAAGGCTCACCATTTTTTAAGATTTCTACGATTTGCTCTTCTGTAATCCCCCAGAGTTTCAATTTATTTTTTGTCGAATCAAAAAGAGACTTTGAAAGTTTTGTAAGACTTTGGTTATTATTAGAAATAGAGCTTGAGTAATCTTTATACACTTGCAATAATTCTTCCTGTGCAGTTACTAAGGAAGGTGAATAAATTGACATCAAAGTCTGATTTTTGTAAACTTTCATTCCAGTAAAATTAACATTGAGTTTATCTATCCTTCCTCCAAAGCGGGCACTCACATGAACCCATTGTTGCTCGTTAAAACTTATTTTACCAACAGATTTTGTTGATCTCTCAATTTTTTTAAACATGATTTTTGTAGTCTGGAGAGAAATTTTTTGCTCATCATCTTTACTTAGAGTTACTGATGAAATTACATCACTATTATCCGAAATATTAATTTTATTTTCTTCACCTTCATAGATTGGAACAAAATCCATTCCCATAGAATCTTTTTGTGGCTTATCTGACTTTATAGAAGGGTCCATTGGATTCACATAATAAAGGATTTTTTTTTCTACCTTTTTTTGATCTTTTTTATCATCATTTTCATATACTGGAATAAAATCCATTCCCATAGAATCTTTTTGTGGCTTATCTGACTTTACCTGTGGATCCATTGGACTCACATAATATAAAATTTTTCTCTCAACCTTTTTTGCACAGGAGAATGAAAGAATTGTCAAAAAAATAGCAAAAAAAATCCTAATTAATTTTAATACAAAAAGAAATCTATTCTTCATAAAAACCACCTTTTCCTTACAAGAATTTATCCATTTATCGCTTCTTATAGGAAACAAAGGGTAGATACCCATTGTTTCCTATAACTGAAATATCGCTCTATTATTCATAAACAGGGATTAAATCATCTCCCATAGAGTCTTTACCAGGTTTATCATATTTTTTTGTATGATCCATTGGACTTACATAATAAAGTATTTTACCGTCTTTCTTTTTTTCATAAATTGGGATTAAGTTCATTCCCATAGCATCTTTACCGGGTTTTGTGTATTTTTTCTTTAGATTAGAAGAGCTTACATAATAAGCAACTTTTCTTGTATCATCCTGATAAACTGGTATTAAGTCCATTCCCATCGAGTCTTTACCAGCCTTTATTGAAATTTCGTTCTCATTCATAGAGCTAACATAGTAAAGAATTTTCTTTTTACTATTGTGTCCTTCTGCAAAACCAAAACCAATCGCAACGAGAGCAATTAAACTTACCAAAAAAATTTTTTTAAACATAATATCTCCTTAAATATATTAAAACGGATAACACCGTTAAGATTACAAATCATAAAATTTTTCACCAGAAAGCATTTCGAGGTCAAATAAAATTTTGTAAATCTTACCAAGAAATTCAAAATATTTATTTTGTAAATCATATACCATTATAATAGAAGAAAGTAGCATTTCAAATTCAACTTTTTCTACCTGATAAGCAGAAAACAAAGCATTTACATTGTTTTGACTCAATTTTAAAACTCGATTCTCAATTAGGTCTGCTTGTTCGATAGTTGATTTTAAGTCAATTATTTTTCTTTTGATATAATTTTTAATTTCATTTTCATAACTTAATTTATCAAGTTGTTTTACTTTTTTTTCTTCATTATACATATCTATTTTTTTTGTCCCACCGATACTTGAAAGCAAAGGCAAGTTGAGTTCAATTCCTATTCCAAAACTATGTTCTAACATAGGAGATGGCTTTAGTGTATAATCAAACATTAGGTTTAGGTCTGGCACAAACTGATCCTTTGTAAGATTTATTTCTCTTTCGATTTTTTCAATATCATTGTCTTTAACTTTGAATGACGGAAAATTTTTTATCGCTTTATCAAATAAACTATTTGGTTCAATTTTGGAAATATCGATTAATTTATGATTCATTATAATATTTATGCTAAGCTCATCATCTGTAACATCGAGTATATCAACAATCTCGTTTTTTAGTTGACTTTGCATATTGTTTATCATCAAAATCATATTCATTGTATCAGTAATTTTTACATCACTTTCTATAACACTTGTAAGCATCGCTTTTCCAGTAGAATATCGAATTTTGACTATTTCATTTGCTTTTTGCAATAAATCGAGTTCATTCTTACGATTTTTTTCTATTTCATAAGAAAGGTGCAAATCAATTATGTTTGATAAAAGCATTCTTTTTAGCATTATCTTTTTTTCTTTTAATTCTTCCAAAGAATTTAGATAATCAATTTGTGCGATTTTTTTCTTAAAATAATTTTTGCCAGAAATTGGAATTTCTTGTTTTAAAGAAAATTTATGCTTAATCATCTCTGGATTAAAAATTTCTTCTGATATTGATAAATCCATAATGCTATAACTAAACATTATATCCATTAAATCAGTTTCTTCCATTTCCATATTCTTTTTTAATGAATTAGACATCTTTTCAATTTTTTTTAAATCATAGTTATTTTTTTCAAACACATCTAAAACATCATTTATAGAATATTCTTTTGAATATAAAGAAAACAAAAAAAACATTGGCAATAAAAAAATAATTCTTTTCATAATTTTTCTACCTCTTTTACCATACACTACTACTATTCTAATATTATAAGGAGGATTACTAAAAAAGTCAAATTAACAATTATTAAATATTAATTACTATACCCTCCTACCCTATGTATAATAATAAATACTATTAAAAAAGTCAATAAAATAGTGATTGTATTTACACTTTTTTTAATATTATATTTGAGTAGTTTTAATTTGAATGGCACCTCCAAAAAATTTTTGTATATATTAGGAATTTATACTTTAATACCTAAATCTTTGACAAATTTAAATTATTATTATATAATTTAAAATATGCTCAAAGTCGGTACTAACCCGAATGTCGAATTAAAATTTCATTATTTTAGGAGAATAAAATGCTTGATTCATCATATCAAGGAAAATCTCTTGGTTCTTATACCTTTGAGATTGAAAGAGGTAAGATTAAAGAACTTTGTCTTGCCATTGGAGATACCAATCCTTTATTTTTTGATAAAGAATATGCTCAAAAAGAAGGTTATAAAGACATTCCAACTCCATTAACATTTCCAACTGTAATTAACTTTTGGGGAAATCCAGATATATGGAATCAAATGATAAAAGTAGGTATTGATATAAAAAGACTCTTGCATGGTAAAGAAGAATACGAATATTTGGCAACTTTATATCCTGGTGATGTAGTAAAGGGAGATACTGTTGTAGAAACAATGAGATCTTCTACTGCAATGGACATGGTTACTTTCAAAACGACTTATACAAGAGGTGAAGAAGTAGTTGTAATAGCAAAAATGACAATAGTTGTTCCACAGGGAGGCGAAAAATGATTTCTTTTGAAAATATAACAGAAGGATTTGAATTACCTTCATTAAAAAAAGAACCTATTACTCAGTTACAACTTATTAGATATGCTGGGGCTTCTGGAGATTTTAATCAAATACATACAGTTCCTGAATATGCAAAACAAGCTGGGCTTCCTGGTACTATTGCTCATGGAATGCTTTCTATGGGAATATTGGCTCAAATGATAACAAATTGGGTATCTCCAAAACAAATAAAAACTTATTCTGTTGGATTTAAAGGTATTGCAAAACCAGATGATATTTTAACAGCAAAAGGCTTTGTTAAGAAAAAATATGAAAATGAAAATGGAAAATTTATTGAATGCAAAGTTTCTGTTGAAGATCAAAATGGTGAGGCTAAAGCAGACGGAAAAGTTATTATTAAATTTTAATTTTTTGTAGGAAAAAATGGAAAACCAAGGTAGTGTATTAATTTTTATTAAAAATCAACTTGATGATGATTATTCTTTGTTATTTGATGTAAAAGATGCTTCTATTACAACATTTGTAATTTCTATGGATGAAATAGAACAAACTATTGATCAAATTAATAAAGATATAAAAAAAGAACATTTTTTAATGGTAATAAAAAAAGAATTTTTTGATAGTAATGTTTTAAATAAAGTAATACAGGTTTTCTCAGAAAAACTAAGTTTTTTTTCCCCTTATTTTCTTTATCTTTTTGAAAATGATATTTCTAAAACTGAAGAAGACATAATATTAAAAGGGGAAAATTATCTTTATAGATTGCCGCCAAAAGATGTAATTGATAGACCGCCTATAATATATAATTTTAATATGTTTGTTAAATTTATTTTTCAGAAGCTTATTTCAAAAGAGAGATTAACTTCTTATATAGTAGATTCTTTTCAAACAATAATAGATTCCGAACTAATCCAAATCCAAAAAAGAGAAATAGAAAAATTAAACGAAGAAGTTACTCAAAAAAATAAAGAAATAATTGAGTTAAGTAAAGTTGATTTTCTTACAAATCTTCTAAATAGGCGAGCCTTTTTTGAAGCCTTAGATGCAGAGAAAAAAAGAACTATAAGGGATCATTGGAGGATTGCTACTTCTGAAAATATAGATAGAATAGCAAATGAAGATAAATTGTTTGATAAAAATCCAGATGGCAAATTTTTGGAACATTTTGGCAGATTTGCATGTCTTCTTTTTGATATTGACCATTTTAAAAATATAAATGATACTTATGGTCATATTACAGGCGATCAAGTTTTACGAAAAATAGGTGAAGTATTAAAAGAAAAAAATATTTTTAGAGAAAATGACATTTTTGGGCGTTTTGGCGGAGAAGAATTTATAATAATTTTGCCAGAAACAAGCTCTTTTCATGCAAGAATTCCTGCTGAAAGACTCAGAGAAAAAATAAAAGAAATAGATTTTTATGATGATAAAAAAAATGTTTTTCATATTTCTATAAGTATAGGCATTGCTGAATTTAGTATTAATGATACATCAAATGAAGATTTAATCCATAGAGCAGATCAAGCACTGTATTACGCAAAAGAACAGGGACGGGACAAGGTTGTTATTTTTGAAGAGGTTTTTTAATATGAAATTTAACATAAAAGAACTTTTTAATAAACAAAATATAAAACCTATGATGTTTACTATCATATCTATTATTTTAATAATTGCAGCTAATATTCCGTTTCTATATCAATATTGTCAAAATTTTCTTAAAGAAACTTTTGAATTTTCTGTAACAAATTTAACTTTTGCTACATCACTTAAAATTTTAACAGGAACATTAGATTTTTTGGAAGGTTTTTCTGATATTATTGAAAAATTATTTAATTTTTTCTTAACAATAAATCTTTTAATATTTTTTCAGATGGCATTACTTAAAATTAGTGAACTTATTATTGTGAAAATAATAATTATTGTAAGTTTTGTATTGATTTTTGTTAAACCTATAAATAAAATTGCAATAAAGGTTTTAATAATATTGTTATTTATAAATCCAGGATTGAAATTTTATATTGTAGGAGTCGAATTTATTTCTAAGTCTACTAAACTTGAAATGGGTAAATCCATAAAGAAACACTTTGAAAAAATAGATTTATCACTAAAAGAAAATAAAACAGAAAACAATGGAGAACTTCAAAATAAATCAGAAGAAAAAAAATCACTTCTTGAAAAAGCAAAAGATTTATTTTTTAATCCACAAGAAAATATTCTAAATAAAGCAAAAGGTGAAATATTAAAATTTTCTGGCTATATGAATGATCTTATTTCCTATTTAGTTGAGCTAACAATAGAATATATTATTTCTGTAACAATACTGTTTTTTATTTTGCCTCTTTTATATTTTTATAGCCTTTATATTGTATTAAAAAAATTCTTTAAAATAGAGGGCGAATTTTTAGATTTTTCAAAAAAAGTTGCGAAATTGGATTAAAATCTGTGTAATCTCTAATTAGGGGCTACTGAATAAGTCATTAGAAAACGCCACAAGCATACTTTTTTCCGAAAAATTGTGCTAGTCGCAAGATTTTTCTCCAAAAAGTATGCTTGTGGCGTTAAGTTAATGATATTCAGGTAGCTTTTGGGTGGGAAAATAGGGAAAAAAGTTTAG
>Ga0209727_1000353_pt1 | contig 52966 bp, 59 predicted proteins | sample RifGroC1_FD_183995 | JGI IMG/M metagenome (GOLD analysis project Ga0209727, IMG submission 183995) | Groundwater microbial communities from Rifle, Colorado, USA - Groundwater C1 (SPAdes) (version 2) | ecosystem: Environmental > Aquatic > Deep subsurface > Groundwater | place: Rifle, Colorado... | reverse complement strand
CGATTTAATAGTTATTCCAAAGCTAGGAAGAAATATAGGATTTATTTCAGAAGTTGGTCGCAACGATCCATGTCTTTGCGGTAGTGGCAAGAAATACAAGAAGTGTCATGGGAAGTAGGAGCTGACAAATAGAGCCGTTTCCGTCCGCAAACTGCGGATAAAGGGAAAAACCCCGTGCGATGAGCACGGGGTTTTTCTATGCCAAAATCCCGATCTCGAAAAAATAAATACTGCTCGTCGAAGGTCGAGGTACGCGGCACCAGAGTCCGCAAGCTTACAAAAGTTGACACAACACCGAGTATGAAAAACATCACACAAGTGAAGAAAAACATATGCGAAGAAGTTCGCGGAAAGGTCATGCGGGAGCGCATCCGGGCCGTCGCCGAAAGTTTGGCTAAAGACCTCGAAGACGATATCGCCGATGAGGTCGGCAACCTGACTGGAAAGCTGACGACGGACTTCATGGATGAAGGATCAGAAATCGAATCGGAGCTCATGGGCTACGCCTTCGATCAGATCAACGACGCCCTGCTCGGTGAGATCAAGAAAGAACTCAAATGACCACGGGTCGATGGGTAGCCTAATCGAAGTCTAGTCAGAGACTTGGATGCGACAACAAACGGAGCTACATCAACGACCCCGACAAGCGACAAAACGTATGAACGCAATCACTTACGAGCAAGCGAAGAAAACTTTCACCATAGCATCCGAAGCCATCGCCTTCCTGGTGACCCTCGACATGCTAATCCTCTTCGCATCGCTCGCCCAAATTATGGTGGAGGGCCAGACCGGACACTGGAGTCCTTTCTGGCGGGCACAAGCGGATATGGTGTTGAGACTCTTCACATGAGAGATCTCAAACCGACCCGCGCAGTCACCTACCGCAGATACGGAACTCCAGCAGTGATCCTTGAAGGGAAATGGCTTACGGATCGCTACAAATTGAAGATAGGTGACCGCATCGATGTGGAGTTCCTGGACAAAGAAATACGGCTCCGGAAGTCGAACCGGGCCGCTCAGAAAAAGAAAATCTCCCCGAAGGGAGATGATCAGCAAATTAATTATATCAATCCACCTTCGGGCAAGTCAAATAACAATTATGAACAACCAAGCACAACCAACAGCAACGAGGGTGCGGCCGAGAGAAACGGCGAAGGAAATGACAGATAGCTTCTTCGCGCCGATCGGCAACACCAAGCCCTACTTCAAAGCGGCCTTCCAAGGCTTCGCGGGTAGCGGCAAAACATTCACCGCAGCGCAGGTCGCGGTCGGACTGCACAAGCGGATAGGTTCGAAAAAACCGATCGTAATCTTCGACACCGAACAAGCATCAAAATTCCTCAAGCCGCTTTTCGCGGAAGCCGGAATCGAAGTGCTCGTCCGCGAATCGAAGTCACTGGCCGACCTACGGCAGACGATGGAAAAGATGCGATCCGGAATATCGGACATCCTTCTCATCGATTCAATCTCGCACGTATGGGAGGGGTTCCTCCAATCCTACGCAGAAAAAGTTCACCGGACACGCCTGGAATTCCAGGACTGGGGAATCATCAAGCCGACATGGAAGCGAGAATTCTCCGACCCATTCGTGAGTGACGGGTACCACGCGATCTTCACCGGCCGCGCTGGGTACGAGTACGACAACGAAAAGAACGCCGACACCGGCAAACGCGAAATCTTCAAGTCCGGAATCAAGATGAAGGTCGAAGGCGAAACCGCTTACGAGCCGGACATGCTCGTCCTCATGGAACGCTTCGAAGAAGTGCTCGGAGACGACAAGAAGGTCTGGCGCGAAGCCACGATCATCAAAGACCGAAGCACCCTGCTCGACGGCCGGACTTATAAAAACCCGACCTATGAGAACTTTGCGCCGATAGTAGAAGCCCTGCTCACCGATCCAATTCCGAGAGACACGGTAGTCATGCCTGAATCAGACACCGGACTGCTCTTCCGAACCGAGGAGGAAAAAGCCGAATGGCGCAGAGAGCGCGACAAATGGATAGAGGAACTGGACGGTCTCCTTATCCGCATCGCACCCGGCGCGGTCGGTCGAGACAAGCAGATGAAACTCGACCTACTGGATCGAGTATTCGGAACGACCTCAATGACAGCGATCGGAGAGCTCCGGCCCGAACGCCTCGCCGAAGGCTACAAGAAGCTGGGCCTCGAAGCCGTGTCGATGGGCATCGCGGAAATTGTAGAACTCCCGGATGGGCGCAAACGCCTAGTCTCAAAGCTACCTCCTAATGGCAACGGAAATGGAAACGGAAATGGGAATGGGCACTCTCACACCGAAGAAAAGTCGAAACCCGCTCCGGTCCCAGCAAAGAAAGGAACTAAGAAAAAGTAACCACCGGCGTTAGCTTCCGACTCTGCCCTCATCGCGGAAGCGTGAGGTCAGAGATCGGAAGCCGACAAAGGATCAAACATCTTATGGGAATAGACATCTACGCGCGCTGGAAAAACCAGACGCCAAAGCAAAAGAAAAAGCAGATCACTGGCTTCTCAGTGGAGCACGGCAATGTCGGGTACTTGCGTGAAGCGTACCGGGGAGAGCACTTCGCAACGCGATACCTGTGCCGCGAAGCCTTTGGGAAAAATAACGAAGCAAAAATTCCGGCAAAGCTTCTACGCGAACGATTGCCGAGAACTCTCGAAGTGGTCGAACAACGAGAGCGCACGATTTATAAGCAAACGGATCAAAAGAAAATCGACAAAGTGAAGCAAAGCTTTGTGGACTTCGTGGATCTCTGCGAACGGAAAGAGAAAGAAACCGGAGAGCCATGCACAATCGTCGCCAACTACTAACCATGAAATACGCATTCAATCTCGAATGGAATGAGCTTCCGGAAGAACTAAGGGAAGCAAAAATCCGGGAGTATATCCTCGCCGGAGACAAGCGTGACTGCGAAGAATGCGACGGCGTAGGAGAAATTCCTACAGCAATGGAACGAGGCGACATAAAAGCCAGCAAGCCATGCAGTCATTGCAGTGGAACCGGCCGAGTCAACCCTGACCCGGACGACCTACACCAGCAAGAGGAAGCAGAGGAAGATATCCGAATTCACTTCCCGATTTACTTCTAACGGCTCTCGATTCTGTCCTGACCGCGAGAGCGTCAGGCCAGAAATCGGGGAGCTGTTTCCCTTTCGTCAAACAAAAACATGGAAAACGAAATAACCTCAATAATTCCAAACTCGACTCAAATCCCGCACCTCATTATTCGGGAGTGGATGCCACTTCTGAGCGATGTAGAGCTGAGGATTCTTCTTGTCGTTGCGGACCAGACGTTGGGCTGGATTGAAGACCCGGAGACAAAACGCCGCAAAGAGAAAGATTGGATCAGTCAGGGTCAGCTGATGAAGAAAATAAACCGCAGTGATCGCGCTATTCAAAACTCACTCAAGCGATTGGTAGACGAGCTGAGAATTATCCAGGCCCACGACGAAGCGGGCGTACTCCTAGACTCGCCGCAGAAGCGCATGAAGTGCGGAGGAAAAATCTTCTACCGCCTGAGTCTTAAACGGCCCCAGCAACCTACCCCCGAAGTAAGTTCGGGGGCGGGAAAAACCTCAAACTTTTCACCTCCCCCGAAAAATCTTCGTGCGAAGAATTTTCGGGCTACAAAAGAAACCGGTTTTACAAAAGATAAGTCCTTCGGACAAGCGAGCTTGATTCAAGAATTTAAAAAGGATGTGGATAAGCCTGTGGATAAACCAATCCTGCCAACACGCTACTTCTTCGGGAAATTCTCTCAGCTCACCTGGGGTATTCGGCATACCAGGCCGATCTTCGTGAAGTTCAAAGACGGCAATCTGCTCAAACACGCCCTCCGCCATCTCACTGAATTTCAACTTGAGCTGGAGATCGTGTGGTTTTTGCAAAACAAGCGAGAGATGAAACCGACAATCGGTGCGGCTTTATGCAAAGAGGTCATCGACGATTTTATTCAGGCGAGCCTCAAAGAGTACGGATTCTACAACACGCTAGAGCGAATCGCGCTGCAGTACAGCCGACGCGAACCGGAGGAAGTCCGTGGAGAAGCGCAGGCAATGGTCGAGGCGCTGAAGAAACTCAAAGAATCATTCGCAATGACACAGGATTTCCGATCACCAACACACAGCTTATGAAAGTCGAGCAATACAAAAATCAAATACTGCTCGGCGATGCAAAAGAAACTCTTCGCAGACTGCCGAGCGAAAGCATCGATTGCGTGATGACCTCGCCGCCATATTGGGCGTTGCGTGATTATCGCGTCGACCGGCAGATCGGACTGGAGACTACATTTCAACAATACATCGAAAAACTTTGTGAAATCTTCGATGAGGCGAAGCGAGTGCTCAAGCCTGCCGGAACGTGCTGGATAAACATGGGCGATACCTACGGTACGGGGAGCGGGTCCGGTGTGCGAACCGGCAAGCAAGCCACAAACCGCGGCACGCATTACAACTGCGGCTGGCAGGAAAAAGGCAAAGCCGGGGTGAAAGGAATGGAGAAGTGTCTCCTGCAGATACCGGCTCGCTTTGCAATAGCAATGTGTGATCGAGGCTGGATTCTCCGGAACGAAATCATATGGCACAAACCGAACGCCATGCCGCAATCGGTCAAAGACAGATTTACCGTTGATTTTGAAAAGCTTTTTTTCTTCGTGAAATCGCGCACCTACAGCTTCGAAAAACAATACGACCCCTATACCAAACCACTTAATCGCTGGAGCGGAACACGGCTGGATGCCACTGGAAAGAGCAAGTGGGATGAGGGCACTGGTCAAAAAAATTACCGAAACAGAAACATGAGGCCGAATATTTCCGGACGCAATAAACGGTGCGTCTGGTCAATCAACACTAGGCCGCAGAAAGATTCTCACTTCGCCACCTTTCCGCCATCACTTGTGGAAATTCCAATAAGGGCTGGTTGTCCGGAAGGAGGAATCGTGCTCGATCCCTTTATCGGGAGTGGCACGACTGCGGTGGTTGCGTGTTCGCTGGGCCGGAGTTTCGTTGGCATAGATCTCAACCCGGCATATGTGGCTATCGCAAATAAGCGGCTGGGGCGTGCGTTAGGGGGAAACCCCAACGGCGTTCTGGCTGCAAAGATTCCGTCTGAGGTCGACAGGCGGTCAAGAAAAGATAAAGAAATTATAAAGAAAAATTAAAGCTATGGAACAAGATCAGAATCTACTTGAAACGATTCTACGGGCAATAGTCAACCACCCTGAACAGGTGGAAGTGACAAGGCACGTAGACGAGATGGGCGTGCTCCTCTCGGCGAAGCTTGACGAGGGCGATGCGGGAATCGTGATCGGCAAAGAGGGACGCGCAATTAAAGCGATCCGCTCGGTCATGAACCTCGTCGGCCGCAGAAGCAAAGCTCGTGTCAGTGTTCGGCTCAATGTCCCGGATCTGCCCCGCAATGCGGGATCGGAGTCGGCCTCGGCCTAACAACACATCGGCGACCCCGCCGCTACGAACGGGACAAAGACACAAAACCCGTTAACTCAAACAGCTATGAACCGTACCCAAAAAGGAAAAATCATTGAACAAAAAGCCCAGGCCCTTCTCGCTCAGGAAGGCTACTGGATCGAAAAGGCTCGGCGCGCAAAGTTCCAACAGCAAGACCTATTCGGGTGCTGGGACTTGATGGCTGTCGGCAAAAAAGAAATTCGCTTTATTCAGGTTAGCTCGGAGCGTTTCAGTTCCAGGTCGAGGGCAGACCAAGAGCGAATGCTTGCATTCCCGAAGCCAGTAAACGCTACAAAGGAATATTGGCGATGGAATGAAAAGACGGACAAGTTCGAAATTATAACGATATGAAAACAAGACTAGAAACTCTTGAGTCAATTCATGACTCATTGCTAGAAGAAAAAGTGCGGCTGGAGATTGCGGTACGCAACCTCGAAGACCGCGGCGACGATGACGTGGTGATCCAACGCCTGACCCCATTCAACATGGAGGGCCAAAAGACCAAGAAAGAATTGGTGGTGGAATATCAGGAACGGATCGAAAAAGTCGAACACGCCATCTTAACAACTAAAAAATTAATTGAAGAAGAACATGACCAGACTCGACAACCCAAAAAAGAACCCGCTGGCACGAAGAAAGAATAGGCCGCGGCTTATAGGCGGTGCATACATTCCGGCCGACCTGCTGGCTGAAGCTCAAAAGCGGCGCATTGAAATGGTCGAGCGCGAGATAGCAACGCAGGCATACCTTGCGCTCCCGCTTCGAAGAAGGGTCCGGATTCGCATCAAACTATTCTTCATAAACCTATGGAAAAAAATACGAAGACAATAAAAATTACAGACCTCAAGCATCCGGCCTACAACCCGCGCGAGATAAAGCGCGAAGACATCGATGCATTAAAACGATCGATTGAAAGGTTTGGATTGCGCGGACTCATCACGGTCAACACCAGCAAGGGACGCGACGGCTTCATTATCGGCGGCAACATGACTGTCATGGCCCTCAAAGAGTTGGGGTGGGAAACAATACCGAAAGAGAATGTAGACTTGGTAGACATGCCGGAGAAGGAAGAAAAAGCACTGAGTCTTGCCTTAAACAAGATTGCTCAACGGCGCGATTGGAATGACGAGAGGCTGGCCGAACTCATGGTCGAGCTCAATCACTCCGACTTTGACCTGACCCTCACTGGCTTCAATGAAGTGGAGATAAGCAATCTCCTCGACAGCCAAATGCTCGAAGAGCCGGATGAGGAAGATAAAACCGCCGAAGAAGAATACGAGGAAATAAAAAAACCTGTGTCGAAATACGGTGAAGTTTATAAGCTCGGCCGACACCGGCTTATGTGCGGAGACGCAACCAAGATTGAAGACATCAAGAAATTGCTCGGCACAACCAAGGTGGATATGGTTTTTACCGATCCTCCTTACAACGTGGCTCACGTCAGTCACGAAAAGCGCGGGAAGTTTCCAACCGAGCAGGGAAAGATTCTCGGCGATCAGCAGAGCCAAGAAGACTTCGAAGCCTTCAGCGAAAAAGTATTCGCCAACTACCATGAAATTCTGAAGCCAGGTGCAACGATGTACGTCTGCACGGGCTATACCAGCTATCCACTGTGGTACTACGAAATGCTGAACGCCGGGTTTGAATTTTCCTCGACAATCGTATGGGTTAAACCGTCCTTTGCTATTGGCTGGGGAGACTACAAAAAACAATACGAACAGGTCATGAAAGCGAAGCGGAGCAAAGGCAAGACCAAAGCGCAACCACTTATGTATGGCTGGAAGAAGGGGGAGAGACACTTCTTCTACGGCGATAACAACGAGAGCGACGTATGGGATATGCCACGCAAAGCAATTACCAAGATGGCTCACCCGACTGAGAAACCGGAGTGGCTTATTATGCGCGCCATAAAGAACTCAAGCCGAGTCGGTCACGTCGTGGTCGACTTCTTCGGCGGATCAGGAAGCACCCTGTTCGCCGCGAACAAACTAGAACGCACCTGCTATCTGCTTGAGCTTGATCCACGTTGGTGCGATGTGATTCGCAATCGCTGGGAGAAGGTCAAGGTAAAAGGTTAAAGAAAAGATGAATAAATAATAAAGAAAAAGTAAAGCAATATGACAAAGCCCGCACTCACCACCTCAAAGATGCCGGGAGAAACCGAACAGCAGTACACTGCGTGGCTTTTGTATTGCGAAGCCGGAAGCCTACGGAAGACCGAGGGGCTATGGAACAGGGTTGGGCAAAGCTTGGGTGAAGCTGGGGTGGAATTTGTCGATCGACTTGGCAAAAAACCTAGCGATACCACCCTAGAAACGTGGTCAAAGAAGTACCGTTGGGTCGAACGGAAAGACCTCAAGCTCACCGAGGATTTAGAAGGTCTCCGCAAAAAGGCACAAGAGATTAAACAGAAAAAAGTATTCGCCATCGGTGAAGTCTTCTGGGAAAAGTTGCAGACCCTGAAGAAGCAGATCAAAAAAGGAGAAGGCGCAACAGTAGATGAGATCAAGAAGCTGTGGGAAATGTTCAGGACTGAAATGGGAGAGTCCCTTGGCAAGCACGAACTTAGCATCAATGAAGACGAGCAAAAGCCTCCGACTCCGGAGCAAGAGGAACTAGGTCAAGCGATAGACGAAACCATCAAGGCTTTTTATGGACGAAAAGGAAAAGCAAAAAAGTAGCATCCTGTATTGGATCAAGCAGAACGGAATAAAAAGCGAAAGCGGTGACCCGATCGAGTTCGCCGACCACCGCTTCATGCTGGATATTTATTCCGACCGCGCGCCGATCCAGGTGATACGTAAAGGATCACAGATCGGAGCGAGCACGATGGAAATCCTGCGATCTGTTCATGCTGCGCGCTTTTGGGGCATCAACCAAATTTATACGCTCCCAACCGTGGATGACGTGGCCGAGTTCGTAAAAAGCAAAGTGAACCGCATCGTGAAAGTGAATCCCTGCATGCTCGAAGGCGTAAGTGGAAAAGACGTAGATTCGGTGGAACAAAAACAGATAGGCAAGTCCTTCCTGTTCTTCAAAGGAACCTACACGGAAAAGGAAGCAATTATGCTTACCTCCGATCGCAACATCCACGATGAACTCGACAAGTCCAAGCCGGAAGTTATCCGAGACTTCACTTCTCGCATGGGCTTCTCAAAAATACGAAGCCAACATTATTTCTCGACCCCAACCATTCCGGACATGGGCGTCGACAAACTGTTTGGACAATCGGATCAGAAACATTGGCGATTCAATTGCCCTCGTTGCAGCTACGAGCAGCACATGGATTGGGAAAAGAACGTTGACCGTGAACGCAGAATATACGTCTGCCAAAAATGCCACGGTGAAATTACATCGCGGCATGTAAACGACACGGGCTGGTGGGAGGCCAGGTATCCGGGAGAGCCAATAAGCGGCTACTGGATAAGCCAAATGATGTGTCCGTGGCGCACCGCATCCGACCTGCTCACCGAAGAAGCCAATGCTGAAGACCAGCAATACTTCTACAACTTCGTGCTGGGCCTGCCTTATATAGCGTCGGATCAGAAAATTCCGCAGAGCCTATTCCTTCGCAACACAACGAATGAGGAAGTGGAAACATCAGGTTGGAATGTAATGGGAGCGGATACCGGAGACGAAAACCACATAGTCATCGGCAACGCTAAAGGAATATTCTGGATCGGAAAAATAAAAGACCGGCCGAACAAGACACGCTGGGAATACATGGCCGAGCTGATTCAATTCTACGACGTGCGGGTTTGCGTTATTGACGCAATGCCCTGGACGGAAGAAGCATTGCGCCTGGCCCGCAAATTCCCGTATCGCATCTACGTTAACTTCTACAAAGACGATCCGAAAATGTTAGAGGTTGTCCGCTGGAACGATGAGAAAGAAGAAGACGAAAAGCCGTTTGAAGAAGAAGTAAAGGTGCTCACCTCCCGCAATCGAATTATCGACGACACAATATCGTCCCTGCGCCGGGGAGAAATAAAGTTTGCGATGAAGCCAGATGACCCGACATTCAAAATGCTCATCGAACACGCACAAACAATGTATGCACGGACAGTCACAAATCAATACGGCCAAGAAAAACGTGAATGGGAGTCGACGACCGGCGTCGATCACGCATGGCATGCACTTCTATACTGGCATGTCGCTTTCAAAAAGAGACTCAAGTATGAACCAAACAGCTAACAAAAAAATATCGAATCCCACCATGGAAGAACAAGCTCTTCTGCTTGTGGAAATCGCCAAAGACTTGGCGGCCGTCGAGGAGGAGGGCTTCGGTCGTATCGTGATTGAAGTTAAGAACCACCGGATCGTTAACTGGTGGAAGGTCTCCTCCCGAACCGCACGAGGTTTTTGGCGTAAAGCGCGAGGAAACGTGGATCATTTGACTTCGTAAAAACCTTGGTCAATGTTGTGTCGTGGATGGATGAATGGTCTTTAGAAAATCCTTAGAAAATGTTTAGGAAATCCTATTACCCCATCAGCGAAAATTATTATGCAATGCCAAGCTGCCCGTAATCTGACTACCTTTCTAAATACGCAGATTAGCGGAGAACTTTGGCAGAGCGTAAACCATCCAAGGAAACGGTTCTTGCCCGGTCTTGCATGATTGGAATGCAAGACGGTAAGGGAGGTCGACTGGAGCCGCGGTAAATTAGAAACGCATAAAGAAATTTATGGCTAAAAAACAATTCGTCATCGGAGCAGGCGCACTAGCAATTGTCTTCGGCCTCGCTCTCGGCGTAACGAGTGGCTTTACGTTCAGTCAAGGTTCCCCGGTGTCGGCGCAAGTCCAACCGGATAATTCTGCTGTACCAGGCCCTCACACTAACGCCGCGATCGAGTCCATTAGAGCAGAGCTGGATAGCGTTACTCAATACGAATCGGCATATGGCTGCTTGACCTTCGGTCGAGACGGCCTGTCTGAATTCTGCGGAGCATCAAAAGAGCGCGTAGAAACGCTGGAGAACAAGCTTACTGAAGAAGTTCACAAGCTTGAACTTTCTGGTCGTTCATCCGAATCGCTCGCCCAAGTAAAGAGCAACATTGAATCTCTCGCTGAGAGGAAAGCCAATGTTACCTTCGAGGGCACCTCTGCGAATCCTTACACCAATGCCGTCAAACGTATTGAGCAGTGGCAGGATGACAAAGGGTTCTTGTACATCGTCGACCCGGTTAACAACAATGTTGTTCAATTTGGGCCTGGCCCTGGTAGCAAGATTCCTTTCGAACGCGACGGGAGTAAGAGTCTTCCGAAAGCTGAGCTTCAAGCAAAGGCTGAGGAATATCTTGCGAAGCACGTCGCCGACTTTGATTCGGTCAAAGCTAACTTTAGCTTTAGAACGATGTCAAAGCCTGGCAGCGTCAGCTACGCTTTCCGTTGGGAGGCCAAGTCCAAACCTCAGGGTGAAGACGTGACTCCGTTCGTTCAAATCGTCCTGTCTCCGGCGGGTGAGGTCATGAGCTTCAACGACGTGCGTAGCCTATATTCTAACTAACACACTATGAAGAAAACACTCTCACGAGTCGCGCCTTTCCTCATGGCTGTTGTCATGTTGGGATCGTTCGCAGGCATCGCGTCGGCTCAGACTTACATTCATGCCAATGGTGGTGGGTATTGGACTCAGTCGGGCAGTGGCTGGAATTCAATCAGCAGTGATGGGTATTGCGTCAGTGGACGTGGTCCCTGCGGCTCAGACCTCTGGTACCTCCAGTACAACTACAACCACAGCGGATGCGGCTATGATGCCGATGCGCGCTATGACATGGCGTCGGTGGTTGCCTACAACGGCGACACCTACGCTTGGATCGACAGCTCGACAGGCAACATGTACGGAGCAGATTACGATGTAGTCTACAACTATGCGAGCACGTATGGCTCGACAGTTGATCAAAGTGCTTACTACGAAGCGTGGGCAACCATCGCACTCGATAAGTACAGGACTTCCATCGTATGGGAATCCGACGGCTGGGGAAACGCTTACATCTGTAACGGCGTGAGCGGACTTCAAGTTGAATTCGACGAGGTCAAATTGGAAGTATAACTAGGCAACCTGACCGATAGTCAGATCGGTATTTGGAAGCATAGCTAAAAGGGGCTCCTGCCAATCCGGGAGCCTCTTTAGTTATCCACTAGTCAAAACATGACAAAACAGGACAGATAGGGTATACTGGAAATAAGCCAAAATGAAAGGCCAAATTGATATGATATTTACCCCCAAACCACAACATACGAAAATCCTTTTAGGAATCTTTGGCATTGCAGCAGTAGCTGGCATTGCCATTTTTATTAATACGAAAACAGCAAGCGACACTCAAACCGTCATGTCTGACAAAAGTCCGAGTGTCGAAGAACTCCAACAAGAGATGTCCCGGATTGCCCAGTACGAATTTGAACACGGGTGCGTTGAAAAGAACGACCGAGGTCAGGATGTTTTCTGCGGCGAATCAAAACAAAAGGTAGATGCTGCTGAGGCTCGATATAACGCAGCGGTAAAAGCATCGACAATGCCAGACAGTGCAACCATACAGGCTGATGCTGAAGCGATCAAGAAATTTATGGGTGACGCTATCTTCGAGGTGGAATATTCTCGCAGCCAATCTCCTGCAAACTTTGATGTCGGAGTACTCACCAAGCTTTCAGATTATGGCGATGAGAAAATAGAAAAGCCTGAAGCTTGGAAGCGCACGGTTAATATTTACCGGGCCACAGAAGAAATAGAAAATACCTGCCAGGTTTACGAGTACGAGGTCTACCCCAAAACCCATGAGCTGATAGAGGTACGCGTAGTCTACCCGGACAACTATCAAGGCAAATGCACGAAAGGCGATCTGTTCTCCCCTAAGACTTCTGAAGCGAAAATAAAAGAGGTTGGTCAAACGTATCTTAAAAATCTTAGGCTTAAGCAATCGTTTACCGTCACTCCCGTTGATGATATGAGTCGATGGCAATGGAAGTGGCAAGATGCGAATTATAAGCTTTCGGATGGACTCGTCGGCAGGTCGGCCGTCGATTCCAAGCCAACCATAAGAATATTTATTTCAAGCTCTGGGAAATTACTTCAGTATAACAACACGATCCCATTATTCGAGAATTAATATGACCAAGAAAACTCCCAAAGATTATTTCACAGCCAAAGAAGCCGCGGACATCCTTCATGTGAGTGAACGGACAATCATGCGGTACATTAAAACTAAACGATTACTTGCTACCAAGATTGGCCAATGGCGAATTAAAAAAGCGGACATTGACCGGCTTGTGAAGGCAAGCAGTAATAAATAATTTTATGACAGATCAACTTTTATCCAATACACCACCCTCACGATTCAGTTTTCTGAAGACAAAGCGTGCCATTGCTGTTGGAATCGGCATAGCAATCATAGCTGTGGGATCTCTGGTATGGTACATCTCATACAGCAGCCAGTTTGCTGCTCCGCAGACGAATGCAGAACTGGAACAATTCACCATGCCACTGGGCTCTGGAGACTTTAAGGATCTCTCAGCGTTGCTCAAAGAAAAAGGATTCATCAAAAGTGAAGCAGGATTCAAGATCGCTTATTTCAAAACAAACGGAATCGGCATAACAGCGACGACTTGCGTGGACTGCTTCACGCCCGGTGCTTACAGAATCTCCAAGAGTATGACGGCTTGGCAGGTGGCCGAAACTTTCAAGGAAGGACCTTATATGAAATGGGTCGTGATTCCTGAAGGGCTTCGCAAAGAACAAATTGCAGATATTCTCGCCAATCAACTTGGGTGGAATGAAGATGTAGAAAAGAAATGGGTCACTACCTATACGTCAATGAATTACGATGAGATTGAAGGTCTGTATTTTCCCGACACCTACCTGATTCCTGTCGACGAAGAACCGCTTAAAGTGGCAGATAGATTGCGCGCAAAGTTTAACGAAAAATTCCAGCCCTATACTCAGGAAGCCCTCAAACAGAACATCAAATGGACAACGGCACTCAAGCTCGCTTCGATCGTGCAAAGAGAAGCTGCTGGCAAAGATGACATGCCCCTCATCGCCGGAATCTTGTGGAATCGTCTGCTTAAAGACATGAAGCTAGAAGTCGATGCCACCGTACAGTATGTTCGAGATGATCAGATTCACTACGGCGAAGCCCGATACGATAAGCAACCAGGCACATATACCAGCGAAGGCACCTGGTGGATGCCAATCAAACCGGAAGACATAGATATTCCCTCGCCTTATAACACCTACCGAAACGAAGGTCTCCCTCCTCATCCGATTGCCAACCCTGGCATCGACGCGATCAAGGCAGTGCTTTATCCAGAGGAAACGGAATGCATGTTTTACCTCCACGATAAATCAAAGACCATCCATTGTGCCGAAACCTTCGAGGAACATAAGGCAAACATTGCAACTTATCTAAGCGACTAACTATGAACCTTCTTATCGTCGAAGATGATAAAGAAACAGTAGACTTTCTAAGGCCTTCGCTGAAGGCAGAGGGTTTTGTTGTTGACGTGGCGGAAGACGGAGAAAAGGGCGCATACAAAGCAAAAATCAATGACTACGACTTAATAATTTTAGATATTGGATTGCCGAAAAAAGACGGACGGCAGGTTTGCACGGAAATCCGATCAGAGGGTAAGGGCATGCCAATTCTCATACTCTCGGTAAAGGGTGAGATTGAGACGAAAGTAGATCTTCTAAGCATTGGAGCGGATGACTATATTACGAAGCCGTTTTCATACGCTGAACTGGCGGCAAGAGTGAAGGCATTGATACGTCGACCGCAGAAAGTGGAGGATGAAATTTTTCGCGTGGACGATATAGAACTCAACTTGCCGAAGCGATCTGTTCATCGGGCAGGCAGGGAAGTGCATCTGGCCCCAAAAGAATTTTTCCTTTTAGAATTTTTGCTACGCAATCGAGGGCGGGTGCTCACACGGCAGACAATCCTGGAACATGTTTGGGACATGAATGCCGACTTGTTTACCAATACGGTTGAGACGCACGTCACGATCCTTCGGCGAAAACTGCAAGGCAGGAATAAAGGTGATTTTATAAGAACTGTTTCCGGTACCGGATATGTAATTGACTGAATTATGGCTTAAAATATTTAAAAATATCTGCTATAATTAATCCATGGATTCTGTGGTCGAGGAATCCGAACCTTAAAGAAATAGCATAAGTTTTATGAAAAAAATCATCAAAGAAATTCTAACAAACAAAGCGGTTCGCAATAGCTCGGCTTTGATGGCACTAATTGTGACTGTCATGGGCGTTGGTGTACCTTGGGTCGATAAATAATTCTGCCAAATCGATTCGGTACCCCTGCGCTTTTGTTTAACAGTGGAAGTCCCATGAAAAGGATTACTTCTTTTTTATACCGTTTAATCGAACCACGATCCAAAACGGACGATCTGCGACGGCGCGAGTTTATTTTCAATATAATTCTTTCAGCGCTGATCGTTCTTTTAATATTCGCAAATGTAGCTACCCTTGCGGAATCAATACTGCTTGGATCATCATACAGAGGGTTATCTCCGCTAATAACCCTGGTTATTTTATTTGCTTTTTTATCGTTCTTTTATCTCTCGCGTAGAGGCTACTTTAATTTATCGTCCTACCTATTAATAGCGATATTCTTCACCCTAGCAGCGTTTATGAGTTATACGTGGGGCGTTGACCTAGTCGCTTCTCTTCTCTTTTATGCTTTAACCATAGTCCTGACAGGAATACTTCTGAATAAAAGATATATTTTTATTAATTCTCTTGCGGTTGGAAGTATGCTGGTAATTACCGCGTACCTGCAAGCAACTAGTAGGATTACAGCAGAAAGATATTGGACCTTAGAAACATGGGGCATAGCAGAAACATCCGCTGCTATAATTATTTTCTTTGTTATAGCAACAATCACATGGCTTTCTAATCGGGAGATAGAAAAATCAATTTTTAAACTACGAAAATCAGAGGCGGAATTGAAAGAGGAGCGTGACTCTTTAGAAATTAAAGTCGATCAACGCACTAAAGAGCTGAAGGAGACTCAAGCAGAAAAGATGACACAGTTATATAGATTTGCTGAGTTTGGCCGAATTTCTTCAGGCTTATTTCACGATCTGATAAATCCTTTAAATGCGGTATCGCTCAATTTGGGAAAGACGGATGGCACAGCCGAGGAAACTAAGCAGTGTGTAGGCAATGCGGTACGAGCCGCGAAGAAATTAGAAGACTTGGTTGCTGCGGTACGCAAGCAATTGGCGCGTGAAGAAACAAAAGCCCTATTTTTACTTGAGCAGGAAATCCAACATGTCATTGAGGTGCTTGCTCACAAGGCACAAAAAGCCAATGTCGAATTGCGCTTCGCGCCGAGAAGTGATATCCGAATGTTTGGCGATGCGATAAAATTTAATCAGATCGTGCTGAATCTCGTTGCCAACGGCATTGATGCGTGCATGCCACCCACAGCGGAACTGGTGCCAGTAAGCTTGGCCGATCGATGGGTGCAGATATCTCTGGTGGAAGAACCGGAGATTATAATCATGATCGTGGAGGATAACGGTGTTGGAATACCCGAACACCACATGAGTAAAATATTCGAACCATTTTTTACTACGAAAATAAACGGGCAAGGAATTGGCATCGGTCTTTCAATGGCTAAGCGAATCGTGGAAAAAGACTTCGGAGGTGCAATTATTGCCAAGAGCGAAGCCGGTAGAGGATCATCCTTTAAAGTATCTCTGCCCATGCGTAAACAAGTTACCGAATATGCAGCATAATCAATTTATCGACAATTTAATTTTAAGCTTAAAATCCGGCGAGAGTATCGGAGGCATAAAGCTCGCGCAGATTGTAAAACGTCTCACCGAGATGGAGGTCGACGAAGGGGGTCCCTACTCCTTGGAACCAAAACAGGGGGCAACCGATGTCGGTCTTAACTTGGCGATTGCTTGTTTTCTTGTGCTGCAGGATATTCGCCTACCTAAGCTTGATGATTTTCTGGAAAAGCGTCTCTCAAATATCGCAGAACCGTTTGGCAGTGTCGTCGACGACAAAACAGTTCGCAGTCTCATTGATAAATACCAAACGCTTGTCGGCAGTGTCGACAAGGAAGAGCCGATTAAACAGCCGATTGCTTATGACGAGAATGAGCAGCGTATCATGAATATGATACGAAAAAAGTTTGACGAACGATTCCAAGCTTTTTCTCCGACACTACGGGAACGAGCGAAGTCAGCGATCGAAAAGACCATCCGCGGCAACCGAGACAAGCAAATGTCACTCATGGCTTATTACACAAAGATATCCCTCGGAAAGAGCGGGGAGAGTATTCCCGATGAATTGGTCGCCGACATTGGGCTTGCCAACATTTTCTTCTGGACGGCATTTATAATCTATGACGACTTTTGGGATCGAGACGAAGCGGCCGATCCGCGCTTGCTTCCCATCGCCAACATTTTTGCTCGTCACTACATAGACTTTTTTATTGCCCTACCTGATGACAAAGAATTCCGTCCGTTCTTCCATGACCTGATGGATAAGCTGGATGGTTCAAATGCCTGGGAAGTTGAAAACTGTCGTGCCAAAGTTGATGGAAACATTTTCCATATTCCAACAACCCTACCCGACTTTGGAGACTACGAAAATAAATATCGTCCTGCTTCCGGACACATCCTTTCTTCGGTGGCTATACTCACCCAATTCGGCAAAGAATTAAAAACTGAAGACTGGGGAAATATCATCTCATACTTCAAACACTATCTGGTCGCAATGCAATTGAATGATGACGCTCACGACTGGGGAGAAGATCTGCAGCGCGGTCACTTGAGTACCGTGGTCACACTTCTTCTCAACGACCTCAAAAAGAGCGGATGGGAAAAACCAACGATTGATCTGAGTGCGGATCTCCCGGAAATCAGAAAAACATTCTGGTTCGTCACCATGCCCCAATACGTCAAAACAGTGCTATCCCAAACAGAAACATCAAGGAAGGCACTTCATGCGATCTCGATAATTGAGAACCCAGCCCCCCTTGAGAACATTATTACGACGACCGAGAACATAGCCCGGCAAGCAGAAAGAGAGGGTGTCGATTCCGATGCTCTACTCAAGGAATACGCCGATATCCAAGGATAGCCGCAATGACCTAAAAAGGGCTCTAAAGTCCTTTTTATTAGCCCGTGTTTGCCATTATTTGGCCCTGTGACGAGCTTTTGATGCTTCTGCGAGTATTGGGGGAGGAGAGGATCTCCACAGGGGGGAAACTTGCACTTGCCGTCATAATCCGTTATAATCCGTCATATAGACTATAACGTTAAAAGTTAAGCTATTTTATGAACGACATTACACGAAAATTTGATCATCGTATTAAAAATCCAGAACCGCATATCGTGGCTCTTTTGGCTGAGATTGATGGTATTCGTGGCGAGTTCAAAGGAGGCTTAAGAATGACGCCTCAGGCAATTACTAATCTCAAAAGATCAACGCTGATCACTTCTGCCGGCGCATCCACTCGTATAGAAGGGGCAAAACTAACCGATGAAAAAGTCGAGGACGTTATGCGTGGCCTCGCGGTCTCAAAGTTTGCCGATCGTGATTCGCAGGAAGTGCAAGGGTACCTAGAGACACTTCAAAATGTTTTCGATAGCTTTCAGACCCTGCCACTTCGAGAGGGTGTGATCACTTCTCTTCATAATCAGCTTCTGAAATATTCTCATAAGGATGACACGCATCGCGGCGGTTACAAAAAAACAGAAAACACAGTCGGGGTACTTGGGCCAGATGGAAAAGTCGCAAAGATTATGTTTGAGACGACACCGGCATTCCTCACTGCAAAAGAAATGCAAGAGCTTGTCGAGTGGACGGAAGATGCGATGGAAAAGAATCGTTTCCACCAACTTTTAATCATCGCCAATTTTATTGTCGAATTTTTGAAAATTCACCCATTTGAAGATGGCAATGGACGTCTTTCGCGCGTCCTCACAAATCTTTTACTTCTACGCTCCGGCTATACCTTTGTGCAGTATGTCTCGCATGAACAAATCGTTGAACGCCGCAAAGATGAATATTATATTGCGCTCCGCAAATCCCAGGAGACGTTCAAAACCGATCACGACACTATCTCGCCGTGGCTAAATTTCTTTTTGTCTGTCGTGCGAGAGCAAGCAACGAAAGCACTATCGTATTTACAAGAAGAAAAGATTGAGGATACTCTCTCACCTAAGCAGTATGAAGTGTGGAAATATATTTCAAATGTTGGAGAGTCGGGTCCCGGCGATATTGTAAAAGAAACCGGCATCGCGCTCGGCACCGTTCGCCAAGCACTTAGGAGTTTGGTCGAGCTGGGCAAGATTAAACGAGTCGGCCGCGGCCGCGGGACTCGCTACATTAAATTGTCAAATTAAAACCATCCAAGAACATGGCTAAAAAGATTCAAAAGGTAAAAAAATTCACTTTCATCGATTTATTCGCCGGAATCGGTGGCATTAGAATTGCATTTGAACGCAACGGCGGCAAATGCGTTTTTACCTCTGAATTCGATGAGCCTTGTCAGGTAAGCTACGAGGCGAACTTCGGTGAAAAGCCACAAGGCGATATAACAAAAATTCATACCGATGAAATTCCAGATCATGATATTTTGACGGGCGGTTTTCCGTGTCAGGCTTTCAGTATTATTGGCCACGGCAAAGGATTTGGAGACACGCGCGGCACTCTATTTTTCGACGTCGAGCGGATACTCAAAGCGAAACAACCAAAAGCGTTCCTGCTCGAAAACGTAAAACAGCTCACATCCCATGATGGTGGAAGAACATTCAAAGTCATTTTAGATATTTTAGAAGGCTTAGGGTACTATGTGCATTATAAAGTTCTTAACGGTCTTGATTTCGGAGTGCCGCAAAAGAGAGAACGAATAATGATCGTTGGGTTCAAGGAGAACTATCCTTTTGAGTTCCCGATCAAGGGAACCGAAGCAAAAACCTTGGCTGATGTTTTGGAGTCGGATGACCGGATAGATCGGAAACATTTTCTCAGTCAGCACATGCGAGACAAAATACAACGGAGACTTAAAGAGCAAAACAAAACTTTGACTTATCGGCCTGCGGTCTTGCACGAAAACAAGGGAAGCAATCTTGGAATTCACCCCCACTCTTGCGCCCTAAGAGCCAATGGTTCCTATAATTATTTGACGGTTAACGGGGAGCGGCGACTTACCCCCCGGGAAATGTTTCGCCTGCAAGGATTTCCGGACACATATAAAATTGTAGTGCGTGATAATCAAGCCAGAAAACAAGCCGGGAATAGCGTGGTGGTTCCGCAAATCCAAGCCGTGGCGCAAGCGATGGTCAAAGCGATGAGTCAGAATCCTCGAAGCGGACCGTCCCAAGTCGATTTATTCAATAAAGAAAAAGTACAAAAAATTTATGCCAACAAATAACCTGCCAAAACAAGCTCTCGATACGGTGATACGCAAGTCCCGCGTCCACCTGTACAAACCGATTCAGATCGCGGAAATTCTTTATCATCACAGAATCGATAAAGACTTGGATCTGAGCGAACTCCAATCGTATCGCAACATATCGAAAAGATGGAGGGATGAGGTGTCCAATCTTTTGGTCGGACGACACAGCACTTCAAGCCAAAAATTCCAAGACAACATTTTTGAAGCCAACGCCATGCCGCCGACATTGCTTGTGGAACTGGGAAAAATCAACAGCAAGGGCAAGGGATTTGTGGAAGCGTATATCTACAAAGCATTGGAAGCGCGTTTGTCGTCCGTTCGAGAGATCGACACTTACATCAAGTCTTCCACATCCGACGCCTTTTCTTTGAAAGAACTAGTTTCGTTTTTTCAAACAACCCCGGGTCTCAGGAGAAGCATCGACAAAATGTACGAGATTTTGGTCTACGCTCTTTTCGCAACCATCGTTCGAGCTCTAAAAGCCGAGGTCACATTGGAAATCGGGAACAAGGACGCGGAAATCCTCAAAGACTTTGAGAGATTCATCAAGATGGTTCTTGGCATCGACTCGAAACAAACAAGGCTTATCTTGCCGGCCGCATTGTATCGCGTCGGTGTGACCAACGCGGCCGATCGAGGCTTGGATATCTGGGCGAATTTTGGACCGGCAATACAGGTCAAACACCTCACCTTGACCCCGGAGCTCATGGAAGACATAGTCGACAGCGTGACGGCCGATCGCATCGTTATCGTGTGTCTTGACACTGAAAGAGAATCAATCGAGTCTCTCTTGTTGCAGGTTGGCTGGGGCGACAAGATACAGGGAATCATTACAATCAACGATTTGGACGACTGGTACAAACTTTGCTTGAGCAAAAAATATCGAGACAATCTCGGAAAAAATTTGTTGAAGGACGTTCAAAGAGAATTTGATTGCGAATTTCCCTCAAGCAAGGGCATTAAACCGTTCGTGGAGAGCAGGGGTTACGACAAGATCGTCTTGCCTTCCGATTGGCAAATTCAAATGTAAAAAGTATGGATACGGTAACCAAACAAAAACGAAGCGAAATAATGTCTCGCATCAAAAGCAAGGATTCAAAAATAGAAAAGTCTTTGATGCGCGACCTCGGCAAAGCGAAGCTTCGTTACAAAAAACACGTGTCCTATTTACCCGGCAAGCCCGACATAGCCTTTGTCGATAAAAAAGTGGTTGTATTTGTTGATTCGTGCTTTTGGCACGGATGTCGATGGCATGGAACCATGCCGACATCAAACAAGAAGTTCTGGATGAAAAAAATATTGGCCAACAAAGAGAGGGACAAAAAAACGAATCTTGAATATAAAAAAATGGGTTGGAAGGCGATAAGGTTTTGGGAGCATGCTTTAAAAAACAAAGGCGATGAGCCGATAAACAAAATAATGGCTTTGCTTAACAAGTAAAAATTATGTCAAGAAACTGCCTGGTGCTTACACAATCCAGAGAAAACAGCGAATACAACGACTTTGTCGGGCGGTTTTATCATTTTCCAGATAAATACATCGGCCAGTTTAAAAACGAACCAATTGAATTCATTTATTACGATCCGATCAAAAGCGGCGGCGAAGGTGTTTATTTCGGTTACGGAAAAATAAAGGCTCAACCCACAAAAGACAAAAAAGATGGTGGCCATTATTTTGTCGAGGTTATCGACTACAAACCGTTTGTCGAACCAGTTTCGTTCAAGGACGGCGCAGGCAAAATACGGGAGGCGGAATCCCCCCATTATAATCCTCAAAACGCAGTACGAAAAATTCCATCTCTGCTTCTCGACGAGATATGTCTTGACGGAAAAATCAGACTCAATTTCAGAGCGGATGCGCACTTGATCAAAGTCCTGGGAGAGCAGCTTATCGCATCCGAAAAGGTTGGCATCCTGGAACTTATAAAAAATGCCTATGACGCAGGCGCATCGTATTGCCGTGTGCGAATTGAGAACATTCCATCTTTGTCAGAAGTGGACAAGTCCGACAATCTTTTTCCGGAATTGCCCGGACCCGTAATAATAATCGAAGATGATGGCTCAGGGATGACGCGTGAAGTGATTGAAAACGGTTGGCTTCGTCCGGCTTCCACAATCAAAACTGCGGTTAAAGAAAATATAAGACAGGAAAGAGAAAAGGCCGCAGCCGCCGGCAAACTGGGTTCGTACGATAAGCTGATTTCGGAAATAAAAAAGGAACGCGGCGGTCGTATTCCGTTGGGAGAAAAAGGTGTCGGAAGATTCGCATCTCATCGGCTCGGACGCCAACTGTTGCTTAAAACAAAAGTCAGCGATCTGAACTACGAGTATCTCCTTGAGGTGGATTGGGATAAATTCGAAGCGGGAGAAGAAGGATCAAAAGATTTGGAGACGGTCGGCGTCAGCCTGACACGTCAAAGCCCATCGCGAGATTATGGCAAAAAGGGGTCCGGCACCAGACTGGTGATTTATGGCAGTCGCAACGGATTTTCTTGGGACCGGGAAACCGTGGAAGAATTGCATCGCTCGATTATCAGTCTCAATTCTCCCAATCCATCGCCGAAAAGCGCAAAAGCCGGACAGGGCTTCAATGCTTATCTGGAATGTCCTCAAGTTGGCATGTTATCGACCGATAACCCGGCGGACGCTTTTACTTCGACTTTTTCTTTCGACGGTCTTGTGGATGAAAACGGCGTCATGGAATATTCGCTGAAATTTCAACCTCCCAAAACAGTGCCGATGTCCGAAGAAAAAATCGAAGAGGAAAATTTTGATTTGCGCAAAGCCAAACTCGATCACTGGTCATTGCCCGATGGAAACGGCCTGCGAAAGCCGGAATGCGGACCTTTTTATATGCACGTCGATGTCTGGTATCGCAAAGACCCGTGGATCAGCAGCACCGGTCCGGAAGGCAAAGAGTTTATAGACTACCTCACAAAATTCGGAGGCATTTCCATATTTCGGGATGGCATCAATATTTTTCCGGCGGAATGGGGTGCTGAAACCGATTGGCTGGATTTAAGCAAACGACACATCAAACAAGGGTTCAGAATTTCTTATTACAACATCCTCGGAAATCTTGAGGTCGATCAGGCAAAAAATATCGACTTGATAGACAAAACAAACAGAGAGGGATTGATAGAGAACAAGGCCTTCAAAGACCTGACCCAACTTGTGCATGCCGTTGTCGCCACCGTAATTGAAACTAAATTTATCGGCAAGCGCGATGAGTATAATGACCTTGTGGGAGACGTGATTCGAGACCCCAAGGTCTTAAAAGACTATGCAAAACAAGGGTCGGCTCTGGTTGGGCAAATAAAAGAAAAATATCCTTTCGAAGAAGACCCGTATAAAATTCTTGACCCGATGGGTAAGAAAAGCGAACGCGGAGAGAAGTTGGTCAATCTCTCAAACTCTTTAAAAAATTTGCAGAAAAGCATCGACTTGATTCAAGAAGCACAGGATTTGTTGACCGAGCAGGCCGGATACGGCATGGCAGTCGCCGTTTCCGTGCATGAAATTGCCAAAATAGCCGCCAATTTTTACGCGGGTGTTTCGCATATGCTGAAGTCCGAAAAACCGGACGTGGATAAATTGAAAAATCTTAAAGAAGCTTCGGCTTCTCTACAATCGGAACTAAAGAGACTGAGTCCGCTCCGCGCGATAAAAAACGAAACTCAGGCTGAATTTGAAATAACAAAGCCGATCGGATATGTGGTCGACGTGTTCCGTTCGCGTCTCGAAAAGATAGGCATTGAAGTCGAAGTGAATGCCAAAGAAAGCTTTCCGGTGTACGGCAGATACGGAGCTCTGATCCAAATATTTTCAAATCTTTTCGATAACAGTTCATATTGGCTGGGAATGGCTTCGAAGAAAAATCGTAAAATCAACATTCACATCGACTCGAAACACAGAACCGTGACCGTCGCCGATTCGGGGCCAGGTATTGATGAAGTGATAATGCCTTATTTATTTCAACCTGGTTACAGTCTCAGAATTCCGCCGAGCGGTCTCGGTCTTTATATTTGCAGACACTACATGCAGAGCATGAAGGGTGATATTTATCTCACCACGGATCGTGAGAAGGTATCAGGTTTTGGCGGTGCTCAGTTTACGCTTGACTTCGGCAAGGTCGCGTCCGAACGACCTATTGGCGAAAAGAAATAAATATATGCGATACTCCGTTTGTATCATCGATAATGATATTCCGGCAGCTGGATCACAAGCCCAATCTTTAGGGATAAAGGATTCCGATCTTTTGAATGCATCCAACCTACAGCTTTTGCTGTCCCAAGAAACGTGGACAGATGAAGTTATAAAGAATCTGACTCAGACGTTGTTGGATCAAAAAGACGCCGATGGCATCAGTCCGAAATGGGAGGTGTACGGTTTTACAAACCCTTCTTTTTACATCAATTCCATCGACAATGGTTTTTTTCGTTCCGATCTGGTGGTTTTTGATTGGGAATACCCCGGAGCGGCGGCCGGATCGGGAACTGACTCAGAAAGCATTCTGAAGGAAATTTTGGATCGCACGTTTTCGCTTGTTTTTATATTTTCAAAAGCGGACAAAAAAACCGAGATCGATGTGATTCTCGCCAAGCCTGAATTTCAAGAGTACAAAGAGCGTTTGGCGTATCTTGATAAAACAGTCGCGGGGGTCGATCAAACCAATGTTCTCCTGCAAAAAGCAGAGGAGATGTACAACAACAATTTTTCATTCAGATTTGCGAGCGTTCTCAGAAAAAAAGCCGTGCAAACGATGGATAAAATTCTTTCAGACATGGGAAGGGCTTCTTTGAATGACATAAAGAATCACGTGGTTGTCGGCGACGGAGGAAAAAAAGACTTTATTGATTTTCTTGCCGAAAGATTTCGTACGGCCATTGCCGGAAAAGATATTTACGATTTGGTGGATCAAATACCCGAACCCGCCACGGGATCACCCGCGCAGGACGAGAGTGTCGCGGCTAAGGTTTGGTCCTGCCGATTGTATTTTTATCGGGAAACCGGCGATGATTTGGTCAGACGCGGCGATGTAGTAAAAGTCGACGATAAATTCCATCTCGTTTTATCGGCAGATTGCGACCTGGGCTATTTTTGGAAGAAAAATCTTGGTATAATAAACACTGTGGCGTTGCATGAATTATGTCAGACCAACTCCGACCTCAAAGATTGGTTGACTCTCTGTGTAAGGCCGGAAAAAATTTCTGGGAAGGTTTCGAGTTTGCTGGGAAGGATCGGCGAATTATCGGAGGGGCCTTTCGTGCTTCCCTTTGTCCCGATTAATGGCGAAACTAAAAATTTTATAGCCATTCCCAAGGATTTTATTTCAACGCGAGTCACCCTGCCTTCAGATTGGAACGTATTTACCGACAGACAGAAAAAAGAAGATCCGATGAAATATTCGTATTGGCCAAACGCCGAAAGGGTGTGCACCATATCGGAACCCTTTTTGACTCCCGTCATACAGCATATTTTAAATGTCATGGGCGGCAACGGTGTTCCGGATTATCCGGAGCACATGACGGAGATTTTGAAAAAAATTCTTGACGACTTTGCCGCAGTCGGCCCGGTTGCAACTGCGCAAGAGCCAACGTCGTCAACACAAACAATCGTATGAAAAAATATTTTGCAATAGATTTATTTTCCGGATGCGGCGGACTTTCCGAAGGACTCAGGAATGCAGGATTCGATGTGTCCGCCGCTTTTGATAATGACGCGGATTCGGTCGCCACTTATCGTCTGAATCACCCCGACACGAAAGTGTTCGAGGGTGATATACGCAATGTGAACACCGCCGATATAAAGAAAATTCTCAACGGCAGTCCTTTGCATCTCTTGGCCGGTTGTCCGCCCTGTCAAGGGTTTTCTTCAATGCGTAGGCTGAACAAGAAACGCAGCAAACGCGACAACAGAAACAACCTTGTTCTGGAGTACCTGCGTTTTGTAAAAGCTTTGAAGCCTTTAACGATCATGATGGAAAATGTTCCCGGACTGGTTAACTACAATTTATTCAAATATGTGGTTCGGGAATTGCAAAAATTGGGGTATAATCCAAAATTTAAACCGGTCAGCATTCAACAGTATGGCATTCCTCAACGCCGCAAACGCTTGGTAGTTGTGGGATCATTGTTGGGCGATATAGACATCGCACCGGCTACGGGAGAAAAGGTCACAGTACGGGACATGATTGGACACATAGAATCTGTTTCAAAGACTGCAGACCCCGTGCATAAAATAGTGGCGTCTCATACACCCAAGATAATGAAGCGCATAAAGGCGACGCCAAAAAACGGCGGGAGCCGCACCGATTTGCCGAAAAGATTTGAGCTGAAGTGCCACAAGGGAGATGGCGTGGGATTTAACGATGTATACGGTCGGTTGCGTTGGGATGATTATTCATCCACCATAACCGGCGGTTGCCTCAACCCTTCAAAAGGCAGGTTCTTGCATCCGCAGGAAGATCGCGCCATCACCGCTCGCGAAGCCGCACTTCTGCAAACATTTCCTAAAACATACAAGTTTCCGACTGACATTTCCAAAACCTCGATTTCTCTTTTAATAGGAAACGCTCTGCCGCCAAAATTCAGCTATATTCAATCTTCAAATATCATGAATCACCTGGTGGCTGCAGGGAAATAATGCGACCATTTAATTTGTTAAGTAAAACTGTTCATAACTTAATAGACCTGCTAAACTAGCTCAACAACTGAATAAAGGCCTAAACCCGTTACCGGGCATGGTCGCAAAACCATCCAAGCTGTCCTCGCAAGGATTTTTCTGTGCTTTCGCGCAGAAGATGGTTTTGCGGGGATTTTATTTTTACTCGTGAATCCAATACCAGCACTGGTTTCTAAGGTCTTGACTCAGTTGATAAGTGTGAGCATGAGACAGCGCACCCAAGTACGACTGAAGCGATTGGGACAAAGAATGCTCGTCGATCTCGCCCCGGCGAAACTGCGCCACTCGGTCTTTGAGCTTGCGAAATATCCGGTGTTTCGTTTTGCTTCGAAGTAGGCGATAGTGCGGCAGAATCACGTATCCCAAAAAGTCCACGCCTTGACCTGCATCAAGGATGGCGCACTTCTTGGGATGCAAAGAGAGCTTCAATTTGTCCCCGATAACTTTCCGGAACGGGTCAAGAAGCCCTTCCAGATATTTTTCGTCGGTGGAAATTATCACAAAGTCGTCGGTGTAGCGCGCGTAATGTTTGACCTTCAAATCGTGCTTAACGAATTGGTCGAATTCGTTCATGTAGACGTTGGCGAACAATTGCGAAGTGAGGTTGCCGATCGGCACACCATGACGCTCAAAAAGTGTCGTCTGTCCGGCCGAAAAACTTCGAACAATCTGCTCCATAAGCCACATGGTGTCCGGATCGACTATTCGCTTCTTGAGAATTGCCAACAGAATTTCGTGATCAATCGAATCAAAAAACTTCCGCACATCGCACTTGAGTGCGAAGCAAGGTCTTGTGTAGTTTCGGCTCTCTCTTCGGATCATGCTCTCGGCGGCCAGCACGCCTTTGTGTGTTCCTTTGCCGATGCGACACGAAAACGAATTGGCGATAAAGGTCTTCTCAAAAATGGGATTCAGAATTCGGAAAACCGCATGGTGCAAAACCCTGTCGCGCACCGTGGCCTTGTGAATGTGGCGCACTTTCGGATCGCGGATATAGAAACCCTTATACGGCCCGTGTGAGTAGCGTTTGGCAATCAAATCGCGATGTAGGGAAAAGAGATTTTGCTCAAGCGAAAACTCAAAAGCCTGAACATCGGCCTTTTTGCCTTTATCGCTTCGAAATTCCTCCCACGCCGCAACGATGTTTTCTAGCGATGCGATTCGATTGAATAATTCCTTATAAATCTTCATAACCATGAATGACTTCGATATCCCGATCTTCAAGAAAGCGTACGACCTGTTCAAACTCTTTCATGAGTACAGAAAGGTCGTGCCCAAACAAGATCGATTCACGATCTTCGAACGATGCGAGCAACTGATTCTTGACGTGATTGAAAGCATACTTCAAGCGAGCGGCGAACAGAAGCAAGCGAAAGGGCCGACATTGGAACGATGCAGCCTCAAGCTCAACCTTCTCAGGGTCTTTATTCGCCTTATGAAAGACGTTAGGGCCATCGATTCGAAAAAGTACGTAGCATTGGAAAGTATAGTGGATGAGATCGGCCGCATGCTTGGCGGTTGGATTCGATCCACCAAGTCTTGATTAAGAGAAAGGGTATCCGTTTTGCGGATACCCTTTCTTGCTGCGGAGAGACTTCGAGAGGAAGCCGGACACCGAACCGAAGTTGTCGTTCGGGTTGTCAACGAAGTTCGTGTCGAACTTGACCTTGCCGTCGTTGAAGTTGAAGTAGGGAGACTTGGAGAAGTCGCCATCGGCCTCCGGATAATTGCCCTCATCCATCTGTGTCACCAGGCCTTGAACTTTACTTCCCGTTGGAAACGGAACTATACGCTCTTAGCCTTGAACTTAATTTAACAGCATCCGCCTTGCGGCGAAACCTGCACCAGACGAGGACAAGCAGTATCTCCTCAACACAACACTCTCTTGGAAACCGTAGTCTCCATGACTCTGGTTGTTATCGTTGAAATGATAGAGTTCGGCGACAGTAATCCATGGACGACTGTACATTAGCCTATACTCAAGCGTATTATATCCTAAAGAAGGGGATATGGCCAAATACTTGACATAACGGCCTATATTTGCTATACTTAAGCGTCAGAATCAGTTCTTTAAAAACAGGCTTATTTATGAGGTAGCGCATTGGGCGTAAGGGCTATTTTATGCCTATTGCGCTACCTCATGCAGAGGAAGCCGTTAGCCGGAGCGACTCTGGCAAATCCAAACATAGAAGGAGGATGACGATGTCACAGACATTGATCACCAGCCGAGACCCGAAAGGTCTCCACGCAACCGGTCTCTTCGAGGCCGTCTACAACAAGTCCAAGCTCGACGAGGCACGTGCACAGCGGCTCAACGAGCGCGGTGGCGAACTGCAGGACGGGATCGCGAAGCTCATCGCTGATCTGTCCCAGTCCAACCAGTACGCCAACGAGGAAGTTCGTTCCAACTACACGTACCCGAAGGAGTACAAAGGGCCGAAGCCGATCAACGACCAGATCAAGGCGATCGCCAAGATCTTCGGTCTCGATCCGAGCCACGCGCTCGAATTCGCCAAGACCTTGCCGGAACTCCCGAACGGTGCCGAAGGATGGTTCGCGATTCCCTCGGTGGACGCACTGGCGGCAAAGCACTTCCCCGAAGTGACCGATCCGATCCAGAAGTACTGCCAGGCAGTCCAGATCGTTCACACCAAGATCGCCGACTCCCGGTCGTTCTACAACTACCGTGAGGGTCAGATCACGCCGGCGCAACTGCGGGTTCACGCTCGCACGGCGCACGCGCTGGATCTCATCGCCGAAACGCAGAAGGGCGACATCCTGATCGTCGCTGCCCAGCTCGGCATGCGCCATCGCGGCAAGTCCGTCCGTCGGGCTCGTGAGGTCTTCGTGGCCAACGAGTTCGGTCTCGGAAGTCTCGCAGTCGGTTCCATCGTTCTGACTCATCCCGAACGGCTCGTCCGTTGGGAGGAACTGGACATGGATTGTTCTGGCGACGAGTTCTCTCCGGTGGCCTTTGGCGGCTTCTCCGGGTCTCCCTACTTCCGCTTCCACGGCGGCGGGGTCGGGTTCGACGCGTACTTCGTTGGCAGCCCGCTCGACCTCTTCGGGTCGGTGTCCGGCTTCCTCTCGCAGTAAATCGATCCTTGAGGTCTTGAATTCTTGGGGCTTTTGATCCCTTGAATTCCGCCGCAGGCGGTCGAAAAAATTGGGGCTATCCACAACACATCGTGGATAGCCCCTTTCTCTTTTTACATATGTTCAAAATTTAATTTTATTGATATAATGAAGGTACAATTGAATTGCCTAAACCTGTCGTAGTAATTTTCGACAGGCATGGCATTAATCCATCCAAGGTATAGAACCCGTCGTCAGGGATCCTTGGATGGTCGTGTGGGGAAACTCATACGTTGAGACCGAAAGGTTTCTACTCTTGGCGGCGGGCTTTATGCAAAACGATCCCGCAAAGAGTAGAATCGTTGTACACAGAGCACCTATTGCAAGGTGTTTTTGTATTGTGCTATAATTTACTCAACAGAAAGCGATTGCCTGACGGCGTCCGGGTTTACCGGGCTAAACGAGACGGGGCTACGACTTCTGTCATCAACAGCTATTTTATTATGGCTGTCGTGATGACGAGAAGTGGTAGTCCCGCTTTTTGTTTATCCTCTTGAGGCTTCGGCCTCGCATTGAACCGACAGGAACCAGATTGGAAATAATTGAGCCGAGCCTTAAAAGGGTCTCGGCTTATTTTATTTCCTATGGCGGAATCAGCATCACCTCAAAAAATTAAAGAAGAAGAAACTTCCAAAAAGGAGGTTTATTCGCCATCGGCCGACGAGCAGGTGCTCATTGAAAAATGGAAAAAGCGATTCACACGCGCAGAAGAATACCTGCGCCCTTATCGTGCAAAGTGGCTTCGCATGTACAAGCACTACCGGGCCTATCAGGAAAAAACAAACTACGCGTACCAGACCAGGCTCATGCCTCCGATTGCATTTCAGATCGTGGAAACAGTAGCCTCGCGTCTTGCGACCGCTAAACGAAAAACGCGCATTCTTCCACGAGACAAAAAAGACACTGAATCAAAATCTATTGGTGCCTGGAATGATCTGGTTGGCTACGATTTCGACATTATTAAACTGTCGAAAAAACTTCCCAAGTGGGTAAAATCCGCTTCTACATATGGGAACGGAATCGGCATGCTGACCTGGCTTACCGATGAAAGTATTGATCACGATGATCCGTTCCTCACCATCTGCGACCTGTGGGACATTTTGCCCGCTCCCGAAACTGAAGACTTAGAAGAAGATTGCCCGTGGCTTATCCGCCGCATTTTGAAATCAAAAGACAAGATCGAGCGCGAAGAAAAAGCCCGCGGCGAAAACGCACTTTATAAAAATGTGAATTTCCTCGAAGCAAAACAAGTCGAGGATTGGAAAAAGGAACGATATGAGGTGAACACCAAAAAGATGGGACAGATTCAAAGTTCAGAATCGGTAGAAACTTCCAACTCAGTAATTAAAGTCACCGGAGAAAAGTACGAACCGGAAAAGCAGATCGAGCTGTGGGAGTGCTACGACTTTGAAGAAGGAAAACTGATCACGTTCGGCAACCGTGAAGTGATAATGCGCGATGATGAGAATCCATATAAAAAAGTGAATCACGGCCGAATCTTCCTGAACTTGGCAGATCACGAAGTCAACTGGGAACTTTGGGGCATTGGCCATATTGAGCCGGTTGAAACGACTATTGTTGAAATCGCCGATCTTCGCAACCAGCGCATGGACGATGTCATTCTCATGCTTGATCCGGTAATTAAGATTCGCAAAGACTCCGGCATTTCCAAAAACGATATTATTTTCGCGCCGGGTGCAAAATGGGAGCTTCGTAAGATGGATGACGTGGTAGTCGAACGATTGCCCGATATTAGCCTCATGGGAGTGAACGAAGAAAGAGCCTTGCGTGATGAGATTGAGCGGACGCTGGCTATCTCCGAATATGCCCAAGGCATGCCAAAGTCTCCCGATGAACCGCTGGGCAAAGTGGCTATGCTCATCGGTCAGAGCAACTTACGCTTAAGTTCTTTCGCTCAAAACTTATCCGAGACGCTGAGCAGCTTGGCCAACATGCTGATAGAGATGAACCAGGAATTTATTGAAGAAGACAAATTATATCGCGTAATCGGGGACGAAGTCAGCTTTAAGGAATTCACAATGGCGGACAAAGAAGTAAAGGTCGATGCCGTGGTGACTGTTGATCCGGTCGTGCCTCCCGACCAGCAGGCTCGACTTAATCAGTCTTTGCTCCTTTACGACAAGTTTGTGGCGCAGGACAAACCTGATCCGAACAGCCCCGATGAAATCAAACAATGGAAAAAGCGAAAGCGCGCGATTCAGGAAATGATCCTCGAAGAAATGGGCAAAGAGGCGTATCGAGTCGTAATTCTTGGTGAAGAAAAAAACGAAACTACTCAAGGTAAAGAACCAGTAATTCAGCCGGGAGAACCTCCACCTATATCGGAAGCAGGTGCTCCACCGGACGCGTTGCCACCACCATCTCCGCAAGCGCGTCCCGGCTTCTTAAGAAGCGTGCTGTCGAGAATTCCAATTATCGGTCGAGGTCGAAAAACAATTAACCAATAACGCTATGGCAAAAAATAATCAGACAACCAAGGTGATCACCGCAATTGTATTGAGCAAGACCTTGAGTGGCGGCGATTGCATCGTGTCCTTGCAGGAAGACCAAGGCCGAGTGCATACGGTTTACCTCTCCAAAGAGGAATCTTCCAAAATCGACTTGGGTCACAAACTCAAGTTAACCATCGAAAAGGTCGAGGATTAATCAATTTAATCACATTCATATGCAAGACAAAAAAATGAAAAAGAAGAACGATCTAGCCGACGAAAGGTTTCCAGAAGGCGACAAGATCGAGTTTAAGAATCAGAAAACCATGCGAGAGGAGAGTGGGCAAATGGAAGCTCGCTGGAAAAAGGTCGAAAGCGTGATAGGCGCGGCAAAGGAAGCCTATCAATCAGGTAAGTCTGACTTCAGCGAAGTGTTGGAAAGCCTGATTGCCACCCTTCAAGACATGCTTGATACCGATGTTGGAGGCAGAGATCTCGGCGGACTCATGACGAATGGTCCGGAGATGGATCTTCCGCCGGAGCCCGCACCGGAAGAAGAACAGCAATAAATCTATGCAGACCAATGAAGAAAAATTCGATATGGGGTTGGCGGTGCTGGGGATGGTCAGAACGGCTGGCTGGAAATGGCTCGAAGCAAAAATTCGTGCAGAGATCGCAATTGAATATGCGGAGCTTCGGGATTTTGACATTTCGGGAAAGACAGCCGAGCAAATTGCTTCCGACTATCTTCAGCACCGAGCCAATGCTAACGCTTACGAGAAAATTCTCGCATTGGTCGACGATGCTATTCGTGAAAAAGACGAAGCGGCGGGTGCAATGAGCCAAGAGTAGCACGATGCCTATGGAGTACATGGCAAAAACATTGGGGCAAGGTCGAACCCCAAACTAGTAAATAAAAATTCAATTTAACAAGCGCTTTTATGAATCAAGATCGTAAAAAGGAGCTCGACGCTCTCCTCAACGCAAACTCGGAAGATGAGGAAACGGATACCGAAGAAGAAGACATCCAGGAAGATAAGGGTGAGGAAGAAGACGAGGAAACCGACACCAAAGATTCTGAAGAAGAAACCGACGAAGACGAAGAAACTGATGAGGAAGAATCGGATGATGGCGAATCGGATGATTCCGATGATGAAGAAGAAACCGAGGAAGATGCAGGGGGCGAGGCATCCAAGCAGAAAAACAAGTGGCACGGCAAAAGCCGTGAGGAAGTGATCCGAATGTATGAGGAGCTCGAAACAAAAAACCAACCGCCCAAGCGAACAAAAACCAAGCCTGATTCCAAGAAGGAAAACGATGAAGGTAAGGGCGAGGGAGTAGATGTGCCTAATGACGAAGAACTGGCCAAGATGACTCCCAAGCAGTTCGCAGAATGGATGGTTACGACAGTTCAAAGCATCGTTGGCAAAACCTACGATGCGCGAAGCCGGATGCGAGATTCCGCCGCGCAAGAAATTCGAGAGGCTCAGAAAGATCACCCTCTCCTGAAGACCAGTCCAGAGTACCGCGAACTCGTGCTGTCTTTGATCGACGCCGCTTCCCAAAAAGGAACGGTTATGCCGCTCAAAGAAGCGTGTGCGAAGGTCGATGGATTCGCTGGAAAAGTAAAGGGAGACACAAAGGTTTCTGACACTGAGAAGATTCGCCTCAAGAAAGCCAAAGCGCAAGTCGAGAGAGGAGTGGGCGCTCCGACCTCGCCGGGCGAAGAAAAGGGTGCGGAAGAACGCCGCCTCGAAAACATCTTCGGAACAAGCGGGTCAAATGGCCCCTTAGGAGGCCTTGGGGTTTAAACCCTCAAATAGCAAGGTCGAACCTCCTATCAGTTAATTAATCAACTAACAACAAGATATGTCATCAGCAAATGGAATTAGAGGAACCGCGAACTTGGGTGTTACGCGCAAGTACGACGTAGCGGATGTAATCTCGCTTCTTGACGTAGCGCGTTATCCGCTGCTCGGCATTCTCACGAACGCTGGAAAAGACCCAGCAACCAAGCAAGGCAAGGCACTCAAGAAAAAAGAAACGAGCGATCCGGACTTCAAGTGGTTCGAAGATAAGTTCGGTGCACGCGAAGACATCGTTGCGGCCAACCAGGGAGCAGCAGTCACGCTGGTTGTGACCAACGGTGCGTACTTCAGTATTGGCGACGTCTTACTCGTGGTGAAGTCGGCCCAGGGTACAAACAACCCGACCGGCGAAGTCATGCTTGTAACGAACGTGGCAACCAACACGCTCACTCTTGTGCGTCAGATCGGTGACGGTGGTTCAGGCGGCGGTCTGCTTCAGCAGAACGATATCGTCTGGATCATTGGCAATGCCAACGAGGAAGGTGCGGATCTCCGCACAATGAAAGGAACGACGATCGCTGAAGTGCTCAACTACTGCCAGATTTTCCGAACTACGATTGGAGTCACTGAAACTTCACGCAACACCAAGGGCCTGACAAAGGAGAACGACTTTGACTATCAGATTCGCAAGAAAGGCATCGAACACTTGGTGGACATCGAGCGAGCTTTCCTATTCGGGAAAAAGGAGATCATCACTTCCGGTACTCATCCGAAACGATTTACCGGCGGAGTTCTCCCTCGCATCAGCCAGGTCACCAGCAACGTAGCAACCCGCGACGACTTCAACAGCTACCTGAGAATCTTGTTCGCTCACGGCAACACCGAGAAATACCTGCTTGCTTCCGGTTACGTGATCGACAAGATCAACGGATTCGCTCACGACAAGTTGCAGGTACTGCAAGGAGAAAAAACTTTTGGATTAACCATCCTTAAGTATCTTTCTCCGCACGGCACGCTCAACATCATCAAGCACGATCTGCTTGCGGGGGATCTGTACGGCAAGAGCGGTGTCGGTGTAGACATGGAAGCTTTGACCTACCGATATCTCGCCAACCGTGACAGCAAGCTTCTCACGAATCGACAAGCACCTGGCGAAGATTCACGAGTAGACGAGTACCTGACCGAATGTGGCCTCCAGATGGAACAGCCTGAGCGTCACGCAATCGTTAAGTTCGCTTAAGTAATCCTTCAAGTCTCGGTCGGACGGGCATGCTTTCCGAACCCGCCTGACCGAGTGGAAAGCCCTTGAGGGGTTTTCCGCGGAAAATGAAAGGTCGATTCCGCGGTTATTACAAAAATAATTTCACATTAATTTGTATGGCAAAAAATCAAGCATCGACGGCTGAAAAGCCGAAGACAAAGAGCAAGCGTTACGCAACCCGTTACGGACAGCATTACGCGATCGTAATGATCCCGACTGTAACCGAGATCATCAACGGAATGGCAATAACGCGTCCAGGAAAAACGATCGAATTCAAGAATGGCATTTACGAAACGAAGGATTCTGCCGAACAAGACTTCCTGGATAATTCTCCGTTTGTCGGCATCGACTATCAGGAAGTCACAAAGGCAGTGACTTCGGCTCTTGAAGCCAAGTCGTTGTCGGAAAAGGAATCTGAATTGAAGGAGAAAGAAGAAGATCTGAAGCGCAGAGAGATGGCGCTCAAAGGCAAAGAAGAAGGATCAGACTCCTCATCCGGAAAAGAAACCAAAAGCGAGGGGAAGACAAAAAAGAAAGAGCCAAAGTTCTAAACTCTCGGCTCGTTAAAGGTCGAACCATTATCAACCAAACATAAGGCACAACGATATGGCGATAGAAAGTAAATCAAAATTCGTGGTGAACGAAGCGACCGTAGCCAGCGCAGGCACTGCCGTTCAGCTTCCCGACATTCCTGTCGGAGAGGGGTGCGATCTCGTCGTAAAGGCAAAGCGCACAAATCTCGGCGCGATTAAAGTCGGAGAATCTGCACCCCAGGCTCAGGCGGGGAAATTCACCCTAGAGCCGGGCGAAGCGGTGAAGCTCCGCATCAGCAATGCGAACAAGGGCTACATTGACGCGGAAGTCACTGGCGACAAAGTCGAGCTGATCGTTGAGCAATAAGCTCCTATGTCAGATTTTATTCCTCAACAGGGAGACTTCAGCTTCCTGCGGTTCAGAAAAACCGGCAGATACTTCGGGCCATTCATGACAGGCGGAACAGTGACCACGCAGTCGGCAGCGTCTGCAAACTCACTGCGCGCCTTTCCATTCTTTGTACCGAAGACGCAAAAGTTTGATCGGATAGCAATTCGTGTCACGACTTTGGCCAGCGGCACAACTCCGAAGGCTCGTCTCGGCGTGTACGAAGACAAAGGCGACGGAAGTGTCTATCCGGCAAAGCTCGTGCTCGATGCGGGCGAGGTGGATGTTAATACCACGGGGCTTAAAGAGATCACGATCAATCTCACGCTCAAGGGCGGGAAACTCTACTGGCTTGCTTTTGTAGGCCAAGACACCACTGCACTCGTGCTTGCAGCAATTCCTGCCGCAGATGCGATGGCGACATTCCTCGGTTTTGACAACGGACTGACTGGCACGCCGTATCTGGGCTATGCGGTAACACAAAGCTACGGTGCGCTGCCAGCAACATATCCGACAGCAAGCCCGACGGATTGGAGTCTGAACGTGCCGCTCATTGCCTTACGCAAAGCGTAGTTATGCCGATGAATTATGTTGCCAAGTTTCAAAGCAAAGTTGCTGAAAACGTCGATGACGGCCGTGAACAGGATGCAACAACCTGGAACGGCAACGGCAATGCCAGCAACGTAATTACTCTCGGTAACGTGAGCGGTTCCGTGTATTCCGGCGCGTTTCGTTTTCGCAATCTGAGTATTCCGCGAAATTCGAAGATTGTCCTGGCCAGGTTGAAGATTCGGCCGTCGGTTACGGACGGCGCAGACCCGGATGTGAAGCTCGTTGTAAAAGGAATAAAAGAGCCGGATACAAAACTATTCACTCAAACCTCGCGTCCCAGCCAGAGAACGAAAACAGTAAACACTGTCGCGTGGCACATCATCAAGAAATGGGAAGTCCACGAATGGACGCAGACACCAAACCTCAAACTGATCATTGAAGAAATTGTTGCCCAAAACGGATGGAAGCCGGGCAATGCCCTGGCCTTAACAATAGAAGACAACGGATCTTCCTCAAACCAGGCTGAAACTTGCTATGACCGGAGCAAGGGCGACGGCTATCAGGCCGAACTTGAAGTCTGGTACACGACAAAGAATGTAAGTATCGGCACTATCGCTGGCACTGACCGCGATGGAATGGAAACGGATAAGACCACATGGCAGTCGAGTCCGACCGGCAACGTGATAACTGTCGGTGATGATGGGCCATCGGTAAATGACGGTAGCTTTATATTCAGCTCGCTCGCCGTTCCTCGATACGCAAACATCATCGGTGCCTACCTTCTGCTTACGCAGGCAGATCAGAACAACCGATTTCCGCATCTCATCATTAAAGGATTTGCGGAAGATGATGCTCCGGTGTTCGCCAGCAACGGATCAAACCGACCATCGACTCGGCAAAAAACAAATGCATTGGCCGAATGGACTATCGGAGAAACAGTAGCTGGAGTCTTTGTCGGCATTCATTGGTCAGCCAACAGCGTGTATGAATCGCCTGATTTGCGCGAAATCGTGCAAGAGATCGTCGACCGCGAAGGCTGGACGACATCAAGCAAGCTGGGTCTTGTCCTGGAAAGCCAATCATCCTGGGACGGCCAATACAAACTGCCCTGGGACTATGTGAAAAACTCCGGTGAATTCGCCGCAAAGCTCGTGGTCGTGTGGGACACGCTCCGCACATTCCGATCAACGAAAAAAGATATTGCGAAATTCGATAAATCAAATTACCCGGAATTTATTATCGTGCATCACTCGGCGACACCGCGTGACTCGACACACTTCAGCACGATAAAAAATAACCACATAGGAATCGGCTGGGGGGATATCGCTTACCACCATTGGATCGCAGGAGCGTTAGACGGCATCGGCGTACACATTGCGGGTCGTCCGGAAAACAAGATCGGAGCTCACGCCGATACGCAAAAAATGAACTACCGTTCTGTCGGCATAGCAATGTGCGGAGATTTCCATCCATCAAGCGGAAACGAACAGCCAACCGCAGAACAGCTAGCCACCCTCCAAACACTCCTCGACACGATTAGAAAAGAACGGGGCATCCCAAAAGAGCGGGTACTTGGACATCGGGAAACTCCAGATTCCACTGATTGTCCCGGCGACAATTTACTCGAGTACGTAAAACGATATCGAACAACCGGAAAGCTTCTTCCCTAAATACCATGCAATTACAAGAATTCCTACAAGACCTCAACGCACGAATGTCGGCGGCCAAGACCACCGGGTTTTGGAGTGAAGTCGATAAAAAAAGATGGATTAATAAATCCATTATTCGGGCATGCAACTTTGCCAAATGGAACTTTCTCAACCACCACTCAACTCAGCTGACCGAGAAAGATGTCGAGGCTTACTTCAACCCCTTCGACTACAAACCGGGTGGAATGATGTTCATCAAAGTCGACGGCCAAGAGCATGCAAAAACGAGCGTTGAAAATTATCAAAGCGGAAATCATGTGTGGGAGCGGGTGTTCTGCATTCTTGGCGACCAGTACCTGATCAAGCCCACACCGCTTGAAGACGGCAAACTCATCGATATCTACTACCGCAGGCGTCCGATTCCGCTGGTGAATGACACAGACGAACCGATCACCCCTGAGGAAATGGAAGAAGCGATCATCAAGCTGGCTCTCGGCATCTGTCTAAAGAAAGAACCGAACAGAAGCTCAGATGCGGACAAGCAGATTCTGGAAGCGACCGCAATTCTTCAGCAAATAAAAGACCGCCAGGACGAGGAAGGCGGAGAGGCCGGATTCACCGGGCAGGCAACAAGCTCGCGTTTTCTCTACAAGAACTGTAATCCGCAGGATTAAAAACTATGGCACTTAATGCATACAGAATAAAAGGTTTCCGCGGAGGTATCGCAGACGATGCCTATAAGGGCGTGGCTGGTGCGTTCAGGTTTGGCTATAGCCTCGACATTCGAAATGGCGCGGACACTCTGAAGTGCAATCAAGCGCTTGAAAAAGATTCGGGGAGTGTCGTCACTGACCTTATTCTGTTTTTTGTGCCAGCTTCAAATGGAAAATTATACGGCTTCGGCAACACCGGAAATATCTACAGCAAAGATACACCCGCATCAGCATGGGTGCTGAGATACACCGACCCCGACGGCAAGATCATGGGCGCATCTGAGTACACCAATAACAACGGGTCCGGAAGCTACGTGCCGTATCTCTATTGGGCAACCGAGACAAAGCTCAAACGTATTCCGTTCTCCGGCTCGTTCCCCGGAGGCGTGGAAACATTCGGCACATTAAACGGCGATCCCGCATGGCACACCATGACGATAGCGGTTGGCGTTCTCCAGATTTGCGACGGCCGATACATCGCACTGGTGGATTATGAAGGCAACTTCAACAATCAAGCACTCGATCTTATCGCGGGCAACCGCACCAAAACTTTACTACCTCAGGACCAGATCGCGATTATCGGTTCGACCAAAGGCGACAAGATCGAAGAAGGCTGGCTGTGGACATGGGATAAGCAGCAACCCTCATGGATTCTCCGCCGAATGATTGCAGAAAAGGGAGTGAACGCGATGATCCAAACCGACTTCATCATGGTGCAGGCAGGCATCAGCGGGGGACTCTACTACTGGGACACGGTAAACATTTTGCGTTTCAAAGCATTCCCCGGCGGCGGATGGGTAAACCCCGGAGCGGCAGCCAACCTTAAAGGCGTAGCTCTAATGGGAGTAACAGGCTCAGATAAATGCGGACTGTATTCCTACGGACGGTTAAGCAAAAACGAACCTTATTCGATGAACCTCGAATATGTTCCTTCACACGGCAAACTCACCGACGTTGAAATTGGCGCGGTGACGGTATACGGAGATCAGCCCTTCGCATCGTGGAAAGACGGATCAACATACGGCGTGGATACAGTCGATCCTGACAATAAAGCCGATGCACGATATGAAGGACTGGTCTTCGATGCTGGCGAACCGGAATTACAGAAAGGCTTCCGTCACATCAAACTTCTGACCAAACCCCTGCCTTCTCAGTGCTGGCTAAAAACTTATTACCGCATTAATGAGCAGGGTGAATGGAAGCAGGCATACCTCGAAGACGGAGCAGACAGCTTTGACAAAGAAGGCAATACCAAAGTGGTGTTCACGGTCGAAACCGGAGATGAGGAGGAAGAAGAAAAAGGCAAAGGCGAAACATTCGAACTGGCGTTTGATTTACACCCCTCAGGGAATAACACGCCAGAGATTGTCGCCGCAAGCACCTACTTCGAACCAATAGGAATCTTATAAAGCTATGAGCGAATTCTTGCAAAAAATATTCGGCAACCAAGAAGTGGACGATCAGCCATTTCCGGAAGTTCCGCCGCACACCCACGACGGACAGAGTTCGCCATTGCTCGCACCCGCATCGATTGACTCCGTACAGATCAAGTCCGGAGCGATCGGAACTCTTGCCCTGGCTGACGATTCGGTCAGCTCGGCAAAAATAATCGATCAAGCCATCCTTACCGAGCATCTTGATGCACTCGCAGTCACTGAACAGAAACTCGCAAATGCTGCGGTGGCCACGGCTAAAATAAAAAATGGCTCGGTTACCGCATCAAAATTAATCCAAACCGAAGCGGTGGTGACCCTGTCCGCGCAGATAGAAGACGCTGTGATCATATCGGCTCATGTCGGCACGGGTGTAATTCAAAACGCGCATCTCGGCAATGCCATCGTCACCAACGCGAAAATAGTGGATGGAACAATCCAGACGGCCAAAATCGGAGACGCGCAAATCACCTCGGTAAAGATCGGATCGGCGGAAGTAAAAAATGCCAATATCGAAAACTTGGCCGTAAGCGCGGCAAAGATTCAAGACTTGGCAGTCACCAACGCGAAGATAGGCAACCTCGCGGTCGACGATGCCAAGATCGGCAGCGTCAGTGCGACCAAGATCACAGCAGGGCAAATCAATCTGACTTCGACCGGATATCTCTCCACCCCATATGGCGGCATAAGGATCGGTTATCTCCGCGACATAGGAGGGACACCGATTTACGGCATCCAGGCAGGGCCAGGCCACGGATTGATGCTCGACGACGGCGCAAACGGATACGCCCGAATGTGGGTCGATACTTCGGGTAACCGGCCACTCGTCATAGACACGACCATCAACGACCGCATCTTCTTCAAAGCATCGAGCGGAAACGACATTCTGCGCCTCTACGGGAACAACGCAATTTCGGGTGGCTTCGTCGATGTCCAAACATCGTTTCGAATCGGAACAAATGAACCAGCCAGCCCTGCAAACGGCGAGATGTACTACGATCCCAGTCCGAGCGGAATGGGATCGGGCGGACGCCTCATGATTTACAACGGGTTCAGCTGGCATGCAGTCGCTTGGTTCGATGACATCTAACAATAAAAGGTCGATCAATTAAAAAACAATTGGCATCCATACCATGTTTACAAAAAAATTAGACAAAACAGACCTTGAAGAACTCCGCAAACGGCAGGAGCTTATTCATCAACACCAGCTCATCACGCAGGCTTTAGAAGTGCAAAAACAGCAATACATCATGAGTCGCTTTCCCAAGTACAGACTCGATCCGAACAGAAAGCATGACATTGACTTGAAAACTGGCCGGATCACGGAAGCCAAACCAAATATATAAATCTATGGCTATTGACTGGACACAATTTGAAAAGCAGTTTGCAGATCTTCGCAAAAGTTTCGCCAGGCCGACATCGGCAAACGCACCGGATGGAACAGACTCGGCCGGCTACGATTTGTCGTCTCTTCAGACTCAGATCGGCACGGCTCAGCAAAAATTGGATTCAGCGCAGAGCGCGCTCAAGAATTATTACACGACCCGCTACGATCAAGAGTACAACACGCGCGGCCTTGGGGACATTAAAACAAAAATCGCAAATCTCGATTCAAAAATTGCGGGTGAAAAAGGAACTCGCGACGAGTCAATCAGCAAGACTCGACGCAATCCGTACTATTCGGCGGCAACAATTACCGGCGAGTCTTCGGAGATTGAACGGCTGGCAAATTCCACGATCAATAACTATGTGGACGAGCGAAACAGTCTTGCGGGGGAATACAACAGCACGCTCGACGAAGTAACCAAAAAGGTGGCGGCTGAGACGGGTGAAAAAGAGCGCGAAGTCGACGAGCTTAAATACAACCTAGCCAGTCTGACAAAGCAGATGAGCGATTACAATGACACTCTTCGAAGCGAACTGGACCGCGAGAGCGACGATCAGCATTGGGAGGCGGAATTTATGCTCAAGCTCCAGGAAGCCGATCAAAGGGCAAAAGAGGCATCCAGCGGGAACGGCAACAGCACGGCTGGTGAAAGGTTCTCTGCCCGAATAGATCAAGGCTTGGAGCCCGACCCATCTCTAAGAGCCACGGCTGAACGCTTGATGAGTCAAGGCATCAATGATCCGACTCGATTGGGCTATAGCGGCGACTTGGCCGTTCAGCTTGAATCTGAAATCGCATACCTCAGAAAACAGTCCCCTGAAAAAGCGTCAGCTCCGGCCCAGGCATCCGGCACGACTGCCGAGAGCACTTTCAGACGAGAAGTCCGCGACGCCTGGAAAGAAGGATACAACGCTGAACAGCTGAAGCAGGTATATGGAAGCGTCCAGTTTACTGATTCAAAGAAGTCGGCCTCAGAAATAATTGACGACGAATGGCGAATTAAAACCGCAGGAGGCGTTGGCGGATTCCTCGGACGGCTCTTCCGTATTGGAGTCTAAAACTACTATGAATTTCTGGAACAAAATAACATCACCTTTCAAGAAAGCGGCCGAGAAAACAAAGAAGACTATCGGCGACTTTTTCGCACCCGTACCTGACCAAGTACGCGTGCGGGACTTTGTGCGCGAATTGCCGGGGGCAACGAAGACAGTCGGAATGGCGGTCTTGAATTTTGGCAAAGATGTTCTTCGTGCCCCCAATCGCGCAGCGGCTTCGGCGATGCTCTCGCTTCAGGATCAAAAAGAATTTATACCTGGCACAGGAGTGGCTCCGAAGCTGGAAAAGTTCCTTATGGGCGATAAGCCTATTAAGGACATACGCGGAACCGGAGAAGAAACAATTAAAACATTCGGCGGCAGCGAGAAAGCATCAAAGAAGTATGGGCTGCCACTCGGTTTTGCCTTGACCGCACTTGATATCGTCCCCGGCATTCCGAAGAAGAAAGTAGCGGAAGAACTCGGTGAACAACTCATCAAAAGATACGGCGATGACGTCGCTAAGCTCATTGTAGAAAAAGGCGGGAAGAAACTTGCCGAACAAGCTATTAAAGAAGGCGGGGAAAAGCTCGTGGAAAAAGCAGGCATCGCCATTGCTAAAGAAGCGAAGCCGATCACGGAAGCGGTGAAGACCGCGGAAGAAGTTATCAAATCAGTGAAGCCAGTTAATTATTTTGAGAAAGAAGGGCGTAACCTGATGGAATTTGAAAACGCCGATCTGTCCTTGCCTGAGCTTAAGCGAAAATTAGAAATAGCAGTTGAAGGTAAAGAGGGCGACGAATTATTGGGTCTAATGAAAAAGGATATTGAAAAAAGAGAATCAGAGCTTATTGATCTGGCAAAAAAAGACAAAGGGGTATCGGATCAAGGCGAAGAATTTATAAAAGCCCGCGAACAGGCGATCAAAGAGATTGAAGCAGGCACACCCACCAATCGCACTTCAGCGGCGGAAGGCGCATTGGATAGTGTCAATTCAAAAGGACACCCTGTTATAAAGGCAGGAAAGAAAGTAGCGCCGCCAAAACCAAGGGCTGACGAGCTAACACCTCCACCCTCAACCCCTCCTCGCATATCCACCGAGGTGCCGTTATCAGGAGTTCCGGATTCCCCGAAAGGGAGTGCGTTGGAAGCCATTGACGGCATGGTTGGAAAAACAAGCACGCCAAAAAATTTACTTGAGTGGATAAAGGGCGCACCGAAAAAATTCACCGAAGCATTCAGCGATCGCTTTGCACCAATCAAACGGTTCGAGGAAATGGTGAGCGACATGGCCGGAAAGCCCATCGATATTAACTCAAGTGCATACACCGCGGCGCGAATGTACGCGGGACGCATGGGGACGGTGGAGTCTTTCTTAAACGATCTACAAAAAGTCATCTCACCATTGAGAAAAGAACGCGCCGACTTCACGCGCTTTGTTTTGTCGCGCCGAGCTCTTGAACGAGCCGAGCGTGGATTTGCCAATCCTGCCGGAGTTACGGCCGATACAGCAAAGCAAGCTATGGACGAACTGAAAACAAAAGTTGGCCCTGGCATATTCAAACAATTTGAAGCGGCAGAACAAGCGATACAGAAATGGGCAGACGAAGCGATACTCCGGCCAGCTGCAGAATCGGGACTTATATCGAAGCAGGCATACAATTCGATCGTAGTAAAAAATAAACACTGGATTCCGTTCCAAGTCCTCGATTATTTGCCGGACTCCGCATTCGTAGACAGTCTGCCGAAAGGCGGCGAGATCTTCTCGGTAAGCAAGCAAGGTATCGTTAAAGGCCTTGAAGGTACGGAAAAAATAATCCGCGACCCATTTGAAGCAATCATCGACAAACTATCGAACGCGGTAAACCTTGCCAAGCGCAACGACGTAGCCCGCAAACTCATCAACATCCGTGAAGTGTTGCCGGAAGCCAAAGAGCTTATACAGCCTCTGGCCAAAGATGCGCGTGTACCAAAAGGCTGGGGTTCCATCAGCGTATTCGTGGATGGAAAGAACACGAAGTGGGTTGTACCCGAAGAGCTTTCTTGGGCAATGCATCAGATGAATGAGGTCGAAGCTGGCATGCTGGGAAACTTTGTAAAGTTTACCTCCGGTGCGTTCAGGAAAGGAGCGACCACACTATATATACCGTTCTCGCTTTCCAACGCCGTGCGTGATGCACAGATGGCAGTCATGACTTCGAAGTACGGCTTCAACCCGGCCGATTGGATCACTGGTTTTGCTCAAGGTCTCAAAGGGGCATTTGGCTGGGACTCAAAACTGCTGGAAGAATTCAGTCGCGATGGCGGAGGTTTTGGTGGATTCATTCAGGGGGCACGCGAGATCAGCGGCGTGAAGAAACAATTGTTTGAGCCAACATGGTGGAAACGAACCAAAGCGGTCGTCAACCCCTTCAATCTTATAAGCAATTTCGCTGAAGCCATAGAACTCGCGCCTCGCCTTGGAGTGTACAAGCGCGCGCTGAAGGGGGGAGCAACTGGCTTCGAGGCAGCATTTGAAGCCCGCAACGCTACGATTGATTTTGCCAAAGCCGGTCAAGAGATGCGAATCATAAATATGTGGGTGCCATTTGTGAATGCGCGATGGCAGGCACTGCTCAACACAGCCCGCGTGTTTAAAGAAAGTCCCGTCAAAGCCTCAGCAAAAGCGGGCGCATTGATCGTTGCGCCAGGCGTGACGACATACTTCTGGAACTCCCTGAATTTTCCAGACCTCTATGAAGATGTGCCTCGCTGGATCAAAGATACCTATTTCCCAATCATTGTCGGTGAAGAAAAGGACGAGCAAGGCAATCGCGTGCCTAAGATGGTGCTGATTCCCAAAGGCGACGTCGGGCAGATCTTCTATAACCCGATCGAGTACGCCCTCGACTATGTCCGCAAAGGCGAGCCGAGCAACTTCAGCAAGCTCGCATTGGAATGGATGAGTCAACTGGCTCCGATCCCATTCACGCGTGATGGAGAGCTATCCGTGACCCAATTCCTTTCCGGAGCGATGCCTCCGATTCTGCGTACTCCAATAGAACTTGCTACGAATCAATCATTCTTCACCGGAGGCCCGATTGTTCCTAGACGCCTCGAACAAGTTTCGCCAACCGAGCAGTACGACGAAAAAACACCGCAGGCGGCGGTGGTCGTAGGTCGAGCGCTCGGTGTTTCGCCAATGAAGATGGCCTATGGGCTTGGCGGCCTCCTTGGAGGTTTCGGCCGTGAAGCAATAGACCCGGCAAAAATTCTGCAAAGCACCGCCAGCCGATTCTACCGATCCGCCGGAGGCGAGAAGCGAAATCAAGCATGGAATCTGAAAGACGAAGCGGTGGTCGGATACAGCACCGCGCGCGAGCAGGCTAAGCGGGCGATTGAGGAGAACGATATAAAAACTGCGACGGCAATCATTGAAAACTGGAACGCATCAGCGGAAAAGATATTGCCGGACATCCTGCCATACCTCGCCCAAGATGATCCGCAGGAAGCGCAAAAAATAAGTTCGTCGGTGACATTCCAGCCGCAAGACATTGCCAGGCTGCAAAGGTCGGTTTACGACGAACAAGTCGGGGAAGCGGAGCGGAAAGGAACAACACCCCAGCTTAATCTGAAGCTGACGAAAGACAGTCTCCGCTCAATTCGCACAGGCAAAGAAGACCCGCTCGCAACGATCGGACAAATGTTCCCGACTGAGGAACTTCAGCAGACAGACCTGAAGCATATGAGGCAGGGATTACGGTAATGAAGGCTTCGGTTCAATTTGCTGGCGCATTTCCCGGAGCTTGTCTGACTGAACAGCATCTCGCACCATCGGGTCGAAATTCAACAATAGATAAAGCCCGATGCCGAGACTCACCACCGCAAGCACCGCGATTAGCGCAAATAATCTTTTTTGAGCTGTAGACATAGACCCTTGTGTTGTAGCTTACACTTGGTTCAAAAAGCAAATCCGTTATGGAACACCCAAATTACCAAAACCAAATACAGGACAAGAGGCTCGACAACCTCGAAAAAAGCGTCGACGAGATCAAGAACAACCATCTGCCCCACATCGATGGGAAACTGACGCGGGTAGGCACCGATGTCGATTGGCTCAAGCGGTTTTTCTGGATTGTCACTACAGCCTCGGTCGGCGGGCTTATCGCGGCCTTGCTTAACTTGCTAATTACCCTTAATAAATAACGCCATGAATATCATTCAAAAAAAGTCTCCTAACTTCTGGGCCGGACGAAAAGGTTATCGACCGGAAGGAGTGGTCATTCACATTATGGATGGCACGCTCGTCGGCACCGATTCGTGGTTCGCAAATCCAGCTTCGTTAGTGAGCTCGCACTACGGCATCGGACGAACCGGTGAAGTCCATCAGTATGTGAAAGAAGAAGATACTGCCTGGCATGCGGGCCGGGTAGATGCGCCGGTCTGGAAACTGATAAAGTCGAACATTAATCCTAATCTTTACACGGTTGGCATCGAGCACGAAGGAAAGCCGGATGATGTTTGGACAGATGCGATGAAGCAGTCGAGTGCAGCATTGATTCGCGAGATTTGCCAACGATGGCAGATACCAATTGACCGCAATCACATCGTCGGCCACTTCGAAATATTTTCGAAGAAGCCGAATTGCCCGGCACGCGACAAAAAAATAATTGACGAGATCGTCGCGTTGGCCGGTGGTCAGCAAACACCACATCCTTCGCAGGTCGAAGAAGGAGTGAGAAAAATTGAAGAAGGACTCGCACAAATAAAAAATTCCTTAAAATAAATATGGAAATTCTTAAATCCGCGAGCAAAGTTGTATTCGTCCTGATGGCCCTTGCAACGATCGGCGCGCTCTTCTTGGGCAAAATTTCAGGCGATCAATTCTTGCTTCTTGCTGGAATGGCTTTCTCGTTCTACTTTTCCAATAAAGGAGATACGACACAGCCGTTTGCAGGAAAATAAAGTCGAAAGTTTATCAAAAGCCCGGCGTCGCACCGGGCTTTTGTGTTTTAATTGGTCTGACAAATAAAAATATAATGAAAATATAAAGGTTGAAGCGATCAAAATCTGGACTTGTCTGACAATGACTTATAAAATTCAATTACTATGGCTTTCGTGTTTGACTTCCTTGGCGCGAAGGAATATCTTTCCGTTTGGCATAGCGGGAGACTGGTGTCGACTGGTCTGTCGTCAAACACATTAACTAAAAATACCTATCTCATTGTTCCCGATAGGGATCAATCGACCGCAAGGTCGAGGATGCGACACAATGGGGTTCGACAGAAAGCCGCATAAGAGCTAAAATGGCTCTGCATGGTTTATGTGCCGGGGATACCCGGATAACACTGAAGCATGCGCGCCTTGCAAGGCGCTTCGCGTCCCGATCGCTGACTTCGGTCTGCGGACGGAAACGGCACGAACCCACCACGAGTCGCATCCTGGTGGGTTTCGTGTATATGCTAACTAAAGACGCAATAAATCAATTCTCGAACTGGAGACAGTTCAAGGTTAAAAAAACAACAGTGCGCGGCTACGACCGCGAGCTGAGAAACTTCTGCCTGTTTCTCCGCAACCCCGACATTGAGCACATCACCCTGAGCAACGTGATGGAATACCTGAATGGCATGGCAGAGCTCGGATGGGACAGAAATAGCTTCGTCGGCAAGTGCATGGCACTCCGAAAATTCTTCGAATTCTACCGGCTGCAAGGCTACAAAGTAATCGACGAAGAACTCATTCCGATCCCGGACAAAGAACCAAAACTACCTCGCGTAGCGAGCGATGAACAGTATAAGCAGCTTGTCGCGGCAATTCCGCAAGACACCAACGACCCACGACACATTAGAAATCTAGCGATTCTCGGCCTCCTTTGGGACACAGGAGCACGAAACGGAGAAGTATGCTCCCTTAACGTGGATGACCTAGACCTGAACGAAAAGAGAGCGATAATTCGAACAGAGAAAGCAAAGTCTCGCCGACCATTCCGAGAGATCTTCTGGACAGACGATACCAATGACTATCTGGTGCGTTGGCTTAAGAAGCGAGATCACCTTACGAAAGTCATGAAGTTCGAAGAGCCGGGAGCACTCTTCGTATCGGTGACTAGCGTGAAATGTGGCGACAGGTTCTCGATTAAGGGTGTGGGCGAAATGTTGCGACGATACTGCAACAGAGCAAAAATGCCGTACATGAATGCCCACAGCTTCCGGCACCACCGCGGACATCACATTATTAAGAGCGGTGGATCGACGGCAGACGTCATGAATATTCTGGGCCACGCTTCGGTGCAAAGCACGACCATCTACACGATGATGCACGGTAAAGAGCTGGAACAGCGCGCACGCCTCTTCCTTACGGAAAGTAAAAACGACTTCGCCGGAGAAAGGGAACGCGACCCAGGATTCGATGATGCATTGCAAGGACTGGTCACATTCCTCCGGAACGAAAACCAGGGCAAAGAAGCTATTACCGTCGATGAATTTCAGCGACAGGCCGAGCACTTCTCAAAGCACGGGCTCTACATGCAACGAACTCGATCCAAGACTAAAGTGCCTTATCCACAGTACGTAACTTGACAGGAGTTGACAGGGGAATATAATAGTAGTGAAAGGATTCACAACTATGCCTCTATCAACATTCAAACAAAAACAAGTTCAGGAAATGAAAGACAAAGCGGTGCGCCTGTACCAGCAGGGGCTGGACACGCGCACCGTTGCGAAGATGCTCAAGGAATTACATGGCTTCAAACGAAGCCATACTTGGGTATGGGAGGCCGTAAAAGACCACGACAGTTTATCCACTTCCAAGAAGTTGACAAAAACTGACAGACGAGTAAAATGACAATAGGATCATTGAAAAGCGAATACGCCTACTCGTCTACGAGGGGGAAAGCACAACAGGCAAAAGGGCCGGTTGCGACTCCTCGCAGACGAGCAGTCGAGAATCAAAGCACGGGTGGCTTCCCCAGCACCGAACCCCCTGTGGCACTTTTTACACTAGAAGAAATGGAAAAAGTGTCATGGAAAATAAAGCGACTATAAAACATATAGAATTCTGGGTCTCTAATTTAGAGCGTTCGATAGGGTTTTATGAAAGAATCTTCGGACTTATTGGATGGGATAAAACTGAATCCAATGCTTTTAATAACGGAGAAACCAAAATATACTTTGTTGAACAAAATGTTAAGCCTGAAAAAACTATAGGCCCAAGGCGCATATGTTTTTTGGTGGCTTCACAGAATGTCGTAGATGAAGTCGCTGGATTTCTCTTAAAAATTCAAGCAGACATAATTCGAGGGCCCCTAGAATCGAAGTACAACGATAGAAGCTCGTACACCGTAGATTTCAGAGATCCAGATGGATATATTATTGAAGTGGCAACTAAATCAATAATCTTGCGGTAATAGTAATAAGTTGAAAAGTGTCATGAGAAGTAGGAATGCGTAAATACTATGGAATATTTGAAAGATCAAAAAGAGAAAGAAGCGATTTCGTGGATGAACAGAGCAGCAGAAGTTGCTAAGAATGCTTTATGTCTTAAAGACAAATGTGGAACGGTTATTGTGAAAGATGGCGAAGTGATCGGGCAAGGATATAATGCGCCCCCATTAGACAAAGAAGAAAACCGAACGTGCGATAAAGAATTTGGTCCTGGAAAACCAAACTTCGATCGAACATGTTGCATGCACGCCGAATGGCGAACAATTATGGATACATTGAAGCGAAATCCGAGAAAGATAGAAGGATCAAAACTTTATTTCACACGAGTGGATGAAAATGGAGAAATTAAGAAATCAGGTAAGCCATATTGTACTGTATGTAGCCGTATGGCGTTAGATGCTGGAATAGATAAGTTCCTGCTTTGGCACGAAGAGGGAGTATGCGAATATTCAACAGATGAATATAATCGGCTATCATACGAATATATTTATGCGGGATAAAGAATAAATCCAAAAATATCATGAGAAATAATAAAACCGTTCCACTTAGGTGGGACGGTTTTATGTTGACCGAATGATTATTTTTCTGTATTTTTACCCATAGTTGTTTGACAAGGAGTATCTATGCATAGACGAGTGACCATAGGGCACCTACCAAATGGTGTTCAGGTCAATTGTATGAGCGATAAGGTTTCATTCGTATCTGGCATAGGAACAGATCTAGGCGCTATTGATGACCCATTACTTAAAACAGGCTTAGTCCATCTTAGCGAACACATGATTGCCAGAGAGACTCCTCAAATGAATGCTCGGGCAATGCATATTGAACTTAGAAAATTAACTGGCTGGGGCGAAGCAGCCGATAGCGACCTAAATGTCAGGATTGATTGGCTGAGCTTTTTACTCGGCCATGGTTTATTGTGTGATGCTCGCGACATGGTTTCCATACTTACGCTATTGGCAGGGGCCTATATTAATCCTTTTATGAGAGAAAGCGGTCTACAAAGTGAGAAGGCCGCAATTCACACTGAAACAAGAATATTTGGTCTTGACGATATTGTTTCGGAATTAGAACTAGCTTTAATGCGTCTAGTGTATACAACTAATCCCATGCATCGAAGAATTGATTCCGAGATAGATGAATTGATGAAAATTAATCACACTTCAGCCATAAGAAGGCTGTTCAAGCAGAAGCTCGTACCCCACAGAACTTTCGTTAATATATTTGGTCCCAGTCATGGTAAATCCATGGAGCTTGCGCGTCGTCTAATTGGTGACTGGACGGTTACCAGTGATAATAGTGGCGATAATAGCACGAGTGGCCGGACTAGAGAGAAAAGGGCCGTGGCTGGCTATGATGGTTCTGACAATTTTCCGATTTTAACCGAACCAAGGGAAAGGGAAAAAATTGATTCCAGAATCAGCGGATACTATTTAGTCATGGGATTCCCGATCCCAGAAAAATTAGTCCAAAGAGACGAGCTGATCGAAATGGTAGCCGATATTATTGCCTTTGAATCGTTTGAAAGCCTAAGAACTGGCAACTTCAATTTCTATACAGGTGCCTATCGAGTTATCCCGGTGGTTAATATCTCGTTTATCAATGGTCTAATGTATTTTTGGACAGCCACTTCCTCGAAGAGAGGCATCGAAATTGCCGAAGCTGAAATACTTAGGCAATGTCGCAGGATATTCGATGGCTTTATTGATCCTATTCTATTCGAGGCTTTAAAATACAGGAAGTATGCTAGTTGGACGTCCATGTTTAAGGGCTATACTGATATCTTGGCTGAAGAGGTCATTAGTCATATAGTTAACGGTGATTGGGATCTGAGGAAATTTCATACCAGAGTCGATAAGATCAAGAGTCTAAATATTGATAAGGTGAAACGGATGGCAAGAAAACTATTTTCTACTCCACAGAGTTTCAATTATGCTAAAGTTTACTTTGGGCCCGAATAGTCGGGCCTTTTTTATTTGCCGAAAGATACAAATAAAGATACTATCTATCTATGGTAATTAATTCATCATTCAAAGTTTCTCGAAGTGGATTAAAACTATTCTTGGAATGTCCAAGATGTTTTTGGCTGGATAACAAACACAAAGTTAAAAGACCACCATCGTTTCCGTATACTCTTGCTTCGGCCGTGGATTTCTTGGTTAAACAAGAATTTGATATTTATCGCAAGGAAGGAACATTACCGCCAGTTTTTTCTAACTACAAAATTGATGCTAAGCTATTCAACGGCTCGCAATTGCCGGAGTGGCGGCATAATTTTACGGGTGTTCAATACTTTGATGAAGATTTAAATGCAATGCTATATGGTGCTGTTGATGATATCCTAGAATTTGCCGATGGATCTCTTGCCGTAGTGGATTATAAATCTACCGGATCAAAAGAACCACACATCTACGATGACTACCAGAAGCAGATGGATGTTTACACTTATCTATTGAATAAAAATGGATTCGAAGTAAGCGATAAGGCCTACTTTGTTTTCTTTGTCGTTGATAAAAGCGTTGGCAAATTTGATAAGAAGTTAAATTTTAATGAAGAAGTTCGAGATATCAAAGTAGATCCTTCTTGGGTCGCTCAAGTATTTGAACGGGCAGTAAAAA
>Ga0209727_1000352_pt1 | contig 53229 bp, 114 predicted proteins | sample RifGroC1_FD_183995 | JGI IMG/M metagenome (GOLD analysis project Ga0209727, IMG submission 183995) | Groundwater microbial communities from Rifle, Colorado, USA - Groundwater C1 (SPAdes) (version 2) | ecosystem: Environmental > Aquatic > Deep subsurface > Groundwater | place: Rifle, Colorado... | reverse complement strand
GATTTATTTTTTACCATTAAGTCTTTTAAAAAATAAATCATGATTTTTAAAAGCAAAGTCTCCAAGATGATAAACATAATCATTAGTTTTTACTATTTTGTTCCATTCCTCAATATATTTATCATTCATCTCTTTTACATTATTAAATGATCTTTTACAATATTTAATAATATTGTCATGATCAAAATGAGTATCAGCTGTAAAAAATATATTATTCAAACTTCAAATCTCCACTATATCTCAATCTTTCCAATAATCCAATCTGAACATTTACTATCATATAAAGATCATGTTCCTTATTATTCATTATATCCTCAATTTCATAATAATTAGTAAAAATATTATCTTTGTAATGTTTCATCCATTCAGGCATTTTCCATTTTTTGTCCATCCATACTTGACATGGGTTAACATCAGCCATTTTATTTTTCTCCTATAAATACTTCTTTGCTAACAAAACTAAAATATTGTTTAATTCTTTACGAGATAATCCTTTTAAAGATTTATATAAATCATCTTCACTCATATTTATAAATTGTTCAATTAATAAATTTATTTTATTTATTTTATTCATTATTTGTTCACCCAAGGAGTTATACCAAGATCTATTAAAACATCATAAACACTAAGACCTTTATAAAAACCTTCCTTTCTTATAAATCCAAGAGCAATCTCCATTTGTAGTTTACAAAAATATCTTAATCTTACATTACTCATTAATAGACTCCATAAACAAGTTATCTATTTTTATTTCATCTAAGTTTTTAATATAATCACAAAAATTATCAAAATTCAAATCCTTCAGTCCCTTATATCCTCTAATTGTAACATCCTTTAATATTTTAAAATTAATTTTATCAGATATCAACTTTATAACAACCACATCTTTACTACCCTTATAATAAATATTAATAAAATTTTCAGCTTCTTCTTCCTTACAAAAATTAACTATATTGAAAAAACTATCCAGATCTTTTTCAGACTTGATAACAATACAAGAACTAATCCAGAAAAGAGTATCTCCTTCCAATGCATTAACAAGAAACCCATGACTTTTATTATATATTAAAAACATTTATCCCCATATTCTGTTGCATCATATACCTCAACTCATAAACAATTTCCATTTTGCATCTACCATTATAAATAAGCTTAATCCCGGTATCTATAATATTCTCTATCTCTTCATAATCAAACCCCTCGGATAACAAAAGATCTATATCTTTTCTTATTGTCTCTTCAATATTACCGCTTATTAATATATTAACAATTTTTTTACAAAGATCTAAGTCCTTCATATCTCCTCCCATAAATATATATAAGATTATACAAAATATGGGAGTAGTTTTTACCAGAGCCCAAGGAGGGACTTGAACCCACAACCTTCTCATTACAAGTGAGTTGCTCTACCAGTTGAGCTACAAGGGCTTTTTTATACCTTTGGTTTTATTAATAGAGTTCTCAACTAAAACATGTAAAGATCTCCTCATCTCTCTAGATACTTCTTTTTGAAAAGTATTATTAACTATATTTTTAACAATTTTAAGAGACTCTTCCAATAATATAGGTCTTATTTTTTCAAACTCTTCCCTAATAATATTATCCATCAAAGAATTGAACTTATCTTCAGCTAATCTTTTTGTCTCATTTGTAAAAAAATAACTAAATCCTCTTCCCTGTAATAATCTGTACATATCAGATGAAGAATCCATCTTAATCTGATCTAATAAACTATTAGCTAAAAATTCTGAAACTTTCTCATGTATTTTAAACACAACATCATCTGGTATTTCGTTTTTTAACTGTTCTAAATTATCAACTTCAATTAAAATCTTCATAATTATTCTTCTCCTATATAATTAAATATTTTTCTAGTTAAAATAATTTTGGGATCCATATCAGATGTAATTTCTATATTTATTTTATATATTCCCCTAATTAGTTCCCAATCTTCTTTCACTTTTTGAAAAACACAAAGACTATCATTAATCTTCATAATCTTGAAATCCCCATACTCAAAAATAACTTCATCTTTAAACATTTAGACTCCTTTCATTTACTCAAACCTAAGCCGACGATCAGAATCGAACTGACATAAAAGGTTTTGCAGACCTTCACCTAAACCACTCGGCCACGTCGGCTATTAATTCTTGAATAAATCATATATAAAATAAAATACACCGGAAATGACAAAAGATACAATAAATCATCCCCATAAAAAGGCTGATTAAGATAAACAACAATCTGTACAAAAAGTTCGTCTATAAATAATACCAACAAAACAATATTAATAAAAAAACTAATCATTAAAAATCACAAACCTTCTCCAGCATTCATATTCTCCTACATTTAAATTTAAAGGACACCCAATTTTTACCTTTGGGCATTCTTTACAAAAACCATAAGGACATCCATAAGAAGATAATATTTTTAATGTATTATCTAATATTTTCTCATAAATATTTATTACCTCTACAAAAGAATAAATAGATCCACAAGATCCACAAATAACAGAATCAATAGGAGATGGAATATCAGAAAGAGAAGAAGAATAAGTTATTAAATATTTACCACAATTTTTACAACTTATTATCATTATATCTCCTTATAGTCTCATCTCTTATTTTTTGTAAATACATAATAAATATTCTTTCCCTAAGATAAACTCTTCCTCATCGTTCAAAGAAGAATAAGACTTACATATTTCTTCTATAAAATAATCTTTCAAGACTTTTTAAAAATCTTCGTCAAAAATATCCTTATAAAATCTAACAACATCTTCCATAATTTTATCCAATCAAAGAATATTGATTTCTTTTAATCATCTCATACAGTATTTGAGCTTCATGATGAGCATCATCTAGAGCTCTATGTGTCTCTTTGTATAAATTATCTGGAAAAAAATAATTCCATGCTTCTTGAGCTGATGGATATTTATAATTACCATATTTACCAGGTAATTTTAAAATAGGCTGAGCCGATAACATAATACATGGCATAAGTTCCATAAACTTAAAACCTTCGCTCTTCATAAAGCCAATATCAAAATCTCTATTAAATGCAGTCATTGGTAACCTATCAAATATTTCCTGAAGCTCATCTCTATATTTTTTTACATTATAAGAACTACATACATCATCGTACTTTAAAGAAGTATTTTTAAAAACCCAAGCATTTTTATGAAGATCTGGATTACTACAAAAAATACTTCCTTGAACAATCGCATCAAAAATTTCAACAATATTACCATTATCAGAATCTAGTTCTACAATACCTATTTCTACTACACTTCCAAATTGAGGTTTTAAATGAGTCGTTTCAGTATCAATTACTCCTATCTTCATAACTAATCTCCTTTTTCGTTTTGAATAATATTGAAAGTATCTTTCAACTTTTCTATAGTGAAAACATCCAACTTATATCTCTTATCACTAAAAGATGATTCTGACATTTCTAAACTTACCATATCTATAAAACAACTATCAACTCCTTCTTTTATACTATATAGAAACTTAGGAACTTTCAAACTATCAAGTAAAGGTTTAATCTCTTTTGCTAAAACTGTATCTATTCCTATCTGAATATTTTCATTGCTTTTAATAAATTTAGTCAAAAAGTCTGAATAATTAATCTTTTTAAAATTTAAAGCTCTTCCTGTTTTCTTGAATCCTAATAATAAAATAGAATATTTATACTTCTTGCAAAAATCAATTATTTCTTCAAAAACATTCTTAGAAACTACTCCCATAGGTACATGAATTTTAACCCTATCTCTAGATATACCATTATTGAACAATAAATTATGGAATATCCCTAACTCATCTTTTATTTTATAGTTATATTTAGCATCAATATTAACAGGAGTAAATCCAAAAGCGGAACAGTTATCCATGATTGGAATCCACTTCTTTGGATCTCTTAACCAATCCTTCTTCTTGGTTGTAAAACTAGTAGATATTCCATTAGAATTAGATTCCTTTAAAATATCTATAAAATCAGGATGATCAGTAGGTTCTCCTCCTCCAAGACAAACTTCAAAAACCTTCATCTCTTCTAAAGTTTTAAAAAGTCCCCAATAACCAAAATCAGCATGTTTTCCCTTCGTATTAGATCCTGTATAACAAAAAGAACATTCTTGATTACAATAATCTGTAATTTTAATATCTATTAACTCTGGAACTTCTGATTTAATATTAGCAACTTCAATATCCTCAGAAGGGTTAAATCTTATTTTTATTTTATTTCCATTTTCCTTATTAAACAACGACCAATAATTTCCCCTTACATCTTTTCTACATACATAATTCTGATCTTTCTGCAAGATAGATTGTTTCCCATAAATAAAATCACCATCATCATTATCGTTTCCACCCACTATAGTTAATCCTCTTTGCATGATATAATCTTTAAAATCTTTAAAAAATTCAGGATCTACTATATCAGTACCAAAACAATATGGAAGAGTCCAAAAACTTTGATGGTCTATATATCCATCTAATATCTGATCAATTTGATAATCAGAAAAGTCCATATCTTGAGATGAATAATCCATCCAAGATCTAATAATCTCTTTGTTTATAAAATTAGGAAGTTTTAAATTATTTTTTAATATTATGGACAAATATCTTATTTTAGCATCATTACTACTTAAAATAAAATTATCCCATCCAAAATCAAATTCTGAGCTCTCGTTAACATCTTCCATTAAAACTTTAGGAAATATAACACTATGAGAAGAAGAGCTATTAGTAGCAAACCCAAATCTCAAACTCAATATATCCATTATCTGTTCCTCTTTCTCGCCTTTTTAGATACCTTTCCTTTTGCTCTATTTTTCATCTTATCTTTAGCTTTTTTTCTACTCTTTTGTAGTTCTTTACCTATAGATCTCTTTCTAAAAATAAAAGGTTTTTTAGTCGTTGAATCATCCTGTTTTTTATCTGACATAAAACTTTCTGGAATATCTATCCAATTTCCATTATTTTTCTCTTCCTGGGTTAAATCCTCAGCTTTCTTGATCTCTCCATTAATAATATTCATTCTATCTATCCTCCTAATAGCTTAAAATCAAAATCTGGCATAGTTATTTCTAGATTCTTCCAATCTTTTTTAAGATCATTATAAAGTTCTTCAGAAATAAAATTTATACATATATCACACAAATCAGGAAAAATTTTAGCAAATTTACATCTTATACATTCCATACTACTCTCCTAATTATATAATATTTTTTCTAAAAAGTCAATAATTATTCTATAAACCTATGAACATATTCTTCCAATAAATCTTTAGCTTTATTTTTACATTCTTCTAAAGATATAAAATATCCTACTATTTCATATTTAAAACTTAAACAAGATGTTAATCTATATTTTTCATACTCATAAACACTACTAAATATTTTAACAATAACAAAAGATTTATTGTTGTTTATCATACCAATCAATACTCTATCATTTTCATCATGTTCACAATTCCAAACAATTTCTTTGATTTTAATTTTTATCATCTCCTAAAACTACATAAAATATATGATAATCTATATAATATCCCTGAATATAACAATAACCCATTTTTCTCTCAAATTTTAAACTCGTACATCCTAGTAACATACTATAGAAATTATCAAACTCATCAATGATAATCACATCCTATAAAACAATCCTAAAATAAAATTACTTCTTTAAGTAAATAAACTTCATCGGCAAAATCAGTACCATTTGGAAAATTTATAGTATTATTTTTCACAAAAGGGCTTCTTCTACAATAAAAACATTTTTCTTTGGAAGCAATATATTTTACTTCATATAAAACCAAATTTTTATAATTAACATCTTTTTTATCAAAAAAACTATAATAATCTTTTACTGAATTTAAATTATCAAAAACAGATATAGGTCCCATTTGATCAAGTCTTTTTGTCCATTTACTTTTATAATAATATAATACACGATAAAGATAAGTAGAAATATTATTCTTAGTACTATCAATCTCCCACCATCCGAATAAACAAGATTGTAAATGTTTATTATTCAAAAATAATAATTTATATCCTTTTTTATATTTCAAGATTTTACTCCTTTTTTGCTTTTCTAGATCTTTTTGTAATTAATTCATTATTCTTACTTAAATATAACCTCTTATTGTTCTTAATATTATTTTCTATACTATTAAACATAATAGCCTTTTCTAATTCATTCTTGTTTTGTATCCATCCTATAAAAAGATAAGTATCGTAAATAATAACATTTACTACTAAGATTTCAGTATTTACCTCATGCATACAATAACAATCATATGAATAAGAAACAGCTTCTTCTATGGTGTCAAAAACCCAAACATCTATAGGAAACTTATCACCAATAGTCATAAAATTAAAAATATATCTATCATGAGATTCCACTTTATCGACACAAGTTTTTATACATTTAACAGGAATACATCTTGATATAATACCCTTATCTTTATTATATAGAATATACTTATTCATTAAACTACTCCTTATAAAATAATTTCCACATAACAATATGATATTAACCATCCAAGCATCTCGCACGCCTCTTGAGCAGAATTAGCCTCTACTTTATTACGTTCTCCAGTTATTCTATTTTTGATAAAATATAGTTTCATTCTTTCAATCCTCTATTTAAATATTTTTGAATATCTATTTTATTTACGCATCCAATTATAATATTAAAAGCCTTTAATAAACATAAAGAGCATAAATCTCTTTTTATATTAGGAAACATTTTTTTAAGATCTTTGTTAAAATTATATTCTTTTTTACAGTTGGAACATATCATTATCGTTCTCCTTTTATTTTAACATTATGGATAATCCTGTAAAAAATTAATTAAATCATTATAAACTATCATTTCTTTATGTATAAAAATATTTTCTGAGTCATGAAAAGCAAGAGATTTTTCTAAATCTTTAATATTTTTTACCCTTGCATAATTTACCATGCTAACAAAATATAATTTTTCTCCACCAATAATAATATTTGAATAGAATACATTACTAATATCTTCTACATCTATCAATAAAGAGACGCCATTCTCTTTTCCAATACATTTGCTTAATACTATATCTGCATCATTTTTAGAACTGAACACTAAAACTGGATACATATTGGGATTATTTGTAAAACTAATAACCTCTTCCCTACTATCACAAACAGCACGAGGAAGAGACATTACTCCATCTCCCGCAATATGAATAATATATTTTAACATTAAAATTTAATTTCCTTTAATAAATAAACTTCATCAGCAAAATCAGTTCCAGAAGGCAAATCAGTTCTACGATCACCATTATGATAATATAAATATCTTTCTTTAGATGGAACATACTTGACTTTATATACTACAAGATTTCCATCTTTGCAACGATTACAATAATTATTATTACTAATAAATTCTTTAACATCTTTTATATTGTCAAAAACAGCAAGAGGCCCATCTTTTTTATGTCTTTTGTTCCAATATTCTTCATAATATCTAATAACTTTATAATTAGATAAAAACATATTAAAGGAATATAAATAATCAGATATTTTACATAAAACCTTATACCCATAGACTGAAAAATCTAACATATTTCCTCCAGTAAGTAAACTTTTTCAGCAAATTGAGTTCCTTCCGGCAAAACAAATTCCTTAACATTAAAATAATATAAATAATTTATTTTTGACGGAACATATTTAACTTTATATATTACAATATTCGAAGAGATAAAATAATCATCTAAGTCACAAATATATAAAAAACAATTAACATTATCTATTGTATCAAAAACAGCAATAGGTCCACAAAATTTAGGTCTTCCTACCCATCTATTATTTTCATATTTTATAATTTTAATTTTATTATTACCTTTATTTCCATCTTTAAACCAAATTCATCTATCTTTTTCATATCTTATAAATCCCCATATCCGATTAGTTGAATATAAAAACTTACCATCTTTATATAAAACTTTATACCCTTCTTTATACCCTTCTTTAATTATCATAATAACCTACTTTTTTAATTATAAAATAAAAAATACAAAATCAAAGTCCTATTAGATCTTTTACATTAAGATCATTTTTAGATTTAATAAATTGTTCCATTTTAGAGAAAAATCATAGTTAGAACTATAAAAACCATCTAAATTAAATCTAATATTTGAACTATTAAATGGAATCACTTTTATATCATCATTAATTATATGTTTACTAGCACAATCATAATCATCAAAAGTTACAACATTATAAAATGTACCATGAAAATCATAAATATAATAATCCATATTAAATCTTCTCAACCATAACTTTTTTCCTGTTAGTATTACATTTATATATATTCCCCAATCCTTATGATATAAAAAATACTTCATAATAAACTCCTATTTAATCTTCATATACCATTATAGAAAATTATAACTTTTAATTCACTAATTTCTTTAATATTTTCTAATTTATTATCTCTTAAAAACAAATCTTCCATGATTTTTATATTTTCCATGTTTGCTCCTTTTATTTTTATTATAATATTTTAAATAACTAAAAGTAAAGTCCTATAAAAAGAGAGGTAGAAACCTCTCTTTTTTCAATTATAATTACATTTCTCTTGATAATTTACTAATTATTTCCTCATAATATTTCCATTCTTCTTCAGGAGTAATTCTTCTATCAGGATCAAGTTTTTCCACACCCGTAAGAGATATTTCTGATCCAGATAGTTCGTTCCAATCAGGTCTTCTTTTCTGATCAAAATCAATATCTTCCTCAACCTCTTCATCAGACATACCATCATAATAATTCATAATTAACCTCCATAATAATTATATAATATTTAAATAAAAAATTAAGTCCTATTCTTTTTAGATGTTAAATATTCAGTTAACTCTTTCATATCTAAACTTTCAGGATCAAGATCCAATTTACCATGCCAAGAAGCACCACTATTTTCTAAAAAATCTCTACCTGCTTTCCAGTTATCTATTTTAAAATCAATAAAATCTTTCATTCTTACTATCTTTACATCTATATTTTTATGTATCTCGTCCACTCTATTATAGTATTCTGCAATACGATAACTATTCTTATCAATATATATTTTAAAATCCTCAATTGTACTATTCATACGTTCATTACTAAATCCAAACTTAGCCCATATTAAAGCCCCTTTTAAATCGCCTTTTGTATCATCATTATTATCACTAACATGATAACTCATTGCATAAGTTTTAATATACTTTATTCCCATTTCTTGATAATAAGGAATAACTCGAGAGAAGTAATCAGTAGCGAATCCTTTAACTTCAGCTTTTTCATTTATAAATAAATAATCATGATATACAAACAAATTACCATTTCTATCTTTTTCAAAACTTCTATCTATGGTACCTATACGTAAACCATCTTTTTCAATATATGATCTAAAACTAATTTCATTATTATATTCTCCAATAATAGATCTTGTTTTAAGTCCCTGAATATTATCCCCCAATAAGAAAGAGAATCCATCAGAATCAATAACTGAATCACTTAGAATAGTATAAATTTCTCCAGTTCCACTTTTATTTAAATTATCCATATCAACAACATCAAAAGGACTGTCAAATTTTTCTTCAGTACTAGTTTCTACAGTACTGATTTCTTCAGTACTAGTTTCTACAATGTTAATTATTGGCCTATTCATTACATCATTAAGTATTTCTTTAATAGTATCTAACTGTGATGATTTCTTGATTAAATACCTGAGTTTTATAAAACTATTGAGCCATTTCATATTATCTACCTATTTTATATTATTTTTTTATTTAAAAATTCTAAAATATCTTCAGATCTAACTACTATATTATTTTTTTATTTAAAAATTCTAAAATATCTTCAGATCTAACTACTATATTCATGTTTTGAGCGTTGTTTACATTACTAACCGTGATACCAACTAACATACCATTTATATCAGTTAGAGCTCCTCCCGAAGATCCACAAGATATTGGAGCTGTAGTAAAAATATAAAACTGATCATAAATTTCATGTATTCCAGATACTATACCAGTAGATACATTAAACAGTTCCTTTGGAAAACCAAAAGAAATTACATCTTCACCTATTTTTACTGGAGTTCTTCTGATATATATACATTTATTTTTATAAGATAAATCTATTTTTACTAAAGCTATATCTTTATCACTATCTGTTGCTATCACTTTAATAATATAAGACTTATTATCAACTATCGCTATAAAATTATTTCCTTTGTTTATTACATGATTAGCAGTTAAAGCTAAACCATTATGATCTATAAAGAAACCACTACCATCACCTATATGTTCATTAAAGTAATTATATACAATTATCTTAAAAACTGCAGGACTTCCTGTCTCTACAGTTCTCTCTACTTCTGCTCTCAAAAATCTATACATTTTTAAGTAATTCGCTCTCTGAGTGATCCCGTAGTCTAAAACAACTAAATGTCTTCTACTTGAGATATCTAGAGTCCATAATTGGATGGGCAGTCTCATCCGTATGTTTAGATGATCTACTTAATAAAATTTCCTTAATTTTTTTATACGATGTATAAAAAGTTATCTCTTTGTCTGTATGCCTACTAAGTAGATTCCGAGTAGCGTTGTAATCAGCATCTAGAACCCCGCACTGAGTGCAATAAAATTTATCACCTGTACGAGAACCTAATCTCCCACATAAATGACAAAATTGCGAACTATAAGCCGGATTTACAACAACCTGATGAACACCGTTCACTATACACTTGAAATCTATACGATCTTGTAAATAACCTTTAACCCAGGAACTTAAATACCTGTTAACCTTTTTAGTAAATTTAGATTTACCTTGCCAAGATAAATCTTCAGTTATGATGATTTTTGGATTTTCTTGGGTGAAAAATTTATTTAAACTATGATTAATGAATTCTTTGATCTTATTATCTTGGATCTCTTTTTGATGATTGTATTTTTTCTTACCTAAATTATTATTTCTAATATTTATGGACTTTATTAAATCTTTACTATTTTTTGACAAAAACCTTAATTTATTCCTCTTTTGATTCTTACTGGATAACCTATCAGATTCTTGTTTAAGTAAGTCGTTGAAATTTTCTCCATATTTATGATTAGTTGAAGTAGTTATTAAGGTAGTAAAACCTTTATCTAAAGCTATGGTTTCTGTACCTGTATTAATTCTATCCTCAATATCAATTGATCTATGTATCTCTACTTTGTTATCTTTTAAAACTATTATCAAACTACCATCAAACTTAACTTTAGAAGTTAATAATAATTTTATTCTTTTATAAGATTTTAATCCTGATACATTTATCCATAATCTACCTTGATTGTCACTATAATAACTATAAAGCTCTTTTTCAATCCTGAAAGATCTATTACTATATTGATGTGGATTGGATCCTAAATGTTTTCTTAGTCTGGATTTTAAATATTTATGTAATCTATCTCGATCCAAAACCATGTCTTTAAATGGCTCTGGTTTATCAAAATTCTGAAAAGTTATAGCCTTATATAAAAGATCCGTAGCTTTTAGAAGATAAAACATATAATGCTTTTCATCTTTAGTGAATCTATGATTTTTATTTATATTTTTCTTGGTTTTAATAATAGAATTAGACCAGTTTGACCTTATACTACTGAAAGCATCATCAAAAGCACATTGACTATATTTGGATAATAAATGAAACCTTTTAAATAGTCCCAACCTAGACCATTCATTTCTTAGATCTCTTGAATAAGAAACATATTTTAGTCCTTCTAAGGATCCAAAGATTCTAAAAACTTCATTTTTAAGACAAGCATATCTAATAGCTATCTCAGATAGTTCTTCTAGTCTATCTTGAGTAGCTGTGAAACAATAGTTTTTTATTGTCTTTTTCATATAATACTCTTTTTGTATAAGTTTTACCAAATTTGTATAAAATTTTTATAGACTGTTATATTCTAAACTTGCAAAACAAAAAACATTAGTGAGAAACAATAACATTATAACGAGTAAAACTTTTCTCATCTCTATCAACTCCTATACATATAGATTATACAACAAATTAATAAGTTTTTAAAGATATTCTAAAATAATAGTATATATGTATATAAGAAAATTAAAAGGGATAAAAAAGGAGTATAAAATGAAAAGAAAAGCAATCGAAGAATATATAGATATTACAACAGATGATCTTGTTATGGAAATGTATAAATCCTTTGATAAGTTTCTTAAAGAATATCATGTACCACTTTTAGATACTGATGAGTTATCATCAAATATTATAGGATATGCAGGAGAATGGATAGATTTACTGATTTAGCAAAGACACAATTATATGAAATACAAGATTATATATTAGGGATGGTAAATTATCTAGATGATGATGATGAAAAAGAATATGCAATGAAACATGGACAAGAAAACATGGTATTAATTATGGAGAAACCCAAGATCGTTAGTAAGGGATATTTTTACAATAATATCAGAAATGACAGAAGATAGAATAAAAATTACTTTTCAGAGGAAAAATCAGAAGGATATACAGAAATTCCAACCTGGAAATCAATAGACTTTGATCTAGTTAAAAAATAAAAGACAAAGAAGAAAATATTTTTATAAAAATGAGTAGGTTTTTATAAAAAATGAGTATAATGTATATGAAATGGATAAAACTACAAAAAGAGAAATAAGAAATCTTTCCAAAGATCAATACTTGACACTTAAAGATATGTGTCATTTATCTAAAAATGTATATAATACTACTCTTTATAATATAAAACAATATTATAAAAAAACTGAAAAATATTTGAGATATGAATCAAATTATCATTTAATGAAAAATGATAAAAACTTTAAATATTTGTTTTCTCATTGCTCACAACATACCATGATGATAGTTGATTATAATTATCAATCTTTTTTTTCTTTAATTAAAAAGGATAAAAACAATATAAATGAAATTAACCCTCCAAAATATCTAGATAAAAATGGATATTTCCTACTTATTTTTCCACAGTTTAAAATCAATAAAGATGGATATATAAATCTACCAATGAATCCTAAATTTAGAAAAGATCATAACAATATAAAAATAATGATAAAAGTTCCAGATCGTTTAAAAGACAAAAAAATTAAAGAAATGAGAATATATCCTAAATATAACGCTAAATATTTTGAAGCGCACTTCATATATCTAGACGAAGAACAAATAAAGGAGGTCGATAAAAAACAATATCTTTCAATAGATTTAGGTCTAGATAATTTTGCTACTTGTATAAGTACTATTGGGTCTCCATTTATAATAGATGGAAGAAAAATAAAATCTTATAATCAATGGTACAATAAATACAATGCAAAATTACAATCTATAAAAGACAAACAAAAAACCACGGGAATAACAAATAAACAGATCAATATTGTCAAGAAAAGAAACAATAGAGTTTCGGATTTCATGTTTAAATCAGCTAGATATGTAATAAACTATTGCTTAGATAATAAAATAGGTAATATAGTAATAGGTTATAATCTAGAGATGAAAACTGAAATCAACTTAGGAAAGAAAAACAATCAGAATTTTGTTTTCATTCCACATGCTAGTTTTAGAAACAAACTAAAATATTTATGTAAGTTTTATGGAATAAGTTACATAGAACAAGAAGAATCCTATACATCTAAAGCATCTTTTATAGATAAAGATCCTATTCCAATAATAGATTTTAATAATTTTGATGAAAAGTTTAAATTCTCAGGAAAAAGAATAAAAAGAGGTCTTTATAAATCTAAAAACGGAACTCTTATAAATTCGGATATAAATGGATCTTATAATATTTTAGTAAAACATTTAATTAAAAGTAAACAGAAGATCATGGATCAACTGTATAGTGGCTGTCTGGGTCAGCCTGTTAAAATAAGGGTTCATTAGAACCAAACTTTTAACGAAGTAAAATACATCTCATAGATAAAACAAAACCCCACAATAACTAACTACTATATTATTAACCTTTTATAAACGAATTTTTTGAAGTTATATTGGAAATTTTCTTGGAAGATTTTAATAATATTATTTTTTATATCTTGTTTCTAATATTTCTTCTTGTTTTGATCTGTTTAATATCTTGTTGTGATTTTTATATAAAATTGTTGTGATGATGATATGGATCTTTTTTTATATAGAGTTGTTATAGGATTGTGATTGTGATTTTGTATAGAGTTGGGTTGTAGTACGAAAATGATCGATTTTCCTCGTAGAAAAATTACCCCACTGAAGGTGGCTACCAAGCCCGACAGATCTGCCTTGGGGGAATTTCTTTTTTCAAAGCATATTACCGAGTATTTTTCAATTATATAGTATTATTCAATACCTGAATATTACCCTACTATCTAATATTTTTCAATTATAGGATAGAATAAAAGGGAAGGTTTTTCAACCTTCCCTTCCTTCGCAGGGTTGAATCTATTTCTTGTTTAGAACCGATTTCTTCCTGGCGGCAGGTTTTGGGGAATCCTTTTCAACCGCCTTATAAAATTCCGAAACATAAGGATCTTCAACCATTGAAAGATCCTCTTCAATCGGGGCGGGGGAAGAATCCTCTTCAACCGTTGCATCCCCTTCAACCTCGAGCCCCAAATCCTGGGCAGTATATTCCGGGGAAGAATCCTCAACAATCGAATTCTCTTCAACCGAATCCCCTTCAACCGTTTCCGTTGAAAGATCCTCTTCTATTGAATCCTCTTCAACCTCTACCGGGGTAATCTTGGGGGAAGAATCCCCCAGGAAGTAGAAAACCTCGCAAAGGGTAGCGCCAGGGGTATAACCGTCAACCGTAACCGCGAAGTTCTTAGCCTTATTAAGGCTATTGAATCCGCCTGTCCAGGTTTCTCCGTCGAAGGAAACCGTTTCGCCGAGCTTCGAAGTGTATTTGTCCGATCCTAGTGGTTTGTTAACACCCATGATCCCGAGGGCTCTGCAATCCTTTTCCTTCATGCTGATGTGAACCGATGGTCTATCCAGGGTAGCCGTTGAATTCTTTTTCACCTTTATCGGGGAAACCTTGAAACCGAGCCCCTCGAGCTCTGCTTTGAGCTCTTCGATCCTCTTGTTTTCGCTTGCCTGTCCAATCGCCTGGAAGAATGGGTTTCCTATGTTTTCCATGTTCTTTTCTCCTTTCTTCGAAGAGGGAATTTTTGTCTTCCTTATTCCCTTCTTCTATATTCTTATTATATCTTATTCCTTGTGGGTTGTGAAGTGCTATCCCTTCTTCCTTTTCTTTTGAAGTGGTTTCAATTCCTTTCCCTTTGGAATATTCTATAATTAGAATTCTTATTTCTTATATTCCTATTATATCATGTTTCCTTTAAGAATATAAGTGGCTATGTTTTTCAATTTCTTCTTCTTATATATATATTTATTGTAACATGGAATTCTATATATTATAAGTCCTATTATTATTCAATCTTGTATATTATGAATTTCAATTTTTCTAAAAGGTATAATTGAATTTATTTTTTCAATCTTATTATTCTTTTTGTTGAAGGAAATTTTTAAATTATATTCTATCCTTATTGAATTATATTTTTCTTTATTATATACAATTACTTTAATATTATTAAAATCTTTTTTCTTTCCCGTGTTATAAAATTTTTAAAATATATCTTCTTTATATTGAATTATTATATTCTATATTATTCTTCTTATAATGAATTATTTTTCTATCTTTGAGGAATTTTGATATTTTAATTTTATTATATATTTTCTTTCTTGTTGTATATAATTATTCTATATTTTATTTTCTATCAATTATATTCTTCTTTCTTATAAATTTAATATTACTCAGTTTATTATTCTTTTGTATAGAATTTTTTACTTCAATATTCTTTCCTTATTGTTGAATATATTTTCTCAATATTAATCTTATATAAATTAATATTACTCTATATTTTATAATTTTCTATTGTATAATAATTCTTAATTTCTCAGCTAATTTTATTCAATTTTTATATTGCAAAATTTATTGAATTTTATTGCGAACAAAATTGAATTTTTATAGCACTTATAATTTCCTATATATAATATATAATATAATTAACCTCGGATTGGGAAATCGAACAGGGTTGAGGATTAGCTACCTTCAATAACCCTGCAAGAGGAACCAAGATCTTGATGTGGGGAATGATCAACTTCACAAAGAGCTAGGTGGGTAGCGCAGGTTCAAATCCTGCCGAGGTTGCTCTTAGATAAGGGATGACCTCCTTATCGGAAAGAAAAAGGACAGTTTTTTGACAGGAGTGGTTTCCTGATCAATTACCGAGTCCTTTTCTTTTTTATTATATAATTGAATTTTCTACAAGTAAAATTGAATTTTCATGACACTTATAATAATTAAATTTATATATTATAATAATTAAAGTAGGATCAGACAAGATCTGCATCCGAAGAGGGATCTATGGTCTTTTTTATTTTTATATACAAAAAGAAAAACCAGAATTTCTTCTGATCTTTCTCCTTTCCTTCTTATAACCCTTTATTGACTAGCCGTCTCGGGTGGGAAATTAATCAGCACACCAGAATCCAGCACTTCCGTTCTTATCACTCCATGCCGAGGATCTTGGAAAATCCTCCAGAAACCGATCTATGTAGTTATTGAATGTCATACATAGACCTATCGCAAATGGAATATTATTAACCCCATTTACTTCTTTTACCATAAAATATTTTCTTGGATGCATTTTTCTATCTCCCTTCTTTTCTTTATTCTATTGTTATTATACCTTTATTTTTATAAAATTATAAGTCCTATTGAAATTCTAAGTTTTTAACTTCATTAATAAAATCATTTATTTCATATTTTTTATCATTTTTTCCAATAAGGATCACTTCTTCATTATCAATCCTTATATCTTTCGTATTCCATATCGGATATTTTTTACCATTAATGTATATAATTAAATTATCCTCGTATTTATTAGAAAAATAATCTAATTTTTTATCTATTACTTTTCCAACAATATTAAATTTAGATCTGAAAATAATATCTCCGTGAAATATCTGGGACTTATCTTTTCTCATCTCCTTTTTAATTTTTTTCACTTTTTTTATAATTCTTGTATATCTAAGAATAGATCCAATTTTATTTTTTATATCTACATCTTTAACCATTGACAAATAATAATCACGAAGATTTTTAACCATGTTGTAAATAGACTTTGAACTATATTTAACATAAGATCTGAACGACATTATTTCTATCTCTCTCAGAAGTTTAACATCTCTTTCATGACAAAGATCTGATTCCTTCTTATCTTTTTCTTTTACGATCTCCTCCTTGGAAGGAATTCTATAGATCTTCATAATTTATCCTTTCTTGTTTTTCTATTATAATTATAACTTTATTTTCTAATTTTTATAAGTCTTAAAAAAAGAAGATCCAGATCCTATTATGGATCTGGATCTTCTTTTTAAAAATAACTCCCTTCAGACACTTGCATTGAATATATTTCTTGATTAGACATTATTATTTGATATGGAATAAAATAATAATAAAGACTTCTTCTATTTTTTATTAATCTTTCTGGAACAGTATGTTTATTAGGATCAAAATATTCTAATTGTATTTTATTCAAAAGTGTTTCATATTCACTATATTCTTTATGATATTCTTCGATAATATTTTCTTCTTCCCAAGGAAAGGATTTTCCTATATATTCAGGATCCTCTTCATATTTTTTCATAAGATCATCATCTTGATTGGACCAATAATCAATTACAGAATTTTTATATTCTTCATAAGTTTTAAAATCCTTCTCAAATTTTTTCAAAACAAAATCTTCCATAGCTTTATTTTCTACAGCATATATATAATCTAAAGGGTAAACTTCATAATAATACATTCCCATAACTTGACTAAATAAATCTAAATACTCTTCTGGTATCGCCCAACAATAAACAACCATTATGGGCTCTCCTATTTCGTTTAAAAATGTTTCTTTTCTTAAAGATCTCCCAGCATGAAAATCATTAGTTCTTACAAATATAATCATAACATTTTTACCTCTAACTATATTATACTATTTTTTGGAATTTTTAATTTCTTGTTTTCTTGTTTTCTTTATTTGAAGGATTATAAGTCCTATAAAATGGATCTGATAATATAGGACTTATATTTTATTATAATTTATAATATAATTGTAATAGGAAAGAAGATAGGGCCGGAGAAATTCCGGGACCGAAGGGGGATCTATGGTCTTTTTTATTTTATACAAAAAAGAAAATCCAGATCCTGGTTAGGATCTGGATCTCTTTTGAAACACCTGATTGCTTACCTGATTCCCAAACCTGATTCCCTAAAAAGTTGTGAACTTATAAGGGTTCATTCTCTTCTCATTTGGAGGAACCCTTTCGAATCCTGGTGATGGTGTCATGCCCATAACCAGTCCAGGATAAGCCTGGGCGCTTATGATCGATCCTATTATGATAGCCCCAGGGAACTTTTCTATAATTTCATCGATCTCGGAAAGTCCCTCCCTGGTTACCTCGAAAAGTGTCTCAACTATCTCTATCTCTCCTTTTAATCCACCTACAACTTTCTCAACAGCTTTAGCTCCACAAAGGAACCCAGAAGGAGGAACTACAAAATCAGTTCCATCCTTCTTTCGAAAAGTAATCGGGTGGGGAGTTACGTTTATAATTCTTTCCATATCAATCTCCTTTCGTTATTTTCTATTCCTATTATATTCTTATTTTCCTAATAATATAAGTCGTAAAAGTTTTCAATTATTTTTTCTTCATGTAATAGTAATCCCACATTCTGTCCTTTTCTATTATATAATCATTTTCTAAAATATTTTCATTTATTTTATTTATTCCCTCCTTTTTTTCCTCTTCTGTTAATTTTTCACAAGATCCTTTAAAACTTATGTAAATTCCATTATCCGTTATCATTGATCTTCCGTTAAAAATTTCTTTCAGTTTTTTGGCCTTGTCTATATACCAATCTCGATCTGAATTATCCTCGAACTTGAGGATCATTTCTTCAGTAACTATCAGATATTCTTTATGAATTCCTTTCAGTTTTTCTTCTCTCTTTGCATCTTCTTCTCTTTTTTTAAGTATCTTGTTTTCTTTATCTTGAAGAATAATCATCCATTTATCAAACCATTCTTTTTGATTTGGATGAAACACAACCCTATCTCCTATGTAGTTATGAGATCCACATATCTCTGAAATTGATTTTCTTCCCATCTCTCTTTCTTTGCATTCATCATGAAATTTCTTAAGAACTTCATTATCTTCAATATTAACATAAGAAAGGAATCTGAAATCTTTAGGACAATAAGATCTGCTTGCTGTCATAAATCTTATGGATTCCTCTATCTTAACTCTTCCTCGATTGATAAGACAAGAAGACATAGCCTTTACCCATCTTCCCCCTTGTCCGATCCATCCTCCAGGAGTAGTTGTATAAACCACTATGTCCCTTCCATGGATCTCAAACCATGGAATTCCCCCACCAAAGAGAGATAAATTCTTAGAGAAAAAATTAACGAGATCCTCTGGCGTAGAGGATCCAATCTTACCATAAGCATACCAGCGATGTCCGCCACCGCCAGTTCGATGGGTTCCAATCGTAACATAACTATCAGGAGGATTTGATTTTGTAAAAGCATCTCCTTCTTCTCTTACTATTAGGTTTTCCATTAGGTTTTCCTTTCCTTATTCTTCTATTATTATATATTAAATTATATAGGTTTATAAGTCTTATTTTGGATATAAGTATACTATGGTAAACTCATTCCCATTTTTATTCTCCTTTTACCCTATATTCTTTCTAACTTTTAATCTATCATAAATTATTTTATCTTTCCATTTTTCCATCATTATTATATTGAATTTCTTACTTATACTCTTTACACAATCTTTCCATGTCCCTTTACCTGGCATTACCAGAAAATCAAAGTCGCTCCCAAAAATACCAGGGTTATGATCTGATATTCTTATTCGATATATATTTTCAATTACTATATAACATGACCTTGTGGTTGAAACTGAAGATCTATAAAATATATCATTATCAAGACAAAAATCTTTTACGATATTTGCCATTCTTTTCTTCCACTTTATATTACTCTCCTTCATGATCCCTCCTGTGTTTTTCCATTTCTTGAACACCTTCTTCGAAATCTCTTTCCATCATATCTTCAATCATACTTATTTCACGAGTATATTCTAGATATTTTTGATCCCATTTATTTATATCAAGACTCTCTGCGCATTGTTCGTCAAACTCTTTTATAAGATCATCTTTATTTTTCATTATTGAATCTCCTTTTAAGAACATTACTCATATTAACAATCTTGTATAATAATCATTGATATTACATTTCTTTAAGAGTTATTTAGATCTGAACTCTTTTGTATAAATATCAATATCATCTACTCCGATCTCACCAAAATCATTATCCTCTCCTTCTATTTCTTCTATATAGTTCCACCCAAATATCCTTTCATATTCATCAATCATTCTCTGTTCCATTCTTTCTTCAAACCTTCTCTCATCTTCTTTGCTAACCCATCCCATCTTCATATCTCCTTTCGTTAATCAAAACTCTGTTTTTATCTATCTTCCTCTTGAGTTTTATATTCATTAATATCAAGACTTTCTGAGCATTCTTCATCAAACTCTTTTAAAAACTTATCTATATTTTCCATCAATAAATCTCCTTTTAAGTATGTTACTCATATCAACAATTGAATCCTTATCTATTACAAAAGATTCAAATTTTATAAAACCTTTAGGCTCCCATAAATTCGATGGAGTTATATATCTATCTATAATTACTGTTTCATCACCATGATCCTTCATAACATCAGCAATATATGTATATCCTGAAGCATCGTCTCCGATACCCCATTTAAAAATATCTCTATTCATTATTGATATCCTTTTCTTTTTCTTCTTTCTATTTCCTTATTTTATTATATATTAAGTTTTTATATTTTATAAGTCCTTTACTTTTACCCTTGTTAATATTGTCTGTTTCGTTCCATTATATCCATTATGTTTTTTTACCGTTCCTTTTAATATATAATTCTTACCTTCTTCTAAATAAGTTATCTTGCTATCAAACCATGCAAAAGATCTTCCTTCTATATCCTCAAATTTATGTAGTCTTGTTATATAATTTCCTTCTATGGTTTTTGAAAAAATTAATCTAACTCTTAAATCATTAAATTTACTTCCTTCTTCCCCATAATATTCATTTTTCTTTTGTGATTTTTCATACTCTATTTCTTTTTCTTTATTATAGGCTATTATTGCAGATCCTAAATAACCTACATATTTGTAACTTACATATTCTGAACTAATCATGGTTTTTAAGTTTCTAAAATAATTGGAATTGTCTCCCTTTTCTTTTAACCATTCTATTACTTTCTTCGTTTTTTCTTTGTCTTGATCATTTATTGAATCATTAATATTATTATATTCTTCTCTTTCTTCCTTATTTCCACAAAAAATCAAATTTCTCATAAATTCTGTAGTTGGGGTTATCATTTCCGTTTCCGATCTTTCTCTTGATATCCATCCATATTTTCTTATTAATGCAGATGAAAAATTCAAAACTTCTTCTACTTTTTCACAAGGATCTGATCCTACTTTTCTATAATCACTTTCCTCGTCCTCAAGATCTCTCATTTCCTCCCATACTATTGAAAGGAAATTTGCTATAGCCTCTGGATCTGTATGTCCCATAAAGTCTTTTAGGCAAGCAGATCCAACTTGTTTATACTCTTCTTCTTTTTTTATTATATAAGTATTATTCCTTAAGTGGTTTGTTTGACAGTGATCACAAACCGATCCTGTCTTATAATACTTTTCCGGTATCTCTTTACCTGGCAGAGATAATACAACTCCCCCACCCTTATGATCTATTTTACCTATGAACTCCCATCCATCTATTATTGGCGAACTCCCATTTATGCTAACCTCTATAAACTCATATCCAGTTTTTCTTCCTGTTCTTTCATTCCTGTGTTCCTCATAAACAATATTACCATATTTAATGATAATAGGAGGGCAGTTCAACTTTACTGCTCTCCTATTCAATTTATCTATTTTACTCTGAAAATATCCCTGTTTCCCTTTTAAAATTCTTGTCTTCATATTTATTTTTTCCTTTCTTATTATAATACAATTATAACAACAAGAAGGAAAGTTTATAAGTCCCTTTATTTATATAAGCTCATAAGTGTTTCTCCTACAGGAACAACTTCTTGTATTAGAACCCTATACTCTTCCATAATATTATATTTCCATTCATAATCTGGAAGTATGGAATTTTTAAACATATCATTTAAAAAATTATACAAACTATTAACATCTACCTTAATTTTTATAAAAATATTAAAATTATTCAATATTTCATTATAAAGAGAAGTGTTTTCTATTCTATTCATAATAAGATGTTTACCATCCATATCAAACAAAGAAATCTTATACTCTGTAAATTTTCTCGTATCCTGATAACCCAGAGTAACAATATCCCCTATTTTAGGTACATAATTCAATTTCATATCTATTCTCCTTTATTTTTTCTCCCCAAAATATAAAGTCCCTTATCCTTATAAGAATAATCAACTTTTCTTTCATTATGATATAATTCTAAATCACAAATATCAGCTGGAATAAGATCAAGATCCTCGTTAAAAACTATACTTGTAATTATTTTAATAAAATCCATTACATTAGTTTTTTTAGTAACTCCATATATTGGATATATTTCTTTATATCCATCTGGAATTTTACCTACTTTAATTTCTACATGTTTATCTCCGTTTAAAAATATCATATCGTTTCTCCATTTATTATATAATTTTATGTATGAATCTCCCAATCATGTATTTTTGAGATAATTCTATCTTGTTTAATACTCTTGAGATTATCTAACAATTCCTCAGTTTCTTCTATTGCAATATCTATATCAACATCTGCAGGTTCCCAATCTTTTTGACAGCACCCACATCCTGAATCCCTAACAGAAACCCTTCCTCGATTATTCTTATATACACTTATAATCATCTCTTCTCCTTCTATTACCCTCTAAGGATTTTAATAACCATTTTTATCTCTTCTTTTGTTAGATATCTTCTACATGATCCTGATCCTGTATTCATTTAAATTTCTCCTTTTCAATACTTTTGATATATGAAAACTTCTTTATTATCATTAGCCCATAATCCAAACATCTCTTGACTAAGATTATTATCTCTTGAATACTTTTTACCATATTTTATACAATCGTTAAAACTTCCCTGAAACATAACTGTCTCTGTCTCTTTTTCTTTTATTCTCTCTATTATCTGATACCATATATCGTTCATTTTATATCTCCTCTCAGTTTTTTTAATAATATGAAAATATAATTCCACCAATATCAATACCCGTCAAAACACTTATCATGTTTTCTATTACAACACTAATAATAAACGTATCTTTCATTATTCTACCTCCTATTCTTATTATATTATAAATATTAGAAAACTAAAAGTCCCTATTATAATCCCTTCCCTCATCTGGGCATTTTTCAATTTCTTCTTTCGAAACCAAATAAAGATCCATACCAGTAAAATTTCCTTTCATATATTCCTTATAGAAACAATCCAGTTCACTTTCTCTAGTCAGATCTGCTGAAATCCTCCATAATCCATTATCCATAATTCCAACAAGGATCTTATCCTGTGGAACTGGCTTAATACGTCCTAAAACTAAACCTGAAAATAATCTATCTCCTCTTTTCTCGACTTCTCTTACTCCATAATATTTTCCCATAATTTCCTCCTAATATTATTCTGTCATACTATGTTGTAATACTAAATACTTATCATAAAGACCTTCCCCTCTTTTTAAAAGATCTATCTCGAATTCTAACCTATCAATTTTTCTTATCATTAGTCGATCTATCTCTTCTTCTACGGTTTTAACCATTCTATTACTTGATGTCATTCTTGCAACCCTCAAGCAATAACTATAATCCATCGTATGAAAAACAGCAAACCAAAAAAGTGATTTCTGCTCTTCGTCAAAATTTATCTCGTAATTGGTAAAATCTTCATCACTCAGACTTACAAGAAAGTCCTGTATGTCGCATTTATTACCATCCCCTATTCCCCTCTTTGACTCCTTTAACATCTCTCCTATAGTTGTAATATTCATTTTGATTATCTCCCTTCTTTATTATATATTTATTATATATTAAAATAAAAAATAATATAAGTCCTAATCTAAATTATCCACCATTTCTATAAAACTCTTAGATTTTAATGGATAATCGCCATTAGTATATATTCCATAATAACTTTCAAGATCCCGTATCGCGTTTACCAGATATTCATTATTTATTCCTTTTTTATACTCTTCTTCGCTGGTTCCATTGGTATCATAAAATCCTTTATCTGTATATTTCTCAAGATCATCCATTACATCTTCGACACTAATCTCAAAGTGTCTGAACCTGGCATCTTCCTCATATCCATTGCAAAATATCGTATGATTATTACTTGGGTTTCTTATTACGCCATATTCGAATAGAGATTCATTTATATTGGCGTCTATACCATAATATCCAAGTTTTTCTAACATATTAACTGATTCATTAATCATTTTGATTCTCCTCTATCCTCTATAATCTTTCAGAAACAAATAAACACGTTCCTGGTTTATCTCTTGATATAAAAACAATATTAAACATTATTAACTCTTTGTAAGCTTTAACAGCTTTTACAAAAGAATTAAAACCATAATAAAAATCGCAGCACATGTCGTCGTAACCAAAGACTTTATACATTTTTTCTTCTTTATACATTTTTAATCTCCCTTCTTTTCTTTCTTTTATTCTATAATTATTATAATTTATTTTTTAATATAATATAAGTCTTATTAACTTGCTTTAAAATTATACAATGGTTTTATAGTATCTATTATTTCTACTGTATCTTTAATATATTCTAAGATTTCTTCATAGTTTTTATATACCATAGGACTCTCATCTATGGTATCTTTACTAATACTAGTTGACCATATTCCTTTCATAGAATCTTGAAAATCTTCTAGTAAAACATTTTCCTTAGCTTTAGATCTACTCATTAATCTTCCTGCACCATGAGGAGCTGAATAATTCCATTCTTTGTTTCCTTTTCCAATTCCTATTATAGATCCATCTCTCATGTTCCAGGGAATTATTACTGATTTTCCCCTATGAGCAGATATTGCTCCTTTTCTTAAAATACGATCATTAAAATCAAAATAATTATGAACAGATTCTATTTCATTAGTTATCACTACTCCTAAAAATCTTAATATCTTCTTCTTTATTATTTGTCTATTTTCATGAGCATATTCTTGAGCTATCTCCATATCTCTCAAATAATCATTAAGAAGATCACCTTCAAGATACTCAAGTCCTTTAGGTATCTTATTATCTTTCATTTCTAATCTCATTTTTTCTCGTTCAGATGGATCCAAACTTTTAATTCTAATATAATTATCTTCGTTTTTTGTTTCTCTTATATATTCTTCAGCTAATTTCTGATAATGGTTTGCTATTTTCAATCCAAAGTTTCTCGATCCTGTATGTATTAAAAGAATTTTATTACCTTCCTTATTTTCTCCTACTTCTAGAAAATGGTTTCCCCCTCCAAGAGATCCTAATGCAAGAAGAACTCTATTTTCATCCTGTTTTGTTTTTTTACATATCTCCTTAATTCTCTTACTAAAATTATCTTTAATTTTATACTGAACACTATTAACATTGAAACCAGATGGAACTTCCTTTCTTATAAAGTCATCTAGTTTCTGAAAATCAATATCTATATCACCAAGATCAACAGCAAGTATTCCGCAATTATGAACGAAAACTCCAGCATCTAAAGCAAAGTTATGATATTTTTCTACATTTAAACAATATACATCTTCCCTATAATTTAATTTTTTAACCCATAAAACTTTATGGTTTATCTGTATTTTTTTACAACAACTTTTTTCATGTCCCGCCAAACTTCCCTTCCCTTTTATTTGCCTATTACAATATTGGCAATTCAATACCATATTATTACATTCTATTAAATATTTAGATCCTCTTTTTCCGTTATCTTTTATACTTTCTAGCCATTCTTCTCTATGTTCTGTCATATATTTTCTGCCATTTTCTCTCATTATTCTTTCTTTTTTTTCTTGTAATTCTGGCCGATAATATCCTTTTTCTTCAAGAATCTCTTTTCTTTTTCTTTTAAATTCTTCATTTGTAAAAATAGGTTTCATTTTTCTATGCAAACTTGAATGATCTGATGTCTTTATAAAAGATAGATTATCAGGATCATTGTCCCACCATTTCCCATTTTTATGATGAACAATTTTTTCATCTGAAAAATCTTTTAATATTTCTTTTGCAATCATTTTATGTGTTAAACATCCCACTCCTTTTGATTTAATATATTCATATCCATCTCTTGTTTGATAACTTCTATATAATGGCATCAAGCTGTCAAATGGTTTTAAATATTGGGCTTCTTTATAAGATCCATCTATCATCATAAATTTATGATCAGAAGTACATCTTATTAAAGATCCTCCGCTTATACAGATTTCTAATAATTCTGCATTTTCTCTTGTTTTTAATGCTTTTGCTTTTCCTGCTATTACTTTTAATTCTTTATTTATAGAGTATACATAAAAACTTTCTTGTAAATTTGATAATTCTTTCAATGTATTTTTAGTTCCATCTAATAGAGGAATAATAGTATCTCCTGTAAAGCATCCTAAATCTACTCCTAGAAGGTTTGGACAGATCTTTCCTGAAAATGTACTTGTAAACCCTATTACACATCCAGCACCAGCATGTACATCTGGCATTATTCTGATACTAGTATCTTTGAATGCTTCACAGTCTAATAAATTATATATCTGTGAAAGAGCCTCCTGCTCTACATTATCGTTATATATTATGGCATTATTATACTTTCCTTGTATATTCATAATTATTCCCTTTCTGCTAAAATATCTTCATACGTTTTAGTTATGAGAAAAGAATGACCCTCAAACTCTTCCCATCCTTCCTTTTTCATGTTCTCTGCAAGAGCAACATGGTTTATAACTCCTGCTAAAATATTAAAATCTCTTATATTTAATGTGCTAAGATAATAAGAAGTTCCTAACTCATCAAGAAGATAAGGAATATGTTCTACATAGGGATATACATCTTTAACTCTTTCTAAAGAGTTGCCCTTATGTATAATATATCTTATTACCGGATCTGATGATTCTTTCTTATTTATCTCCTCTCTTAGTATTTTTATAGGCGTTACTATATTTTTTATCTCTGAAACCGCAAGAAAAAGAACATCCTCGGCATCCTGAATGGATATACCAACCTCATCTGATAATATACGAGCCTCAGATCTTACAAAATTTCTTATTCCTACAATTACATCTTTCGCATCTTTTAAACTTATAAACATTTTTCTATCTCCTTTACTTTTTTCTTTTATTATAACTTACTATTCTTGGAAATATAAGTCCTTATATCCTCTAAGTTTCTAGTTCTCCCTTATTTTATCACTTTATTATAACCATAAAATTTACTCATCTCATAGAAAAGTTTTCTTCCCTCTACTATGTTCTTAGAAGTGCATAAAACAGATCTTCTTCCTTTCTTTACTTCTTCTATTAAAAAAGAATTTATACCTATTTCCAGTAGAATTATTTTATCTCCTATCTTATTTTTATTTATTTTGTATATATTTCCTTCTATTACCATTTTTATTATCCCTTTCTTATTTTCTTTTATTATATTATTATTTTTAAAAGTTTATAAGTCTTATTCTTTTGGTGTTAGCATTTTTTCAGCCTCATCAATACATTTCTTAATACTTTTGTTTATTCTTTTATACATAATATCATCTTTTAAGTTCGGATCAGAAAAAGAACAATAATGAGAACCACCTCTATAATAAATTTCTGAAGCTCTCTGAAGAGTATAAAAACTTTTCATAAGATCTGCAAATTTCCATAAATCGTTCTCTTTTAAAACAAATGAGTTAAATATATCTTCAATTCCATCTAGTCCAAAAACTCCATCTAATAAAGAATCAAAATGATAAAACTCTCTTGAATACCCTATATTGCCAAATGACCAATACCAACCACATGACAACCTACCCGGTTCCATATATATTCTAATACCATCTTTTCTCTCTCCGAGATAAAAACTTCCATCTTCTCTGATTTCTTTTTTATCTAGTATCATTTTATTTACTCCTTTACCTTTTCTTTTATTATATTATTATTTTATAAGGTTTATAAGTCCTATAAAATGGATCTGATTATTGTAAGGGACTTATAATTCTTTAATTTATATAATATAATCGTAATAGAAAGGAAAGATAGGGCCGGAGAAATTCCGGGACCGAAGGGGGATCTATGGTCTTTAGTTTTAAAAAATTTCAATCATCAAAATAAAAATAAGGGTCTCCTTTTCAGGAGACCCTTCTCTATAAATATCCTGTTGTAAGAACCCATAAATGGGCAAGAAAGGAGACACTCAGGATATGTGGGTTAATCCTTTTTAGGAGTATCTTTAACTATATCATATTTCACATCTTCGTCAATTCCCTCAGTAAGAAGATCCTGAACCATCTTTCCATACATCTTTCCTACTTTCTGGAGTTCCTGGTAGGACCACTTCTTTTGCCAGCAAAGATCTACATCTTTCCTATCTACTCCATCTACTTTATAGATCCTATCCAGGATCTTGGAATCAAAAGCTCGATCTGTTTTCTTTTGTGCTTTAAGTTTTTCCCCATCTAAATTACCATTGAATTTCCCAATCCCGTTTTCTTCATGAATTTTAAGAAGACGATCCTTTATTACCTTCTTCTTACTATTCAAAGGGGTCAACTGATCCTCAATTCTAAAATATTGGTCAACAAGACCAGTTATCTCCTCCTGAAGAATCTCTTCTTTTGTTTTAGTTGTTACTTTCATTCTATTTCTCCTTATTCTTCTTCTTCATCATCATCAACAAGTTCTTCTCCACATATTCCACAGTAATCTTCGTTTTCTACCACATCCGTAGTTCCGGAAATTTCATTTCCATACTCGTCTATCTGATAACCTTTTTTCTCCTCTCGGTAAAATAGAGGATACCTTACATCTTCTCTACATTTTTCATTCGGACATCTTTGTTTCATATTCTTTCTCCTTTACTTTTTTATTTCCTATAATTATTATAAAATATATTATTGATCTTTATAAGTCCTTGTTTACAATTATAATATCTTCACCAGATACCTCAATAATTTCCTTATCTTCTTCGAAAACTCTATTTCTTATAACTTGGAACATCTCATAAGCAATTTTAATCTTTTCTGAAACTTTTTCAGAATTTATTGGATAGTTAGCCATTCTAAAAAGATCTGGAAAATAACAATCTTTAACATCCTCTAACTTATCTAAGACTTTTCCATTATTATCTACTCTACCTAACTGTCTAAAAAATAGATCAATCTCCCAGATTTGTCCACAACCCAATCTAGAATAAAGATCAAGAGCATCTTTGATTATTTTGAGTTGTTTCTCGTTTAAAGATATATTATACATTTCTTATCCTTTCTATGTTTTTATTCTTTTTTAAAATAACAAACATCTGGCATATCATTTATATCATAAAAAATTAGAAACTCTTCATAGCATCCATTTTTTTCACCACAAAAAGATATATCAAAATGATCATCATTTTTATCCCAGGATATTTTAACCGTAGTATATTTATCAGAATCTGAATAATAATTATAATCTAAAAACTCTTTATTATTATTATCGTTCCCATTTACCAAACAAAAGTCGTTTTCATAATTAAAATTAGAATCTGGTTTAATACTTACAGAAATAAGATAAACCCCATCTCTATACTTACATATATTTACAAATTCAACATCAACCACATCTCCATTATTGAAAACCTCTATTTTGAAATTTCTTTCCATAATTATTCTCCTTTACTTTTTCTTTAATTATATATTATTTTTTATAAAATTATAAGTCCTAAAAAATAAAATCCATCAATAATCTTAATCAGGACATCCCTCTACTAAATATGAAAACCCCCATCCCAATAAAAGAAATATATCAATACCTAAGACCATATTCATACCTGTGAATGGCTTACCCATAGTCACGAAAAAACAACCACAAGTAACTAAAAACATAATAGAAAATAAAATACTAAATAACTTACTAAATAACATTTTTATTCTCCTTTTTCTTTATATGTAATAATATATACTTCTGATCTATCTAACATTCTTAATGTAGATTCTACCTTTGTCCAGCACCAAAAAGACTCTGCTTTTAAAATACAATTCTTATAACATGAAATAGTAAAATAAGTACACATTAAACTATCCTTTCTTGTTTGAATACTCTAAAATCTTAATACCAATAATAATTATGGCAAAAAATGAAACATAATCATAAAACGTCATTTTAAAAGACCTTATCTTTCTTTAAAGACTCGTTTATCTTATCTATTATTTCCTTAGAAACCTTATATATCTTATCCATGCTTTCCATTATTGCTTTATCAGAAAGCCATCCAGCAAGATATATTTCAGACTTTCTATCTATTCCAAAAGCAGAACATACAAGGTAACAAACTGACTCAGCTTCTGTTTCGTTTGTATTATTAGATGTAGAATGTCCCATCTTGTAATGAGCCATCTCGTGAACCATAGTAGCAAACTTTCCGTTTGGATCCATTAAATTTTTAACATGAATCTCTTTCGATGACAACATCATATAACCATTATTTTCTGCATCATAATACAGTTTAACTCCTTCATTTTCAATAACCTCTTCCATGATTTTATAAAGATCTCCATCGCCTGTAGCTTGATATTCTATTACAGGAATTTCTTTTCCCGTTGTCTGAGTAACATCCCATACACAAACCTCTACAAAATACATATACTGTTTCTTTATTTCTTCTTCCTCTCCTTTGGTATTTTTTTCCTTTTTAATATATTCTCTAAAATGAGGAGCTAGTATCCTGAGACCAGTTCCATCATTTTCTTTCTTATTTACTCTCCTCCCCATTTTATTCCATGTCCCCATTCCTGCCACTCGAGTAGCGTTTGGTCTCTGCATGTATATTAGACAAGTGTTCCTCCATGAGTATTTATGGAAAAGACCCATGAATTTAAGATATTCTTTATATCTATCTGAGTCTCCGAATATCTTAGCATCACTAGCTAGTTTCATAATTTTTTCATCGCTATCTTTTTTGGATAGCTCTATTTTTTTATAACTTCCTTTCTTCCATGCCATTTTACTATCTCCCTTCTATTTCTTTCTATAATTATTATAATATATTTTTATAGGTTTTATAAGTCCTTACTTGGTGCACTTTGACATTTTCTCTCCTTTAAAATACTTAGCCAGGATTTTTCCATCCTCATCCCTGATAACTACATCACTATCTGTTCTCCTACTCCTTGATCCAGCAGATATTACTGCTTCGTTATACTTATCTGTAATAGATAAAACCTTTCCTGTATCTTCCTCTATTATCTCATATAACATCTTTTATCTCCCTTCTTTTTATTTTCCTTTTCTTTCTTCTTTTATTATATATTAAAAATAAAAGAATATAAGTCCTAATAAAAAAAGAAACCTAATAATAAACATCTATGATAAATTTATTACTAGATCTCTTAAATAATCTCTTTTCTTATTTCATCCACATATAAAGATTTATTTATAAAATAATGTAAAGTCCCTTTACTCGCATTATATTTTTATTCCTTTAGGGTTAATCACATCTCCGTTTTTAGTTATTATATATTTCTTTTCAAATGCTCTTAATAATATTTCTTTTCTTGTAATTTTATATACTCCATTCTATTGGCGAGAAGGGATTTGAACCCTCACGAGGATTAACCTCAATTGATTTTAAGTCAATTTTGTCTACCAGTTCCAACACTCGCCAGTTTACTACTATTATACTCCTCCTTCCTGTTTATTTTCATACTCAATATACGTATTCATCTCCTAAGAACTAAGATTCCTCCCATCCATAAAAATGAAAGTTAATAGCATTCATGACACTATTAACCGACCACCGATCTTCATAATCTTCCTCTAAAATAGAAACACTATATTTGAACTCCCACCTATCTGAAGGCTCTCCATAACGATAAACCTTATAAGCCCAATCAACCTCTGGATCCTCTGTATCAAAATAACCATTAAAATCAATACATAGTTGAATACCATCTTCTCCTACTACATGAGAATCTACTATCTCTTTAACAAAATCTTCTATTGACATTATTATTCTCCTTTCTTTATTCTCTTATATTATATTTATTTTTAAAGTTTTTATAAGTCCTTTTTTACTCCAAAGGTATCCCATGTGCGAAACTAACGGTTCCACCATAAAGATTTTTCATAGATTCATCAATATCTGTAACGATATTTCTGAATCCCATTAATTCTTCCTCCCCATAAGAATCTAAAACATCTTCATCATTCATAAACCTATCGAGGTTTCCTTTGAGTATGTATTTTGCATCCCTTAACAAAACACATACCTGAATAATATTTTTCTCGAAGGCTTCATGGTTTTTCATGTCGTTTCTCCTTTACTTTTATTCTATAATTATTATAACCTAATTTTTAAATTTTTATAAGTCCCTTGTTAATAATATTATTTTTTATCCCAATATCTCTTTTTATTATATCTATCATTAAATATTTTTCTAAGTCTACCAGAAAGATCATCTAAAGATCCACTAATAAATTTAAAAATATAAACTGCATCAATAAAACTACATTCGAATTTTTTCATAACTGATCTAATTAACTTTATATAATCTTCATTGTTTAGTACCAATACAGTTCACCTCTTCCTTAGTAAAAATAATATCATGAGAAAGAACTGGAAAAGCTATAGATAATACTTTTACTCCATCATTTTCATCTTCTTGGACATGAATAACAACTCCTGTAATAGATCCAAAACCAGGAATATAAGCATCCGCATACATAGTTTTTGAACTTTCATAATAAGCATAAGTTTGTATTTTTATCCCACCAATATTAATCTCCTTCATTTATCCTCTCCTCCATATCTTTTATTTCTTTGTTTTTCTTTCTTTTATTACCAGGATGAATATGAACCTGATCGGCTCTCAGCACGACACGATCAAATCCAGCCTTATATAAAAGTCTTTTCTTTTTAATCTTCTTCATAATCTTCATCCTCGTCCTCATACTGAAATTCAGGATTAATATTCATACCATCTATAATATCTTGGAAGGTAACCATACTACCTCCCAGATACTGATGATCATTATCAAGAGCTGTAATTATATGAGCATAAGCATAGATTCTAAATTTATCAACCTGTCTTTTATCATTTGCTCTAAGAATCATCATTGACTCTCTCATGAGATCTTTAATCCTATCTTTGATCTCCTGAAGTTTTTCCTTTCCATTCATTTTTTTATATCTCCTTTACTTTTTTCTTTTATTATAATTTAATTTTTAAGGTTTTATAAGTCCTTTTATTTCTTTAAGGATATTTCCAAGAATATCTATACATTTAGCAATTAAATCCAATCCTACCCCTATTATCATAAAAAATGGAACACCAACAAAAGAAACATTTAATGAATATCCATCTCTTAATAGCGTTATAAAAACTAAAAGACCATAAATAAGTCCCATAATAGTTCCAAACATTTCATTTCTCCTTTATTATTATATTAATAACTATCATCTTTCACATCTTGTAATTTTAAGAACATCCTTTTATCCCATGATTTATTAAATGAATATTGATCCATAAGTTTAAAATATCTATTATCATAAATAATATTTAATATTTCTCTCAAAATAGGATAATCTACTATCTGGATTTCCATTTTATACCTCTTTATTATTTTCAACATATTTATTCCACTCTGTTGGAAACCATCTTTTCAAACCATCTTCAGATATTTGTTTCATTTCATACATACCCTTTTCATAATACAAAGAAAAATACCCAGGGAAAAAATACATTGGAATATAAGCTTCACAATCTTCTTCATACCATCCATTCTTATTTCTGAAGACTTCAGGTGTTTGATTATTCCATACATTAGATAGCTTGATACCTCCATGTCCTGAAGTGGACACAATATGAATACCTCGAAAAGGAGTAGTAACGCTATCAATCTTTCCCCAGGGACTATAATCTCCTACTTTCATATTAAATCTCCTTTTTGATTAACGTTTTTTATAATCATAGTCTGAGCTTTTTCATAATTATTATTAATAAATTCAACCCTTTCCTTGATAATATCCATATCAAATAAGAAAAAAGGCATAATATCTACTACCCATCCTCCTCCCCAATCAACAAGAAGTCCATACATAATCTAATCCTCCTTATTAATCTTTATATCATCTATTAAGTTATGTAAAAAACCATTATCATTAACTCTAAAAACTTCTTTATCTCCTTTAAAAAATACAATATGGTTGAGATCTCTCTCGGCATTATCAAACTCTGGTTTATTAATATCCAGTATATCAATAAATCCCATTATTGGTCTTTCGTTAAATTTTCTAAAATCATATTTTATCATCTTATTTTCCTTTCTTTTTTTACTTCCTATTATAATTATATTATTACTTCTAAGGTTTTATAAGTCCTTATTTAAAATAATATTAGACCATGCCTCTAAAGACCTATCATCATCTACTCCTGGGGAAATAAATCTTTTTTCTCTCTTTTTCATTTTACTCTTTTCTTCCTTTTCTTTTTCTTCTCTATAAAAAGGATCTATTAAAAATCTAATTTTATCTAATTTTATCTAATTTCTTCTTCAAAGATTTCATATCTGTTTCATCATTATATTCAGATACACTCATAATTAAAGAAAAAATACTAATCATAATAATCTCCTTTTATATAAAATAATATCAAAAATAATTACATGGAAATAAACTACATGATTAACAAGTTATATTATAATAATTATAGATACTTGCTAAAAACAAGCACAGAATCGAAATTAAAATCCTATCTCAATTCGTAATTAACACGATCTATGAAAGAATTATTATTAAAGATATAAGATTGAGTATTAGAAAGATCAGTACTTATCTCTTCTTTAAAGTATTCTCTCCAAAATTTAATTATTTCCTGTAAATATAATCTATCTTTCTCATAAATTGATTCAAAGTTTTTTATTCTATAAAATAATTCACTTATCTTATCTCTATCTATCTTTTTAGTCATTTCAAACTCAGACAACATGTCAAGATGATCTGATATTATCTCTTTAAATCCATCATAATTATTCATAATTACTCCTTTTAATATCTTCTATTACCCTATTATAACTTATTTTTCAATAAAAAGAAAGCCCTAAATAGGAATTATCTCCTTTACTTTATTAATCAGGTTAACAAGATTCTTATCTTTAATGAATTTACGAGATTTTCTTCTAATCTCTTCCATTCTTAAACAAAAATCCTCACTATGATAATCAAATCTTAAATGAGCTATCTCATGTATCGCTCTATCTACAATATCATAAATAACATCTTTGATCTTACTACTTTCTATTTCCTCAAGAGGATTAATATAAAAAGTACAAACACTATTATCACTATTTATCTCTGCCAGAGTTCCTTCCTCGAAAACAAATCCAATATTATAAACACAATTAATATCATTACATTTCATGATTCCATATAGAACCTCATCCCATAGCTTCGCAACCCATTTATAGTGTTTTTTCCACATAGGAGGAAGAAGGGTTTTTATCCATCTATCTCTGTAAAACCATCCTTTTCTTTTAATATAAAGATCAGGAATAAAATCAATCCCATCTTCCATATTGTTTTTTTCAGTTTTATCATTTGATATATCAGGAATCATATCAAATATTTCGACTAATCTCTTTGAAGAAAAAGAAGATATTAACTCCCTTTCCTTTTCTTCCATTCCTTCTGATGATCTATTCCCAGTTCCTTTATATTTTTCAATAATAAAATCCTGTTTTTTGTCCCATGATACAGGATTAACTACCATGTTATTAAACTCTTGATCAAGTTCATCCCTATATTCATTATTAAGTCCATCTCTATTAGATGTAAGAAGATCTGTAGATTTACCTTTAAGTTCTACAGTTATCTTTCCCTTCCCATATCCAATATATCTTTGAAACATTTCGATTCCCTTTACTCTGATTGATGCATATTTACTCTCTTCTCCTTTTATTTGATAAATATCAGCAAAACCTAATGACTTAGTTAATCTTCCTATCTTATCCTGTTCTATTTTTTCATTATCAATATATACATCTATTCCTTTTGTAAACCTAAGATAATCTTGAAAAGAGAATTTCATATCTGATATACTTTCTTCAGGAAGAAGTTTAATGATAATAGTCACACCATTAGCCAATGGCATTCCTTGTTGTATTGTATATTCAGATCCTTTTCCCTGTACCAAAATATCTCTCGTAAATATCTTATACCATTCATGAGGAAAAAAGAGAATCTCTTTAGCCTTTCCAAATCCTCCAACTGATCCCTCGGTTTTAAAACTTTCGCCCAAAACAAGCAGCTTTTCAAGTATAACCTCTCTAGACATTCCACATCCATCATCAGTAATCTTGATGGTCTTATCTTCATAACCAAACACAAAACTAATAAAGGAGCTACCTGCATCATAGGAGTTTTGAGTAAGCTCCCTAGCTATTGCTTTTCTATAATTGGAATAGTCCCTTCTCATTCCTTTAGCAAAATAATCAGGACTTACTCCTACCTGTCTTGTCTCTATCATCCTATTTATTCTCCTCTCTTATTCCTTTTAGGTTAGAATAGACGTAATTTATTCTTTTCTCTTTAATATCTTCACTAATACTTATCGACTTAAAAATTTCCCACAAAAGATTCTTTCCCAGGAACATATCTCTTCCATCTCTGCTATAATTACCTACTGGGTTCTTAGTAAACAAAGGAGTGGACAACCTCCTAAGAACAATATAATCATCATACTCTTTGATGTAGTTCACATAATGAACCATATTTGCTGAATCAAATCCCTTTATTAGATGTCTTTTCATTTTATTTCTCCCTTCTTATCGTTTATATGATTTATTGAAACTAAAAATTTACATTCTGCACAATATACATAACCTTCATAGTTTTCTCCCGGTCCTGAATCAATAAATAGTCCATTCTCATCAACTATTTCATAAGTATTCCAATAAAATCTAAAGGTCTTATGGTTTGGGTTTTTTGGGCAAATATACATTTTATTATCTCCTTTACTTTTTCTTTGATCCTAATACTATTATAACTTTTTTTATTTAACTTTATAAGTCCTTGGAAATACATCATCTGAAAAAGGAATATAAAAGTTTTTATAATCTTCCTCAGTCATCCATACTCTTGAAGGATATACTCTTAGTTGTGTCTTACCACTTTCTCTATCATGGTAATGAAGAATATCATATTCTTCGCCAGAAACAAAAGACTTGCCATCAATTACACAAGAAGTAATACAATATCCAGAATTAATACTCATTGACATATTGCACCTCAAAAATATTCAGATTTCACCATCACGGTCTTTTCATTATTAAACCAATATCCACCAAATAGAGATTTATCCTTTCTGAATTTCATGCCATGACTCTTTCCATATTCGTTTGTATATCTTATAACCTTATCGGCATCCTCACTAACATAAATTTTCCGATAAGTTTCATAAAGATTCTTATCATATGTTATTTCATAAGCTGCTAACATGGATCCTCCTAAATATTTAGAACTTGTCCAATTTTTACATCTTGTATAATTTTTCCATGGTTCCAATAAAAGTTCCAATAAAAATAGATTACAGGATCATTAGGTATGGGAATTCCAAAAATATGCCATTCTAAACGACCATGGCATTTAATAGAATCAATATGTATTTCCATGATTGGTGAAATATTCATTTTACAAATCCTTTCTTTTTCTATATTTATTATAATTTAATTTTCTTTTAAATATAAGTCCTAATTTAAGAAAGATCCTCCAGGATACTGTAATCCCCATCGATATTCTAATCTTTCCGTCATAGGAAAATAAATTACACCACAATTTTGAATAAACATATCATCAAAAAATCCGAGGAGTCCAATTCGTAAAATAAATGCATGGTATTTTGTGTTTACAACATATCTTATACATCCTGATATTGTAACACATGGGAAAAGTATTATGTTTAACATTAATAAACCTCCTTTGTTTTTTTACAATAAAGTATATCATTATCTCCCTGGTTTCTTCCCCACCATACATTTCCTTCAAAATTAAACCAAACATCTGTTCTTTTATCTCCCCAGTTAGTTCTACTTGTTTTTGAATAATAAACTGAAAGTTTAAGACTTGCACAATTTGTAACATAAAATTTACTATCTATTTTAGAAAGATATAAAATATTCTTCCCGTTACTTTTCATAAATTCTTTATCTATTTCATCTCCACATTTAAAGCATATTTCTCTATTAGTTTTTGATTCTCTTATTATCACATATTCGTCAATTTCCTTATCACATTTATAACATTTCATAATTTTTTCCTTCCTTTCTTTACTTTACTTTATTTATTATATATTATAAAATAACAAAATATAAGTCCTAATAAAAATAGGTGGTATTTAATACCACCTATCTTTCCCATCATCATAAATTATTTTATCCAAGTCAATATAATTCCTAATTTATAACCCATTAAAACACAAAAACACAAAAACAAAAATATACCAATACCCATTAAAATATTAACTATGTTATCAGAAAGCCAATCTATAATTTTCATATTCGCTCCTTCTTTATTTATTTCTATTATAACCTATTTTTAAGGTTTTATAAGTCTTATATTATTTTCTCTATTTCTCTTTTAAGATATTTAACAGAAGTATATCTCTTGAATGGATTATTATTAATACATTTTTTTATTATTCTAAAACATTTATCGGAGATATTAAGTTTATTAAAAACAAAGGGATTTAAAGATGGATCAACACCTGAAATTAAATAATGTAAAGTTGATCCAAAAGAATAAATATCTGATCTATGATCAGTTTGTCCTTTACCATATTGTTCCGGAGAAGAAAACCCTGGAGATCCAAACTGAACCGTATCTTTAATAGATCCTGATTTAAAAAACCTAGATATTCCAAAATCTATTAACTTTACTTTACCTTTTTCAGTAATCATGATATTAGATGGTTTAAGATCTCGATAAACTATTAAAGGGTTTTGAGAATGTAAATAATCTAAAGCAGATAAAATTGGTAGCATTTTCCTTAAAATAAAAACCTCTTTAAATTTTCTACCTTTTTTTCTTTTCATTATTTCCTCAAGAGTCTCTCCTTTAATTAATTCCATGATTATAAAAATTCTATTATTATCTTTAAAATGATCATAAATATGAGGAATACATTGATGATTAAGTTTTGATAAAATTTCTATTTCTTTTATAAATGACTGTAAATATTCTTGATTTGAAGAATCAATTAACTCTTTACAAACAAACTCTCTATTATAAAGAAGAGTATCCTCTACAAGATAAATTATCCCCATTCCACCCCTTGTTATTTCCTTAATGATTTTATAACGGTCATTCAATAAAAAAGAACTAATTTTGTATTTTGAATATATAGATGATAAAACCGAAAGATCAAATAATAAATCCTGATAAGAATTAAAAAAAGAAACAACATCCTGTATTTTAGACTCATATAACTGTATATAAACAGGAAGAGCAAATATCTCTATATAATTTCTTATTGTTCTCCTGTTTAAAGTTTTATCGATATTTATATTATCAATACATATAAAAATACAATCATCATTAATCTGAAGAGATTTTTCAATTCTTATTATCGATCTTCTTTTACCATGAAAATAATAAGATTGAAAACCCTTTATTGATTGAGATCCTGACACTAATAGAGAAAACAACTGCCAGGAAAGTTTCCCTAAAAATTGAATCATGTTAAAAATTATACTTCTTCTGCTTCTATTCCTTCTTCACATTCTTCACAAAACACACCAGTATCATATTCTTCTCCAGAATCGGATGAATCAGCAACTACTCCGTTCTCATTAATAACCTCATATCTTTCCCAATAGGATCTAAAGGTTTTATTGGTTGGATCTTTTGGGCAAATATACATTTTATTATCTTCTTTTTTTTATATTCCTAAAACTTTTTTAACTAAATCATGAATATATCCAAAATTATCAACTCTGAACACTTCTTCACTATCATATAAAAAAACTACTTCATCTCCATTTTTATCAACATTATTAAAATCTATCTTATGATTATATCCTAACATGTCAACAAATAACATTATACTATAAGAATCATGTCTTCTAAAATCATAATTAATATCCATTTTATTATCCTTTTTAAGATATACTAACATATTCCATACATGTTTTAAGAAGACTATTATAATCGCCACCCATAGCCTCGGACATAAATTTGTCCATTTCTTCTTTAGAAACTCCCCCTTTTTTCATCGCCATTCTAACTTTACCAAGAATGGAAAAAGCATTACCATCAGTAAGTTTTACTTTTATTTTAGGATATTTGGGCATTTTGTTTTCCTCCTTCTCTTGTTTTCTTTTATTATATTATTATATTAGAAGGTTTATAAGTCCTAGTTATTTAGTATATCCTTCCTTTATTAGTTAATGATCTTCCTCTTGGTGATATTTCTATTAGTCCCATCTGAAGTAAAAATGGACTAATAATAAGCTCAAATTCCTTTTTGTCTATTCCTAAAATACTACATATACTTTGAGAAGATAAAGTATTATTTTTTGATTTGTTCAACAACTCTAAAATACTTCTATCTTCATCTTTTAACCCATTATCATCTATTCCTAAAAAATTCATATATTTTATTACTTTATCTTTATTTATTGTATTTAAACCATCTCTTATTTGAAAGGATTGTATAATTTGTATTAAAGAATTACAATTTGATGGATTTAACCTACTCCTTTTACTAATTTCTTTTATTCCATCTTCAGTAATATTGATTTTTAATTTATTTATAGTATTTTCAGCTATTTTATATATCTCTTCTGGAGAATATCTTTCAAATTTAATATCCATAAATCTTCTCAAAAGAGCAAGATGCATTAAACCTTTATCGTTACAACAAGCTATTAAAGTAAAATCAGGAAGTTTTATCGTATCTCCCTTATACATAAAAACTCCATCTTCTAAAGATCTAAAAAATAGTTTGGATACTGTTTTAGGTATAGTATCTATCTCATCTAATATAACAATATGTTTTTTATTTAAAGATTTTAATTTACTATTATCAGTAAGATTTAACAATATGGATTTACTAATTTTGGATGGAACAAACATTCCTATTAAAAAATCAAAGATAGAACTTCCGTTCGATTCATGGTTAAACATCTTACTAAAAATATTATCCCATATATCTTTAGAGGTGGTAATATTATTACCTAATTCCTCTATAATATTTACATTTTTAAAATGATTAGCTAAAATATTAGCAAGACTAGTTTTACCAGTTCCTGGATAACCATTAAAAAGCATATGTTTTATAGGTTCTCCTGTTTCCATAGAATAAGATAACTGAGCCTTTACTATTTCCTTGGATCGATTATTACCTATAAATTCATCAAAAGATGATGGTCTTATATTCATTTTTTCTCCAAAGGATTACTATTCAAATATATCATAGTTATTTTATTCATAGGAATAGCTATATACTTATCATAATTATTTTCAATAATAATACATCCATGAAACATTCCTAAATAAGATCCTATGAATTGTTCCTCATTTATATCAAAACTTATTTCATCTCCTGTTTCAAAACATTTATTAAAAAATTCTTTATCCATTATTCCTCCTTATAATTATCAACATAATCAACAGCATATCCAATATCACATTCCATTAATCTTTTATAATTTCTTATTGCACTTTTTCTACTCTCATGAATTATATAATAATTAACTAATAAATCAACCTCTTTCTCATTTGGATATATTCTTAAAGATGATCCAAAAACACATGATGCTGAATCTATAACACCTTGAAGATATTCATTAGTCTCTCCTCTTATCTTGGAATTAAAATATAAATTTTGTAATATATTTATTTGATTATCCATTATTCTTCTCCTTTAACATCTAATCCTAATCGTCTTATATAATAAATAATTTTATTATGTTCTTCTTTCCTTTTTGTTTCTTCTTCCAATCTTTTATTTTCCTGTTCTCTAGATTTTAATATCTTTAGAGATTCTTTTTTAATAATATTTTTAAACACATCAAAAGATATATCCTCTAATCTCTTTATAGATTCACTATCTCCATTATCAATATATGTGGAACCCTTGCTAATTATCAACCTACCTTCTGAACAATCATATCCTCTATTTAAAGCCATATTTAATATCTCAATTTCTACATCTCTTATTTCCATAATTATCTCCTTTTTAGTTTTTCTTTTATTATAATTTAAACTTCTAAGTTTTATAAGTCCTCCCGACAAACAATAGAATATATATTATCTTTGTTTATATATTGACAATTATTTTCTATACTTTCTCCATTTATTACATGACTAATTTTTACAAATCCATCAATATCAGAATCCCTTAGAAACATACCTATCCCTTTTGGCATATTAAGATTTTTTCCGTTTGAAAATATAATATCTGTAACTCTTTTCATTTTTTTATCCTCTTTTTCATATCTTTTGTTTCTAGTTTCATATTAAGAAATACCATGAGGCAGTTTTCTCTAACATCAAATACTGCTTCATATCTAGTGAATTTATTATTTAATGAGAATCTTCTTAACATAACTGATTGAATATAATAATCACCTGCTGGAGTTCTATTAATAGTACGGTTTACTAAATCACTATCAGAAAATCCCATTACAGAATTATATCCTTTCAACATATAAAATTTAAGAACAAGTCCATCTTCTTCTATTTTTACTCCTTTATATTCAGCAATTTCTGGGAAAAATCTTTTAAGAACATTCATTCTACCATTTCCGTTAATTGAAACAGAAGATTCTCCATATTCAATACTCTTTCCTCTTCTGATCTTTTCTCCTGTTTTGATCATTTTGATTTTGATTTTTACTTTGGGTTCAAAAATATCTACATTATTATCTACTTTACTATCAGATCCAATAGTTACAACAAAATTAATAAGATCGATAAGCTTATCTCTCTTATTAGAGGATTCAACTTTCTTGAAGAAATCCTCTGACATTTCAGTTTTAATAATACCATTTTCTTTTTTAATCGATAGCATTGTATTCTTCAACCTCCATCTCAAATATAGTTTCTATAAGTTTTAATTCATTTTTCTTACCAAATTTTTCTTTACGTTTTGATACTTCATCCAACATATAATTAATATGATCTTTAGCCTCTCTTTTAGAAAGAAATACCATCCATCCACCCGAACTAAAATCAAACATCTTAATCCCATTAGGAAAGAAACCATATAAATATTTTTTACTTTTAATATTTATTATGCGATATCGATAATTCATTTTATCCTCCTCTTTGTTTTTCTATATTTATTATAATTTATTTACTATAAAAATATAAGTCCAAAATAAAAGAGGTCTGTTTTCACAGACCTCTTTTACCGCAAGGAGGCAGGACTTATTTAGGCTCTAATATACTAATACTATCTATTACAGATTTCTTATCTTGTTCAAATATTTTAATATATTTTAAGAATTTCTCATTCCATCCTGCAATTAAACAAGATCTTGGATCATCTTCGGGAACTTGTAAGGTTCCGTATCCTGATAAATCTACTGAATAACAGTAAACTTTAGGATTAATAGTATTTCTATATTTCATAAGAAGATTAATAAAAGTTTCTCCTCCATGACGATTATAATATCCTGAACTTGAAGAACTTGAAGAACTATATAACTGCATATCAGAGATTAATATAACCCTATCTACTTTAATTCTATTATCTAATAAATATTGAATACATTTATATCCATTAGTATTATGTCCAACTTCACCGTTTTCAATTTTAGACACATTAGTTAAAACACTATCTCTAAGATTCATATTTTTAACTTTTACATCCTCACCAAATATCATAAATATAGAATCTTCACAACAACGATTAGCAATACATCCTAAAAGATTAGCAATATTCTCATAAGTTATATCACTTTTTTCACTTAGTCGTAAATCCATTGATCCACTATTATCAGCACATATAAGAGTAACTCCTTCCATTCTTGGAATATTCTTACAAGAAATATCCAGAGCATCAGAAATAGCAGTTAATACTTTACTAGTATATCTACTAGTTATTTTCTCTACTTGTTTATAAGCAGAAAAAAATCTAAATGGAAATTGTTTAGATCTTAAGACTGCTTTTTCATTAGTCAAAATACTAATAACTGGTTTTAAATCTACTTCCTTCTCTATAAAATTCCGCAAGTTTCTCAAAACCGCCATATATCCTAAAGAAGGAATAACTGTCTCCCATACCTCTTTTTTATTTCCAAATTGAGATACAAGAACTTCCCAAGTGGCATGAGCTTTCTTAGCTAGATCTTTAGACTCTTCATCAAATTTCTTTTTTTGAGTTAACTTATTTTTTGCATCTATCATTGGAAGATTTTCGAAAATATTTTTTGGATCTCTTCCTACAAGATATCTATAAAGATCTTCTTGTTTACTATTTTCAGGTATAGGATGAGTAAGTCTAATTACATCTCTAAAAGAAAACTCTCCTTTTCTATCATATTTATCAAATTGATATTCATCAAAATTTCTCATAGCATCATTAATTCCCTTTTTAAGAGAATTAGGAAAAGGTTTCTTATATTTATTCATATAATATGAAACAACCTCAGTAAGTTCATCCGCTCTTTTGATAATAGAAGGAGCCCACTTCTTAATAAAAGGCTTACAATTAACAATTCTTGATGCTTCCGCAAGCATCATTATTGAAACAGATCTAAGATACATTTCATTTCTTACATAAGATGCCAATCTTAAAACAAATTCAGGATCAGTTTCAGAAACAACAAAAATGTCTTTAACCATTTCATTATCATGATCTGATCCTGTTTGATAAAACTTATCCTCTCCCATCATCGAGGTACAGACACGAGAATATAATCTAGTTTTGGCAGACATATCAAAAGCTAAACCATCCTCGAAATTTACAGTAGCATCTTTTCTACTTCTAATCTTTACTTCAGTTTTTACTTTAGTGTTAAATTTACTCATCTCATCATTTTCCTTTCTTAAAATTAAAAAACCGAGACTAATCCCGGCTCAAATCCGGGAGAAACCATCGATCAGAGTCTTTTATTGCAATTTGTTAGAATTGTATTCCGAAGTATCTCTGATCTACACTGCCCGAGATTTCTTATCTTGAAAACTATTACAGAAGAAACTATCGAAAAGAGTTTCTATAATGTGCTCTACCGCTAAGCTACTATCAAGATTGTATCCTGATAGACAGGACTCGAGCCTGCGCGCCATGCTCCAAATGCGAAGTAACTCTCCTCTTCACTATCTGTAATTTTTAAAATCTAACTTGGGAGAAACTATCGATCAGGGAAAACATTTGATGTGCAATGACATCTCTGATTATTTGTAAATAAATTATCGAAGTATCCCTTATCTGCACTTCCCAAATTTTTTATAAACCCTTTCTGAAAATTTATTTCTTAATCTTTTTGTATTATAATCTATTTCTTTTATCTTGTCAAGTCCTTTTCTAAAATTTATCCTCTTTGAGAATACCTCTCCCTTTAGGAATGGGTTAAAGTGTAAAAAAATCACAAAACTCAGTATAATATCATGAATCAATTTTAGTTACTGATTTTCTCTTTTTACAAAGCGGAAGAAGCTGGTAATGAAACAGATCTCATGGATCGAGAGAATTCTTATCAGTAAACTTATTAACTTTTAGGCCCGGGCAGGGCCTTGTGTTATCAAAGATAACCAGAATCTTCCTCCTTTAGAGGGAGAGTGTCAATTATAATTTTGACTATATGTAACTGCATCCATATCTAGGTTTTCCAGAAAGATATCATTAATTTTATATTCTATTTCTGATTTAAGATCCATATAATAATCTTCTTCGTCATCCCACCCTTCTTCAATTTCTCCTCTATCTATTTCGGCTATTTCTACATCTAGAGACATTCCATCTCTTACTATATCTTCAACATCAATACTTTCCATATTAAAACCATTAATAGTATCAAATATATAAGAAGAAACAAGATCTAAATCTGAGAGAAAATTCTCTTCTAAAACATTAACTACTTCACTCATTTCATCATCAGTTAACTCATAATCTTTTTTTATTTTTTCAACTTGCTCTGAAAATTTCATCTTATATTTTCCTTTTTTTATTTATTATAAACTATTTCGGGATTAAGTCAAGTCCTAAATTTCTTGATATGGATAAACTAATCTTATATATGCATAAAAATATTGACCATGAGATTCAGCTGCCATCATTTCATTAAAAACTTCTTCTGGAACATCATAATACTGATAAATCCTACCGTTCAAAAATTCAATCTCTAAAGCAAATTCTACCGGATTATATCCTATTGAAGCAATATTACTAGAACTTACAGGAATCCTTTCCAAATTTATTCCTCCTCTAAAATCAATGGAACTTTATCTAAAGTTTCAATCATGTTTTCCGTCTCGTTTATAAAATTCCATATTTGTAAATCTATCTCACCATATTCTTGTTCTTTATCTGTAGAATAATTTACCTGTAAAAAAGAAGTAATGTTACCAAGATAAGTTCCTAAAAGATTTAATGTTTCTTTTGTTTTGTTTATATTCCATTGAATTATTTCTCTATGATCTTTAAAATTTTTACCAACCATAGGATTGATTCTTACATAATCTTCTTTTGACATATTTTTATCCTGGTTTTTGTTTTATTTGATTATACTAATTCTTTTAAAATTTCTACCTTAATTTTTAAAATTTTTTACTTATACGCATGTACATGTACGTGTACGCGTATCATGCGTAAAACAACACGTATATAACACGGTGGACCAGAATATATTTACACATATATAATACACAACCTGGACCTAGACCTGGACCATACACAAAGGACCAGGACCTGTATTAATACATAAAGGACCTGACCTGGACCATGACCATGACCATGAATATATATATATTCACTGCAAAACTTTTTTTTTAAAAAAGAACAAAAAATCGAAAGTTCTCTCATTAGAATAGGAAAGTAAGAAGATTCTGTCTTTTTTAAAAATCCTGAAAATCAAAATGAGGAGAGAATTGATTCTTAGTACACCGTAAAGGACGGTCAATACTATTTGAAAATTTTTCAGATGTACGTTTTTGATGAGGGATCCCAATTTACCTCATGGTTATAAGGTTTCTAGATTTTACTAAAAAGTGACAAAAATCGATATCTATCTTATAACCATAAGGCTGGCATCGATTCCTAAAAATCCATATCGTTCCGATGGACCATAGGAAACGAGTTAAGAAACACTAAGTGATCAGTATTTCCTTATGGTTATAAGGCGAAACAAGATCCTTTAAATGTTTCGATATTTTCTCAAGGAGATAAAATAATTAAATAACCTACTTTCAGAAAAAAAAATAAAATTAATCGCTGACAAGCGAACAATACGATCCCCGCCGTTAGGTCTAACTAATTATTATTATTAGGTATATATAATTTTAATATACAGATCCAAAATCTTCCAAAAATAATAAATATTGTTGATATGATTAATAAATTACCAATTTTAATATAAATTTAAATAAGTGTTTTAATGATAAATATTTTTTAGTAAGGGCAAAGTACCTTTTTTCTATCCTTACTATTAAAACGATTAGATACTCCAGAAATTTAAGCATAGAATCGAAATGAAAAGATAAGATCTATTCCTATTTTCCATGAAATTATCATGGTTTAAAAAATATTGAGAATAGGACTTGACTTTTATTTATAAAAATAGTAAAATAAATTAAAGAGAGTATAATAAAAATAAAATCCTTTTTAAAAATATGGGCGAGTGGCGGAATTGGTAGACGCGCTGGTTTTAGAAATCAGTGAGAAATCGTGGAGGTTCGAGTCCTCTTTTGCCCAAATGTTTGTGTCAGCGTGGCCGAGATGGATGAAGGCGTCAGACTGTAGATCTGATCTGAAAATAGTAAGCACGTAGGTTCGAATCCTACCGCTGACAAATTTACTGCGGGATGGCCTAATGGTTAAGGTGTCGGTCTCATAAGCCGGAATATCTGGGTTCGATTCCCGGTCCCGCAAATGGACTCATGGTGGAATTTGGTTACCACACTGCCCTGTCACGGCAGAGGTGCGAGTTCAAGTCTCGCTGGGTTCGCTTAAAAAGTATGTAGAAATACATACTTTATTTTATATAATCAAAATAATAAAAAATATTTTTCAGTTGATATAGAATACCTTTTTAATAATTATCTCACAAAATATATAATTACTCTGAAAATTTCAACACCAAATTGAAATTAAAAATCAAAATTATTATAAATTTACTTACTTTTTAAAAATTCTAACAGATCTATATTATTTGTAGCTACAGATATTTGATTATCTATACTATTACAGACTCCAATAATACATCCTTTTGAATCAACTACAGCTCCACCTGAAGATCCAAGATTCATCATAGCATCAGTTATAAAAGCTTTTGGACCTGTACTGCAAATAATGCCTTTTGAAAATGAATCAAATCCTCTAGGATATCCAAATATATATACATTTTCATTTATTTTTGGATGATCTTTTTTTATTTTTAAAAATTTATTATTTTTTATATCTACTTGTAATAGAGCCAGATCTCTATCCTCACTGGTTTTTATTATTGAAGAATCATATAATTTGTTATTTAATAAAATTCTTGTTTTGTATTTTTTTCTAATGACATGATATTTGGTAATCGCTAATCCATTTTCACTGATAAAAAATCCACTTCCAGATCCTATTAATGCATCTTTTTCATTATAAGTTAAAACTTTGAAAGTTGATGGTTTACATTTTTTAAAAATTATTGTTGGCTCAAACGATATATATAAAAGCGATAAAAATAATAATATAGTTAATGAGTTTAAAAATATAATTATTTTTTTCATATTGTTTACATTGTATTATACTAGGAAGGACTTATATTTCTACCTAAATAATATTATAATATATAAAAGAGGTGCTATATTTATGTATTTTGGTTTTGATATTCAAAAATTTATGATGGATTTTACAAATTTACCCGATGATGCTTCTATATGGGGATTATTATTATGGAGTATAAAAATATTTTCATTTTTTGGATTTTTTCTTTATAGTATGTTTTTTATTGATTATATTATTTGTCTACTATGGAGAGTATTATGGAAAACATGTTCAATGTGTTTAATATCTATAATGATTGGAAAAAGAATAAGTTTTAAAAACTGTTGGAAAATCGTAATGACTTTAACAGTTGCAAAAAGAGGAATAAAATATTTACTAAGAAAAAATAAATAAATAGATTAGTATAATAAAACATGAAGTACTTAATACATGAATTATATGATCTCTTAAAACAAATAGATTATGATAAAATGAATTCTATTTTGAAAAAAGTTAAATTAATTTCAAATAATAAAAATAAGTTTAATGAAAATATCACTGATAATATAGATGATATATCAGTCGATATTGAGAATGGAATAGATTCTTTACAATATTTAAAAGATGTCATTTCTGAAGAAGATTATAAAAACATAGAGTAAAAGCACTTGACTTTTTCTTCTAAATAAATTATAATCTTATTGAGGTGAATTATATTGTATTTAAATAATTTAGAAACAGAAGATATTGTAGATTATTTTGAGAAGACACTAGAAGAAATAGAAACAAAATTTTTAAGAGGGTTCATAGCAAAAGACGAAGTAAATGATTTAGAAAACTTATTTAATGATCTTTATAATAAACTAGAAGAAACAAAAGATATAAGTGAACTGGAAGATGAGATCAGTGATTTAACAAACGATAAAAATTCATTAGAAGATGACATTTATGAATTTAAAACCATGCTAGTCGAAAAGAAAGATGAAATTATAATTTTAGAAAGAAGAATAAAAGAATTAAAAGAAGAAATCGAAGATTATAGAGGTAAGTCTAGATAAAGAGATCTCAGTGATTACTGGAGGTAACTCAATTTGGTAGAGAGCCGGTATTGGAAGCCGGTCGTTGCAGGTTCAAGTCCTGTCCTCCAGATATTAAAAGGACCCTCCGTCTAAAAGATTAGGACAGTAGACTTTCGATCTACAAATACGAGTTTGAATCTCGTAGGGTTCACCTTAAAAAGGCTCCTTTAATTAAGAGCCTTTTTTATAGTCCTTACCTGGTTCCTAACCCGATTTGAAGGGGATTGCGACTTATACATATCTTTTTGTAAGATAAAAACCATCCTGCATAGGAAACATTAGTCTATTACTTTTCTAGCTTCCTCTTTAAATGGATCAAATTCTTGAACAATTCCAATTGACCATTTTCCAGGAGGAAGATTAATTGGACTATGCTCCTGATGAGTAACTGTAACTTCTTCCTTATTGATTAAATAAAGTTCTCCGTCCTTTTCAATTAAATCATAATTTCCAGTCTTTATTTCATGCTTATGGCCAGTAGCTTCTCCCTCTGCAAGAATGCCATGATCTAATTTCTTTCCCGTGATCTTTCCCTTGGCTCTTTTAATTATTACATCACCCTGTTGATAGTAACTCATTTTAATCCCCTTTTATTTTAATTATACCATGAAAGCAATATTAAGTCAAGTCCTTTATTTAAGAACAGCTATAAGAACACCTACAAAGATTACAAGATGTGTTTCTTTTGTTTTTAATTTGTTCTATATAAAGATCTTTAAGATAATATAGTAAATTAATCATCATGTTTTTTCTAGCTATTCTAATACCAAGCTTAACATCAAAAGGATCCTTTTTACTTCTTCTGGCACTACCATCTATAGTAAAATTGTTATCTTCATGATCATTAAATGATGCACTAATAACAGTTACTACTTCACCAAGATTATCTTTCTTTTGACCTATCATATTTGTATATGATCTGTTTTTGATATCTTTTATAGTTAGAAACATACCATTACCATCATATCTAATTAGGTCACTTTTCTTTATGGAAATATTAAAATCCCATAATATATCTCTCATTTGTCTATAAGATATTCCATGGTTTTTAATCTCACTAAATGTTTCTAAATCATAAAGATATTCTGAGATATTCCTAATTTTGTTTTGTAACTGTTTCATTTTCTTTACTCCTTTTTAATTATTTTAATATGTTATTAAGATGAAAAATAAAATCTATTTTTTCATCTTCACTACATGATTCAAGAAAATCCGATATAATGTTTAAAATATTTTCTCCTGTAAAATTAAACCTATTCATAATTATTTCCTTTCCTTTTTATTTTATTATATCTTATTTAATAATAAAAGTAAAGTCCCTTAATCTAATGCTTCTGATATATCCATAAGTTTAATAAAAGAGTCTTTTATTACTTTTCTAAAATCTTTACCCCCATTCATCATAACCATATACTTTTTCTACTTCTATTCTTGATAATGACATAATAGCACTTCTTATATTTTCTCTAGCATTATTCAGACATTCATCAGCCGTTGTTCTTACTGACATTATTTTTACTCCTTTATATGTTTACCAGTACCTTTACAGAATATACATATTTTAGTATTATCTGTAATATTTTTGGATTTTCCGGTTCCATAACATTGAACACAAATACCATCTTTTAGAACTTTTATTCCTTTATAAATATTATAACTTCCTTCTGGAAACTTTTTCATTAATATAATCTCCTTTTAAAATTGCCAGATATAAATAACAAAAGATATCCATGAGATAAAAAAGAAAAGATTAAAAATAGAATAATGAAAATCAACACTTTTTGAATTTCTTTGAGATGGACATATGATTGATGATACTTTTAAATGAAAAGGGAAAAAGACAAAAATATAAGGTAAAAGACTAAAAATAATTTTAAGATAAATATTCATAATAACCTCCTAAAAAATATTAAAATGTTGTAGAATTTTTACAATTACAAAAACAATAAATCCCGTAGATAACAGAGAAAGAATCATATTCATAATTAAAAACCTTTTAAAGAAACCGAAAAAATCATCAAAACATTACTCCTTTATTTTGGAAAAGATAATTTTACTCCTATGCTTCTTCGAGATCAAAAGCTTCTTCAGGACTCATATGGAAATTAATTCTTTCTTTTACTTCTTTTCTATCTTCCTCCAATTTAGCATTTTTTATGTAATAATCAGTTTTTAAAACGACTTCGTTGTAAAGTTCTACTGCTTTTTCTTTATTTAGATCAAATATATTTTCTTCTAATTCTTCTTTCATATACATAAAGAAGTTACCATTTTTAGTCTTATATAACACCATTTCGTTTTCATCTTCTACAATACCAAAACTAAGAACCTTTTCTGCCTTTTCGGTATCATAGATTTTCTCGTTTATAATTCTTTTCATTCGTACTCCTCCTTAATGAAATCAATTTTTACTATACAATCTAATTTAATAGAATATTCACGATATTTGTTTTCTAAAATAACATATCCATCCTTGATTCCAATTTCTTTAATTTCTTGAACATATCCACGTTCATGAAAACTACCACTATTATTACTATTATTGTCTTGAATACAATATACTCCATGAATAATTACTTCTTTTTTTCATCTTGAGCTTTTTTAAGAAGTCCTAGTCCAATCATTTTGTTTCTCCTTTTATCATCTTATTTACAAAGTGGTTAAGTATTTTTTTTGCCAATACTTTTCCTTCTTCGAATCCTTTACATTTCTGTTCTTTCATTCTTGGAAGTTTATTAGATAGAATATATTCATTTTCGTGTTCGTCAGTATAAATATTCATAGGTTTTGATTTTCTTGTAGTAGGAATATTTGGAATATATTCCACTTCAATTGCAGGTCTCCTATTAAAACTGATATATTTTGTT
>Ga0209727_1000348_pt1 | contig 53604 bp, 76 predicted proteins | sample RifGroC1_FD_183995 | JGI IMG/M metagenome (GOLD analysis project Ga0209727, IMG submission 183995) | Groundwater microbial communities from Rifle, Colorado, USA - Groundwater C1 (SPAdes) (version 2) | ecosystem: Environmental > Aquatic > Deep subsurface > Groundwater | place: Rifle, Colorado... | reverse complement strand
TTGCTCCCTGAACCCCGCCGCGCCCTTGTGACCGCCACCACCGCGAGCCTTGCAGATCGCCGAGGCGTCCACCTCCGGCTTGTCGGCGTAAAGGGAGCAAGTCCACTTACCAGGGCGACGAACAAAAGAAAGCATGGCGTCATGTTTCGCCGGGTCATAGACCGACTTGAACAACAGCGAGTTCGTCAGCCCCTTGTTCACGGCGATGCAGCGCAGGCCGTCCAGTTCCGTCTCAAAGGCGCAGGACTTGACGTACATCTCGTTGTTCCGTTCCTCGTAGGCGAGAAGAGCCCCGCCCTTTCCGATGATATCCTCGACATCTCCGGCATGGTTAAAGAGGTTTTGCCAGAGCCACTGGTTGTCGGGCCTCGTGTCGCCAACATTCCTCATCCCGTACTGGAACTCCAGCGCGCCGGCGTGGTTGTGGTGGTCCCACACGTCATAGCGTCCCAGGAGGAAAACGGTGCGGGGTAGAAAGACATCCGCCTCATGGAACCACTGCCAAGTCAGTTCACAGCCCGCCCGTCCGATTTCCAGCAGCGCATTGACCATGTTGAAGCCGGACCCCTCCGCAGCTTCCAGCGAGGTTTTGTGATGGTCGATCCAGATGAAATCCGCCAACTCCTGAAGGCGCAGCATGTCAGAGAACGGCTGGAGGCAGAAATCCACCATGAACACCGTCTCGCCCTGGTCGATCTTCTCCCAGGGGAAAGTGTCACCGTAATTGATGCCGATCATCTCGCACTCAGGGTTGACCATCTTCACGATAGCCCCGCTGCATTGCCCGTCCAGGTCTGCACTGTGATAAAAGCATTTCATTGCATAATCTCCTTTGTGCTTGTGTAACCAGCGCATCGAGGCGGCTGGTGTGTGATAGTTTGCGCAAGCTGGCGCGGGTTGGTGCGCCTCATGCGCCATCCGTTAAACCGACTCTCTGTCCCTGTACTCTTTGGCCTGTTTCCGTGCATCAGCCCCTAGCGGGATGATGCGAGACATCGGCATCTTGTCGCCGCAACGGTCACAGGTGAGCCAGTCGCCATCAGGCGCTCCGTCGTGGATGCCAGCGAAGCAGAGCAATCCGCCCCACAGGATTTTGATGATCTCTATCGTGGCCGCACCGCCTCTGCGACAGGCATTCCTTTCCCTTTCCCAAAGATTATGTTCTTCCTCGGCATCTCTTACTTTCTGCGTAGCCATAACTTCAACAACGAGAGGGTCCGCCCGTGGATTGTCCAAGTACCCCATTGAGTGAAAATCAAGACCGAATTTGGTTGAAAGGGCATGGTGTGCCCCATCGTCCAGGTAGATATCTCCTTGCCGTTCATCAGATTCGACGGCGCATAATGCTACCGTTACGCCATTGACAGTCCTGATCCTAATCGCCACCACCCCCTCCTTGCGGGTTTAACACCCGCTCGTGCCTCACGGCACAGCTAAATTCGTTATTCGCCATTGGACAACTCCCCCAACTCTTCGGCGTACAGCTCCATGAAATCTTCAATAAATTCTTCCGCCGTTTCCGACTTCGCCTCGTATCTGGCTTTCATCCTGTTGGCAAGGTCGCGGTCAAGGTCGTTCTCTACCGTTGCAGCTATCTTCCTGTAATCTGCCATCTTCCGTTGCGAGTAGTCCCGCGAGTGCTGCATGATGCCGAGAAACGCTACCAGTGTTCTTTTGTCCGAGTAGGTCATGGTTCCCCCTAAAATCTCTTGTCAAAGATTTCCTGCAAGTCGGCTTCCATAACAGCATCGCCAATCTGCTGGCCTTCCTCACCTTCGATTTCTAACCACACGCTGTTGTCATCCTGGCGGCAAAGGGAAAACTTGCCGATCTGGACGCGGGGAGTTTCACCGTACATGCCGACGCCGCATGTGTGTTGGTTCCAGCGATTGACAATCTCTTCCGCCAACTCTTCGGGTTGGTCATTGGCGATACCGGCTATGCCGCAGTTAGGGGTATCAGTGAAAACTATCTCGTTGCCGTTGAACTTCATTGTACGTTTATGCATGGTGTCCATCTTATCCCTCCTTTAGTTGGTCTGTCTGATGGGGCAAATTTAGCACGGAGGGAGGGGGTTGTAAAGGACAAAGTTTGCATAAAGGCAAGAAATATCTTTTGGTCGATCGTAGATAAAAACCTTGACTCTAGCGTGGGGTCATGTATATTGGACGAAACAAAACGGAGGTGTACATGGAATATCATATTAAAGACTTGCGACGGCTTCGGGCCGAGAACTTCCTCACACAGCAAGACTTGGCAGAGAAGTCAGGGGTGTCGGTCCCCACCATCTGCCATGCAGAGAAAGGGGGTGCTGTGTCACTTGGTGTGCTCAAGAAACTGGCGGCGGCTCTGGAAGTTGAGCCCAAGAAGATAGGAGACGTGGCATGACAGTGCAACAGTTAGTGACGATACAGCGCGAGGAGGCGCAAACCACTAGCTTGATCGTGGCTGAAGTTTTCGGCAAACGCCATGACCATGTTATCCGCGATATCAGAAAACTAATGGGCGAACTGCCGCCGGAACGTCTCCCCATTTTTGGGGAGTCAACGTATCTCAACGAGCAGCAGAGGCTTCAGGTCATGTTTACCATGAACCGTGACGGCTTCAGTTTATTGGCAATGGGTTTCACTGGCAAGAAAGCTCTTGAGTTTAAGCTGCAATACATTGACGCCTTCAACCAGATGGAACGGCGACTGTCACAGCTTGCGGCTATGCATCAGAACGCTGAATGGTTGGAGCAGCGCAAGCTTGGCAAGGAAACGCGATTGCTCACCACTGATACCATCAAAAACTTCACTGACTACGCCACAGCGCAAGGCAGCATGAATGCGGCGAAGTATTACATCACACTGACCACGATGGAGAACAAGGCCCTGTTCCTTTTGGAGCAGAAGTACAAAAACATCCGCAACCTACTAGACCTTCATCAGCTTTCCACAGTCAAAAGTGCTGACCAAGTTGTAATGAAAGCCCTGAGGGATGGTATGGACCAAGGGTTGCACTACAAAGAGATTTATATTCTGGCAAAGAAAAGGGTCGAAAGCTATGCCGATTTGATAGGCAAGTCTCTCGTTCCTGTAGCTCATAAGCAGATAGCCTAGCACACCACCCTTTACTGGAGGAATAGATGCCCAAGTACGGCAACAAGAAGGTGGTAATAGATGGCATCAAGTTTGACTCAGCCAAGGAAGGACGCCGGTGGCAAGATTTGAAGATGCTTTACAAAGTGGGCAAGATCAGAGAATTAGACCGCCAACGGGTTTTCATCTTGGCACCTTCTGTGGTTCTGCATGGGAGGCGTAAGCCAGCCCTGCGGTACTGTGCTGATTTCGTCTACATTGATGATGCGACAGGGAAGACGGTTGTTGAGGACGTGAAAGGGGTCCAGACTGATGTGTTCCGCGTCAAGATGCACTTGATGAAGTCAGTACATGGCATTGACCTACTGATAACGTAAACCCCTAGTAGGGGCAAGTGACCTGCGGAGCGCGTTTAGTGTGGCGGTGTTTCATCTGGATCAACTGAAAAGGGGGAGGGAATAATGGAAGAAGAAATATGTATCAATTGCGGATACCCGACAGGCAAAGCAGGCGAGGGCGAAGACAGCCTTTATTTAACATGGGAAATTGACGGCGCTAAAACTGGTCCTTACTGCGAAGACTGTCACAGCGCGGCAATGTCTGGCAGGGACAACGGCTGATGAACTGCAAACACTGCGGCATAGAAATCATACAGGGCCAGTATTACGCCGAGTCTGATGATGACTACAAGGAGCGGCTACGCTCTCAGTTCTGCCGCCGAAAATGTGCAAGGCTTCATACCCCCTCCCCAGCAGAGCGCGGTAAGCCTTCCCTTGGGGGGATGTCGGGCAATCATAGCCGACCGGAGATGAGGGCGCAGATAAAAGAGGTCCCTGTTGTCGATGAAAAGTACATGGCGTGGATACGCAGTTTGCCGTGCTTGATCTGCGGTGGTCCCGCACAAAGTCATCACCAAAATAAGCGCAAGGAAGGGCGAAAGGGCGGTGTTTGCAGCTCATACCGCACATTGCCTATATGCTGTTGGCATCATACTCTGGGTGGCACTCCTGCGCTGCCAGGAAGCTATCACGGGTCAGCGAGGCTAACGGGGTGGGAGTTCTGGAATCACTACGGTATAGATGTTGAGGCTACAATTACCAATCTGAACGAGAAATATAATCAGATGTTGGAACGCAGGCGGTAAAGTCAAAACCTTATCTGGGAGATTCAAAAGCTCTTTTCAAGTGTGGTGAACCAAGCCAAAAACTCACCGGCTAAAGGTTCAACAGTAAGGGTATGAACTAGACTAAGAAGTGCGGCCCGTAAGTCACCGTAATTCTTATGTGCCGTGGATACAAAAGTACACCTTATCGGGATACGATTTTATCCTTGACGGATACAGACGTATCTTGTAATATGGCTCATGCACAACCAACGCACAAAATGGAAGTACAAGGGAAAGAGGGAAGTTTTTAACGAGCAGACCGGTGAAAGCCTTATGGCTACCGAGTTTGCACCATACTTACAGGACATCTTTTACAAGGTGTTCCAAAACGGGAGAGGGCGTATGTTCCCTAAAGGGATGTCAGGTGCAACGCATGAGGTTATACAGTTTCTTGTCCTCAATATGCGCAAGGATAATTTGGTTTTCTTTGACCCCGAAGAGATTTTACGGGAGATCGAAGTTTCACTAGCCAACTGTAAGAAGATAAAAGCCACGCTCATAGCGAAAGACATTATGCGGCCTCGCGCCAAGGGGGGTAGTGCATATATTGTCAATCCGTTGTATGCCTGTATGGTCACAGGTGATGAACGCGCCAACATCTATCAAGAGTATCTTTCGCTATCCGCCCCGCCGAGTGAGACAGAGGGGAGAACCAGTGAATGAGTTGGCACTTTTCGCAGGCGCTGGTGGAGGAATACTCGGTGGCAAACTTCTCGGATGGCGCACCGTCTGTGCCGTTGAACGAGACCCCTATGCCGCTAGCGTACTTATGCAGCGACAGAATGACGGCGTTCTCGGCACCTTCCCTGTCTGGGATGACGTTTGCACCTTTGACGGCAGACCGTGGCGAGGCATTGTTGACGTGGTTTCTGGCGGGTTTCCCTGCCAAGACATTAGTTGTGCAGGGACCGGTGCAGGAATTGAAGGCAAAAGATAAGGACTTTGGGGAGAAATGGCGAGGATCATTTGCGAGGTACAGCCAAGATTTGTCTTCGTGGAAAACTCACCAATTCTCACTTCTAGGGGACTTGGAAGGGTTCTCGGAGACTTGGCCGAGATGGGGTTTAATGCTAGGTGGGGAGTGTTTTCAGCAGCGGATGCTGGAGCACGACACCTCCGCGAACGCATCTGGATTTTGGCCGACTCCATGCAAAACCGATGGTCTGAAAGTAGTCTGCAAAACAACAATGGGCCGAAAGGAACGCAGAGAATCTCGACCAAGTGGGGCGTCGGTAGGGTCAAGTCTGATGTGGTTCAGACCAGCGGTCGAGCTCTGGACGCAGGACGGATGGCTTTGTCCGACGATGCACGAACTCTTGATGCTGTGGCCACAATCGTGGACAGGCTTGCGGCAACTGGAAACGGCCAAGTTCCAGCAGTGGTTAAACTGGCATGGGAAACGCTGATAGGCTGATAAGCGTTAGCGACCGTCACCCGAAGGGCTGAGGCTCACAGAGGCTCAGTTCATGACAGAGCGGCGGCAAAGCCGTAACGCCCAAGAAGTTTATATCATTAACAAATTAGTATCGGAGCACCCCACCTAGCATGTCGGCGGCTGCGCGGAGGGGAGAAACGAATGATTTTAGATGTTTAACTATGTGGGATAAGGAGGGAAGTATGGATAACGCAGGCAAGCTCATAGCCGAAATTGAGGCCGAGTTCAACGCCAAAACCAACAGGTTGATTGAGCGCCACGCCGAACAGATAGAATTTTTGCGCCAGCAACTCTCTACCGTAGAGGGGGAGTTGGCACAGTCAAGGGCCAACTTTGACAGCCTCGTGACGGATTGGGCCAATGGTCCAGTTGGCCATTCGTTTGTTGAACGGGCTGAGGCAACTGAGTCCGAACTTGATGGGCAGAAAGAGTGCGTAAGAACTCTTGCGAAGACACTAGAAATGACCATTGCTGAGCGCGACACATGGTGAGTCGCCCATGACGCCATCTATGCGGAGCTGAAAGAGGTGAAGGGGGAGAGGGACAGATACAGAAAAGCCTTATGCCGGATATCCGTTCACCCCGAGTGGTATAAGCACTGCTTAGCCGACATCGCCCGTGAAGCCCTTGCCCCTACATCTACGGAGGGATAGCCAGTGGAAGCCGAGACAACCTTTTTGCTCATACTGATATGGTTGCTGGTTATCTGTTGAGCGTAGGAAAGTCAAAGGCGTTTGGTGAGAAGCTTCACCGCAATGCCGCTATCTCGCAAGGGGTGCATCCGGAACGGAGTGCGGTGTTTGCGGGGTGCGGTCACTGACAGGCACTAAAAAACAGGGAGGATGGACCGTGGGCGATTTGATAAAGGCATCTGAGCCAAGAGCTAAAAAAGAGTACTTCTGCGATGCGTCAAGGGTATTTCATAACGGGTCATGTGTCCAAGACTTGCCGGATGAGGATGTACCAGGGTATGTTGCTGCGCAGACGGACGGGTTCAAGATCCTGCCGGGCCAGCGGTACATCAAGCATGTCTACAAAGATGGCGGGGAGTTGCGTGTTTATCGTGGAAGGCCCGACATGGACGCAATTTGTTCGAAGCATCAGTTATGGGATGATTGATTCTTGAGTGTCTGTCAATGGCAAGGGCAAGGAGACGGTGCGGCAAGTTCTAGCGCACCCCATCCGAGATGTGGGCATCTCCACTGAAGAGAGAAACGAAAAGGGTTTGGAACTAGAATAACTATCACGGCGAGAGCCATAACAGAGGGGTAGGAAAAAATGAAGTTCAGAAAAAAGCCGGTAGTGATAGAGGCGCATCAGTTTAACGACGATGCTGAAAGTTATGGTTTGCTCCACTGGATAAACAAAGGTTACCGCCCAGGCAATGAGTTGGCTAGTTGGGTGAATGGGAGTCTTTCCATCCCGACGCTTGAAGGTACACACAGAGCAGACAAAGGCGACTGGATTATTAAGGGGATTAAGGGCGAGTTTTACCCTTGCAAACCGGATATTTTCGCAGCCACTTACGAACCGGCAGAGTAACCACCCGCGCCCCTGCTACGGTGGGGGCGCTTTTCTTTGCGCCATTGCCCTCTGCACCCTTTGCGCGACGTTCACCCCACACAGCCCCCCTATCGCGCCAATTGCAGCAGCTCCCGCTAATACTTTCAAGTCCCACACGCCCATTCCTGCCGGTATTGCAGCCGTAGCGATAGCGCCCCCTGCGGCGGAGCCAATGCGACGTTTCATGCTGTCCTCACTTTGAACATCCCGTTCTTGCGAGCCTTGCCGCCTCCAAACAGGAATGTTGCGGCGAACCAATATTTTGACTGCCACCACCTGCCCTCTGCCGCCAAAATGTCCTGCAAGATTTGGGAACACTCCCAGTTGCAGATGTCGGTTCCATCATTCCATTTCCCTTCACACGCACGATCATGGACCCACCACGCTTGAGACGCAATATCCATTGCCCCCGTTGCGCCGTCGCTGATATATCCGGCTGGTACGGTGATGGTGCGGTCGTACCGTGGGGAGTGATAAATAATGGCCTTGTCCAGCCGATACTTGCCATTGTCGAGAATGGAAAACTCTATGCTGGAAATCACCTTCATTTCCCCTCCTTGGCCTTTCTATTGGCCTCTCTCAGTGCATTGCAATGGGTTAAAACTGGCATCTTGGGGCAGGTGGGGGTGTTGTTGTAAGGGCAGACACCCTGTGCCCATGTGCAAAAGGTCGGCTCCATGTTGCCCCCTATTTCACCGTTGGTTCATCCTTGATCCTGTCGTAGACCCTGCCGAGCGCCGCCGTACCAGCCGCCCACACAGCCGCCAGCGGCCCTCTGTTATCAATTATGACGTTCCCATCCTGACACCGCCCGTCACTCTGGCAGTAAACAATCACCTTGCGGCCGTCGGAATACTCAAAGGAGCTGCGGCGAGCTCCGAGGCCGATGCAGGAGGTGAGAGAGAGGGCAAGAAGGAGGGCAAGCGCCTTCATGCGACATCTAAAGCGCCGTCCTTCCAAAGCGCCTGCTGCTTTTTCCACTTGGGACTCTCTATGTGAGGTGCATCGAAGATACTTTTGAAATAGTAACCAGCGGTTAGCCCCATACTGACAGCGATGTCGGCCATCACCTTAAAAGTCTTTGCACTTGCGTTCCAATCGAAGTCATCACCTTTCATCGGCCACAGGTCCACAGCGTATCCGAAGTTGTGCGCCGACTGCCCCGGTTTGGCATTGCTGACTACCTTGCCGGGTTTGGTGCGCCCCTGTGCATAGATGTTGCGCTGCTGTGCCATAGTTCGCCGTGCATCGCTAATCCCCCACTTGCGATTTGTGGCGGCTTCGGTCCTAGCTAATAGTTCCTCTATCAGCGGCTTGAAATCTGGTTCAAGCGTGCCAATTCTAGACATTATTTCGCTCCTTTTCATGTGGGCATTGGCCATAACGACCTTTTGCGCAGTTGCAGTTCCAGCACAAAATTTGATAGTGGTCAGGGAACCCACGTTTTATTATGCTGTGGTAAAAACCACCAGAGTACCCCCGACAGTCCAACTTTTTCCTTTCACGGTGTCCATCATTGTTAATATGGTCTATTGTGAGAAATTCTCTCCTGTGCTCCCCGCAACAAGCACACTTGTCTCCATAATGTACCAGTATGTTGTCCCTGATTTTATCTCTCGCGACTTTGGCTTTGTCAGAACACGATTGGCATATCTTTACCCCTGGCAACGATGGTCTACCACACCGGCACATTCCCTTTTCGTGATATCTAGAGGCAAGGGCTTGGACCATCTTTTTTTGACGAGCTTTGTTGTGGGGCAAGGCTCTGTTTTCTCGGCACTCTTTACAGAGAGCCTTGCCGGGTACAGGCGTTTTTGATCTGCAAGAAGGGCAGACACCGTTTGCTTTACACTCAGCATAAGTCCATTTATAGCTAGGTTTATCCATAATTGTTATCCTCCTTCAAGGAGGTCATATTATACTGCATTTACCGCCACACTTACAACCTAATTCGGTAGTGAGTGCGGTAGGAGTCGAAAAAGGCTTCTCGGTTAATCGGCTGCATCGTGTGCCTCCACGACAGACTCAAGTTCGGCAATGCGCGCCCACAGCTTTGCATTCTCATTTTCGATAGACTGGCGGTCTGCCGTAATGGTGAGAATCAAATCGTCCTGCGCCTTCACTTTGCGAAGCAATGCGTCTATCGCCCCGCGTTGTGGGTCGAGCCAATATATTGCAGCGTTGATAAGAAGTTTCAACCGTGTCATATTCCCTCCTAGCCCCTATCGGGGTGTTAGTATCGCATTAATAATCTTCTCCTAAAACGCCCTTCAGTTTTAAATATTTACGCGCCACTGCGCCCCAAAACAGAGGCCAGAACATGCAGATAAGCCACAGGCGTAAACCGTCCAGGAAACCGTCAGCCTTAGCTTCCAATGTTGCCCCAAGTGTAATCAAAAAGCCAAAAAACCAGACAGTAACCATAAATCCCCCCTTCGGATATCCCTAAGTGAATTGCGGCAACGAGTAGGGTTCTCGCTTTCGGGGATCAGCCTAGCCGCAAACTCCTAGCCCCTATCGGGCGGGTTACGGGTGAGCTATCACTCGAATGTAATAGGTTGCCGACGGAGGATCGTAATCTGAACCTGCCGGTCTGTACCCTTTGACATCAACGGCATTGCCGGATGACACGTACCCTGTCAAAATGAGGTTGTTGCCGATTGTCGTGTTGCTGACGCTGACCTGTACGATATCCCCTACAGCCGCGCCGGTCACGGTGAACGAATTTATTGCCCCGTTGGTTCCAGCGGTGATGTTGGCGGCGTCGTATATGACGGCGGCAGTTACCACGGCGGCACCAGACACCGCAGCAGTCACGAACTCCGTAGTAGCTACCTGCGTCGTGTTGGTCCCTGGTGCTGCCGTGGTAGCCGTAGCCGCCCCGAGCGCACCGCCCTGATAAGCCACCGTGCCGCCATCACCGAAGGCCACCGAGCTGCTGTCCGTGCCAGTCAAGGTGAGGGTGTTGCTGGCAGTAAGGGTCTTGCCTGCCCCAAGGGTGAGGGTGCCGGTGCCGGTGGTGATGGTATTGCCGTTGAGAGTTTCGACTTTAACAGGTCCATTAAAACCGAAATCAACCCCAGCTTCGGGCGTAAAGCTGTCAGATACGCCGTCAAGGTCAAACAGTATGCCATTTGTCCTAACGCCTATTTCAAACTTCGCCGTGCTCTGTTTAGTCGTCCCGCTTGCCACTGGAGCATATCCGCCTATGAATACAGCGCCATGGGCCGCGCTACCCGTACCGGCTCCACCCCTGATGTGAATTACCCCTCCTGCGGTGTTGGTGCTACCAGTGGCCGCGCTTTCGCCTATCACCGCCGAAACCCGCGAATTGCCCCCCTCTACGTTGGTATTGCCAAGCATGAGGTATGAGTATGAGGCGTTGCCATCGATAGTTAGCGCAGTCTTTGCAGCTACCGTATCTTTCCAACTAAGCCCACCTCCGGCGAGGCTCGCCTCCCACTTTTCGGTCGTACCTGCGGTGCGTTCCATTTTGAGGACAGAGTTACCTCCACTACCACCTAAAAGGGTGAGGCGTGAAGTGGTGTCGCTGGATTGGCCGAGAGAGAGAGAACCGACAGTTGTCATGTTACCGCTATCGTCCACTGAGACAGCACTTTCTTGAACACCTTTTGTCCCGCCATCGCCGCGCACTATGGCGTTATCTGTGATGTTGGAACCAGAGGTGACGTCGCCTGAACCACTGCCACTAGCCGCAGTGCTCATGCTGGTGCCGTCCGAAAACTCAAGAGCACCGTGCAGTCTCATGTTCTGCGCCGTAGCGGAAACCGTGTAATCGGTGGTATTCCCTGCGCCGTAGGTGTTGGGGGCAAAAGTACTTTCCGTTACGCCCGTGCCGACATGGAGGCCGACAGTCTGAGTGCCAGAACCGACAGCCTCGCCGCCGATGGTGTTACCAGAGATATCAATATCGGTCAGACTATCGGCAACGCTGATGCCATCATACGCTCCGGCAGAAGTGTTGTTCTTGGCAATGCTGTTGCCTTGGACCGAGATTCCGGAACCTGCCGCGATGTCTATGCCGGTTTGTGTGTAATTCCAGATATCGTTGTTTTTGATCTGGACACCCTTGACGGAGGTGGAGTTGATGTAAAAGGCGTTCTCAGTGGTCGCCTGTCCCATGAACGCACCATTGGCAAAGGTGAGCCCACCATAGTTACCAGTGCCGCCAGTGCCTTGAATGGTGACGGCGCGGGTACTGGCTCCTGACGTGTTGCCGTCGAAGTAGACTCCCTGAAACCTGCTGGTAATGATTGACTTACTGGCTGCAACTTTATCCAGCAAAACCCCGCTGTGGATGTATCCGTTGAGGTGACCGCCCGTTACTGAGAAGTCATCGAGCGACTGCACCCAAAAGCCATACTTGTAGAACCCCGTTGACTCGCTACCGAACTCCATGCCGTGGACGTGGACAGAGTAGCTTTGCGGGTCAACTGATATTCCATCGCCTGGGCCGACTACCGAGCGGAAGTTATAGGTGTCTTCGCCTCCGGTGTAGAGCAAACCGGTATTAGCTTTGAATTGGGTGATTTCTACCTGCCGCGCACCCTCGCTCAAGATACCGCCTAAATGCCCCCTGTACTCATTATCGGCCAGAAGAACTCGCCCCACGGATTTGAGGTGGATGTGGGCCGAGCCGTAGGGGAGGGTTCCGCCGACATCCGTCATGGCAACCGTCTCGTTGTGAAACTTGATACCGGTAATTGCCACGTTCCAGCTCATGGAAGTCACGGGGCTGGAGTGGCTGACAAGCACCGTGTCACCGTAGTCAGTGTTCCTGTGGATGACCGTAGCACCGCCGCCTTGCCCCTTAAGCGCGAAATATGAATTATTTATCGTGATAGTGGCGTCAGTCTCAAACACCCCATCGGAGAGGCATACTGCGCCGTAGGTGCCGACAGCTGCAATGGCCGCGTTGATCTGCACTTCATCCGCTGTGCCGTCTGCCAAGTAATCGCAGCCCGTGGTGTTGGTGGCGTTGGAGGCGCAAACGAGTTTGCTGCATGGCCGCTGTATCAATGCACTGGCAGCGGTAAACTGCGCGGCACGGGCGGTGGAATAGGAGGTGAAGGCGGCGGTAGATGTAAAACCCGTGTGGCCGCTACCGTCATAGTCGAGGTTGCTGAGTGCGGCATGGTCGGTAGATCCTGCCGGACCCGTTGCGCCTGTGGCACCCGTTGCCCCCGTTGCGCCGTCCGCGCCCTTCTGCGCCTGCATCTGCCATGTGTCATTCTGCGGGGTGGTCGGGCTTGCGGGAGGTATCCACGGAGGGAGGTTGAGCGACGGCAGTTTGGCCGCGAAGCTAGAGCCGTTGTAAGTCACGGAGTCGAGCGTTGAATAGTTGGTGAAGGCGGACCATGCCCCTAGGAAATTGAGCGTTCCGCCGTCCGTACCCGCTGCCCCCTGCGGTCCTGTCTCGCCAGTTTCTCCCTGTATTCCCTGCGGTCCGGTAGCTCCGCTGTATCCCTGGAACCCCTGTATCCCCTGCGGACCTTCGGGGCCAGTTTCGCCCTGTATCCCCTGCTCGCCGTGATCGGCGCTGATACTCCAATAAGCGGACCCTTCAGCGTCGGGGAGTTGGCCCGTGGATGTGGCAATAGCAATGTAGGTTGCTGCGGGGGTGCCATAAGAGACGGCATCATTGGCGTAGTACTCGACCACTTCGCTGTAAACCCCGCGCCATGCCATTGAGCCGCCAGCGGTGCCTTGGATACCCTGCACACCCTGCACACCTTGGATGCCTTGGATGCCTTGTAGTCCCGTTGCTCCCCTTGGAATGGAGAAGTCAAGTACCGCTGCCGAGCTGGTGCCGGTGTTATTGACCGTGGCCGAAGATCCCGCAGCGCCCGTGGTAACGGTGCCGACAGCGATGGTCGCTGCCTGTCCTGCCGGTCCTACCAGCGAGGAGATTTGATCGAAGGTGACGCGTCCCCCGCCTGCTCCGGTGTAGCTAGCGAAGACTTCCGGAGAAATCCCCGCCGTAGTCTCACCCGTGGCATTGAGCGTGCCGTCTGCCTCAACCTCAAGACCGACGCCGGGCTTGACGATCCCCGCGCGTTCGGTTGTGGCGACATTGGCAACAGGGGTAGCGGCCCCCTGCACAATCTGGCTGATGGGGAGTGCGAGGCATAGGGCAAGGGCGAGGTATGTTGCAAAGCGTTTCATGTATCCTCCGTGGTCGCTGTTCGGCGGCAAACGGTTAAAAAGTTAGAGATTACCTTCGCTGGTAAATACGGCAGAAGTAAGACTCTGCATTGTCCAGATGACAGTTCCATCGGTTACCGTATCGCCTACTACTTTCCCGGCTATACTAGGTGCAGCTACATCGCTAGTCCCCGCTGTGGTGCATTTCCATACTGTCGTTCCTGTGGTCCACTTTGCCCAAGTGTTGGACGTGTACGCAGTTGAATTTGCCCTGGTAGTGGAATACGCCCCACCCGCAGTGGTTACCGACCACGCACAGGGTTGGCCTACGGCGGAGGGGAACCTGACAGCCCTGTCGTTAACACCCCAAGTATCTATCACAGGGACGGCAGAAGCCTGCACTGTTCGCGTACTATTGCCCATTTGGGAGTTAGCGCCAGTGGCGACAACGGTGCAGTCATTACCGATAAATCTACCACTGTAAAGCCCTCTGATCTGATCGACGGTGTTGCCCCTGCACACGTTGCCTGTGATGCTCGGCACTGCCGCGCTGTCGCCGCCCACCAGCACAGAGTACGATGCGGAAGTCATCCCCTTGATCGTGTTGTTGGCAAATACGGTGGTCCCGCCCGTAACTGGCAAGAGCGATATAGCGGAACTACCTCCCTCGATATCAACACCAGAGGTGTTTGACCGTGTGGCGAACGCCACATATAGAGGTTGAAGTGTGGATTTAATCAGCCCGTTGGTAAATTTGACACTGGAACCGGAGGACAGTATGCGGATGCCGTTACGGGCAGCGGTCGTGCCTCCTATCTCAAAATTGTTCATTTGCAGGTTGTGTGCAGCGTTGGTCTCCATCAGCACACCGTACTGAGCGTTGTTGATCCTCACGTTGTTGGCGACAACCGAGATAGGTATAGTGCCTGCAATGTAGATGCCTTCCGACCCCTCGCCTATTCTCACGTCGGGCGCGCTGGTGTACCCTGTGCCACCATCCGTCACAGTGATGGTATCGACAGCCCCTGCCGATACTGTGGCCGTCGCGGTAGCTATACTCCCGCCGCCACCGAGAATCTGAATGTCAGGTACGGTGGTGTATCCTGAACCACCGCTGGTGATGTTGACCCCTGTGACCACTCCGCCCGATATGGTGGCTGTAGCCGTGGCCCCACTGCCCCCACCATTGTCAGCTAGATATCCGTTGATTTCCAAGTTGTTCAGCATCCCGTCAACCGGGCCGCTGAATCGGAGTACGTGGGTTGATGTTGGATATTCGCTGGTCAGTACCGAGTTGGATATTTTCAGGTTGGACCGCTGGAACTGCTGCGGGTCATTCCCGCCAGCCGTGATACAGTCGCGGTAGTAGGAGCCGTTGAGCTTGCTGTTGGTGATGACGAAGTTCTTTGTCTCCCACACGTAAACGTTGGAGCGATCCGTGCGGTCAATCTCGCAGCGGTTGACATAGACTCCATCGGACATGGACCCAATGATCCCGTATCCGCCGCCGATCTCCCCCGGCATTTCCTTTATAACCACATCCTCAATAGTCCAGTTCTTGCCCCGATAGACGAACACTGCGGTACTTGACGCCGTGGTGGTAATGTTGCTTGTGTTGCCATCCATAGTAAGGCCACGGATGGTGACATTTTCTGTCACTGCATCCAGCGAAGGGTCGCCCGATACTGGGTTGACGGTTGCGCTGGTTCCGAGGAAATAGACCGCGCTGGTGTAGGACCCGTCCTTGATCTTCAATGTCGCACCGTATCCCCAAACGGTGGTGTTGGAATACACCTTCATAAATGAGCCGTCCGTGGTGTAAGTCCGGCCAGATACCAAGTAGATATTGGCCCCCGCACCGTCAACAAAGGTCTTCTTTAGCGCAATGGTGTCATCCGCACCACCTGTTGCACCGTTCCATTCAGGGCGGAACTCTCTAAGACCGGTAACCGCTCCCGTCCCGTTGAACTTCTGCGCTAAGTCCCACCTTGCCGTGCTGCCCCCGTAGTAGACCGTATAAGAACCGTGGTTGATAATGGCCCCATTTACAGGCAAAAGTTCTAGTGTTGATGGGACAGAAAGATGTGCGGATAAGGTCTGATCTGTTGAATATTGCAGCGTTGCGCGTGTGTTGCCGATAGCCGCCACTGCCGCTGCTAGGGATGCGTAATCTTCCACGTTATAAACGTACCCTGAAGCGTCACGGACACTAACATAATCCCTGTCGTAGACCGTCACACCCGCCGCTGTCTTGATAACGAAGCGATACAGACCATCCCCAAACAGGGGGGCCGTGCCGTTGCTGTCCAGTGTGTAGGGGTTGGCGGCAACCGTTGATTTCGACCTGTTCAGCCAGATAGTTTTCGGGGTGCTGGTCCCTGCCGCGTATGCGTAGACCTTCCCCCCTGCCAGCGGTCCCGATGTGTTGCGGACCTGGGAGAGCAAAAAGGTGATACTCTGTGCGTTGGTGGCTGCTTCGGCGGGGTGAGGGGAGCCGCAAGCGGCAAGAAAGGCGGCTATGAGGAGGGAGGCGAGAAAGCGTTTCATGGTGGCTCCTAAGAGGGGTGAATACTTTTACACGGCATGGGGTCTTCACCGTGGATCACTTTGCATCGGGTTTCCATGCGCTCCTGTCGGAGCTCCAATTTGGCCCGTTCCGAGTTCTCGGTCTTTATGTCGAGGCGTAAGCCCTGTATCTCTGTCAATATCCGGTCAAGCCCGAATTTCATGAGAAAGGCGATGAGAGCTATCATCATCACAATCATTCCCGAAATTGCCGTCCAAATGATTATCTCGGCGCTTGGCATCCCTGCCCCCTAGTGTTCGAAGTGAGGCAAGGATGCCCCGAGTGTTAGCACTTCTTGCCGCCGCCCTTGGTCCCTTTCTTCCCGCCGCTCATGTTGCCAAAACGGGGCGGGTGCGGTGCCATTGCCATTGTCTTCTTCGGTGCGGGAGTGGTCTTCTTCGGCATGTGTGACTCCTTTGTGGTTTAATGGGTGCAAAGTACACTATTGGTTCATTAGTTTGCAAGAAGATTAGAACTAATCTTTGGATTCCCCGCTTTTCTCGTCAGTCATTGCCGCCAGCCCCATTGTTACCAAGTGGCTATTGATACGCTTTTCCACTACCTGCGGTTTGTAGCGTTTGGCTGCGAGTGTAAGCGTCTGTGCAAAGTCGGCATCGTAGAGAGCGCGAACTATAACCTTGTTGAGTTCTGCCGCGTTCAACTCGTTCAGTTTCGACAGCCCGATTTTACCAAGCTGCATAGTCCAATTGCCGCCAGGGACTAAACCTATTACCTTGCCAAGCATGGCCCTCGCCACGTTGTTATTTTCTGCCGTGCTGGAACTGCCGATTGCAGGTGTTTTAGCCGAGCGCGCTTGAATCTCAATGGCGTTGCTGACTTTCTTGAGTGCTGCAATTTTGCCGGGATCGGTGGCGTAAAGTCTCCGCATAGCGGGGGCGTACTTGGCTAGTTGCTTCTGCATGGCGGCGGGGGATATCACAGAATCTCCGCTGATAGTCTTCGCGGTGGTTTCGATCTTGGACACAAGGAACTCTTTGAAAGCGTTTTGCAGCCCCTTCACGCCTTGCTTGTCGTTTCCTATCTGCTTCAAGAGTTCATCGACTACAGCGCCGGTATTAGAAGGATTGGAGGAGAAAGCCGAGCCTATCGCCTTGTCAACATCCGATCCTAAGATTCTACTAGCGGCACTCTTGGTGAAATCAATCTCTGCCGCCCGTGCAATCTCGGCTTGTGCCTGCGCCTTGGCAACAGTGGTGTACTTGCCAGATATGCCATACTTGCGAAGCATGACCATGTTCTTGTTGAGCCACGAAGCGACAGCCTTAGCCGGTATCTCTCCAGTCAATGGATTGGCTTTGGACAAAAGATCTTGCGCGGCGTACTGGTCGGCATGGGCAGCGGCTTTATCTTTGCCAACGGCGCGGATAAAATCGTCTGCACCATCAGGTGTAAATACCTTGGGGGGTATCATCGCATCCGGCAGTTTGCGCCCACTGGCTTGGTTGCCGCTCTGTGTCACATCACTGATTACACCTTTGCCGAATCGGTCGAAACGCTCCTTTGAAACGTCCTTCGCTGCGCGGTATGCGGTCGCCACATCATCGGCAGGTTGCAGGTTATCTAATTGGTTGGTAATCTGCGATTGTCTGTCTTTCCACCCCTTTATAAGCGGAGAGTCTTCGGCTTTCAACATAGGCGGGGCGCTGCCTATTTTCTGCTGATACCTCGCGGCAATGCGGTCACCGTAGGTCTTACCGGTTTCGTTCACCTGTTTCATCCACAGATTGGGGGAGTCTCCCGCGTCTCGGAGCGCAGTGGTGATAGCCGGTATGTCGGGTTCAGCGGCTTTTGCCACGTTGCCTTCTGCAATTCTGGTTGTGAGGTTGTCTAGTTCATCCTTCAGTTTGGATGGATGGACCACTTTGTCCTCAAACAGTGCAATATCCCCGGCGTCTGCCGCCTCGCCCATTGCTTTAAAATCATCCCCAATAGCTTTTTTAAGCTGACCGAGAACGCGCTTGATGTTGGGGTCGGCATTCGGTGCAAACATCTTATCGTTAATGGTGCGCTCGATGCTTTGCAGCCCTTCCGTGGTCTTTGGCATCCTGTCGGCATAGCTGAGAATGCTTTTTACCGCCGTTTCTGTCTCTGCCACCATTGGAGTGTTTTTGAGCATTTCGGCGGCGTCATCGAAGTTGTTGGAAGGTATCGGGTAATTTGGTACTTTCTTCCAAGCTTCGCGCTCCGCCGATTTCAGGGGGGCTACAGCATCGTCTATTTCGTCGGCAATGCCTCTGCCTACGGTCTGCGAATCGGCAGGGTTAAGCGCACCCTTAGCCCCTGCCGCTCCACGCTCAGACTGCGCCGTGGTTGCCGCTATCTGGGCCTTTTTCTGGTTGAGAGCATTTACCACATCATCTATGGACTCGTCGCCCTTAAACTCGTTTTCCAGATACTCCTTGACCGCTGTTTGATTAGCGGCTCTCTGCTCAATGATGGTATTCCCCGCCGTGCCGGTCTGCGCCTCGATGCCCCTTTGCAATTTAATCAGCGCGGGATCGTTACGGGCTTCACCGAGTGAGGGTTTATATCCAGGGATGTTGACTTTTGCCGCTTCTGCCGCGTTCTTTTCATAGACAGCACCTTGGCCGGTGTTCTCTGCTATGGTTTCAGCGGCCTTGCGGTTGATGGCCGCTTTAGTCAATGCGGGGGTGTTGCGAGACAATGTGGTCGCCCCTTTACGGTAAGCATTTGCACCTGCACTCAGAACCTTACCGCCGACAGCGGCCAATCCTTGCCCCCCCATTTCGTACATGGCTCCTGTGCGAAGGTCGGCCAGCGTTTGGGGCGCTGACTGCGGAGCGCCTTCTATCGCGTCGGCAAGGTATTTCCCCGTAGCGTATCCGGTAGCGCCCCCTGCGACTCCACCGGCAATAGCCCCATAGGGAACGGTAGCGGGTGCGGCTGGTCCTCCTGCCAAACCTGCGAGACCTCCACCACCTGCGCCGAGTATCCCGCCGAGAGCCGCCCCGCCGCCTTCCAGAACTGGCCGCACGTAGGGCATGACGGTCTTGACAACCTTTTTTGCTCCGCGCTTGAGGGTTGCCAATGTATCACCGTCATCAGATTCAAAGGCTTCGCGGTTGGATGAATACGACTTGACCTCTTGGCCTGTCATCTTCGCGCCTTTTCCAATCTCGGATTGGCGCTCGTTCCCAAGTCCAGCAATCCGGTCGAGTATCCCGCCGCCTGATCCGCCGCCCACTTTTGCTGTGATATCGTCAAGGATGCCCATTATTGCCCCTTGTATGCCTGCCATGCGGCGGCTATCTGCTTATTCGTCCACTTCTGCGCTTTCAGTTTGGAGTATATGCGGCCCTGGATGTCAGCATCCGGAAGGTTGGCTTTCCGGTAAGCATCGTACTGGCTAGCAATGAATGATGTGCCAACTTCGGTATTCCCTGCCCCGACGTCCGTTTTGCCCCTGTTCCTCTGTTGTTTTCGAGTTTCTTCAAGCTGTTCCTGCACAGACTTCATGCGGAGCTCGCCAGCGTGCTTGGTTTCTTTTAACAGCGATTGCATATCCTTGATGGAAAGGTTCTTGTCGTGGATCTTTGCCCATTTTTCTTGTGCGCCCACGGAAAGTTCAGACACACTGCCAGCCGAGCCGGTCGCCAGTTTGCCGATCTCACTCTCTATCTCGGCAAGGTACATGTCATATTTAGCCTGTTGTGGGGAGCCAACTACTCGGCCACGTACAGCGCGGAGAGGTATGTTGAGCAAGCGAGTATCAAAGGTGCTTAGTTCTTTGGCGAGTTGGTCAACACGGCTGATCTGTGCGCCCATGTTCTTGACGAAAGACCCCATTGCACCTACCTGTTTCTGTTGCTGGGAGATAGACGCCTTGAATGCTGCAGAATCAGCCTTGAACGCCTCACCTTCTACTGCCGCGTCTATGCCTCTGACACCTTCTCCCCTGTTCCATGCAGCATATTCTCTTGTGTATTGCTGCCTCGCCTTGGAAGACGCACCACCAGCGCCTAAATCGGGTTTTTGACCTGTTGCCTTTTGGTTTTCAAACCACCATTGCTTTTCTTCTTTTGACCATTTAGAAAATTCATCAGGGCTGTCACCATGTCCGTTGCCATGATTGCCCGGCTTCACCACTACCGTAGTGCTGGTATCCTGAATCACGGGCTGAACCCGCCCACGGCTGCTCTTTTGCAACATCGCTTTTTTACCACCGATGCTATCTTGGTATGGTTCTCCCCATGTTTCAGGGGCTTCCTTGGGAACTTCGGCTTGTTTGAACGCGGTATGCTCATCCATCTCAAAGATAGGTTTGCCGGTCTGCGGATCTTGCCCCACTATCCGCGCCTTTTCTATGGTCCCGTTGCCACCGTAAGGGGTGGGCTTGCCGTTCACCATAAACAGCGCCTCAGGAGTGATGGGGCCGGAAAAGTAACTGCCCCTGTCCATAAACTCCATCTTCACCCCTGCACCGTCAAGGTCCAGCCCCGCAATCTTCATCTGAGTGTGGTAAAAGTCGCCAGCCTTGGCCGGGTCAATGAGGCGGTTTTTGACGGCATCCTGGACTTTGGTGAAGGCGTCAAAGGCGAATTTCTGTTTTTCCATCTGCGCTTTTTGCTGCTCTGCGGCCTCCTGCTCTCCAGCTTGAAACTCATAAGCTCTGGCAAGTGGATCGGTTTGGTCCTTGGTACCGTACCGGCCTATCATGGCGTTCTGCTGCCCTTTAAGATTGGCAAGGGTCAGCCCCTGTTGTTCTACACCTTGCTGCGCTTGCTGCATCTGGAGTGACCGCAACGGCGCTTCATCGGCGTACTGCTGATCCTGCCGCTTCAGTTGCGCCAGAGTTCCGAGCGTATTGGTGAGGTTGGATAGCCCCTGATTTGTAGATGCCCACGGATCGAATCCGGCCATAGTGACTCCCATTGTTACTTGTTGAGATACTGCCCCATCTGGTAAGCACCGACCGCGTTAGCCGCCGTTCCGCCCAAACCAGCCCATAGGTTGGCCTGCGTCTGCCCGTTCGTCATGGCGATATTGGCGAGGTTATTACCTGCGCTCATAGTGTTGTTGGAAACGTTGTTGGCGGCGTTCTGCCCCGCCCCTGCGATGCTCCCCGCAGCGCCCTGCCCCGTCTTCACCATGTTCCACAACTCGTTACGCTGCGTAGCCTCGTTGTTGGCGTTCAGATCACCCAAGGTACGCCCCGTGGAGTTGGCGGCAACGGTGCCGGACCCTCTCCCCATCATGCGGAGCGAGCGGCCCAAGTCCTCCAGTGTGCGCGACTTGGTGTATTTGAACCCTTCCGACTCCTGCGGCTTGAAGGTGGCTGTGAGCCGTTGCGGGGCCACGTTGGTTAGTTTGCCGTCTGCGCCCTTGTACCATTCTTGGGTTGCATCGTAAGGCAATACCCCTGCGTAATCGCCGTTACCCATTCCACGGGCCAACCGGCTTGCGGGGTCTTCACCGTTGCCGATGTCCTTTCTGAAATCCGCGCCAAAATCAAACTGTTTCCCCTGGAGCGCGTTCCAATTCTCTGATGCCAGTTCTTCAGGGGTCAGCGCCGTGGTGGTTGGATCGTCATATTGGAAATCTCCACCGTAAAGGGCGCTCTGAAGTGTGGCAATGGCGCGGTTCGATGGTTGGCGGAAAGGGTCAAAGTCCTGGCGCGTCTGGTCGTACATGTCCCATTGCACTTGGCTGGCAGCATCGGCGGCGTACTTGGTCGCGTTAGATGCTTTCTTAGATGCGCTGTTGGATGCCGCCATGCTTGCACCTGCGCCAACAAGCCCCGTTACTGCTACTGCCGTCGCTATACCTGACATGCCAACCTCCTTACCAAACCTACGTTTTTGCGGTAATCCGTGGTGATTTCCTCACCCAAGAGTGAAGCGCGACATCCTGCAATGTCCCTTGTCGCTACAGCGTATATATTGCCGCCATATTCCACCATATCAGCATTAGGATCGGCGCTATGGTTGATATATCGCCCTGCGGGGGTGCGTTGGTCGCCTATTCTTGCCGGTGCGATAACGGAGCCTATGGGGAAGTCTGCCGTTGCAAACAGCCCTTTGCCACTGATGGGAGAATCAAACACACCGCAACTGTAAGAGCCAGAGGGAAAGGGGATGCAATCGCTGGTATCCTCAGCCTGTGAGCGCACCGTTTCTTCGCTTATCCCAACTTCAACCAACATGGCCGCGTAATCTGCACGGTCGGATGCACGGTCTGATTCTATCTGTGGGATTGGCACTGATTGCGACTTGTCTAAAAAGTAGGCTTCTGCCTCTGCCACATCGTTTATGTCGGTCTTGTAGACATTGATCCATACCATGTCTGTCAAAACCAGACCTACCTTACGCCCTGGTTGCCCGATGAAAGTCAAAGGGGCTTCTAGCACAGTCAGCGAACCATCATCATTTCTCACTTGAACCGCGCCCTGCACTAATATGTTGATATGCTCAAACCGCTGATAGTGGCCCACTGCCACGGTCCCCGCTGGCATGAACACTTGCCGCATATACACGCTATCGTGGAAAGTGTGGACCACAGGGCAAGGAGATTGCGGCATTTGTACCATGAGTTGTTCCATTTGGTCTAAAATCTCGGACATATTACCCCTTACTGAATATTTCGCGGCTGCCCACGGTGTCCAATTCATAATGGTAGTGAACGCCGATAATGACAGGATCGTCAGCCGGTGCCGTCCCTACTGCCGCAATACGGGTGAGTTTCACAAACATCTGCCCCGCAATGTCGCCCGTGGTAAAGGTGGCTATGTCTTCGGCGATGTGGGTGTTAGCGGTGGTCCCTGACGGTATAACAATCTCTGTTGACACGGTAGTCGGCGCGGGGAAAACTCCGTTGCGGTCGGCCTGGGAGTATTCCAATTGGAACTTGACCGCTCTATCTGCCGCCACGTTGGTTCGGCTAACAAAGTGAATGTGCCACGTTGCAGTACTGCCCTCTTTGCCGTCATGGGCGAACTCTTGAGGGTCAAAGTCGTGGGTATCGTTGACAGCAAAAACATAGCCACGCAGGTTGCCGTTCCATGTTGTCAGTGTCGGATTGCCTGCGCCTGTGGTCTTCGGGGGTGCCATTGGGAAGAAAATATCTTTCCAGACTGTCGCGTCCCCCACAAAATGGGCCGTCCCGTCAGATTCAAACTCGCTGTAATCGGTATCGCTGCCATACTTCTTGCCGCTGATGGTCTGGGCCGTGCCTGTGCCTACTACGCTGTTGCCTGCGCCGATGCCGTGAACGTCCCGTGACGCTCCTACGTGGTCCTGCCAAACCTTACCCTGCGCGTCAGATAAATGACGGTCTTTAATTATGTCTGCGCTGGTGGGATCAAGCACGGATATCGCGTCAAGCATTGCATGGTCGGTGCCGTGGGGATTGCCGTTCACCTCTTCAATGTGGGATTGCCACGCTTCGCCGTCTGCAACTGAGATATGGCGGCTGTTAGCTCCGTCCTGCCAATCAAGGATGTCTTCAAGGTCGGAGTGAGGCCGAATGGTGATCTCGTTAAGGCGGCTCCCCGCTTTGTTGACAAGGCTCCACGCGATACCGGCTAAATTGCCAAGCGTCCGCACGAGGTCGCGGTAGAACTGTTCCAATTCTCGCGGCGATTTGGGTATCTGGTTGGCTATCACGAAACCACCTTGATATCTTCCTCAACACCGTCAAACACCACGCCGATATCCCCGCGCTTCACGTCGTAAGCGTACTCATTGCTGATTTTCAAGCCGAGTTTGCCCCATGTGCGCCATCCGGTACGGATTGACATGCGAGTCCCACCGTTGGCAAGGATGAATTCATCCTGACGCTTGTAGTATCTGCCGCACTGCCGCTGTTTCTTCGGTCCGATACGGTCGCCAATGGCCCCTAAAGGGATGCTGCGAGCGTTGCCCCACTCCATGCGTCCATCGTTACGCCAACGGTGCATCATAACAGGCTCGTCAACGCGGCTTTCGTCGGCTAGTGTATAAACCTTGCCGTCACCGCCGCCGACTAAGCGAGTTGTGCCGTCATAGGCGAAGGATTGACCGAGATAGTCACCGTATCGCCCCTGCATGTCGTCCCATTGCCCCAAAATGGCCCATTCTTCAGCGCGGATATTGAAGGCAAGGGTGAGGGAGGGAAAGAACAGGTCGTCAATGGTGACGTTGGCCTGAGGGAATGTGATGATGTAGAAGGTTTGCCCCCTGTGTCCTGTCAAGTGCGCCCTTGCCCCTGTGATATCTGCGTTCTGGACAGGTACACCAATGGGGAAGCCGATGATTTGCGGCGTTCTACCTCCTACCAGCCGTACTATCTGCCTGTTCCCTTGGATGATAGACAGGAAGAAAATGGACTGGCTGTCGTATGCTATAGTGTGGCGTTCCGGAGTGCCGAAAGGTTGGGCCGCTGCCTTGTTGCTGGTAAAGGGGTTCTCCACGTTGCCGCTGATATATGAGACATCAACGGACTCCGTGCCGATGGCATAAAGGTAATCGTCCGCCGTGGCAATCAGACCTTGCAGCGCATCCGGCTTGCTGGCGTTATTCTCATAACTCCACACGGCATAGGTTGGAACACCATCCTCCCCCACGGTATCGGAATAGGCGAAATCACCCGCCAATCCTCCTCCGTTTGGATCTTCTCCGTTTGCCACGAGGAATCCCGACAGATACGCCAGAGAGGTGACGTTAAGAGGTGCATCCCCCTCTGCGTTGAACAGTACAACATCCCCACTGATCTGGTGAATTGGCGAGGCGGCGGCGACAAAGACATGGTGTGCGTCTTCGGTGAAGGTGGGGGGTACGCCAGAGGTCAAATTGGTGTCGGCTATCTCCGTCTTTTGCCCTTCGCCATTGACGCGGTACAGTTTCCCCGCGCAAACGGCATATTTGACGCCATGTAGGGTAGACTGCCACACGTAGACCGCTACCGCGCCACCTTCCCCTAAATCGCAGTACTCTGCATGGTCCGGCCACATGTGCAGGCTTGTACCGACACGGAAGCCGTTTATGAGATGAGCCAGAACCGTGTCCTTGCGGCTGGTCTGATCATTCTCAAGGTCCATTTGACCGAATGCGAGGGGGATTTTTGGCATTATTCCGTGTCCATCCTGCGTAGTGCCTGCAATTTCTGCCTTTCTAACACTTCTACCAGTTCCATCAGGTTTTCACAGCCGGTCCAACAATGGGTATAGTCGCCGTCATTCCACTTCGTGGTTGCCATTAACTCAGTGATTTCGCCCCGTTTCGCCTGTTCAAGGAGCGTCTCCAGAGTATCAACCACTTGTTGGTTGTACTTCGGGGCTATCTTCAGTTTGGCTATTTTCGCTGCTTGGCCCATCAGAAATACTCCACTGTGGTGGTTTCCGTATCCTGCGCGCTTGCCAACTGCCGCCTGATTCTGCGCTGCGCTGCCACCGATCCCGCCATGATCCGTTGGGTGCTGAGGGAATCTTGAGGGTATGAACCTAACAGCACATCCGTTGCCGCTACAATGGCAATAATGGAGTTCATGAACCGAACAGGGATAGCCTCGCCGTCGCCCTGCGCCCATGTAACCAAACCATCGTCTTTCAACTCCTGATAAACTGCGTCGTAGGCGTCAAGTACGTTCTGCTGGTCTTCTGCGTCAAGGCCGCTTCGCTCGTAAACTCCAAGTACCGATAGCACCTTGATTGCCAACTGTTCACGGGTGATGCCTGCCGCTGTTGACCCTGCTCCGCCCGTTGACCCTGCCGCCGTGCCTGGGGCGAGGTCATCACCTATCAAATCCCCGTTGCCATCGAATATCTCAATAGGGAAAGGGCCGGGAGCTGCGGGAAGGGTAACGTCTACCGTGTACCACGATTGGGTAAGCGAAGACGTGGGGAGTTCCGCAAGGAACACGCGACAATTGGCCGTGTCCTCTGCCGACTCAACCCCATTGGCAAAGTCCCAATATCCCGCGCCGTAGAGCATACGGGCGTTGATTGCAAGACTGCCTAAATCCTTGTCATACCGTATCGAAATGGGGTACACGGCGGCTCCTTACTCGGTTGCTGCTGTTTTGGGCTTCCTGCCGGGCTTCTTTCTGGCCGGTACTGCTACGATCTGGGGCAAAGCCGGTGCGCCCTCAACTATTGACATCTGTGCTTCTGCGATAACATCGGCAACAAACGGAGTATCGGGCTGCTTTGTGTCTTCCTCTTCGGGCAAAGCCTCAAAGTAACGGTTGCCGCTCAGCCGCTTGATCGCGGTGGCGTCCGTCACATCCGGCTCGTTGCCGTTGCGGAAGTCGTACCCGTAAGCCCTCATACTGTCGCTGTCACCGATGTATCTGAATTTCATATTATCCCCTTAAAGCTGCGGGGTAGAGTCGCCCCTACCCCGCTTTGGTCTATCAGGCGTCCGCAACGGCACTGACGTACAAGGTGAGGACCGCCCAGTCAACGGCGTCTCCGCCCTGGCCCCACTGGATCTTGTTGATGCCACGGATTTCCATGAAGCCAACACCGTGGGAGAACTCGTAATCGTCCTCTTTCTTGATGGTGGTCTTGGTCCGCTTGGCCCATGCGATGCCGAGAGCCTGCGCTCCGCAAAGGAAGCAGGGAGCCACGTTGATTCCTTCCGCGCCTACCGCCGACAGCACCGGCAGTTCCGGCATTTCCCTTACGATTACGCCGTCCCACTCGATGGAGGTAGGACCGGAGTACAGCGGGTTTTCCTTGCTGCGCTCCATTGCGGTGTCCCAGTGGCCATTCGCTACCATCCATTTGCGGAGGTCGCGGAAAGCAAGGGCCGGAACGAACATCACGAAGGTCTCGTTATCCTCGCCGTAGGTGAAGGGGCGGATGCCGTCACCGTTGGCGGTGGTGGCGGTCTGCGCCATTCGCTTTGCCAGAGACACCACATCGCCGGTCAGTTTATCGTCGGTGTCGTTGATGGTGGCGAGGGAATCGGCGTGGACGTTGGCGAGATTGTTGGCCGTGGAGCCGCCGAAGAGAACGCGGTCGGCGTTGTCTACCAGCCACGTGTTACGGGCGGCGGCGTTCGCTGAAGCGTAGACCACGCCGTTGATGCTGTGCAGCGCGTCGTTGATGCCGTTACGCAGGTAGCGCATGGAGAGGTCTTTCAGCGCGACCTTACCAGCGTTACGGATGTCGATGGGGCTTGCCTGCTCTTCCATGCCGTTGACGGTGACGGCATCGCGGACCACGCCAACGGTGATCTTGTGGCCGTCGTTGGGGAGCGCCTTCTCGAAGCCGACAAGGGCGGATGTTCCGGTATTCGGGCCAGCGGAAGCGTCGAGAGCGCCCACAAGATTGATGGTGATAGCATCGCCCTGCGTCTTGGTCAGGTTTTCTTTGATCTGGATGATGGCGTTTTCATCCGTTCCCATGTACCGCTTATAGCGGTTGGAGCGGACGTACTCGGAAAAGAAGGTGTCTTCCCATTGGGTGACACGTTCGGCGGCGGTGGTCTCGGTGCCAAACAGAACACAGAGTGGAGATCTTACAATCGCGTGAAAGTTGAAAAAACCTTTCAGGAAAGCTTGCAGACGTTTCATTGTGTATCTCCTGGCGGGTAATTATCCCGCAAAGGGTTGCGACTCTCGCTGGTCTAGCCGAGGATTTTACCCATCGGCGTTGGCCCGTTGAAAGTCTTGGTTGTCGTTCGTTCATTGCCGACGCTGCGCTGCTCGCTGAACCCGCCACCCTTGAGCTTTTCCCTGATCTTGGCTTCGACCTTCTCGGCCTCTTCCTTTTTCAGGTCTGCAAGGATTTCGGCTTTCAGTTCGTCACGAAGTTTGGCGCGGTACTCTTCGGGGTCGCCTAATTCCTGAAACTTCGCCATTTTCTGCTTATTGGTGGCAGTCTGGTAGGCAAATTCAGCAGGGTTCGGGTCGCGGAGCATCCGCTGGTGCAGTTCGGGGCTTTCCTGGATCATCCCCGCGAACACGTCGAGCTTTTCCTGGAAGTCGGCGTATTTCCCACGTGCATAGGTCTCGGAGATGTTCAGCCGCTCGGCAACCAGCTTTTGTTCCATGCGCTGTTCAAGTGCCGATAGTTGCGCTTCGGGGTCTTCCCAAAAGTCGGGCTTTTCCTCTTCCTTTACCGGATGTTTGAGGCGTTCCCTTTCAGCGTCAAGTTCGGCGGTCTTCTGGCGCAACCGTTCGCGTTCCTTGGTCAGTGCGGCGAGTTCTGCGCGGACGGCCTCGGCGGTAGCGTTGGGTTTGGCCTCTTCCTGATTCTCTTCCTTCTCAGCGGCGACCTGAGACGCTTTCCCGCCCGTTTCATGCTGTCCGGATTCTTCGTTTCCCGCGCCTTCGGTTTCCGTCTCTTCACGGGGTGATTCTTCGTGAACAGTTTCAGACTCCCTATCCGGCATAGTCGGGTTGAGAATGTTGTCCATGTCTTCCATTTGCTTCTCCTTACGCTTCCGATATAGCCCGAAGACGGCTCTTGTATTAGCTTCCGATTGGCCCCGAAGACGGGCTGCAACCTACTTGGGGTCGCGGTGCATGATCTTCCAGCAGAATCCCAGCCGCTTCCAGAACGGCAACTTGCAAGCCGATCTTTTGAAGTGGTCGAAGTCCTGGCGGAAGGCTTCTCTGATTTCTCTCTGCTCTTGCTCGACGGTCATTACTGCTCCTGAATGTAGATCGTCTTCGTCGCGGAGCTGGCCCCGCCGAAAACGATGGTAGACACCTTGACGCCTGCGCCGATACGGGTGCCGATACCAAACGGACCCTCATTCGCGCCGGAAGCGATGGGATAGGCTGCGCCGGTCCCGTTGATCTTGTAGGTGACGGCGGCATTCGGCTGTACCCTGACTACCTTGGTCCCAGCGGTGGGAGTGTAGGTTACGTCGGCCTTGGTCTGCGTTACGGTGGTGTTACGCAGGGGGGTGAATACCTGCATTGCCGCGCCGTTGCCGTCCTTGTGGATGTTGCCAGCGAAGGCGACAGCGGATACGAACAGCATGGCGCAGAGGGTGAGTGCTACAGTAAAGCTTTTCATGGTGGATCTCCTTTTATGGGGGAAGGTGTTACTTCAGCATGTCTTTAGCATGGCGCATGGCTTCGGCGTCACTTTTGGCGACGCGTAACTCTTCGCCTTTTGGCCCGTAGCAAGAGACGGTCAGGCCGTTCTCCGCTTTGGTAATACGTACTGTCTTGGGGTCGGAATAGCCGACCGGCATCGCCATGTTGCCCTTGCTGGCTGTCTTCTTGGCCGGTGCTGCTTTCTTCGCGGCGGGTTTACCCCTGGGCGGTCCCAAGATACTCTTCATCGGGGTTGCTTTCTTCTTCACATGCCCTCCATCTGCCCGGCTAACATCATCTGTTGCTCGGTCATTTGCGGTTGATTGACTAGGCTCTCCGCTTCGGCCATGCTCTTCAGCGAGGCTGCGCGGTTCTTCTCCGTCTCGCTCTGTGTTTTCTCTAGATTGGCGGTCATCTGGTCCATCTGCGCTTGCATCTGCTGCATTTGGGATTCCTGCGCGGCTTGTGCCTGCTGCGCTGCGGGGTCTTGCTGATCGCCACCCTTCAGCCGCTCAAGGATTTTGCTCTTGTTGCGAAGCGAGGACGATTCAATGAGCATTTCCAGCATGGCCGGTTTCTGCATGTCGGGGATGGCGGGGAATATAGCGGTGAGAGCGTCGAACTGCTCCTGCATAACGGTGATGGTATCCGGCACTTCATCAATGATGATGTCGACGTCAATCCGGGTGACTTCGTTCTTGACCTCTACAACCTCGTTTAGCCTGGGGTCACCAGCGAACTCAGGGGGCAGTTCGCCCATTTCATCCTGCAACTGCTGGCCGAGAGTGACAGGCTGATTCAAGCCTACCCATTTCAGGTTGTTCTCATCGTCGGTAACACGTATCCATTTCTCAGCGGTCCAGAACTGTTTGATTCGGTTCCATACTGCGCGATAGACGGCGTTGTTGAACGATGCGAGACAATCAAGGAGGGGCTTTATCTCTGTCGATCCTCCCTGCTGCAACCTGCCTATTGCCTTGCCGCTCAACCCGCGCTGGTCGGAGCCTGAGAGAGCCGCGTTGACGCCTACCGAGTCAATCTCCTGTTTTGCCTCCTGCAACATGCTGAACTGAGCCGCTGCAAGGTCGCCAGTGGGCAGAATTCCGAAATCCTTGCCGAATTCCCCCATTTCAACTTCAAGGTGGCCATCCGGCTTGGCAAGCTCACGCTTCGCCTTGTTCACGTCCGATACTGAGCCCTTGGTGCCGAACGTCTGCCGAACGGATGCGAGGTGCAGCCCCTTGGATGCCCTCTTGTTGATCTCGTCCTGCAAGTCGAGCCATGCCTGCACCCACCCGTAACGGTCGCCATTGCGTTTTACATGGGCTGAGTAAAGGAGAATCGACCAATCAGGGACGCCGTTCTCGTCAACGTAGGGTGACGGTTCGGGGTCGGAGAGGATTCCGCCCTTGGTAAACTCACAGGTGTAAACTTCTTCCCCACGTTTGAACTCCACCTTGACGATGCGAACGCGCTTGCGCTTGTCATCGGCCCAACGCAGGCGGGGGGTGTCATCGTAGGTGCTAGACATGGACCCTTCTTTAGAAAGGGTATTGGAAAGGGCTTCGCGCTTGCTTGGGTAGCGGTCTACGGCTTCCTCAAAATCCATCCAGATAACGCCGCCACGATAGCGAGCATCGGAGAAATCCTTTTCGCGGCTGTGCGGGTCCCAAAAGAGGCGGTCCCACTGAAAGCGGCGGATGCAAACGTCAATATCCTTGCCACGCCCTGGCTTAGCATATACCTCAACGCCGCAAACCCCCTCTATGGTGAGGTTTTCAAAGCATCCGGATTTGGTATCGGTAAATTTGGCTTGATCGCAGACAAAGCGGATGGCATCGGTGGCCGCGCTTGCTGCGTCATCGTCACCGGGGGTGCGGGGGAAAGCCTTGGGATCGGTGCGGGTCTGTGTTTCCATCCCTTTGAGGAAATCGACCTTGGGCTTGATTCTGTTGCGGGTAACGGCGGGTTGCTTGCGCTTGCGGAGTGCGGCTTTCTCGGATTCCGTCCACTGGTCGTGGTCGTAATAATCTCGACATTTTTCAGCAGACGTGCGGGAGTCGTAGGAGAGTTCCTCGGCTTCCTCGAAATACTGGATAACTTGGGTGAGGGTAATTGCGGCTTTTTCGGCCATTTAGATTCCTTCGCTTGAGCGAAGCACGCCAACGCTGCTAAAAATGGCTAGGGGAGGGTTCATGAGGATAAAAACACGGATTCTTTAATTAGTCAAGAGTTTTTATTCTGCCTGCCATGATCTTAGCATTTAGCTTTCTCCCTAGGCCCAATGGATACAAGTATTTTTCGCACTCTTCGGGTGTGATCAATCTAGGCCCAAGCCCGTGTTTCTTCCCACGTTCGTCTTCCAAGGCAAGCCTGCGCATTATCTCCTCGGCTTTTTCTTTGTTAGCTTTGTTCCTCGCGCTCAGGTATCTAGGCTTTCTCATTGGGCCTCCCACGGGAATTTGAAGCCTTCTCCAAACTTCCACCTGTTGTACGGAGCTTCGGCGCTTTCCTGACCTTTCTTCAAAACTTTGCGATCGGCGTCAAGACCTTCCGCCACGCCGACCGCGCTGAGTGCGTCCGCTTTCAATATGGCGTTGTACAGTGCCAATATCAGTTCATAACTTCCCATTTTACCCTCCCTATCTCGCCACCTGTGGCAGCGGCCTACTGTAAAGGTAATGCAACAGCCCCTGCCCCGTTCTCTGCCGTCCCTCTGGCTTGGTGCGCTCCATGCCAAAGTTCTTGCTAGCTGGACATGGGCGAAAATATCGGTATCGGTGCGCAGAGTCGCAATAGCGGCGGGACGCGAAGTCGGCGGCACTCTCGCGGGGTTTCTGAATGAGGGGGAGGCCACATTCACAGTAGCGAGCCATCACCCCGCCTCCTTCTCTCGCCGTGCCTCTTTCTTCCCTGCCAGTTTGGGCCGTTCAATCATCAGACCTTCTGCGAACCGTTCGAGGTCGGCTTTGACCAATGAGAAAATGGCCTTGTAGTGTTCGCCGCTTGCCATGTGTTTCTTGAGTGATTTTTCTGCGAGGTGTTCAGCAAGGGCTAGTTGGTTCAACTCCATGATATCCAGGGTATCGCGCAGTTTGGGCTTTTCCGACTGGACCAGTTGAAGACATTTGTAACATGCCACGGTCACATGCTTGTAGTAGAACTGAGCGTTATGGCTCCCTTGGTTCTTGGCATACTCCACAAACTCGCTGATAGTGTCAGTAGCTTCCTTCCTAGCAAGTTTGCCTTGTTCTCTCTGGGTAACCCATGAGGCGTTGCCCTTGTTTGTCTGTTCAACAAGCAGCGTCTTTTCCATGAGGTAAAACGCATCGTTGAACTTAACCTGCCACTCAAGAGCTTTGGCCCCTTGGAACCGCATTGCCAACAAGGAAAAAGCGCGGCGGTCCATCATGAATCTTTTGAACCTTTGGCCGTGCCATTCCCGCTCAGTTTCCACAAAGTTTAGGTGTGCGGATTGACACACCTCAAGTTTGCCGTACTCATCTATCAGCCTCCTGATAACCCTCATCACATGGACGTGTTGATAGCCAAACTTATCAGCCACCATTTGGCTATCGCAATATACTTCCCCGCGCTGGACCTCTACCAATTCTTTCATGCAAATCGCCCCTTACGCCGTGGTATCTCAATTAGGTGTTAAAGTATCACACCTAATGTGCCAGCGCAAGGGGGAAGTTACGCCGTTTTCCACCCGTCCCCATCATCCTCATCTTCGGGGGGGTAGTAATCCTGTTGCCGTTTCTGCTCCGATGTCGGCGCACTGGCTCCGAAAATGTTATCTAGCGCCCTGCCGATAAGCGAGCAAACGTCAACGCCGTCATCCTCTGCCCCTGCCGGAAAGCGGGATAACTGGCGCAGGAGCCGAGCCGCCCACGGAGAGTTAGCGGCATTGGCGGGAAGGTAGACCTTCTTCATGGCCCAACGGGATTGAAAGCCCCTTGCCCTGGTCGGCTTATCACTTATGGATGCGAGCCATTGGAAATCACAGTACACCCGCCTTTCCCTGCTTCGCCTCAACAGTGTAGGCTCCACAGCGCGGCGGATCGGGCCAGCTTCGCCATACCACGCTATCGGCTTGTGTCGCTGCACGAGGTCAAGCTTTTCCTCTATCCACACGTCAGATGTTGTCTGGCCGTACCACCAATCGAGGATGTAGAGGTCGTCGTTCGGGTCTACGCCAAAGATGCCGTGTTCCGTCCAGTCACCGCCGCCGTCCGTCACAGCATAGTCGGATGCACCGTAAATGCGTAGGTGTTTGGGGCGAGTCTCATACCACTGGCAGCACTCGGTGCGGAAGTAGTCGCCCTCTTCTGACGCTGGTATCTGCTGGTAAAGAGCGTTCCACGTCCTTGGCACTCGCTTGAACTGTGCAAAGTGTTTCTCGCTAAACCATCCCGGCCAAAGGTACTCGCCTATTTTCCTGCCGACAGGATCGTCTGCCCGTTCGCATTGCGCCTGGATGCAGACGACTCGCCACGTCTCGCCGTCCCTGCATACTATGTCGCCGGATTCGCCGCTCCATTCTTTGGGAAGGATGCGGCCAGCTAGGTCATCTTCATGCCATCGGGTTTGGATGATCACTTGCCACCCGCCAGGAATGAGGCGGGTTAAAAGGTCATCTTGATAAGCTACCCATGTGCGATTTCGGATGATTTCTGAGTCAGCGTCAGCTCTCCCCCTAATAGGGTCATCAATAATGATGCCGTGCGCCCTTGAGCCTGTGATACCGGAAAGGATGCCCCCCGCTTGATACTCACTGGTGTTTGACAGCGCCCATTCGTCGGCGGCGCTAGTTTCTGTGCTGAGGGTCGCAGAGAATATCGGGCCATACGACTTGCTGCGGGTAACCTGTCTCGCTTTACGGCCCATACGTTTGGCGAGGTCAGAGCCGTAGGAAGTAGCAATTATCTTGCTACCTGGAACTTTGCCAAGAAAGTACGAGGGGAATACAACTGAGGCGTAGGTCGATTTGGCGCTGCCAGGAGGGAGGAAAAACATCACTCTTTTGACGGTCCCGACCACAACCTCGTCAAGCGTAGTCATGATAATCTCATGATGCTTTGCCACGGTAGTTTCAATGGGCGAAAACATCCACTCTTCGGGGTCTTCCGAAACAGGAGCGCCGGGGATCTCTATGGAGTTGGCAAAGCCAATGAGACTTTTACGGGCGAGGCGGCGGCGGAGGAGTTCACGCGCTGCTTCTTGGGGGGAGAGGTTAGCCATTTGCGCCGGAGGCTATCGCGGCCAGCATATCATCGGAGAGTTCGTGTTTGTGCTCCATTATCCCCGTCACAGGATTATCTTTGCTTCCTACTTCTTTCCACATGTTGAGGTTGCGGCCTATCAGTTCAAGCGCCCCCTTCTTCTCCGGTAGCTTGATTTTGGTGAGCACGGTTATCCCATCCGATTCTTCACCAACGACCTTATGAATAGTCTCGATGCCACCAATTACCGCCGCTTGGTCAGCATCAATCTCGTTGATGGGTTTCAGCCGTCCATCATCGTCAAAAAACCCCCGTGGGTCGTAAAATGCAAGCTTGGCAAGCTCCATCATCACGCGGTCTGCTGTAATTTCCAGCCGCTTGGTGCGTTCCACTCTCAGTTCGTCAATTCTTTGACTTATGCGAACATCTGCAAACATACGTGCTGCCAAGGTTCTTGCTGAATCATAGGCGCAACTAGGGAAAACCCGCATGTATGCACGAGTCTGGTTTTCCCCTGCATCAGACACGAACTCACGACAAAGCCACTCTTCTTTTTCAGTGAGCGGCTTCTCTTCTATTGTGGCGTCTTTCTTCCCTCCTGCCATTACTGGTAATCCCCCTGCGCCCCTTCGTCGTTCTGCCGGACCTTCAGCACTATCAGCCGTTCATCCACCATGCCGCTTGCCGTGGTAATCCTGTTGACGATGTTGTAGCACCCCGCTTTGCCGCTGATAGTCGCGCTTGCCACCTGGCCGCTGAGCGAGGGGGTAATGGTGATAGCGTCCCTGCATGTCCACGTTGACTCGGTAATAGCATCGCCGTTGAGCATGGCGGTGTAGTCGATGGAGTAGGTGAGGGCGGCGTTCTCCTGCTGCTGAAAAACAGCGCGGAGAGTGGTGAGGGGGTTAATGGTGCGGTCTGATAGGTTCATGTGGTTCCCTCCTTCTTCGCCATCCCTCTCCCCTTATGCTCTACCAATTGTGCTGGTCGTTATACTCTTCATCAAGAAACTGCGCCCATAGGATGTAATAGGCGTCCTCTTCATCGGAGGGTGCGGTCAGCCCTTTCCTCTTGGCCCACTCTGCAAACTCTTCCGTTATGTCCATGGCCTTATGCTCTACCCCGGATGGTGCGCTTATATCAGAGACGTCCGGGGTGTCTACGGCTTCTGCTACAGTTCAATGCGATTGAGAATACTGTCTACGCGGTCACATGCCCAAGAGATGCGCTTGCGGATGGACCGTATGGAGTCAGCCAACGGCACCAATTCCTCTTCTTTGGCATTCTCGCAGCAATCGACGTTGGGATAGTCGCCGCGCATCCCCTTGGCTAGCCTCTCCTCCAGTCGGCCGATGCACTCTGAGAGTCGACCTTGAACGCGGTCGAGTTCCGATATCTGTTCCTCGGTCTGAGACATCCTTGCCGCCGGTTCCAGACACCCGTTTGAAGTTGTGCGGTGCGCTACCGTCGCTCCTACCTTCTGGCCTACGTATTCCACTCTTCCTTCCATACTCCCTCCTGTGGTGTGGTTGCTGTGTTCCCCCTACCGGTAACGCTCCGGCACCTCCCAATCTGTGTTGGGGCTCTCTTTGAGCTAAGGGGGATCTTACAAGCCCGATGCCTAAGCAGAGCGGGAACGGTGTTAACTTCTTCTCGGTCTTTCCCGAGTGCCAGCCTGAATCTCACGCACATCCAAGCTTGACGGTCGGCTACTGGTGGAGGGGCCACGCCGACACTGGAGGTTGCACTGATGAGGTGCGTTAACGGCCACGGCTCCAGATTAACCGAACGAATAGCTCGTTGCGCGGGAATATATCCCTTCATGAGAAGAGTGTCAATAAAAACTTATGGGGAGAAAGTGCACACTTGGGGCGCTATCACGGTAGTGTCTCGCTGTCAGCGGCTCCACCGTCTCCCTGCCGTCGGTGGCTGACAGGCCCTCGAAAGGCCGTAATACCCCACCGCCCACCACTGCATAAAATAAATTGCAGATTTGTTTATAAATAGTATTGACATAGTACACGATTACCATTATATTGTTATTCAAGAACTGAGCAACACGAAAACGGGGGCGGACATGAAACTAACACAGAACAATATGGAACGCTTGCAAGACATGTTACTGCGCGGCGAAATGACCGCTGACCAAGCAAACGTAGAAAAGGTAAAAATGGCGAGGGTCCAGGTTGTCACAGGACGACTTCCCCAACAGGTCCGCAAAGCATTAAATGCCGCAGCCAAATGTGGCGAACTTAAACACTTAGCAAGAAACGGACGCAAACCCGAAGTTTACTTTCACCCCAGTTTTGAATACTTGGCAAAACAGGCCCGTGCCGATTACGAACGGGAAACGCTGAACGCATTGTCAGGGGTTTGCACCAAACCATCTGACGATTTCTAACCCTTCCCACTGCCTAGCCGGGGCACCGTACCGGCCTAAAGGAACTACCATGCAAAGACAGATCAGCCTGACACAAATGCACGACACGAAGTTGACCGGCCTCATGCTCAAAACCGGTCTTTCCCGTTCCGAAGTGTTGAGACGCGCTATCGACGCACTGTTTGACAAAGAGCAAGCCCACGACAAGGAGTTGTCTAAATGAACGAGTTGATAACCATCGCACAAGGTAACATCGGTGGGGAGACTGTCCAGACGGTCAACGCTAGGGATATCCACTCTTTTCTTGAGAGTAAGGCGGAGTTCTCCAACTGGGTCAAAACACAGATCGAAAGGGCAAGGTTGTTAGAAAACAGGGACTTCGTTTGCACGACAAATATGTCAGGCAAAAAGCGGGGGGGCCACAACGCGAAAGAGTACCACTTGACCACGGAAGCCGGTAAGCACATCAGCATGATGAGCGGGTGCGACAAAGGTTTTGAGGTGAGGGATTACTTCATCGCTTGCGAGAAAGCCGCCTTGAAAACTGCACAGTTCCAGATTCCGCAGACCTACGCTGAGGCTCTGCTACTTGCATCGAACCAAGCCAATCAGCTCGAAGAACAAAAGCCCCTTGTGGCATTTGCGCTTGCCGTGAATGATCTGGAAGAGTGCCGCAGACGCAGATGCCGGGAAAAGCCCCGTCGAGGTAAAAGTGTTCGAGGGGCCGACACCCGAAAACGTTTTCAATCAGGCCGCCAACCACTGCGATAAAATCGGATTCAACGCAACTTTTGACGATGCCAAGTAGGGGAGCCACGAAAGTCTATACTGGACACCTTTTGTAAATAACCCCCACCGCCAGCCGAGCGCGGCAGACTCGGTATTCAATCTCAGGAGGGATGAAATGGAAAAAGTAACTTTCACCGTAACACTGGCAGAACTTCGCAAACAAGGTGCCTGTGTCAGCGGCTACAACAAACTGGTATGCTCGCTCAGCGGACAGGAGTACAACTCAGATCGTGACATCTACATCCGGTTCGCCCACAAGGAGCCTATCAACCTACTTCATATCCTGGAGTCCAATGGCGCCGATGATTGTCTGTGGGCGCTACGTGCAGTGAAACACCCCGACCGCGACAAGATCGCCCGTTATATCGCCTGTGACTGTGCCGATTCTGTACTCCATATTTTCGAGCAGGAGCGACCCGATGATACCCGCCCACGTGAAGCTATTGCTGTTGCTAGGAAATTTGCCAACGGGGAAGCCACTGAAACCGAACGGGCCGCAGCAGGGGCTGCAGCATGGACCGCAGCAGGGGCCGCAGCAGGGGCCGCAGCAAGGGACGCAGCACGGGCCGCAGCAAGGGACGCAGCACGGGCCGCAGCAGGGGCCGCAGCATGGACCGCAGCAGGGGCCGCAGCATGGACCGCAGCAAGGGACGCAGCAAGGGCCGCAGCAAGGGACGCAGCAAGGGACGCCCAGTCGACAATCATCAAGTCCTATTTGGCTTAACCATCCCAATACAATCTCAGGAGGGAACACATGAAAGTAACCGCCGCCGTATCCCACACCGCGCAGTTTGCCACTCCCCACATCTGCCTGTTCAACGTGCTGATGTCCCGCCGCTACCCTTCTCCCAACGGGGTTGGGGTCCATACCAGCATCATCAACGCCGTGCCGCTCACCTATGCCGACGCCATGACAAGGGTGCAGGGACTGCTCAAGCCACTGGTGCAGGGTGTGCCGGGGTTTCAGTCTGTGACCGACTGCTGGATGGAACCGGTAGACCTCAACGGCTTTACTTTCGCCAATGAAGCGGATCGGGACGCTTGGCTGCTGGACGTGGTACGAGGGATGATGAGGGCGCGGGAGGAAAGGGAGCTTGAACAACACCACAGGGAGAACGCGGGGATGATAGTGGCTCTGGCGGACGCTATCGCGGCCAACGCGGGGATGCCTGCACGGCATGATGCGACAGAGGGGGTGACAGCATGAGAATGGCCTACTACTCCCACCCCTGCCTACAGTGCGGTAATATGACCAACGGCAAGAGCTACTGCCCTCCGTGCCTGAAAGTTATCTGCGCACCTGGGCAGCCTGCTCCGAGACGCGACATATTCTGGACTACTCACAGCCATACGGCGGGAGGGAATGTATGAAGGTACAAAAGCAGATAACTGAGGGGTTCAAGCCTGTAACCGTTGGGCTGATATTCGAGACAATCGAAGACGCTGAAAAGTGGCGCAAGGCCATGGGACAGGCAAACGACTTTGACCTCCCTGGATCTCGGCAGCTTTGTTGCATCCTTGACGGGGTGCTCCGATGACCACTTTCATGCTATGCGTGGTATCTGCCACGGGGGGAGCCTTCGTCGGCGTGGTGATAATGTGCATTTTGGCCGTGGGGCGGGATCATGATGAATAAACCCCGCACCCTGTCATTCATGACCTACCTCACCCTCGCCTTCATCACCCTCGGCACCCTCGCCCTCTACCACTACAGCGGTCAGCTGGACGGAGCGGCAGGGGTGACGGATGGGGAGGTGGCGGGGATGAGGAAAGAGGCGCAACGCAGGTATTACGAGGGCAAATAGCCCATTACAAGGAGGGAGTATGAAAACGAAAATAGAGAGGCTGGAAAAGGCTGTTGAAATTGCTCTGGACTCATTCACTAACATGAAACAGTTTTCTTTCCGCGCAGATTCGGAAAACGCTGCTAGCGCAATAAGGGCTATCCAGCAAGTTTTAGCTTCTCCCCCTGAGATGGAGACGGTGGAGGTGACGGTGTGGGCCATAGTCGCCCCGTCTGGGTTTGTCGAAACGACAAGCGGCAACGAGGATCTTCAGCGGAGCCAAGTTGGTAATGATAATTCCCCATTTTTCAAATACCAAGTTGTATCGCTCACCGGCTCCTACCAGCGCCCCAAGAAACAGCCTGTAGAGAAGATCTGGACCTTGCACAACGCCTCTTTGGTAGAGGACCGTTCAGGGTCTTGCAGATGGGTAAGAGTGGCACCATTCCCGGATGACATCCCCATCGGCAAAACTGGCACCCTCGTTTACACATACACCGAGTAACCCCCTTCGCGGCCCCTTCCTCACTGGACAGGGGCCGCGCTTCGTCTAACTCTAGTTTCCTGCGCTGTGTTGCCGCTTTCCGGATGTCTTATGGCACAGGTGCAAACCAACCCCTACCCTTACCGCTCTCACCCCTTTAAGCGCGTTTTCCTTCTCCAAACCTTTTGGGGTGAAAGTTCACCCTTCTGCCGCTTGCTCGGATGGGGTGCGCTGTGATTATCCCACCGTCTCTCTGCTGCGGTCGCTGACAGACACTCAGAACGGCACATGCTGCTGATAGCACTCTTCCGAGCAACAGCTATCTTTCCGCTGGTTCCATCTCTCCATCCTTTCGCCGCATTCCGCGCAGATATGAGCACGGCTGACGTACTGCCATGTATCCCTAAGCCACCACTTAACCCTCCACACCCTGCATTGCAGCCAGAATAACCGGCCCTCAGTGTAGAAAGGGTTGCCGCCGTCATGACCGCCGTAGTAATGCGATCCGCAACGGGTGCATCCGGTGAAATCCTCATCATCGCGGCATCCCCACATATCGCACCATATACGTTTGATTCTCTGCATCATTTCAACCTCCCCGGCGTACTTCGTTTGATGTCCATACACTCCCTCAACTGCTCCGGTGTGTCAAGAAGGTGGGCGGTTAGCAACATTCTTTGCCACACCCCACCTTCTCGCTGCACAGCACTTGCATCCTTTTGCACCATGCAGCACTTTGCGTATGATCCGGCATCGGCTGTTGCGCGTAGAGGACCTGGCCGAGCGCGGCAAAGGTGGATGCGCGGCGGGGGTCTTCCTTCTTCCCCTCTGCGGCCCACTTACTCTGATATGTCTCCATAAGCGCGATGGTCCCGCAATAGTAGGTATTGGCATCATCATCTATCACCACAGAAGTCACGCCGTCATTACGCCACAGCCACTTGAAAACATGGCATGGTACTTCCTTTTTCCACTTCCCGCCGACATTCACAGAGAACCGCATAAAGCCCTCACACTTTCGGGGAAACTTAGACCGTCACGCTTCATAATGATTTCGACCGAATCTGCACCTTTACCGCAGGAAAAGCATTTGACGCGGTTGCTCGCCGCATGGTGGTGAAGGCTCGGTTTTTCTTCTTTGTGCCACAGGCACAGCGCATACCCTTGGTGAAACTCGATCAACCTTTCTACCGGAAACGCCTTGGCTATTGCAACCATATCCCCGTCAATATCACCCTTCTTGACTGCCCCTTTTTTGAACAGTTCGGCTTTAGGGGGTGGTGGCACATATTGGAATAGTGGCGTATCCTTGATAATCTCAAGCATGGCGGCTTTATCATTCCCGACTGACTCCACCCAATCGCAAACGTCACCCTTTGGCGGTAGTCCTGGCAAAAGCACAATGCGCGAAACCTCGCATATGTTGTGCAAAGTGTTGGCTATCATTTCGGCATAAACTAAACCGGCTGAGTCATTGTCCCTCAGCACGGCAACTCTTTTGCCTTTCAGGTGCGGCACCATCTCCGATGGAAATTTGCTGTTGCTTCCGCTGTCAAAAGTAGTGCCGCAAAGCCCCCACTTGTTGATTATGTCGGCTTGCTTCTCCCCTTCGGTGAAGATAACCGCCTTGGACCTTATCACGTTGGGAAGGTTGTAAAGTATCGGATCACTACCGCGCCCTAGTTCTTTTCTCCCGTGGTAGAACCGGAACTCTTTGGCAGTCTTGCGCCCTGGCTCAATACGCTCTTTGTAATAGACCAATGTGCCATCTGCGGCATGGTACAGGTATTTGCCGGTTACGCGCTGTTTCATGCATAGCTCCAAGTGTGACCGTATGCCGTTTTTTTGACTCCCTTGATACACTTGTTGATTTGCGAGGCCGCAGTCCTTACCCTTTCATTGCCATGAGCGCGAGCAGCAGACATAGAAGACGTGTATATTACCTCTTCGCCTGTATTTAGATTAATACCTTTGACTGCGATTGATGACACTCTCACGGACGCATTGATTGCATTTTGACATGGCTTTCTTCCTATAGCCGCAATACGCATTTTACGTTTTGCATCTTCCGACATTTTATCATTGCCATTTTTAACCCTAGATTGTCTCAACCGTTCTCCATGAGAAAAGTTATGAATCCAATCTTGTCCGAGCAATTTAAACCTAACCGTTATCTTATTGCCAGGGTATCCGGTTCGTATCATCTCTTTTACATGGGAAGCACTAATACCGTATGCTCGGCCAGCCTCTGTCATATTTCTATAAATTGAACCGTCACTACATTCAACCTTCTTCCAGCTTTTAGAGGGTCTATTGGCAATAATGCTTCTCTTTTCGCGATATTCAGGTGAAGAATACGTTGCTTCAAGTTTGGCTCTAACTTGTGGGTTAGTCCATACATTGTTTACATCTTGAGCCACATTAAGTTTAGCTTTGTGGCTGTTGATATATTGCTGTTCCAAACTGACTAGATCACATTCTTCACACGTACAAAGTATAGAAAATACAAGTTTGTCACCGTGTCTCTCATACGCTTTTTGCAATCTATGACTATGGTGCTGTCCTCGCCTTAACATGCTCTTATGCTCACAAAAACGTCTTTCGATGTGGATGGAACTTCCAACATAAGTAGAACCCGCAGGGGTTTTGATCGCGTATATCCCGCATGTGTTTATTTTCCTTGGCATATTGCCCCCCATGTATGCTTTTTTATGACGGTAACATATTCTGGGTATGGCTGTCAACCTTATTCGGGCTATGAGCTTTTCGGATATTTTGCGACTTGATCCAGTTGGCAACATTTATCGTTATTGGCTTTGGAACCTTTTCAAGTTTATTCGGCCACGTTGTATATTTGGCCCTATATTGATTTGCCGCCCAACCTTCCTTGTATCCCTTATTTTTCCCATGCTGGATAAGCTGGCTGTACCAAGACTGTTTCTCTTCCATTGTCGCAGGGCGCTCTTTCTTCCCCTTGTCTTTGCCGGTGTTCCCCTTGTAGACGATTTCGCCCAATATGGCGTCTATCTCTTCCACGTCCTGCCCGTACCTTTCCTTTACGGGGATCGTGCCGCAATGGGGGCATTTTAGCTGCCCTGTGTACACGTGTTGGCATGAGAGACAAGTGATTGGGCGGGAGTTGCGCTCTTTGCGCTCTTCATTCTTCGCGCTGGCCGCTTTGGTCTTTTCCGAAAGGGTCCAGTTGGTGATTTCGGTAATCGGACCGTGTTCCCAATAGACACCGGCCATATCCAGCAAAACCATGTCCTTCTTACCATCGGCAAGCCTCATACCCCTGCCGACACATTGCAGGTACATGACAATTGACTTGGTAGGCCGCGCCATTATGACACATGAAATTGAGGGAATATCTACGCCCTCTGTAAACACGGCGCAGTTGCAAAGTATTTTGAACTCCCCTTTGGCGTACCGCCTGAGAATTTCCTTCCGTTCATCGGGATCAGTGGCACCGTCAACATGCTCGGCGCTGATACCTTCGGCGCGAAACTTTTCGCATACTGCCACCGAATGAGCAACTGTGGTAGTAAAACACACCGTCTGCCGGTCTTCTCCTAACTGCTTCCACTTCTCCACTATGTTAGCTGTTATTGCTCCTTGCATCATGGTCATGTTGAGCTGCTTTAGGTTGTAATCCCCTGCCGTGATTTTGACGCCTTTCAGATCAGGCTCAAACGGGGCGAAATATCTGACTGGAACAAGAAAGCCCTGGTCAACTAAATCCTGCATGGTTGCCACTACTATAAGTTCGTTGTAAAGCGTACCAAGCCCTAGACCTGTACTGCGGCAAGGGGTAGCTGTAAACCCCAAGAGCAACTTTGGGGCGTACTTCTCGATGATTTCAACGTAGGTGTCTGCCGTGCTGTGATGCGCCTCGTCTACTACTATCATGTCGTATGTGCCAAAGTCTTTGTGCTTGATGCGCCGAATCATGGTCTGGACACTGGCAAGGTCAACATTGTGCCTAGGGTCATACTCTTCCCCCGCCTTGATGATTCCGTGGCGAATGTCATAGTGGTCCATGTAGTCCGACACTTGGAAAAGTATCTCGGTCCGGTGGACAAGAAACAAAACCTTAGTACCCTTGGACGCTGCGCTGTTGATTACGCTGGACAACATCACACCCTTGCCGGAACCGGTAGGGGAACAGACCAAAACCTTCGGAGTCGTCTTGTTGGCTTTGTGCTTTACAAAAGCTCCACGGATTCGGTCGAGCGCGTTCTGTTGGTACGGTCTAAGCTGCATTGCTATCCCCCTTACTATCATCATAATATAGTCGCCCTGTATCATTGGTATTATCAAGGAAGCCTTTAGAAGTTATGTGGCTGTGGATGGCATTGCTCAAGCATTGCTCCAAGCATGCCACAAGCATTGCTCCAAGCATCACTTGCTTCTTTCATTTTCCCACCGCTTTTTAGCAGCTTCAGTGGCTTTCTGTGCGGCTCTAGCACTTTTCTCCATCTGCTTGTTTATCTCAATGTCGGCGCGTAAATGTCTAAAGTTGCCGCCACCTTTCACGAAATATTTTTGGAGTATTTTCTTGACTGCTTTCTTTTCTTCCGACGTATATGCCTTGCATATCCGGTAGTTAGGTTCGTAGGTATCGGGTAAAAAACTGCACGTGGAATAGTAGAAATCGAGGAGTAAACGGTAAGCACCATGCTCAAGAAGTGAAAGGTCTGCCGTATCCCTTGCATAATCGCCAGGGTAAAAAGCATACCAAGGTAGTCCCATTTGCCGCTCCTTTGCAACTACATAGCACAAAATAAAAAGACCCCCGCCGACAGGTGCGAGCTGTCGAACGGGGGGTCTAGTGTCTCGCAGACCCGCACCCCTCATTTGGTAAGGGGGAGAGCCTACGAATTTCTATGATAACACATCCTCGCACGATGTGTATCTGGTATTCAGTTGTACCCCCACCCTAGCAGTTTTGCTAATGAGTGTCAAGGGGGAAGTGGGGCTAGAAAAGCAGCATACTGTCTCTGTGGTCAACCGCTGACTGGCAATTAAGAGCGAGCTGCTTGAAGTAGCTTTCTTTCAGCTCCGACATAACTGCTCGCCGTTGGTTCTTGAGTGCCACATAGCCAGTGCTGCCGATGCCCCCAAATGGATCATACACCACGTCGCCGGGGTTGCTCCATAGTTTGATACCCCTTTCAATGACTTTGAGCTGCAAAGGGCAAATGTGGCGCTCGTCTTTATGGTCACGGGCCGATTGTTTCTGCAAAGTGTCGCTTGGGTTGATGTCTTGGGTAAGCTTGAAGAAACCATCTTCTTCTATCTGGTTGGTTGTTACCCATACCGGATCGGCGTACCTCTGCCACATCTGGACAGGGAATGACTCATTGGTATGGGTAACAGGCTCGGGGTTGTCGCCGGGCTTGCGGAACGTGATAAGGTAGTCGGGTATTCCCTGGCGGCTCATGGCGCTGTTCTTCTTGATCTGCTTGTGCAGCAGACCGAGTGCCTTGGTTCGCTGCATGGCGACTACAGGATCTTTCCAGATGCAGACCTCCGAGTGATAGATAAACCCTTCGGACTGAAACCACCGGATGATATCTCCACGAAAGTCTTGCAGCCCGATATAGCCGTGATGCTGCTTGCTAGTTGGCAGGTTCATGCAGTGGATCGACACCAGACGCCCCGGCATCATGACGCGGTGCCACTCCTTCACCATGAACGCGAAGTGGTCGCCGAACTCGGAGTAGGTGCGGCAATTTCCTAAATCGCGGCAACTGTTACTGTATGTGTACAACGATGCGAATGGAATTGATGATATGGAATAGTGAATGGAATTTGTAGGAATTGATTTTGCCACCTCCACACAGTCGGCATGATACACTGCGAACTTATCGTTAACCTCTTGATCCATAATGCTAGTGTTTTTTTTCATAATGCCGCCCCCCGTGACGATGTAATTTGGAATGCTCAGATTGATTCGCGCAAAGAACCAAGTTCTCTATTTTGTTATTAGACCTATTTTCGTCATCGTGATGTACTATCTCTTCATCCGCGAGATACCGGCCAAGGTGCTTTTCCATGACTAGCCTATGTTCTGGCACCGTACCGTCTGCGATTGCTGCCGGATGATCGGGCACATGTATGCCGATATATCCTCCCTTCATCTTGCGGACACCTTCTTTGTAGTTTGGGTTATTTGCCCCACGGCGTGAAGCACCCAAGCATTGAGCGCTGCAAAATTGTGGTTGGCCGTACTTGGCTAGGTATTGAGGCCCACGGTATCCAATGACGTGCTTGCCGCAATAAAGACATGCAAAATCAGTGTTGATAATTTTCTTGCGCTCTTTCCCAACTTGCCCCTTGAACTTGCACTCATTGCTGCAAAATGTCGGAGGTGTCTGCCATTCTGCCCTCGACTTCACTACGTGCTTGCCGCAAACCTTGCAATCGAACTCGTATTTTATAACCATGGGTAAACCCTCCTTGCCATGAATATACTATACGAACCCGAATAGAGCAAGGCAAATCTATGATTCTTGACCCCTGTGTTTTGCGAGTCTCCGCTCAAGTGTTTCGACTCTGGATATGAGCCAGTCAACCATATCGGGGTCAAAAGCATCTATGATAGTGCAAGCCTCCCACTCCAACTTAACCCTTTGCAATGTGATGCGGTGCGGGACGCGATCCTTTTTCTTCGGCTGTTCTTTGACTGGCACCGGAGTATTGGATTTGCCATTGCCGACCCACCCGGGAATCTTGATTTCCACGTTAATACCCTCCCTCTTTGAGCCATGCCGGGATGATAATATCATCCTCTGCTCTGTAAGAATCCTTCTGATTGGTAAGACTGCGAATGTTGGCAATGCTCATTTTCTTGGTATGTTCAACCATGTGAGCAATCATGGTTTCAAACTCTTTTTCCTTGCGCTTGACGTTGTTTAACACCGATCCTTCGGCTTCGCTGATTATCAGATGCCGGTTGACTTCGCGGGTCTGGCCGTGACGGTGAAAACGCTTGGTAGACTGGAACAGAGCCTCGAAAGAGTCCGACATGCCGACGAACGCGGTATCTGCGCAAACCTGCCAGTTCATGCCGAAACCACAGATCGAAGACTTCGAAATCATCACGTCAATATTGCCAGCGGCAAAATCAAGCATGGACTTCTCTTTGTGTTCGTCGCTGTCGCTGCCGGTCACTTCTACCGCGCCGGGAATAGCGGCCTTAAGCATTTCCGACTCCGCATTAAGCCCACACCATACCAGAAAAGGCTTGCGGCTTTGCGCGACAATCTCGGCGCATTTTGCCACCCTCCGTTCAAGCGACTCCTTCCTTGCTGCGCGCCGTTCGGTGAGACTGGATGCTTCCACCACAAAAAGGCTTCCTTCCGTGGGAGCCGACGCCACCACGTGTTGATGGGTGCAAAGCGGTGGGAGGTCAAATCCTTCATCCGAGTATCCAAGGTCGGACGGCTTGGTAAGGAACACACCCCACGACGCGAGCCATTCCCAAAATCTCTCTTCTGCGTGGCCTTTAAGCCGCCACTTGGCAGTTTCTCCGCCGTCATGCACAAAGTACGTGGCGAGCATTTCGGTGTAGCTCATAATCCCCAAGAACTCGGCATGGTTGCCAAGCTCCATGTAATCGTTGGGCGAGGGGGTAGCGGTGCAAGCAAGCCGGTAGGGTATCCGCTGTGCGAACTCGATGATAGCTTGCCGGGTTTTGCCGTCTTGGGCTTTGATGATGGAGCTCTCATCAAGCACAATGCCGACAAAATCGGCAGGGTCGAAATGGTGCAGTTTCTCGTAGTTGGATATGTTGTTGCCGTCAGTCAGATCATCCGAAAACCGGCATATCTGAACATTTACGCCGAATTTCAGCGACTCGTTGACGGTCTGCTTCGATACGGCTAAAGGTGCCAGCACCAGAACCTTGCCGCCAGTGTGCTTGACCACCTCATCAGCCCATGACACCTGCATGGCAGTTTTGCCGGTGCCAGTCATGGTAAACAGTGCGGCTTTACCTCTCTTGCACGACCACTGCACCAAATCTTTCTGGTATTCATACAACTGAGCCGGTAAACTGCCCCGATCAATGTCAAATCCAGATGGTGCTGATGTTATGAGTTTTGTTTGCAGAAACTCGTTGTACTCCATCCACCCCTCCAAAATAAAAAACGCCCACACTCAGGGGCCATCCTGGGTGTGGGCTGTTCATCCTCCCCCGCGCAACGACGGCTAGAAGTTAAGAGGGGGAGGACTATCGTGAGCAATTCGCCATGGCCGACGAATCACTATCAAATTGTGGGGCGACACTATCCCATTTCGCCGGTACTGTCAACAACTATCCCCTCCTCGTATCCGGCATCGCGTCCCAATCCGGCTCTTTCATGGCCACCATATCGAAGTCGTGCCAGCCGCAAACGGGACAGTGTTCGCCGGGGGGCATGGGGCCGCACTGCGGCTGGTAGCCGCTCCGGTGGTTACACTTGGGACAGCGGCCAGCGGTGCGGGGATGGTTGAGGATGGGGTGTTCTTTCTGCTTGGACATTTGCCCTCCTATGGCAATATTATCTCCCCGCCTGACACCCCACCGCATACGGCGCCAGCGTATCCCGATAGTGGCGCGGGGGTTTGATGGTGTGCGCTATGGCGGTTATCTCCTCAGGGGCGAGGCTGCGCGGTTCGGATGCCAGTTGACGCCCCTTGGCGGAGGTAAGTCCCATTTCCCGATAGATGCGGTCTACCCTCGCGGCTTCGCGGCGTAGCGACTCCTCATTGATTGCGGTCTGCTCTTCGTCGGTCACCAAGGGCGGCGGGGCAATATCCTCTTTGGCAACCTTGGGGCAAGACAGCCGCGCATTTTTCGACTCCTTTGCCTTGGCCCTCGCCCTGGCACCCTTCGCGGTTTCTCCGCACTCCACCGTGTATCTGTAAGGGTATGCGACCATGACGCCACACCCGCATCGGCAAGGCTCCATCCTTGGACCAGCGGAGGCACGCTGTTGCCGCTTCAACTCGTTGTACTTGGCTACCCTGGCGACCTTTGCAGCCTCAACGCACGGGTCACACTTTTGGCGACCAAAGGGGCGGGGGTTCTTCTGGCAAGATGGGCAGATGGTGGCGGCGAGGCTCATGGCTCTAACCCCGCTTGCACGCGTTGCATAGTGGAATTCCAGCATCCTATCACGTAATCAACCATTTCATCCGACAGCGGCTTACCGTGGCCTTTGGCAAGGTCGTAGATAGACTCTTCGACCGCTTTGATCTTACGGGCGTTTCTCGCGTGTTCTGGTAACTGTTTCCGCAAGATCATCAGTTGAGTCATGGCGAGGGCCACAGCCCATGTGATTGTCTCGGCTGCGTCGAACTCTGATGCCTTGAGGTCTTCGGCAATCTTCGGTGTGTGGTCAACAACAGCGACGGCCCCAGAATATTCCCGATATGTCACTTTGCCACCATCGGAAATGGTCCGGATATACAGCGTTGGGTGCTGCGGCTCCTTACTCATACCCCCTCCTTTTCAGCCAGCATCGCCAGCAATAGAAATCGAATTTGCCATCTGCGCCAGAGTCGGCCACGTAGACGCTCTTAGTGGTGAAAGGGACGCGGCAATCGGCGCAGGCGGTGGGTTGCCACGTCCCTGTTGGCTTGCTCATGGGGTGAAGGATGCGCCGGAGGTGGCGAGGATACGGGCGCAGACTTCGGGGGCGTAGTAGCCGGTACATTCACCTCCGACAGTAGGCCGCATACGGGTGGCGTTCTTCAAAATCATCTGCCGCTTCGCCTCCATAACTGGCATACCACCTGCGTGCATGTCTTCCAGATCCCGCGCAACGGTGGCATAAGTTTCAGGGCTATGCCCCCCGCGTTCCTTGTGAGTTTGAAGCGCCTGTAGCACGTCCCAGCGTTCCACTAGAAAACCCATAGAATACGGGCGCTCTCTGCGACACTCTTCTAGTTCTTCATGGTATTTGGCCCACACATCATGCTCCGTTCCTGGCAACGTGATAGAGGGGAGGGAGAGGTCGAGAGGGGCGAGGCTTTCGATAGCCGGGACATAACTGGAACATGATGTCTCAGTAGGGTAGGAGTCCTCGCAGTGGTCTGACCTACACATCCCGCATAAGCCCACCTCCCCGCCGATCGCCTCCACCTCTACCGCCGACAGTTCCCCGATACGGGGGCGGAAGATGCCTGCACGTTCGTCGGAAATGGCGTGCTTGTATCCGTGGCACGATGCGCTGATGTAGTGGTGTTTTGCGATAGCCAGCACCTCGTCTCTAGTGTATGTGCGGTTGCGGTCGGGCATGTGTACTGAGACGGTGTCCTCTACATATCCATACCAATGTGCTACGGCTAGTTCCTTGGCTCTCTCCTGCGGTGTTTGCATGTTTCCTCCTGATAATAGAATGTTTGCTCTCCGTCCTGTGTGGCTATCTCTTGGGTGGTCATGGGGTCTCCTTAAACGTAGTCGCGGCAGTCGTGTGGCAAGAACACTAGAGGAATAAACTGGACCTTGACGCCGGGGTGGTGGTCGCCTTTTATGATCCGCTCCACGATTCCCTCGTTATCATTACATTGGGGGCTGCTTCCCTTGTAGGTGAGTATGCAATCGTCCTCTGACACGGCCCAAAAGCGGTCGCGGAGTATCTGGACAAACTGGCCCTTAGTTGGTATCTGCGTTGCCTCTGCAATCGGCGTCTTTGTGAAGTCTGACGGTTTCATCCCCTTCCCTCCGTGGCCCTATTCGGGCGGGTTGTTGGCTTCTTTCTTCTTCGCCAGCCCCTCTAATGCGTGGGCCAAGTACTCAATCCGTTTGCCGTCAAGTGTGCGGTAGTCCTCTACACCCTCACGCGGCGGATACGTGTCTTTAGCGGGCATGGCGGTGTTAGCCTTAATGGTTGCCTTCTTCGCCGCAACATCGGTGCCGTGGAGGGTATCTAGCGCGGCCTTGATGCGGGGGAAGTATTTGATCTGGTCCTCGGATAGCGTTTTAGCCTTGACTGGTTCTTTTGCTGGCTTTGCTTTCGGCTCATCTTCCTCAACGTGAAGATCACCCTTGTGCCAGAGGTCAAGAGCCGCGCCGAATCTCATTGCAGCATTCCGCAAAGCGTCACCGATACGCTCCTTCATGGCATCCCCGCCTGACTTGCCTTGTGCATCACCGTAGCCAAAGCGAGTCACCCCGCACACGGTTAGCTTAATCCACATGCCACCGTCACGGTCCAGAAGTGGCGAGCCGGTAGGGTCCAGCGATAGCGGCTCCCACGTCCAAAGGGGGTCGCAGTCAAGTAGCCTGTCGGTCAGTGCCGCATGGCCCACGTAGTCAAGCGCGATGGATGGTTTGCCGTGATAGCCGCCGCACACGTTGCAGCTTCCTTTAGGGTTATCCTTCTTCGTAGACCGGCAAAGTTTGCTGATCTGATTCGGCAGAAAAGCCTCCCTCATTTTTGCTAGTCCTATCGGCGTATCTGTCATACTCTCCCCCTCTCTGCTGGTTAACTGCTGTAAACATTACGTTTTTCACTTCTGCGGAGTCGCCATTTTCACGGGTAGGGTCGCGCTGGATCACTGGCGGCGTCTCCTCGCTGCGGGTGGCGGACAGGCACTCAGAACCCTTCTATCTCCATAATGATGTTACCGATGATCTCAGGAATAAGCGGGGTCACGGTATTTCCGTAACACTCAAGCTCGCCCAACCAAGGGGGTATCCCTGCATATTCTGTGGTAACAACGGTAGAATCCAGCCAGTTTTCCCACGAGTTGAAATCCACTCTTCCAAATTCCCGTGGTAGTCTTCCCTTTGGTACGCTTTCCATGCCCTTGATTGGCCGCTTTTCCTGATTGTGGGCCATAATCCAGACACGATCTCTCCGGTGCGGGAGTCCGACGGCACAAGCTGGAATAACAAGCGATTGGACTTCGTAACCTGCGGCTTCCAAGTCAAATGACACATCGCAGAGTGCCATGTCGATGAAACCAGCAACATTTTCACCAATGACCCAAGTGGGCTGGAACTCCTGCACAATGCGGAGCATTTCCGGCCAGAGGAAACGGTCATCATCTTTGCCTCTTCGCTTCCCAGCATTGGAAAACGGCTGACAGGGAAAACCGCCGCAGACAAGATCAACGCGCCCAATTCCATCTGTTGCCAGCCGCTCTGCTGAGATTGTTCGCACATCGTCATAAATTGGTACTCCTGGAAAGTTCTTTCTCAATACCGCCTGTGGATATGGTTCTATCTCACAAAACGCCACTGTTTTCATCCCCGCCCGTTCCAACCCTAGCGAGAATCCCCCTATTCCACTGAACAGGTCTAGGACATTCATTTCTCTTTGAGCTTATGGGGTAGCATGGAATATGCTTCGTAAACGGTTTGCCTATCGTCGCCGGCTGATTTACAGGCATGGCCGGGATTCACCATATAAACGTGCGGAGTACGCTGGCGAATAAAATCCATTTCCATAAGTTGTAGCTTGGCCCTTGCAATGGATGCGGTGGAAAGGTCCATCCTCTCCTGTATCTCGGCAACTGGTGCAATGGCGATGTTTTGCTTATCCATCACCACACACAAGTAATCGAGCAAGTCCCTAGCCGACTGGTTCATTTCCTTTGGGTACATACGATATCCCCTCTCTGGTAAAAAGATTTTGATGAAGTTAATATCTTGAATTTTCTGTTTGACTAAAACTGCCCGTTCGACCTCTCCGGTCTTCACGTCTACTGTCTCTTTTGAACCTGAATATTTGTAAACTCGTCTTGAATTACGCATGAAGCATATTACTACCTATTTATCACCATTGCAACGCTTTTTATCATGGGTGATAAAGAAAGTACGCACGGGTGATAAAAAGCTGGCCCCTAAGTATCTGCAATCGTTACAAAGGGGCCGCGTTGTCTCTAGTCTTTATTATACCTGTAATGCTGAATCTTTAGTTTGACCACTGGTTTTGACTCACCCCGCTTCTAGAACGCTTTTAACTTTTCCAGATACGCCTTTGAATTATCCTCTAATCCTATGCTGCCCGTTCCAGCGGAGCCGGAGACGGGGTTAGATTACTCAGTGTCAAACTGGCTGGTAAATTCTGTGGGCATTGCAGGGAGAGCACACCAGTGGGTGTAGGCTTCCAGCCGGTCGGCGCGTTCCCCGTAGCATGACCAGTATTTATCGCCAAACTCTGCCAAGTAGCCGAGCCTACCTACCGGATAGTTGCCGGTGTGAGAGTTCTGCAAAGTATCAACATTTATCACTGCGACCAACTCGCCCAACTCCGGTAACTGTTCTGCTGTTTTTATCCACTTCATACTTCCCCCCCTGGCCCATGTGCCTGTCAGTTAATGTAGCAGGGAGACGGTGCCAGTGTCACGGAGCGCCCCTACCTGTGCAGTGGGAGGCTCTGGCGCTCTGTCTCCCCGTAAGCCTTTGATTATCCACGGCGTCTAATAGTCCTATACTCTCTCGGCTGCTGTCGGCAGTCGTACATGTGCTGCCCAATTGTCCTACTTCCGCAGCACCCATACCCGTGCTCCGCGATATACTCCGCCTGCTCCGCTAGCCACGTTGCGTCAACTACCCTCTGTGGTCCCACGAAGAGAACGGGGCGGATGTGGGGAAGTTTGGCGTCGTAGCCGCAATAGTTGCAGCGGGTGGTGCCAGCGTAGCCGTTGCGGTGGTAGTCGTCTGAGCTGCAGTTTGGACAGATCAATGGTGACTCCTGTGGCGGTATTTGCGTTTTCATTATCTCAGCTATGTGGCGGCTATCACAGGATAATCCCGTTGATCGCCCTTGCGCGATATGCCGCCACGCGGCTAGATAGTAAATAGTTACACAAACGGCAGCGTCTCGCACTGGAACCCCGCCGCGCCCTTGTGACCGCCACCACCGCGAGCCTTGCAGATCGCCGAGGCGTCCACCTCCGGCTTGTCGGCGTAAAGGGAGCAAGTCCACTTACCAGGGCGACGAACAAAAGAAAGCAT
>Ga0209727_1000345_pt1 | contig 53891 bp, 52 predicted proteins | sample RifGroC1_FD_183995 | JGI IMG/M metagenome (GOLD analysis project Ga0209727, IMG submission 183995) | Groundwater microbial communities from Rifle, Colorado, USA - Groundwater C1 (SPAdes) (version 2) | ecosystem: Environmental > Aquatic > Deep subsurface > Groundwater | place: Rifle, Colorado... | reverse complement strand
ATGCGGTTCCCCCGTCCAGGAAGTATAGCATCGAATCGTCGGAGCGTGCCAAGAACGGCGATTGCGGAAGCTCCCGACTCGTCGTATAATCCCGCCGTGAGCTTCGCGGAGATCCAGGTCGAGCTGTTGCGCGCCGAATACCCATCGCTTCGTCCCGACCACGATCCCGATATCGAGCGCTATTTCGATATGCGCGCCGCGGGACGTCCCGCCGACGCGCTGAACCTGTACGACAGCCGCCTCCGTGGCCGCTACCCCGACGACGATTTCCGCGAGCGCGTGCTGCGCGCCTACCGTCTGAGGGATCCGATCCTTGCCGCCCTGCTCTCCTCCGCATATGCCCGGCTCGGCGAACGTCTTCTGGAACGGGTCAAGCGGACGATCAAGTACGTCGCCCTGAAAGCCGGGAGTTTCGACCCGTCCGACGCCTATTCCACGATCAAGGCTGCGGAGGCCATCCTCGCCATGCTCCCGCGCGAGCGCTTCGAGGCGATCGCCGCCGTCGAACGCCTCCGCCGCTACGCCGACCTCCTGGAATACTGCAGGCCGGCCATGGCCGTCGCCGAAGATCTCGTCCGCGCCTACCTTACAGAATCCCTGGATGTCGTGGAAGGCGAGCGCCGCCGCAGGAAGGCCGAACGGGAAAAGCAGGAAGAGGAACGCCGGGAAATCCTCGTCGCCCGCGACCGGGCCTCGATCGGCGAAGACGCGGTGGCCAGGAACAGCAGGATGGAGCGTGAACGCAGCCGCGCCTTCGAGCGCCGGACCGCCGAGCGCCGCGCCGCGCGGTCCAGGCCCAGCGCGACCGCCTTGATGGACCTGTCACGGATCAGGTTCTCCGCCGCGGATCTGTCGCGCATCCAGATCCCCCCGGTCCTGACGAGCGTGGAGGACCGTACCCTGGCCTTCTGCTTCAAATATTGGAACGCCGTCGGCGACGCCGCTTTCGAACGGGTACTCTTCCTGTATTCCCGCAAGTTTGGAACCGCGCATTACGACGTCCTCCAGCTCATCCGGCAGGGCATGCGCTCGGGACGGCGCGACGAGGAGATCCTGACCGCCGTTTCATCCCGACTGATCACGGGCTACTATTATTCGATCCGCGGCGACCTCTACCTCCAGCGCGCCTGGACCCGTCTCAAGGCCCGGCTTGAAGGCACACCATCGGTGCCATCGTCGGCCCCGTCGGCCCAGTCGGTCCTCGCGGTCCCGACGATTGCCGAGGGTCCTGCCCACCCCGCCATCGCCAAGCCCCGGCAACGCATCCGCCGGGCCGCACCCGGCCTCCCGGGCCGGGCCGCACCCGGCCTCCCGGCAATCTCCGCGCCCCGCACGCCTTCCATGCCGCCCGCGGCGAGGCCACACGCGCCGCCGTCGCCCGCGCCACGGCCGGTCGCACCGCCGTCGGTCACCCCTCGGAGAGCCATCGCGACGCCGCCCGAACCTGTCCGCGCCGTGCCGCAAAGGGCCATCACGAGCGGCTCGGTCTCCGACCGTTTGCGCAAGCTTTCGGGCCGCTCCTACGACGTCTACGAACAACGCTTCCTTTCCAAGGTTCGGCAGGCTATCCGCCGCGTCCTGGCCAAAAGCCGCGGAGCCTCACGCGCGTTTTTCGTCACCATTCCCCAGGAGGCGGAGGACGCCCTTTTCGCCTTCCTGCGCGACCATTATTCCGATCCCTACATGGACTGGAACGGGAGCGAGCAACGCGGCCGTCTGGCTGAATTGGGATTCGAACTGGATTCCGTCGACGAGATCATCAAGGATTGTTTCGCCCGGCTGTGAGCGGGCCGGCGGGTCGGCGGGTCGGCGGGTCGGCGGCCGCACCCGCCCGCACCTGCCCGCACCCGGCCGCGCCCGGCCGCGCCCGGACAGTGGGCTACAGGCGGATCCTTCCCCGGAAGCTTCGTGAAAGGGTGAGCCGGTCGGCGTACTCCAGGTCGCCGCCGACGGGCAACCCCGACGCCAGGCGCGTCAGCTCCACGCCGGAATCCTTCAGCAGGCGCTGCAGATACAGCGCCGTCGTATCGCCTTCCACCGTCGGATTCATCGCCAGGATCAGTTCGCGCACGCCGCCGCGCCGCACGCGCTCCAGCAGGGGGCCGATCGAAAGGTCGTCGGGTCCGATGCCTTCCAGCGGAGCGATCACGCCTCCGAGCACGTGGAAAAGTCCCCGGTATTCCCGCGATTCTTCGATCACTCGGACGTCCTGCGGCCGCTCCACGACGCAGATGGTCGTCCTTTCGCGCTGCGGATCGGCGCAGACCGGACAGGGATCGCTTTCGGTATAACTGCCGCAGGTCGAGCAACGCCGTATCGCTTCGTGCAGGCCGGAAAGCTGCTCGGCAAGCGAACGCGCCCAGCTCGGATCGGCGTCCAGCACGTAATAAGCCATGCGCGTCGCGCTCTTCTTGCCCACGCCGGGCAACTTGGACAACGAAGCGACGATCCGGTCCAGGGCGTTCATCACAGGCCCATGAGGCCGGGAGGCAGGTTCATGCCGCCGGTCATCGCGCCCACTTCCGAGCGGATGGCCTCGCGGGCCCTGTCGGCCGCATCGGCGAAAGCCGCCTTCACGAGGTCCTGGAGCATACCGACGTCGGAAGGATCGACCGCCTCCGGAGCGATGCGCACGCCGATGACCTCGAGCCTGCCGTTCATCGCTATCTCGACCATTCCGCCGCCCGCCGATCCGGTCACCGTGATTCCGCCGAGCTTCTCCTGGAAGGAGCCCATCTGTTCCTGGATACGCTGCGCGTTCTTGAGCAATTCAAAGGGATTGATGTCCATGAGCCTCTCCGTGTCGAATTACCGTCTATATTACCGGGCGTTCCGGACTATCGAGCCCCGGAACATCCTTCTTACCGTTTCCACCTGAGGCGGCAGCTCCGTCCTGGCCTGGACCCCGGCCGCGGGGCCCTCGCCGGCCGGCCGCTCCGTTATCTCCAGCCTTACCGGACGCCCGAGCGCCGTCCTGAGCGCCGCCGATATCGCGTTCGAATCTTTCAGCAGCATTCCGGCGGCCAGCTTGTCCGCCGCGGGAATCCTGACCGCATCGCCCGACGCCTCCCAGGCGCCCGACTTCTCCAATCCCGAGGCGAGCATCCCCCGTTCCTTCTTCAGCGCCGCGATGCAGGCCAGCTTTGCCTCCGCGAGTTCCGCCGCGGTAGCGACCTGCGCGACAGCTGCCTGCCCCATCCCGGATTCAGGTCGAATTTCGTCCGAGCCCGAGACCTGATCCTCATCTTCATCCACATCCTCGATCGCGACGGGAGCGGCAGAAATCGCAACAGGCTGCATCACCGCGGGCGGCGTCGCAGCCGGAGCCGCCGCGGGCACAGCAGCCGGCTGCATCACCGCCTGCGCCTCCGCCGGGGGATCGGCGGCGACGCGCCCCTCGCGCTCGGCGAGGAAGCGCTTGAAGGTCGCCGTAAAGGCCCCGGGCGCTTCCAGATTTATCGCGCCGAAGTCGGTCGGCGGCGCGGCCGCGGCAGGTGCCGGGGCCGCTGCCGCGCCCGCCCCCCCTGATGACACCGCCGTGGATACGACCGCCGCGGAGGTCGCCGGATCGCGCGCGGCGGATCCGGGCGCGGGACCCGCGTCCGCGGGTCCCGCGTCCGCGGGTCCCCAGCGGGCGTGCGGCTCGGGTATTAGAAGACGCCCCCTGACGCCGTCGACAGCGGCGCGGAGCTCCGCCGGGGACACCCAGCGGCTGAGCCAGCAGAGGCGCGACACCGCGGTCTCCAGTTCGAAACGGGGGGAAACGGAAAAGCGGATGTCGCGGTACAGGTCCAGGAGCAGAGAAAGCGCCCTTTCGATCTGCACCGCCGTAAAGGCTTCAAGGGCGCGCGGGGAAAAGCGCTCCGGCCCGTAGCCGAGCAGGGACTCGCGTTCTATCCCGCTTTTGAGCAGCAGGAGGCTGCGATAATATTCCGCCAGATCCACCGTGAAGCGCTCCACCGATACGCCCCGCTCAAGGATCCCGTCCAGCGCATTGAGGGCATCGGCGGTTCGTCCGTCGGCGCAGGCCTCGGCGAGGGCGTTCAGGGCGTCCAGTCCCACCAGCCCCAGCTTGTCCCGGATCAGTTCCGCGCTCAGGACGCCCTCGGAGAAGGATACGACCTGGTCGAACAGGGTATACGCGTCGCGCATGCTCCCCGTCGCCTCCTTGGCGATCCAGAACAGGGCCTCGTCCTCGGCTTCGATCCCCGACTCCCTGCAGGCTTCCAGAAGCTGGGCCTTGATCGTCTCGATCGGAAAAAGGCGGAAGGCGAATTGCTGGCAGCGGCTCTTGATGGTGGCTGGGACCTTGTGAAGCTCCGTGGTCGCGAAGATGAAGACGATGTAGGGCGGCGGTTCCTCTATGGTCTTCAGCAGCGCGTTGAAGGCGTTGTTGGAGAGCATGTGGACTTCGTCGATGATGTAGACCTTGAAACGGCTTCCGTTCGGCGGAAAGAGCACCTCGTCCTTGATCTGGCGCACGTCGTTGACGCTCGTGTTGGAGGCGCCGTCGATCTCGATGACGTCCATGCACGAGCCGCGCGCGATCTCCACGCAGGAGGGACAGGTCCCGCAGGGCACCGCCGTCGGTCCCTTTTCGCAATTGAGCGAACGCGCCAGGATGCGCGCCGCGCTCGTCTTCCCGCAACCGCGCGGCCCGGAAAACAGGTACGCGTGGGCGATGCGCCCCGTCTCGATCGAACTCTTCAAGGTCGCGACCACGAATTCCTGCCCCGCCATCTCGTCGAAAGTCTTGGGACGCCGTCGGGTCGCTGTCACTTCATACGCCATGGGGCGATTATAATGGGAAACCGGCGTTAATGAAACCGGACGGGACGAAGATCTGCGCTCGCCGAATGAATGGTTCTTTATATTTGACCTATAGTGCATTATATTTGACCTATTGGAGACGCAATGAAAGAATGGACAGCCGCCGAGGCCAAAGCCAATTTCTCCCGGCTCATGGACGAAGCTTCCCGCTCACCGCAAGTCGTGAGCAAGCACGGGCGCCCGTCCTGCGTCATGATCGACTTCGAATCGTATCGAAAAAATGAAGGGCGCCTTACGGACGTGATGGGCCGCCTCCTCGAAGAGATCCGGACGATCAACCAGCTTGAGGACGATTTCGAGCCGCCGCCGCGCATCGACCGCCCCATCGATTTCCCCGATTAGGAACGATCATGGAATATCTATGCGATACCAACGTTGTCGGCGAACTCATGCGCCGCGAACCGGATCCGCGACTGCTTCAATGGTTCCGTACCATGGACCGGGTCTTCATCAGCGTGATCACGGTCGAGGAAACGCTTTTCGGGCTGAGGAGGAAAGGCCTCGTCCATAAGGAAGCCTGGTTCAGGCGCTTCCTGCTCGGAGCCGCGGAAGTCGTTCCCGTCGACGGAGAAACGGCGGCCTGGGCGGGAGAACGACGGGGAGAACACGCTGCGGCGGGAATGACCCGCACCCAGGCTGACGCGCTCATCGCGGCCTGCGCGTGGCGGCGCGGCCTCGTAGTCGCCACCAGGAACGTCCGCGATTTCGAGGGCTACGGCCTTCCGGTCTTCAACCCCTTCGATCAACGCTGAAAGGACGATAAAAAACCCCGCGGCCAGGAAGACCACGGCGCAAAGAGCCTCCGCTTACCGTTGCTTCCTTCCGGACCTGGCGGGGTTGGGCGGCGCTCTTTCGCATGGTTCCTGACTACGGGGTAATTAAAAACGGAGAGAGAGGGATTCGAACCCTCGGTACCTTTTGGGCACATACGCTTTCCAAGCGTACACCTTCGACCACTCGGACATCTCTCCAAAGAAGGGACTCTTTCAAAACGCCGACCGTATGGAACGATTGGCTTACCGGAGAGAGAGGGATTCAGTCTTCGTCGCGCGCCTCGTGCGCGCTCCTTCGACCCGCCTCCGCCCTCTGCCGGCGGCATCCATGCCGCCTTTTCCTCCCTCCGGTCGGCGAGGGCTTCGGATCGAATCCCAAGCCATCACTGATTCGGTGGAAAAGTCCGGCAAACACAGTCGCCTAACCGGAGAGAGAGGGATTCGAACCCTCGGAACCCTTACGGGTTCAACGGTTTTCGAGACCGTCCGATTCAACCGCTCTCGCATCTCTCCAAAAAAACATGAGGCTGAGAGGATTCGAACCTCCGACCTTCAGATCCGCAATCTGATGCTCTATCCAGCTGAGCTACAACCTCGTCAAAAAGGAACAAAACATCGGCGACTCGTTGTCGCCTTTCACGGAGCAGGGGGGATTCGGTCTTCGTCGCGCGCATCGTGCGCGCTCCTACGACCCGCCTCCGCCCTCTTCCGGCGGCATCCTGCCGCCTCTTCCTCCCTCCGGTCGGCGAGGGCTTCGGATCGAACCCCCAACTTTTAACCAAAGTGAAAGAATCAACGACTCTTTGTCGCCATTCACGGAGCAGGGGGGATTCGAACCCCCGGTACCCTTTTGGGGCACAACTCCTTAGCAGGGAGCCCGATTCGGCCGCTCTCGCACCGCTCCAGTCATACCGTTCCGGATCGGATCGGGGGATTCGGTCTCCGTCGCGCGCCTCGTGCGCGCTCTTTCGACCCGCCTCCACCCTCTTCCGGCAGCATCCCCGCCGCCTCATCCTCCCTCCGGTCGGCGAGGGTTTCATTTCGAATCCCGAACGTCAAACCGAAGCAAAAGAATCGACGACCAAGTGCCGCACTAGCGGAGCAGGGGGGATTCGAACCCCCGGAACCCTCGCGGGTTCAACGGTTTTCAAGACCGCCTCCTTAAACCGCTCGGACACCGCTCCAGAAAGGAGCCTTACATTAGCTGAAAGGAGGAAGCCCTGTCAAGAGGAACGGAAACGGGGATGCCTCGGACTGCTCAGGAGGCGATCTCGAAACCGACCCGCTCGATGTGTTCGGATAAAGCCCCGTTCGCGGTCGCGAAGGGAAGAACCACATCGAAGCTCCAAGGGAAAAAGCGCTCTTCAAGGAGTTCCTTTGCATGCTCGGCATCGGCGAGGGTCCAGGCCGATCCTTCCACGGCGAGGTCCACATCCGAGCCTTCGCGAAAGTTGCCCTTGGCGCGGGATCCGAAGACAACGATACGGTCAACGGGAGCCACTGACCTTACGGTCAACGCGATATCGCGCCAGCGATCCTCGGAGAAGCCGCCGACGGTCATGGCTCGCCGAGTCCTTCCAGACGAGTCCGCAATTGCCTGAAAGCCGCCAGGAACCGGGCCTTTATTTCCTTTTCAAGCAGGATAGCGCGCTCCAGGTCATAGGTATGGGCGGCGAGGTTCCTCGCTTCATGGAGCGCGCCCCACAATTCTCCGTCCGAGATCAGCCCGTCAAAGAAAGCCTGGCGCATGACCGGTTTGGGACCCGCGATGTCATCGTAGCCGCGTTCCCTCAATAAATCCTGGAGGGTCTTCCAGGCCAGCTCGTGGCACAGCTCAAAGTCCTTGATGAAGCCCTGCCGCTCCAGTTCATTGTACGAGTCCTGGATCGACGCTTTTTCCAGGTTTTCCAAAGCCTTGCGGTAATTGGCAAAGCGCTGCTTCCAGCGAACATCCTGATCCATGAGGAAATTATAAGCGAAGGGGAAGACTTCGGCTATCGGAAGGCGTATCACGATGGCCACCGGCAAGCGTCATACGGAGAACGTCTACGGAAAGCTCGACGTGCAGGATCGGTACCAGCTTTTTACGATCATGGCCGGATCCGCGCAACCTGGCGGGGTCTGACCCTCCCTCCCCTTCTTCGCCGTTCGCTTGACGGAAGGATGTCCCGTGGGCATACTTTTCCCAAGAGAGCCCACCGCGCCTCTGCTCCGCATGTATACTTCGGTGGTCAAAAAGGTTGGATATACGCTATGAACGGCCAAAGACTACCTAAGCGGATCTCCCCTTGCCCGATCTCCGAAGCCATCTTCGAATTGCGATTTACTCCGAAAATGCCGGAAGAAGCTGTTTTTGGTGTAGTCTATAGTGCCGTTCGGGAACATTTCCCCGGCCAGGTTGAGAACCTTTTCCCCATCCAGCTTCCGGAAGCGCTTCGGCGGCAAGACCCGAATCTGCAATACGCGGCCCAATACCGGCTTCGCTCCGAAAACAAAATCATGAGCATAGGCCCGCGTACGATATCCTTTTCAAATACGGCACCGTATCTTGGATGGACTGCGTGGTCAGGTTTCATCCAGGAGTTGCTCGGGAAGATCCGCAGTACTGGAGTTTTCGGTACCATCGAGAGGACTGGCCTTCGTTACCTGAATGTGTTCGAGCGTCGGATTCTGGACGGTATCCGGATGAAGCTCTCCTTGAATGATTCCGCGATAATCGACGAGTCGACGACGATCAGGACGGAATTCCTCAAGTCAGGCATAGTCAGCATCCTCCAGGTCAACAACAACGTGGAAATCACGGTCGGGGAAAGATCGTTCCGCGGTTCCCTTATCGATATCGATTGCCTGGCCAATCTCGGTGAATCGCAGGATGATTTTTTCATGCATTCGAACGAGGTTATCGAGCGTTCACATAATCGGGAGAAAGAGCTTTTCTATTCGCTGCTCACTTCGGAGACGCTGGCGATGTTCAATCCTGAATACGAGGAAAAAGTATGAATCCGATATCGACAGTCGTCACTAAATGGGCAATTCTTGCGGGTAGCGCGGTCATCGCGACCAAATCCGTACCGAAAATTGACCAATCGATACATGAAACATCGGTTATCGTTCTCCCGCTCTCCCCTTCTTCTTCAGGTGATATCATTGCAATGAACTTTCCGGATGGCCGCTCCTATCCTTTCTTCAGCGAAAAAGACGATACCGTATTCGCTCTACCGATCGTCGCAAAAGTCCGTCTTAAATTGAAGAAAGGGTTTCAACCGTTCGAGTTTTTCATCGGGGATTAGTATGCCTCCGGATGTATCTATCTTTCCTTGGTATCAGGAACTGTACTGTACAGATTCCTTGACACAGGGCGATATACTTCTCGAGTGCCCGATCCCAATCCTTGATGAAAGCGTCTATGACGCGCTCATTTCGGGTTCGGAGTATCCGGAAAATCCAACAGGATCAATAAATCCCGATGTAATCATCATGTCCCAAGCATGCGATATCGAACAGGAAAAGATCGATTCCATCGTCGTTTGTCCGCTGACGACACTATCCATGCTGCAGATGAAGAACACGGATTTTTCAACGAAGTCCCGATTGGAAAGCTTGCGACAAGGAAAGGAGCCTGCGCTTCATCTGCTGAATTCATATCAGTCAGAAAAGACCATGTCCGACTTCTTCGTCGTTGACTTTCATCATATCTTCAGTCTTCCAAAGGTTTTCCTTCGCCGTCTCGCTATTTCCAAGGATTGCCGTATTCGCTTGCTTCCTCCATACCGCGAGCACTTATCCCAAGCATTCGCCCGGTATTTCATGAGAGTCGGACTACCGGTCGATATCGACCGTGACGCGCTCGCGAAGATTCGTGAAGTATCGAAATAATACCTATCATCCCCGCATGGTCCGACCCTCCCCTCGCCTTTTGACAACGCGCGCCAAGCCGGGTATCCTGTCTGCCAATGAAGGCCAACCTGCACCTGCATTCACGCTTTTCGGACGGAACGGACTGGCCCGCCGACATCGTGCGGCGGGCCGCGGCGGCCGGGCTGGAACACGTGGCGCTCACCGACCACGACACCCTGGCGGGAACCGCGGAATTCGCCGCGGAAGCGATCCGGTCCGGGATCAAGACGACGGTCGGCGTTGAGATCGATTGCAGGGAAGCCTCGATCGACTACAAGAGCGAACTGCTCGCCTATTTCCCCGAAGGCGGCTTTGCGCGCACCGAGGCTTTCCTGGCGGAGATATGCCGGGACCGACTGGATATTGCCCGAAAAGCCGTAGCCGCGGCGAGCCGGCTTTTCCCTTCCGCCGCACTTGGCTTTGAAGCCCTACTCGGGCGCAAGCGGGCCGATCGCGCCATGCTCCCGCCTGAGCGGTTTTCCTTCAACAAGGTCGACGTCTTCCTGTACCTGAAGGCCGCGGGTGCGATACGGCCCGACATGGAGTACCGCCTGTTCAAGAAGACTTACTTCGATTCCAGATTGCTGATCGAGAAAAGCCACGACAAGCCTTCATGTGCGGAAGTCGCCAAAGTGGTACGATCGGACGGAGGCTTCCTCGTGATACCGCATATAGGGCACGAATTCGCCGACAGCGCGGAAACTATCGAGAAGGAACGGAAACGTTTCTCGGCCTTCCTGGATTATTTCCGGTCCATAGGGATTGCGGGCCTGGAACTTTACTGGTACCGGAACGGTGAAACGAAGGCCATCAACCGCCTGATCCGCAAAGAAGCGAAGTCGCGGGGGCTGTTCTGCACCTTCGGTTCGGATTGCCACGGACCTTCATCCGGAAAGGAAACCCTCCCGGAATTTTCAGGCGCCTTCGCCGGTTTCCCGCGCAAGAACAAGACCGCTGTCGCGGCAGGGGAGTAGCATGGATCGCGATTCCATCATCGATACGCTGACTGCGGCCTTTTCCGACGGTTCCCTGCCCATGGAGGAATTCGAGCGGCGGGTCGAACTCGCCAACCGGACGGACACGGCGGACGCGCTCCGCGCCTTGGTCGAGGATTTGCCCCGCCCCGCCGCGGACGCGCCGCCCCTGCCGGCGAGGACCGGACGGTCAGTAGCAACCGGGCGGACCGCGGTAGCCGGAGGGCCCTCACTCGCTTATCTGGAGAATCCCGGCCCATCGCCCGGCCAGGGAGAAATCGTCAGCATCTTCTCTTCAAATCGTCGGGTCGGCCGCTGGACCGCGCCCCTCAAACTGGAAATCGAATCCATTTTCGGATCCGGCTACGTGGACCTACGGGAAGCCCTGATCCCGCGGGAAGGCATGCGGATCGAAGCTGTCGGCATTTTCGGTTCCACTTCCATCGTGGTTCCCGAGGGCGTCAACGTGCGGGTGGAGAGCACCACGATTTTCGGCTCCGTCACGGGCGGAGAGATCCGTGCAGAGGATCCGTCGGCGCCGACGATCGTAATCGAAGCGGTCGCCATTTTCGGCAGCGTCGGCGTGCAGGTGAAAAGCCGCGAATAGCGGCGGCCGCGAATAGCCGCGAGGGGCGCCTTCAGCGTGCGGCGGCGGGCACGAAACCTATCAGGATTGAAGAGATCAGTAATGAAACATCGCACATTTTGACATTTTCACTTTTTGACAATATAATGAAACAAAGGAGGACGCCATGCTCGTTTCAATCGACAAAAGGGGAAGCGTCCTTATCCCGCAATCAATACGCAAAGCATTGGATCTGGGACCGGGTAGCAATCTTGAGTTGCAGGTAGAAGACGGGGGCGCGATCATTCTCCGTCCGATCTGCGTTTTCGGAGCGATCAAGCTTTCAGATGTGGGGCTCAAGAAACTCGCCGAAGCCCGCGAAAGCGGAACAACCGACTTGCCCGCATGGTTGCGGGATGAGATGGACCATGCCGAAGCTGATACCAACAAAGAAATTCCTCTCTGATGTGGAGCAGCTGGGGAAGAACAAGGTACTCCGATCAAAACTGGGGAAAGCGCTGGCATCGCTGGAACGGGATCCGCACTACCCCGGACTCAGGATCGAACGAATTACGAACGATCCCAGCGCGTGGTCCGCAAGGATAGACAGCAGATACCGTTTATCCTTCGATATCAGCACATATCAAGCGAACGGTGCTCCGGATTGGAGCGCGCCGATCCTGCTCCTGCGCGTACTCGACCATGACGACCTCTACCGCATGCCCCATTGATTTTTGGTCTTCAGCGCCTCGCCGCCAGCCTGAGGCGCCTTCAGCGCGCGGCCGCCGGCACGGATCTCATTTCGAACGGGACTCCGAAGGTCTCCTCCAATACCGCGGGCACCAGGACTTCCGATGCCGCTCCGGACGCGATCACGCGCCCCGCTTTCAGCGAAAGGGCTCCGTCGGCAACGGAGGCTGCGAAGGCGATGTCGTGGGTGGAAAAGAAGATACCGCGTCCGGCTTCCGCTAGGCCGCGTATCGCGGAACCGACGGCGCGTGCGTGACAGGGGTCCAGCATGGCCGTCGGCTCGTCCAGCAGCATCCAGGGCGCGTCCTGGACCACGCAGCGGGCGATGCGCACGAGCTGGAGCTCGCCGAGCGAGATTCCCGTCACGGGCCTCTCTTCAAGGTAACCGACGCCGAGGACGCCGAGCGCGCGGCGCGCCTTTTCGATTTCTGCCTCGCCCGGGAACGCGAAGGGATTCACGTGGGCCGCGGTCCCGAACAGGGCGAATTCAAGACAGCTGAAATCGAAAGGAACCCGCTCGGACTGGGGCAGGGATGCGATGGTGCGCGCGAGGACGCGGGGGGGGAGCCGGGAAAGGTTCTGGCCATCCGCCGTCGCCTCTCCCGTCTCCGGCCGCATTCGGCCGGCGGCAATGGCGAGAAGTGTGGACTTGCCCGCCCCGTTCGCCCCCACGAGCGCGATGACGCGGCCGCGCTCCAGAGTGAAGCCCGCTCCGTCGACGGCGGGGCGGGGCGCACCGGGGTAACGGTAGGTCGCCGCCGATACGATGAGGCTCATCGTACTATCCTCGTCTTTCCTTTCATGAGGAAACGGGAAAAGGCCAGGGCTCCGAGGGCGGACACGGCGGCGCCGAGCGGGAGTTCGCCGGGAAAGGCGGCGCGGGATACGGCGTCGCACAGCACCAGGAAGACCGCGCCCATGGCCATGGAGGCAGGCACCGAGGCGCGGGCCTTGGCCCCGACCCAGGAACGCGCCGCGTGCGGCACCACCAGGCCCGCCCAGGAAACCACGCCGAGCGCGGCCACGCAGGCGGCCACGCCGAGGGAGGCCGCGGCGAGGATGGCTATCCGTTCCATCCGGGGACGTGCGCCGAGCGACCGGGCGACATCCTCGTCCAGGGAAAGAATGTCCATGCGGCCGCGCGCGACGATCAGGAGGACCAGGGACAGGACCGCAGGCGGGGCGAAGTACGCCAGGGTGGACCAGGTCATGCCGGAAAGGCCGCCGAGGGTCCAGTAGGCGATGTCCGGCAGTACCCGCAGGGGATCGGCCGCATACTTCACGACCGCGAGGGCGGCCGAAAAGAGCGCGGAAACCGCGATGCCGGCAAGGACCAGGCGCAGCACGCCGCCCCCGTAACGGAAGCGCCGCGCGAGGGTGGTGGAAAGAGTCAGGGCGAGCAGGGCGAAGAAGAACGCGGGCAGCGAGACGGCGGGGCCGAGCGGGGCACCGAGGACCATCGCCAGGGCGGCGCCGAAGGCGGCGCCGGAAGACACGCCGAGGAAGCCCGGCTCCACCAGGGGATTGGCGAATACCAGCTGGAAAGCCGCGCCGGCGCCCGCAAGCACCGCCCCCGCAAGCAGGGCACCGATCACGCGGGGGAGCCGGGAACCGAACAGGACGGCGCGGGCTGTCGGGTCCTCGGAGAGCAGGCGCAACGGCATGAGGCCGGGAGCGGGGTAGCGGCCGAGCAGGAGGCAGACGAGCGCCGACAGGACCAGCGCCGCGGCGAGGACGGGAACGACGGCGCGCCCGGCGCTATTCGACCCCATGCTCTCCCTTCAGGCGAGGGAGGATAACCGCGTCGAAGCGCGTCTTGTCCATGCCGTACAGGAGTTCGAAGAATCGCCGCGCCTCCGCTGAGGAATCGACGTCGGCGAAGCGGTCCGGATGGATGAAAGCGGCGATGCGGCGCAGGCCTATGATCCAGCGCGTGTCGGCCTGGTCCCAGGAATAGAAGTCCTGCGGCATGGCATGGACGCGGCCGGAGATCACCGCCGGCACGCGGCCGAAGCGGGGGTCGGCGCGGAAAGCCTCCGCGGCGGCGGCGGAATCGGAATTGTAGGAAACGGCGATCACGACATCCGGCTTCCAGGCGGCTAACTGCTCGGCGCCGACGCGCATCCAGGCGGAGCCGCGCTCCGCCGAACCGACGTTCTCGCCTCCTGAGAGGTCGACCAGCCGGGCCTGCATCCAGGATGCGGGAGCCACCTCCCAAAGGCGTCCGCCCTCGGCGGCCTGGGCCAGCAGGACGCGCGGCCTGGCGGCTCCGGCGACCCTGCGCTCGGTATCCGCCTGCAGCTCCCGGTAATAGCCGACCAGCTCGTCCGCGCGTTCCGCCTGGCCGAAGGCCGAGCCGATGGCTTGGATATCCCGGTAATAATCCTCCGGGGATTCCAGGTCCACGTACATGGTCTTCAAGCCCAGGGCTTCCAGGGAGACGCCGAGCGGGGAACGGACGTAGGATTTCATCACGAAGAGATCGCCCTTGGTGGCGGCGTAGCTCTCGGCGCCCGCGTTCCGGTCCAGCACGGCCTTGGCCGGAAAACCGGGATCGACAGCCGACAGGAAAAGGCCGAAACCCTGGTCGGGTTTCACGGTCGCGGCTACGCGGGACCGGAGTCCGGGAAACGCGTAAACAGCGTCGACGACGAGGGCGGCGCCCCGGCCCGCGACCACGACCCGGGAGGGCTGGACCGAAGCCGTCTGGGCCGAAGCCGCGGCGGCGAGGAGGACGAGGAAGGCGGCTATGATGGTGCGGGAAAAATCGGCACGGATAGTACTCATCCGATGATGATATATCCCTTGCCGAAGCGCATCAAGAAGGGGTCTGACCCCGCGTGGGGCTCCGAGCGAGGCTCACGAGGACGGCCGCCTCCACGGAGGACGCGGCACAGGAAATGTCTCTGCGCGTCCGGTCCAGATCCAGCGTCGCCGCGCCGATTCCGCGGGCGCGGAGAGTATCCGTGAAGGCCTCCAGCCGGTCGCGGCGGACCGACAGGACGAGGGCGCGCTGGACGCCGTCGATCCGTCCCAATTCCTCAAAGGCGGACTCCAGCGAACCCACGAGTCCCTCGCCGCGGTCCATTTCCAGCTTCCCTATCTCGTCCAACAGGAGGACGCGCGCCCCAGCCTCCGCGGAAACGCGAAGGAAGTCGGCGACCCGCGTGAAGGCGGCGCGGGAGAACCGGTACGGCCCGAGCGCCAGTTCGCCGGTAGCGACCGGACCGCCGAATCCGGCCGGGCCGCCGGCCACGACCAGGCCGCCAGCCGCGTCCGGGCCTCCTTCGCCCCCCTCTGCTTCCAGCCTCCGTGCGAGCGGAAACGATTCGAGATCGTTCCCGTATTCAAGTTCCAGCCGGTAGGCCTGCGCACCGGTGCGACCGGCCGCGGCTGAAGCCCCGGCTTCCGGACGGCCAGAGGCGATCTGGAGGCAGGAAGCGACGGCAAGACCCCGGGACCGCAGAAGGCGTCCGGCTTGTTCGAGAGCGCCCGTCTTGCCGGCGCCGATGGAGCCGGTGACGAGGACCGCGAAGGGACCCGATGCCGCGTAATCGGCGGGGATGTCGAAGTCCTGGAAAACGCCCTCACCGGCGTCGGCGGTCCAGGGCACGAGATCCAGCCGCGCTAGCACCTCCTTCATCGAAAGGGAACCGCCGGTTTCCGCGATAATCGGCAACGCGGAAGATTCGAACAGGACAGGGTGCCCCGGACGTCCGAGTGAGACGGGCCTGAAGGCCCGCGGTCCGGCAGACGGACCGGCTCCGGGGGGAGCGCCGCCGGGCTGGGCGCCCGGCTGGGCGACCGGCGCTCGCCGCAACGCGTCCAACGCAAGGAAAGTCCCGCGCGCGATAAGCGGCATGTCGGCGAGAGCCACGAAAAAAGCCTCCGTCCTGACCTCCTCCGCGCCGCGCTTGAGGGAGGTGAACATGCCTTTTTCCCAATCCGGATTCCTCACCACGAGCACGCGCTCGGCGCCCCTGAAAAGAGCTTCCAGCTCCTCGGCGCGGTGGCCGGCCACCACGATCGCCCGGGAACAGCAGGAAAGGACCTCGGCGACGACGGCTTCGATCACGGTGACGCCGCGCCAGGGCAGCAGGAGTTTCCATGCGCCCATGCGGGAAGAGGCGCCGGCGGCGGGGACGATGCAGTCGAGTCCGGTGAACGCGGAGGACGCGGTCATGTCGCTCATCGCGCCATCATAGCACGACGCGCCGCCGCGGCTCCGCTCTGCGTGGAGCGAAGCTGGCGGAAGCCGCTGGGTCATGCTAGTATCCCGGGAATGGAGCCTTCGATACACGACGCGGAGTACCTTCGCCTCCTCGACCAGCTGCTGTCCCGCGGAAGGCGGAAGACCGACCGCACAGGCACCGGCACCCTGTCCATCTCCGGAGCCCAGCTCCGCTTCCCCCTGGACCGCGGTTTCCCCCTGCTGACCACCAAGAAAGTCCCCTTCAGGGTTCTCGCCGAGGAGCTCTTCTGGTTCATCCGCGGCGACACTTCGCTGCGCTCCCTGCTCCTGAAGGATGTCCACATCTGGGACGAATGGCCCTTCAAGTCCTGGCTGCAGCGGACGGGCCAGGACGTTCCCGCGCCGCACGGCGCGGAGTGGAAGGCGCTCATCGCCGATTTCCGTTCGCGCATTCTTTCCGACGACCGTTTCGCCGCCGACTACGGGGATCTGGGTCCGGTCTACGGCGCCCAATGGCGGCGCTGGGCAGCGCCGGACGGCAGTCGCATCGACCAGCTCGCCGAAGCGCTCCGCCTCATCCGCACCAGCCCCGATTCGCGCCGCATCGTGGTCTCGGCGTGGAATCCCGCCGACATCCAGGCGATGGCCGTCGCGGGCCTGCCGCCCTGCCACCTGCTGTTCCAGTTCCTCGTCCGCGACGGCAGGCTCGACTGCCTGCTGTACCAGCGCAGTTGCGACGTCTTCCTCGGCGTGCCCTTCAACATCGCCAGTTACGCGCTGCTCACCCACCTGGTCGCCTCGGTCTGCGGCCTGCAGCCGGGCGACTTCGTCTGGACCGGGGGCGACGTCCACCTGTACCTGAACCATGCCGACCAGGCCCGCGTCCAGCTTTCCCGGGAACCGCGCGGGGCGCCGAGCCTGACGGTCGAACCCGGGACTGCGGACCTCTTCGACCTGAATTTCGGAAATTTGACCCTGAGCGGCTACGATCCCCACCCCGCCCTGAGCGCTCCGGTGGCCGTCTAGGATGGAACCGCAGGCCAGGATGGAGGCGTAGCGTGGAAGTCTTCCTCATCGCGGCCATGAGCGCCGACGGCTTCATCGCCCCGGGCGGGACGGCGGGGTCCGGCCCCTCGACCGCCTGGACGGGCGCGGCCGACAAGAAGCGCTTCGTGGAATTGACCAAACGCGCCAAGGCCATGGTCCTCGGCCGGAAGACCTTCGAGACATTCGGATCGCGCCCCCTCAAAGGCCGGGACATCTTCGTCCTCTCGCGCTCCCCCCCCGGTGGTACGAAGCCTATGGTTACCGTGACGGAGGGGGCGAAGGATGGCGGGGCGGGTACGGTCGAATGGACGAGCCTGCCGCCGCGCGAGCTGGTCGCGATGCTGGCCGGACGGGGTTACGCCGAGCTCGCCCTTTGCGGAGGGTCCGAAGTCTACGCCCGGTTCCTGGAGGCGGACCTCGTAGACCGCCTTTACCTGACCATCGAGCCGGTGCTGTTCGGCGACGGCATCCGCCTTTTTTCAAAGCCGCTGGAAAAGCGGTTGGAGTTCGTCTCCTGCGGGAGCGCGGGGAACGGGACCGTATTTCTGGAATATCGCCTGCTGCGCGAGGGAGGATCGGCTACATGAAGATTTCAAGGATCTGGGCGGACAAAGCGGGCGAATCGCATTACGAGGATATCGAGGTTGAGCTGAAGCCCTCAGGTCCCCTCGGCCGCATGTCCGAACCCCTGGCTGTCGCGTCCATGATCCTGCGCGAGAACGAGCCGGGCTACGACTTCGACTGGCACGTCGCTCCCCGCCGCCAATATATCGCCATGCTCGCGGGTCTTGTGGAGATCCAGGTTTCCGACGGGGAGATACGGACCTTCGGACCCGGCGAGATCATCCTGGTGGAGGACACGACCGGCAAGGGCCACAAGTCGCGGTCTCCGGACGGCAAGGCGCGCAAGTCCATCTTCCTGCCCTTGCCCTGAGGCTCTCGCCGAAAGCCGGGGCCGCCCGGGTCACCATTTCACTATTCCCGCCACCGCATCGAAATGGGCATCACGGGAAACGAGGACGGATCCGCTCTCCATGACCGCGGCGGCGATCCAGACATCGTTGACCGGAATCGGCTTGCCTGCCGTACGGAGAGCGCTGAATACTTCTGCATAAAAGATGGCCGTCTCTTCCCCGAGCGGGTGAACGCGGACACGGGGACTGGAAAGGAACGAATGAAGCTCCCCGATATTTTCCGCCTCCCGATTCCTTGAGCGGAAACCAGAACGCAGTTCACCGATGACCGGAGTCGGCAGCAGGATTTCATCGGCTTGGGAAAGAATCCGGATCATCCTTTCATCTCCGCGCTTGAAAGCGGAATAGGCATTCGTATCAAGCATGATCCTCATCAGGCCCAATCCTCTGGATCGATCTTTTCAAAGTCCTCGGTCGCCTTGTCGAAGGCGTCCGCTTCCGCGACCGACCAGGTCCCGGCCAGATGATCCAGGTCGTCATAGCGGCGCTTTTTCTTGTCGCGCCCGAGCAGGCAGTCCCGGAGGGTATCCAACACAAAACGGTTCACGCTGACCCCTTTCCGGACGCTCGCTTCCTTGAGGGCACGGGTCAGTTCCTCATCGCAACCTCGTAAGGTCATGGTAGACATACACAACCTCCCGCACGATCTGCTATCATAATGATAGCATCTTTTGAATGCATATTCAAACTTTCGTTCTACGAATTCAAAAAGGCCGTCCCCCTTACGGAGGACGGCCTTCGTTTCAATTGAGAATCCGGACTAGAACGAGGACGTGTCCGTATCCTTCGGGCGGAGGATGAGGTTGAGCACGATGCCGAAGATCGCGGCAAGGCCGAGGCCGGAGAGGTTCAGGTTGCCGAACTTGAAGGTGGCGCCGCCGAGGCCGAGCACGAGCATGGCCGCGGTGATGATGAGGAGCTTGGGCTTGGAGAGGTCGACCTTCGCGTCCACCATGTTCTTGATGCCGATCGAGGAGATCATGCCGAACAGGAGAATGGAGATGCCGCCGATGACCGGTCCGGGGATCGTCGCGATGACCGCGGTGAACTTCGGAACCAGCGAAAGAATGATCGCGAAGACGGCCGCGATGCGCATGATGATCGGATTGAAGGCGCCGGTAAGCGCCACCGCTCCGGTGTTCTCGGAGTAGGTGGTATTGGCCGGTCCGCCGATCATACCGGCCACCGAGGTCGCGACGCCGTCGCCGATCAGGGTGCGCCAGACGCCGGGCTCCTTGATGAAGTCCTTTCCGACCACGTTGCCGATCGCGAGGACGTCTCCGAAGTGCTCCACCATCGTGACGATGGCGATGGGCAGCATGAAGACGATCGCGGTCACGGAGAACTTGGGCGCGGTGAACTTCGGGATTCCGATCCAGGCCGCCTTGCCGACGCCGGAGAAGTCCACGACGCCGAGGACGATCGCGAAAAGATAGCCGGCGATGAGGGCGATGAGCACGGGCAGATTGGAGAGCATCTTCATGCCGAACTTCGGCAAGACGATCTTGACGAAGATGCCGACTGCGAAGGTGAAGAGCGCGATGCCCCAGGCGCCGTTGACGCCGATCGCATCGACGATGGGTTTGGAGAAGTCGCCCTTGGCGTTCTGCACCGCGATAGGTGCGAGTATCAGGCCTATCAGGATGATCATCGGCCCCGTCACGTGCGGCGGGAGGATCTTATGGAGCATTTCGTAGGGCACGAACTTGAAGATGATCGCGACCACGACGTACAGCAGACCGGCGACGACGATGCCGCCGAGCGCGTAGGGCATGCCCTCGCTCGCACCGACCGCGATGAGGCCGGGGATGAAGGCGAAGGAGCTGCCGAGGAATACCGGCACCTTCCAGCCCGTGACCAGGTGGAAGATGAGGGTGCCGAGACCGGCGGCGAACAGGGTGACGCCAACGTCGAGTCCCGTGATGATGGGTACCAGAACCGTCGCTCCGAACATGACGAACGTATGCTGGAGTCCCAGGATTACGTTCCTACCGGTTAGATCTTTTTCTGCCACAGTAGCCTCCTCGTCTTTCTATCGCGTCGGGCGCACGGCCCGAATTTCCCAAAATCGAATACAACTCAGTATACATGGCTTATCCGATTCGACAAGTTGAATCGTTTTGTCGAAGGATTCCCATTGGCCGGCAGCCTACGGCGTGATCGCGTGGTCCGGATCGTGCCTCCTCGTCGCGGGATCCGAGCGGCAGGAGCCGGCCGGGGTCTTGGTGATCCAGTTGTCGATGGGTTCGGAATTCCGCATCGCGCGCCAGACGTCTTCCGCGCGGATCGGCATATGCAGGAGTTCCGCTCCGACCGCGTGCTGGATGGCGTTGCCCAGGGCGGGCGCCACGGAGATCATCGGATGCTCGCCCACTCCGCGGGCCCCGTAGGGACCGTCCAGCTGCGGCGTCTCGATCACCGCGCAGTCAATCTCGTCGGGGATATCCTTGGACGTGGGGATCTTGTTGTCGGTGAAGGACGGGTTCAGCAGGTGGCCCGCCTGGTCGTAAATGTAGCCCTCGCAGACCGCGGTGCCGAGTCCCTGGACCATGCCGCCGATGCACTGGCCGCGGACGAGGTCCGGGTTGATCGCCTTGCCGACATCGAAAATCGACGCGATCTTGAGCACGCGGAATTCTCCGGTCGAAGGGTCGACATCCGCGACGATGCCGTGGGCTCCGTAGGTCCAGTCGAGTGCCGGATTGCCCTGGCCGGTTTCCTTGTCCAGGTTCGAAAGGCCCTGGGCCACGTAGCGGCCGACGCCGATGATCGGTCCGCCGATGGCGTTGCCGTCGGGGAAAGCGTAGCCGATGGCCATCGCCGCGAAGGTGACCCCGTGCGAACGATGGTGCCGGACGAAGACGCGCGTATCGTCGTGGTCCAGGTCGCAGGCCTGGGCGCGGAGGATCTGTCCGGCGGTTTCATAGGCGCTCCTGAGCAGGTCGTCCGCGGCGAGGATGCACGCGTTGCCGGTCAGGATGAGTCCCTTGGAGGCGACCGTCTGCCAGTCGTAGGGATCGCGGTCGGTATCCTTCTCCACGCTGACTTTTACCTGGTCAAGACGGAATTTCAGCCGCTCCGCCACGATCTGGGTAAAAGCGGTGACGGAGCCCTGCCCGATTTCGGTCAGGGACAGGTTGACGAGCACCGTGCCGTCGGAGTTCATCTTGATGATGACCGCCGTCGCCGTGAAGGGCGGCATCGCGGGCGCCTTGTGCAGGGCGGCGATGCCCTTGCCGATCTTGCGGCCCGTCTTCTTTTCGTGGGCTTTTTCCGAAGCGCTGAGCGCGCCGTAACCGATGGACGAGGCGACCCCTTCGATGCACTTGAGCACATTGCCCGTGTTTTCGGTGATCGTTTCTCCGGTTAGGGTGACCGACCCGGGCTTGAGCGCGTTCTTGCGGCGGAACTCCAGGGAATCCATGCCGATGGCCTGGGCAACCAGCTCCATGTGCCGTTCCAGACCCCAGAAGAATTCGACATGGCCGAAGCCGCGGTACGCGGTGCCGTAGGGCTTGTTCGTGTAGATGGTATACGCATCCAGCCAGGCGTTCGGGATCTCGTAGGGGCCGGCGGCCGAGTAGCCGGAGGCGCGCGTGACGTTCACCGCGTAGTCGGCGTAGGCTCCCGCGTCCCAGTACATCGACATCTTCTGCGCGACGATCTTGCCGTCGCTCCGCACGCCGGTCTTGATCCGGTAGGTAAGCGCCGAGCGGCAGGGCAGGAGGCTGAACTCCTCCTCGCGCGTGGCCTGGAACTTGACGGGGGCTCCGCCGGCCTTGCGGGAAAGGCAGGCGACAAGGGGTTCGATATGGATGCCCGCCTTGCCGCCGAAGCCGCCGCCGACATGGGGGATCACCACCCGGACCTTGTTCAGCGGCAGCTTGAAGGTGTAGCAGAAGAGGGCGCGCACGGTGAAGGGGGACTGTGCGCTCGTCCAGATGGTGACGTCGTCGCCGGTCTTCCACTGGACGATGGCTACGTGGGTCTCCATCGGCACGTGCTGGACCGAGGGATTGGTGTACTCCCGCTCCACGATCCATTCCGCCTCCGCGAAGCCCTTCTCCACGTCGCCCTTTCTGAGCTTGGTCAGGTTGGCGATGTTGGTGCCCGGCTGGGGCGTGAAGGCCGCTTTGACGTAGTCGTACTTGCCAAGATCCGGGTGGACCAGGGCCGCATCCTTCTTCAGCGCGTCCATGTGGTTGAGTATGGCCGGCAGGACCTCGTACTTCACTTCGATCAGATCCGCCGCGGCCTTCGCGATCTCCAGGGTATCGGCGGCCACCGCGGCCACCGCCTCCCCGTAATGGCGGACTTCGCCCTTGGCCAGGATATCCTTGTCCACCACGTACAGGCCCAGCCTGTACTCGAGCTCGGAGCCGACCAGGACCGAGCGGACACCCGTGAGCGCCTCTGCCCTGGACGTATCAATGCCGAGTATCCTGGCGCGGGCGTGGGGGCTCTTCTTCACCTGGGCGTACAGCATGCCCGGCATGACCATGTCGCTGGCATAGACGGCCTGGCCGGTCATCTTCTCCGTGCCTTCGGCGCGGGGGGCGCTTTTCCCGACATATTTCAGGGTTGCGGGATCTTGATTCTCAAGCATGCCTCAGTTCTCCCTTTTCCTTGAGCTGGCCGGAGGCGTCGAGTACGGCCTCGACGATCTGCTGGTAGCCCGTGCAACGGCAGAAATTCCCTTCGATCCCTTCCTTGATTTCTTCGACCGAAGGCTTGGGATTCCGCTGCAGCAGCTCGCGCGTGGACATGATCATGCCGGAGGTGCAGAACCCGCACTGGACGGCGTGGTTGTCCCGGAAGGCTTCCTGGATGGGCGAAAGTTTCCCGTCCCTGGCTTCCCCTTCGATGGTCTCGACCTTGCGCCCGTCGGCTTCCACGGCCAGGACCATGCAGGAATTGACGGTCAGCCCGTCCAGGAACACGGTGCAGGCTCCGCATTCCCCGGCGCCGCAGCCTTCCTTGGTGCCGGTCAGCCCGAGATCTTCACGGAGGAAGCGGAGGAGGGTCCGGTTCTCTTCGACCTCGCGTTCATAACGGCTGCCGTTTACGGTCAGACTGATCTTGGTCATTTCATTTCCTCCATGAGGCGGCGGACGAAGGTCTCGATCATGAAAAGCCGGTATTCCTTGGTGCAGCGGACGTCGCTGATCGGATTGACGGCGGCCAGCGTGGCCGCGACGGCTTCGTCTACGGTCGATCCGGCCGAAAGGCCCGTGACGAGCACGGGAACGGGCGCCGCCGAGCTTACGGCGATCCTGAGGCTTCCGCCCTTGCGCGCGATCGCCACGCCGACGATCCCGAGATCATGGCCGTTGATTCGCTTGAGCTTCCGGTATTCGCCCTTGGTCCCGGCGGCGGAGGCCGGAATCACGATGCGCTCCAGGATCTCGTCCTTGGCGAGCACGGTTTTCTTGACGCCGGTGAAGAATTCCGTGAACGGGACGGTGCGCGTTCCCCGCGCCGACGATATTTCGGCGAGGGCGCCGAAGCAGAGAAGCGCGGGAGCCATATCGGAACAGGGGGAGGCATTGACCACGTTTCCGATCACGGTCGCCCGGTTGCGGATCTGGTAGGACGCCAGGTCGTGGCCGCAGATGGCCAGCAGGGGGAAGTCCGTCCGGACGCGCTTGTCGCGAAGAACGTCATTGATCGTTGTCGCCGGCCGGAGGGTCAGCCCCTCGGCGGGGTCCCAGGACAGGCCGCCGTAGCCTTCGACCCGCTTGGCGTCGATCACGAGAGCGGGTTTCATGTTCCCGCCCCGGATGTTGACGAGCAGGTCGGTTCCGCCTGCGAGCACCTTCGCCCGCTCGCCGTGTTCCGCCAGCAGATCCAGCATTTCCGCACGGCTCCGCGGAGCCGCGTATTTGAAAGCATGGAGCATGATTCCCCCTTCAATTCGCTATGATGCGGGTTCCGGATTCGCCCTTCAGGGCCCTGGACATGTTTTCCGAGTTTGTGATGATGGCTTCCTTGCCGCCCCGCGACAGGTACTCAAGCACCGCCAGGATCTTGGGTTCCATGCTTCCCTTGCCGAACTGGCCTTCGGCGAGCCAGCGCTTCGCCTCCGCGACGGTCATCCGGTCGATAGTCCGCTGGGTCGGCTTGTTGAAGTCAAGGCAGACCTTCTCGACCTCGGTCGAAATGAAGAGTAGATCGGCCCCGATCGAGGACGCGAGGAGGGCGGAGGCGAAGTCCTTGTCGATGACGGCTTCCACGCCCGAAAGGGTTCCGTCGGCCTGCTCGAGCACGGGGATTCCACCGCCGCCGACAGCGATCACGGTCTCGTTCCGGTCGACCAGTTCCCGGATGATTTCCTGCTGTACGATGCGCAGGGGCTTGGGAGAGGGCACGACGCGGCGCCAGCCGCGGCCGGAATCCTCCATCACCGTCCAGCCGTCCTCGTCGCGGTGCTTGGCGGCGTGATCCTTGTCCATGAAGGAGCCGACCGGCTTGGTCGGATTCTTGAAGGCCGGATCTTCCTTGTCCACAACGGTCTGGGACACGAGGGCGACGGCGCGGTTCTGCATTCCCCTCCGGCGGAATTCGTTGTAGAGGGTCACCTCGAACATATAGCCGATAGAGCCCTGGGTGTTGGAACCGCAATAATCCAGGGGGGCGGGCGGCAGCTCGCTGGCGCTCATCTCGGACTTGCGCAGAAGGAAACCGACCTGCGGTCCGTTGCCGTGGGTCACGACCACCTTCCAGCCGGCTTCGATCAAGTCCACGATATAGGGCACAGTCAACCTCACCGATTCGAACTGGTCGTACAGCGAGGTATGTTGGGGATCGCGGATCAGCGCATTGCCGCCCACTGCCACCACGGCGATTCCGGTCTTCTTCTCCATGCTCATCCTCCGATTTCTTCCCTGTAGGCGAACAAAAAACCTGCCGCCGCGTCCGTACCGGAACTGTGTCCAAGGTCGCCGAGGACGGCGACCGAATTTGCGATTTCATCCGCGGAGCGCGCCGCGATAGCGGCGTCCGCGATCACCGCGTCCGCGAAGGCGACGAGGGCCGAGCCGAAACGTCCCCCGGCGGCATCCGCGAGGAAGGCCGCGGAGATGTCGTTCGTGCGTTCGGCCAGGCCGCCCGTTCCGTGCGCGCCCGCACTGAGCGCGTCGGCGCCGGGCTCGGCGGTGCCGAGCGCCGCGGCGCCAAGCGCGCCCGCACCGAACGCCGCGGCGCCGCACTCGTCCAGGAACGCCGCCGAACCCGGGCGGTCCGCCGCGCGCGCGCGCTGGCCTGCGAACCAGCCGCAGAGGAAATCGTCGCCTGCGGGCGTCAGGCCGGGGCCGAAACCCGCGAGCTTGCGGGCGGCGGCGAGAAAGAGGGGGACGGAACGCGCGGCCTCCGCGCGTTCAAGTTCCCGGGCGGCGCGCACGAAACGCGCGGAGAAACCGTTGCCGGCGGGAGGGGCCGCGGCGAAAAGTTCGGCGAGGGAGGGCTCGGCCCGGCGTTCGGCGCGCAACGCTTCCACGGCGTCCGCCGCCGCGCGGAGCGATTCCGCCCGCGGCCTTCCGCGCGACGGGCTTTCATCGTCCGCGGGCCTGCGCGATCGCGGCAGGGTTATCTCGGGTGCGGCCGCGCGGCCGCCGCCGCGGCCGGCGCCGAAGCGGATGACTTCCCCGTCGAAACATCCTGGGTCCCCCGGGAGAAGCCCCCAGTCTTCGAAGCGGGCAGATGGGACGACCGAGGAGTGCGGATGCGCCTTGGCCGCGTCGGAAACGAGGGAGAGCAGAAAGCCGCCGCCGGAGGGACGGAGGTTCGCGGCCCGCGGGAATACGCTGTGCACGGTGAAAGAAAAAGGGTACGCGGGGAAAGAGGATCCCGCGACGGAGGCGATGAGGCTACAGGGCAAGGTGCGCACGTACCAAGGCGTCCCTTATCGCCGCTTCCACGTTGGTTTTGCCCCATTCGATATTGCGCCTGAGCGAGGCGACGGCTTTTTCGCGGTCGCGGCGTTTCAGGGCTTCGATGATTTCAAGATGATCGGCGCAGGTGATCTTCAGCCGCTCCGTGTTGGTGATGTCCGAGATCCGGACGAAGTGGATGCGCGCGTCGATGTCGGCGAGGGTCCGCGCGAGGGCGCCGTTCCCGCATTCGGCCGCGAGCAGGCGGTGGAATTCTTCGTCCTCCCCGGCCGCGTTCGACGCCAATTCCGGGAGCCCTTCCAGCAGGGCTTTCCAGCGCGAGGCGAGCTTGTCCAGGATCGGTTCGCCGACGCCTTTCAGGCACAGGACCTCCACGACGGCGATTTCCAGGATGAGCCGAAGGTCGTAGAGGTCCTTGATTTCCTTGAGGTCCAGGCGGCGCACCGTATAACCCTGGCGGGCTTTCTTGTCCACGAGTCCGCGCTCGGCGAGCATGCCGAGCGCCTCCCGTACGGGACTGCGGCTCACCGCGAATTCGGAACACAATTCTTCTTCGGTGAGACGATGGCCCGGCGGATACTCCCATTTGAGTATCCGCTCGCTGAGGCGGTCATACACGTCAACGCTCAGATTCGCCTCGGCCATCGCCTTTTCCTTATTTGAATACGAAGATTTTCACCGGCTTGCCCGGGCGTTCGTCGGATTCTTCCACCGTCGCCGTCAGCTTCATTCCGGTCTTCGGTTCTTCCACTTCCACCCGTCCCGAAGCGCGCAGTCCGTTTTCGAATTGCACGATGCCGAACTGGAGGAATTTCTTGTTGTAGCCGTCGGGAAGGTTCCAGACGCGCGTCCATGTCAGGAGCGTACAGGGACCTTCAAGATCGAAGGTGGACCAGCCTTTGCCGGTCACCGGATCGCGGCGCGAATCGCATTTACGGCAGATCATCGGCGCGGGATAGTAAATTTCCCCGCACCCGTCGCACTTGAACGCGCTGATTTTGGGCGCCTTGACATCGTACATGCTGAAATCGATCATGGCGTCCTCCTCAATCCTTCGCGCAGATGACCGCGGCCACGTTGTTTCCGAAGCCGCCGAAGTTCACGGACATGCCGTACTTCGGATCCTTCACCTGCCGCCCCGGTTCCGCCTCCCCGCGCAATTGCCGCACGAGTTCCACGACCTGGGATACGCCCGTCGCGCCAACCGGATGCCCCTTGGACTTCAGGCCTCCCGAGGTGTTGATCGGCAATTTCCCGTCGATCCTGGTCTCTCCGTTGCGCACCGCCAGGAAGGATTTGCCCCGCTCGAAGAAGCCGAGTTCTTCGCTTATCGCGAGTTCCAGGATCACGAAGGCGTCGTGGAGCTCGGCGAAGGAAATATCCTTCGGGCCCAGGCCCGCCATCTTGTAGGCTTTTTCTCCCGCTATGCGGACGGCGTTCAGCTGAAGGGGATCCTTGCGGTTGTGCACGCAGTGGGTATCGGTCGCGCTGGCCACGCCGGCGACGCGGATCGGCTTCTTGGCGAATTGCTTCGCCCTGGGCGAATCCATGTTCACAAGCAGCAGCGCCGCCGCTCCGTCGGTAACGGGGCAGGTGGAGTACATTCGCAGGGGCTCGGCGATGTAGTTGTTGACGACGTCGGCCTCGGGACCGTCGGAGATGGCCTCGATGGTACAGGTGGCCTGGACGTGGGCGTACTTGTTCTTGGCGCCGTTGTCGTGGCTCTTCACGGCGACGAGGGCGAGGTCGCGCTCGGTCAGTCCGTACTTCTCCATATACATCCGGGTGAACATGCCGCCGAACCCGGGAAGGGTAAGGCCCATGTTGTACTCGGTCTCGGTGTCCAGCATGGTCGCGACGATGTCCGTCGCGTTCCATCCGGTCACCTTGCGCATGATTTCCCCGCCTACGACCAGGACCACGTCGGCCATTCCCGACGCGATGGCCATGTAGGCGATCTTGACCGCGCTCGCGCCGGAAGCGGGTCCGTTCTCGATGAGTTCCGCGGGCACCGGCTCCATGTCCATCCGGCTGATGAGGGCCGAAGCGACCGCGGACTGGTGGCAGAACATGCCGGAAGCCATGTTCGCCACGAAGACCTGGTCGATCTCTTTGCGCTGGGCCAGATAGCCCGCGTCCCGGAGGGCGTCGGTGGCCGCGTAGGCCATGACGTCCGCCAGGTCGTATTCCGAGGAATTCCCGAACCGGGTGTGTCCGATTCCGACGATTCCGACTCTGGCGGCCATACGCTACCTCTTGAAGCCGGGGAGCTGGGGGTACTCCGACGGCATGATGAGTTTTTCGGCGGATTTGAGGTCGGCGTCCGAGACGGGGCGGCTGCCCGTGCATTTCACGGCCTTGACCGCGTCCCACAGCTTCTTGGTCAGCGAGAAAGTGGGGACGCCGCCGAGTTCATGGCGGACATCGGGGTACTTCGCGGAGCGGTCTTCCATCTGGTATTCGATCATCCAGCGCTTGAAGCCGTTGGGACTCTCGGCGACGACCCATACCTCGTCCTCGCCGAGGACGTCGATATGGTGTTCCATCTTGGCGGCGAAGAGCTGGGCGCCCACGCGCAGTCCGCGTTTGATCGTCATGGTGTGCAGGCTCATGCCGAGCTTGGCGGATACGTGGCGGCTCGTGACGATGCCGGCTATGACGCCGTTGATGGCGCCGACAAGGACGAATTCATTGGCGACGCGGTAGCGGTACCAGCCGAGCAGCTCGGAATACATGCGCGCCGCGACGATGTCGTAATAGTCCGTGGGAACGCCGATCAGCGGATATACGGTTCCCAGAAGGACGCCGATTTCTTCGCGCTTGGCCTCGCGGACTACCATCTTCTCGCCGGAGGCGAGGGTGATCAACTTCGAGGGGTAAGGCTTGAGCGCGATCTCCGGGGGCCTGAGCGTCTTTTCCATTTCATCGATTGCCATGATCTTCTCCTTGTATGTCCGTAAAATTTATTCTGCCCCAATCTGAAAAAGCTTCAGCTTTTTCAGATCAGACCAACCTGGAGAATCCCTCCGGGATTCTCCAAGAAAGGTTTGAGGCCCAACCGGGGCCTCAAACCTTTCGAGCTTCTTTATGCAGCCATTCGTTTTTGGCTCCAGCTACGTCCCCGAATTTGGTGAGTTCGGCCTTGGCCTTCTTCTTCATGAGCGCCGCGTACCGGTCGTCTTCGACATGGGCCACGATGCGCGCGATCGAGGATTCGCCGTCCACGAAGCGCCAGGGGTAGCAGCCGATCGTCGCCCGCTGGTTCAGCAGCAGGTCGATGTCGCCGCCGACGCACTCGGCGTGGATCAGTCCCTTGTCGAACATCTCGATGTGCATGAGCTGGTACTTGTCCTCGGAAAAAATCTCGTCCAGGGTCTTGCCGTACTTCTTCTGGAAGTGGGCGTCGCATTCCTTGGCCTGTTTGGGCATCCATTCCCTGATCTTGGTATTCATGGGATGGTCGGCCGAGCCGCAATCCACGCCGATCCAGCGCAACTTTTTTTTCTTGGCCCATTCGGCGAACTCGCGGTCCGGGCCCGGATGCTTGATCATGTAGCGGATCTCGTCTCCGGTGGGCTGGTCCCAGCCGTAGTGATGGAACCCGGTGTGGATGAGGAGGATGTCCCCTTCCTTCACTTCGACCCGGTCTTCCACCATTTTGGAAGTATAGACGTCATAGTCAGCGCAGACGTCCGAAAGGTCGACGATGGCGCCCTCATGCACGAGGAAGTCCATGTCCAGGCTGGCGATGTCCTTGCCGGGGGTATAGAAGTGGATCTCGCCATCAAGGTGCGTGCCGATGTGGTTGGAGTGCGTCACCACCTGGCCGTTGGCGCCGTTGGGCGCGAGGCGCTTGAAGTACTGGACCTGGAGCGGAATATAGGTCGGCCAAGGCGGCGTCCCGATACCGAGGGGGATGGTCAGATCGATTACCTTCATCGTGTTCCTCCTGCTTTGGAATATTTTTCGGCGAATGCCGCCAATGCGTCCTTGAAGCAATTCTCCGGCGGCTTCACGAGGCCGGCGCCGACCATGCCGATGCCGGGCTCCCTGTGGGCTATACCCGTGTTGATGACCGGCATGATGCCTTTCTCCACCACAAGCCTGAGATCGATGGCCGTCGGTGTGCCGCGGAAGTCGAGAACGGGAATCTTGTAGACCTCGCTCTCGGCCAGGGTGATCTCGTACATCTTCTCGGTGAACGCGATCGCGTCGGCGGGAGTGCCGCCGACGAATTTGACGATGGCCGGAGCCGCCGCCATCGCGAAGCCGCCGATACCAGAGGTTTCGGTGATAACGGAATCGCCGATGTCGGGAGCCGCGTCCTCGGCCTTGAAGCCGGGAAGGTACAGGCCTTCCACGATACCCGCCGGACCGGTGAACCATCGGTCGCCGAGGCCGGAAATCCGGATGCCGAAGTCCGTGCCGTTCCGGGCCATCGTCGTGATGACGGTGCTTCCTTCTATGCCCGCCGCCGCGTCCACCGCGGATTTGGCGGACGGCATGGTGAGGTTGAGAAAGAAATGGTCGTTCGCGTTCATGAAGGAAAGGACCTTGGATATCTTCTCCCTGCTCTCGTCCAGCATCACCAGATGCGGGGCGAGCTCTCGGATGACGATCGAAGTGCCCGCGCGGTTGCGGTTGTGGCCTTCGTCGCCCATCTGCAGGACCTGCGCGATGATGGAGCGCATGTCGAGGGGACCGTGCAGCTTCAGCGCCTTGGAAAGTATGGGGGCCAGGTCCGTCTCCATCCAGCGCAGGCGATCCAGGACCTCGCCGGAGAACGCGCCGTAGCGCAGCACCTTGCCGAGGCCCTCGTTCAGGGTCGCGTAGGCGCGGTTGCCGTAGGTCTCGTTCTCGATGATCCAGACCGGCATGCGGCTGGTCATGACGCCCGCCATCGGTCCGACGGATGAGTGGTGGTGGCAGGGTTCGAAGTCTATCTTTCCGGAAGCGGCGAGCTTCTCGGCTTCCGCTCGGTCCTCGGCCAGGCCTTCGTAGATGAGTCCGCCTATCACCGCGCCCCGCATCGGGCCGCACATGCGGTCCCAGGTGACGGGCGGTCCCGCATGCAGCACGAGGTTCGGCCGCATGCCGGGAACCACGTCCCGGGCCGTTCCGATGCCGACGAGGACCGGCTTGCTCTTCAGGATCCGCTCCACGGCTTCGGCGTTGGCCGCTTCCACGTCCACGCGGGCGTTCGCGATGCTGTCCAACGCCGCGATCATCGCCGTGTCGCCGCCGGCCGGAGGCCGCCAGTCCACCTGGACCACCGGGACGCCGAGGCCGGCAAGGGTCTCGCCGAAGGATTCCAGTCCCAGGTTCACCACCTTGAGTCCGGATGAAAACAGATCGAGTACGGGATTTTTCGCGCTCATTTGGCGGCCACCTTTTCCATGATCTTCACGGCCAGCATCGATGCCTGGTAGTTGGAGGGCATGACGATGACGCCCGCGGCTTCCAGCTCGGCCTTCTGGTGCTCGAAGCCCTGGAAGTCCCCCGGAGTCCCGGTGATGGACGCCACCACCGGCAGGTATCCGCCGCGCTTGACGGCCGCGGCCTTGGCCGCGGCGAGCGAGGGCACGAGGGCTCCGGCCGGATCGGCGTGCGAACCGTAGCCGAGCACCACGTCCACCAGCATGACCGCGATTTCCGCGTCGTCACGCTCGGCGTCGATGCGCTCGGTGCGCGTGCTCGGATCGATCATGGGATGCGGGCGGCCGACGGTGAAGGCATCGTCGCCCAGGTCGACCACCGTATGCCCCACCGATTTCATCGGATCCTTCGGAACGAAGGCCGGATCAGTCTGGTTGTTCGACCATACCGCTCCGGTCAGGCCGTGCAACAGGATCCATGCTTCGTCGGCGAGGGTTCCGCCGGTGAAGTAGCCGCGGATGTATTTCTGGCCTTTCTTGATGCGGGAGGTCTCTCCGGCCACCAGCGCCAGGATATCCGCGTCGCCGAGGTCGAAGGTCCTGCCGGCGGGGCGGTCTTGGCCGGCCGCCATGCGGGCGGCCTCCTCCAGGTTCGTAGCCCAGCGGATCTTTCCGCCCGATTTGCCCGATTTGCCCGCCGGGCCCGCCGAGCTTGCCGGGCCCGGCTTCAGGCCGATGAAGTGGACCACCGCGGGTTTCCCGGCGGCTTCCAGCGCCGCGATCACTTTGTCGGCGACGGACCGGGCAGGCGGCTTGGAAACCACCAGGATGGCATCGGTGGCCGGATCGGCGGCCAGGGCCTCGATGCCGGTGAGCATGGTGAGTCCGCCGACCTTCTCGTTCTTCAGGTCGCGTCCGCCCGTACCGATGCCCTGGCTCACGCCGGCGCCGAAACGGTCCAGAAGGCAGGTGGCTTCCTGCAGGCCGGTGCCGGAGGCTGCGACGACGCCGACCCTTCCGCGGCGCACGACATTCGCGAAGCAGAGGGGGATGCCGTTGATGATGGCGGTTCCGCAGTCGGGGCCCATGACGAGCAAGCCCTTGGTCCGGGCGTAGGTTTTCAGGGCTATTTCGTCTTCCAGCGAGACGTTGTCGGAAAAAAGCATGACGTGCAGCCCCTTTTCCAGTGCCCTGCGCGCCTCGCGGGCGGCATAGGCGCCCGGAAGGGAGATCACCGCCACGTTGGCGCCTTCGATCCGTTCCATCGCGCCGTCCAGCGAGCGCGGATTGGCCGCCTTGCCGCCGCTGCCCGATCGGGGAGCGACTTTGCGGGCAAGCAGGGTGTCCGCGGCTTGGGAAGCCGTTTCCAGATCCGCGGCAGTCGGGCTTTCTATCGCGATTACGAGGTCGTTCGCTCCGGCGCCCTTGAAATCGGCGACCGGATAACCGGAATCGGTGAGAAGGTCAAGGTTCATCGGCGTACCCATGGCGACCGTGGCGTCGGTGACTTCGGGTCGGGCCGTCAGTTCTTTACTGAGGAGCATCAAAAATACGGAATCGAAGTAGGCGTCTTTCTTTACCAGGACTTTCTTCAAGGGAGTACCTCCCGGAAATGTGTATTCCCCATCATATACCAGATTGTATACAAGTCAAGCACTTTCAAACTCCCTCCCGAAGGGAAAGAGGTGAGGCCGCACGGGAAGAGACAAGCCGGGCCCGACACGGTATGCTGACGCATCATGACCAACAACGACGTGCTCCGCCGCCTCCGCTACGCGCTGGACATTTCCGACCGCGAGGTCGTTGCCCTCTTCGCCGCCGCGGGCTATACCCTTGAGATCGACGAACTGGACTCCCTCTTCAGGAAGGACGAGGACGAAGGATTCGTGGAATGCCCCGACCTCATGCTCGACCTCTTCCTCAAAGGCCTGATCGTAGGACGCAGAGGGCGCAGGGAGGGGGAGACGGCGGAGCCGCCGGACGAGAAGATCGTCCTTTCCAACAACGACATCCTGAAGGCGCTCCGGATCGCCCTTTCGCTGAAGGACGAGGACATCGTCGCGATCATGGAACTCGCGGGCGTCAAGGCCTCCAAGACGGAGATCAGCGCCCTTTTCCGCAAGAAGGGACACCCCAACTTCCGGCCCTGCGGCGACCAATTCCTGCGCAATTTACTGAGCGGGCTGACCAAGAAGTACCGGAGCGCATAGGCGGGTCGCGGAGGCGGGACGCGGGAGCGGGACACGGGAAGGGGTCAGAACCCGAGCGGCAGGGTGAATTCCAGAAGGCGGTCGAAAATAGGCGTGATGCGATACGCATCGGGCGTGGAGTTCGGACCGAAGCCGCTGCCTTCGCGGATTTCCAGGAGTCCGAGCTGGATCGGGATCTCGGTCAAACCGATGCCGATCGTGCTCTCCAGGAAGCTGAAGCCCACAACTTCGGACTCTCCCCGGAAGTCCTCGCGGAGGGGGGGAAGGCGCGGAGGTAGGCCTTCGCGAGCGCAGCCCGCGCGGTCCACGAACGGGCGAGTTTCCCGAGCAGATGCAGGTTGACCACGAAGCTCCGCTGCATAAGCGGACGGAACATCCGCCGATACCCGCCTTCCTCGTTCCCGGGGAACGGAATCACCTTCGCATCGATCCCGCCGCAACAATGCTTGTATTTCTTTCCTGATCCGCAGGGACAGGGATCGTTGCGTCCTGGTTTCGTCATCGTTCGAACAGCTCCCGCAATTCAATGGACAGTTCGGGGAAGATCGAAGAGTCGACGGTCTGCCCTTCCTTCCGATCGTCCCATTCGAATATCTTGCCGATTCCGAATTTTCCGTCCGCGCCCCGGACGTAGGCGGCGACCGCGCGGTCGCCCGGATGGACTATCCAGTACTCACGCACACCGGCGCGCTCGTACAGTTCGAATTTTTCCTTTTGATCCTTTTGGGACGTGTACGGGGAAATGATCTCCACGACAAGGTCCGGAGGGCCGAGACAGCCCTGCCGAACCAGTTTCCGTTCGTCGCAAATCACGACGAGGTCCGGCTGGACTACGTTGACCGAGTCCTCCAGGCCCTCATCCTCGTCCGGAAGTATCACATCGAAAGGCGCATGGTACGCGCGGCACGGCTTTCCGAAGAAAAAATCGCCGATCCGCCTGCTCAGGACCATGCTGATGTCCTGGTGGTAGCGGGAGGGAGCGGCGCACATGTCGTACGCGACCCCGTCTATCAACTCCCAGCGCTCGTCGTCCGGCCAGGACACGTAGTCCCGGTAGGTGAAGGGCAGTTCGCTCCGCTTGATCGCGATCGTCACCGGCATGCCTCCATTATAACCGATATACGGGCCGGAGGTGTGCGGCGCATTGACTTCCCTCACGTTCCCGGTCTGAGTAAATCCAGAATATTTTCACGGGTCAGGAATTCGAGATCCTGGCTGTTCTCAATGAAAGGCCGGACATCGGCCAGCACCTGGGGCCAGTCCATGGCATTGAGCCGTTCGGCTATCAGATCCCGCCAGGTCTTTTCAAGATCGGCGGGAATCGCATGGTTGGACTGGACCAGAGCAGCATGAAGCAACGGCAGATTCGGCTGCGGCCAGCCCGGGTCCGACAGATACCACATGAGGTCGTACACATCCCGGCCCTTCGTATGCGGCCTGCTGAGCAACGCATGAAGTTTCCCGGCCAGCAAACTGGCTTTATCATAATGCTGGAGGTTCAGGAACACATGACGGCGCACCAGGGTCCGGCCAAGAACGGCATGATCAGGCGGATTCGTATCGATTTTCAGCTTGATGGACAATTTCTGCGTCAGGTGAGAGGACAATCCCAGTTCGTGGAGAAGCCCGGGAAAGGCGATGAATGCGGATTGAACGACATTTTCCGGTCGCGTCCTGATTTCGATATCATAGGTTTCAGCCTCAAGAAAGCGGCGGATATTCTCCGTATATTTAAGAAATTCCGTTTGCGCTTCCGGTGTCGGGCCGCAGGCGAAAGTACGCGAGAAATCGAGATCTTCCGAAAACCGGGGAAGTTGGTATAGAAAACGAAGCGCCGTTCCGCCCAGGAAGGCCCAATTCTGGAAAGCTCCGGAACGTTGCAGGATCTCGAGGATACGGGCCTGGAGGTACTCGCGGACGATCAGGCCTGCATCAATCGAACCGATCCGCCTGACGAGCAGCGACTTGATTTGCTCTTTCATCGGGTCTCCATGCGTTTTTGAAATTCCGGCTCCCTAAGCAAGGCTGGAATCGACGCAAGATTGGACTGAGCGAAACAGGCTGCCATTTCCGAAAGTTTTCCAGGATTCAGGTCCTGCATATTCTGGAGTCTCAGACCGTCGATATAATTCCTGTCGGCGCCCCCGGGGGTGAGATAGATCAAATCAAGCAGGGCTTTTTCGGCAGAGGCCATAAATGCGGTTTGGCCATCGAAGGCCTCGGTATAGAAGCCCCGGAAAGCGTTCCGCTTGAGATGCCGATAACTGATCCTGCCGAAGGGCGTCTGTATGATCTGGGGTCTACCCGTGGTGATGCAGGTCGTTTCCGGGACGTACTCCGGAATCATTCCATGAAACGACAAGGCCGATTGCATGCTTACGTAGGAACCGGGCTTGATGCTGCAAGCGATCACGAAGGGGTTTACCGGCATGCGGCGCCAAGGCGCGGCCAACGCATACCAGCCTTTATGAATTCTGACGAGTTTCCCGGCCCGGACCCAGCGGCTGAGTTGCACGCGCACTTGATCCATTTTTTCTCCCGCACCGAGAATTCCGGCGGAGAAACAATGAAGATCCTGGCAAATCTCAACCACTCTATCGAACTTCATAGCAATATTTTAGCATTATTGATAATTTGATGCAACAAACAGGGTCTGACCCGCCTCCCCTCACTTCCCCAGAATCACGTAGCTCGCCAGCGCCTCCGCCTGACGGGGAACCGCACGCCCGCCCGCCTGCGCTTCGTCCTGGCCGGCGACCGCCTGGGCGCCGCTTCCCCTGACGCCCAGGCTGAGGCCGCGGGTGATCGCCCCGCGGGCGTCGCCGCCGAGTTCCTGGAAATCGGCCTCGCGGTCGGCGAAGGGGACGGTGGAGGCGACGGCCTTGATGAATTCGGTGCCGTAGGGCGGGCCGAGCAGAAAGTCGAAGGGGTCGCCGGGGGCGGGAATGGTCACCGCGGTTCCGGCCCGGAGGGCGCCGGAGCCGCCTCCGAAGCGGTTGGGCCAGATCAGCTTGGCGTTGCCGTCCACGTCCACATGGTAGAGCTTCAGGTAGGCGTCCTTGTTGACCGTGGCCATCACGGTCAGCTTTTCCCCGTCGCGGTAGGCGCCGCCCGGACCGCGGTCCGTAGACAGGGAGACGACGAGTGCGTCCAGGCGCGCCGCGGCGGAAGTCGCGCCGTCGCCACCGCCGCCGCCGGCGCCGGCGCCCGGGCCGAGCAGGCCCGACAGGGCCTTGGCGGTGGAGGCGGCGCGCGGGTCGGGGGCGACCGCGACGCCCCGCGGAATCGAGCTTCGATCGAAAAAGAATTCTCCCGTGCCGATGAGGTTGCCGTTCTTCAGGCTCGTCAGTTCCATGCGGACGCGCACCGCCTCGCCTTCCTGGAAGTAGCGGCCGGAGAGCAGGGCGTCCACATGGTTGGACGCGAAGAAGTCCGCGTATAGATCCCGGAACGCCGGGTCCATGGCGGAGGCGGCGGCGCGGTTGAAGAGCCGCACGCGCGTGGCAACGGGGACCGCAAAGGTGACTTCGTCCTGGAGCCAGCGGGAAAAGGGCGTGGCCAGCTCGGAATATTCATAGGTGAAGGTCCCGAAGGCCGCCTGCAACTGGTCCTCGTAATGGCTCGCCGCCAGGGCGTCCAGGATACCTGCCAGCCGGGAGGTCTGAGGCGACTGGGAAAATGCGGGGAGAGCCTGGAGAGCGAGGACGAGGAAGATCGCGGAAGCGATGCGCGGGGAAAACGGTTTTTCGTTCATAGCCTGGAACCTCTTTTATTAGCCGAAACGGTAGGATGTCATCGTGAGGGAGCCGCCGACGGGAAGCTCATTGAAGATCGCGACTTCTTCGTCCCGGTCGCGGAGGGCGAGCGCGTAAAGGAGGGGCAGGTAGTGGTCGGCGGTCGGGATGGCCAGGGCGGCCGCTTTCCCGAGCTTCCTCCAGTCGGCCAGCTCGCGGTCCCGTCCTTCCCCGATCATCCTCTTCACCAGCGCGTCGAATTCCAGGGCCCAATCGAAGCCGTAGGGATCCCCGTCCAGCCGGTCCCAGACCACCATGCCCAGGTTGTGCACGATATTGCCGCTCCCGACGACGAGCACGCCGCGATCTCGCAGGACCTTCAGGCGCGAAGCCAGCTCGTAATGGTAGGGCCCCGGACGCCCGATATCGATGCCGAGCTGGAAGACCGGAACGTCGGCGTCGGGAAATACTCGGCGGAGCACCGACCAGGTGCCGTGATCCAAGCCCCATGACAGGTCCAAGGGGGACGAGGCGGGAGCCAGGAGGGCGGAAACTTCCGCGGCGATCGCGGGGGAGCCGGGCGCGGGATACTGCAGCTCGTACAGTTCCCGCGGGAAGCCGCCGAAATCGTGGATGGTGCGCGGCCTCTCCATGGCGCCGACGGGGCTGGCTCCGGTCAGCCAGTGGGCCGACACGCAGAGCACGGCGCGCGGCCGCGGAAGGCGCGAGCCGAGCTCCGTCCAAGAACGGGAGAACGCATTGTCTTCTATCGCGTTCATCGGCGAACCGTGCCCGACGAAAATGACGGGCATCCGGACCGGATCAGGCTTTGCCATCTTGCGCCTCCCGTTTGGCTTTCAGCGACTTGCGGAATACGGCGTCGGCGTCCACCCGCTCGTCCACTCCGAAAATCGGTTTGGAGCCGAGACCGTCCACGCTGCGGAAAAGGCAGGGGGCGGGATCGGCGTAGGCCCAACCCGCATCGTCGTTCATAAGGGAATCCAGCGCGATGACGGTGGAAAGGGCGTAGTAGACGAGGGCCGCGTTGGTCTTCCGTTTGGAGGATTTCCCGCCGAGCAAGCCATCCAGCCGGAAGGAAACGGGGTTGGGGACCTGGAAGACATAGGGATCCCAGGGGTTGTCGATGCCGTCGCAATGCGCGCCCTTGGCCGCCCCGCCCGCCTTGGATCCGGCCTCGATTCCCGCGGCGACCGTGGTGAGCAACCTCCGGAGCTCCCTGACGACCGAGAAGACGGGCCGTATTTCCTGGCGCCTGAAAGGGGGAGCCGACATCATGTTGTCGAACCTGAAGTACGGCAGGAAATAGAGCCGCTTGATCCAATACAGCTCGACGAGCATGCGCTTGGCATAGGTGGAAACCCTGGCTTCCGGGCTTCCGTCGAGCACCCGGCAATATTCCGAAAGACGGGGCAGGTATTCCTTCCCCAGCGGCGCTTCGATGAACTCGTGCCATCCGCCGACGATGCGGGCGATCGCCACGTCCGCCCGCTCGTGATCGCCGACCGGACTGACGATGCTTCCGAAGGCGACGTAGCGCAGACCGTAGAAAATCTCCTCCAGAACGTGCATGAGCACCACGATCTGCTGAAGGGGATCCGTCGGAGCCACGAGCTCGAAACCCTTCTTGAACTCGAAGACCCCCGCGAAATAGGGGTAAAGGTCGGGAAATTCGACCAACTTTTCCCAACCCGCCTCGGGGAAAAGGGTTTCCAGCGCGCCCAGACTCCGCTCCAGCGCGCGGGACGGAGTTTTCGCCCTGGACTCGCCTTCAGCCGGAGCGGTCGCTTGCCCGGCCCCGCCCGTGGCAGCCCCGCCCGTGGCAGCCCCGCCCGCGGCAGCCCCGCCGGCGACAGCATCCCCAGTGGCCTCCGCGGAGGAGGTTTCCGCGCCCTCGCCGACCGCATCCGCAGGCTCGGCCGACTCGTCCTGGTCCGGTTCCGCCGCGGCGGCCGCGGCCGCCTCCTTCTCCGCGGCGCTCCGTGCCGCTTCCTCCGGATCCGGGGGAGCCAAGCGCGCGGTCTCGGTCGTTTTCAGGAAGATGCGGATGGTTTTCCGTTTGCGGACGAAGAAATCCTCGTAGGAAAGCCAGCGCTCGGAAAGCAGCTTCATGAGCAGGGGATACAACAGAAAGCGCACGCTCCGCTGGATGGTCGCATAGGCGGCGAGCGCGGCGTGGACCTGGCCCTGGAATTTTTCCTTGGCCTCCACCGGGTTGTCCAGGAGCAGTTGCTTGTACAGCGAACGGTAGGCTTCGCGCACATGCGTCTCGGGATCAAGGCGTTCCAGAAGGAACAGGGGCAGGTAGAACGTCCGCAGTATGTCGGCATAATCGGCCACCACGGAATCGCGCGGGCGCGCCTGGATGCGCGCGAGCTCGGAGGCGATGAGTTCGATGTTCCATTGTCGGATCACGTCGAGGACACGGTAGGCGAAAGGGAATTGAGCGCGCAGGCGCTCCTCGCGCAGGCGGTTGTTGCGCGGCAGCAGGGTCCGGGTGGAAGCCACGAGCAACTCGAGCCTGTGATAGTATTCGTTCATGCGCCGCGTCGCGAACGCGGAATTCACGAGGTCGGGCGGATCGCCGAAAAAAGAGAGCATCGAGTACAGGGTCTGGCCGGGATTCTTGATTTCGAATTCCGGCTGCGCCGCGTAGCGGTCCATGCGGAGCCGCTCGCGGTAGGAAGGCCTGGGGGTTCCGCCTTCGTCTTCGCCCGAAGGCGCTCCCCCGGGCGCGCCCTTGGACGAGACCTCGGCGGAACCGCTCTTCCTTTCCTTCGCTTTCGCCCTCGCGCGATCCGGGGACTCGTCGGCGATCAGTTCGACATGCCGGCGGGGCGGCTTGCCGCCGGACGGCTCCCCCCGCCCGCCGACGCTTACATCGACCAGCTCCTCGCGGGATCGCGTCCGCTTGTCGTGGACCGCGGCCTGCTTCACGCGTTCGATCCCGACTTCCCCGCCGAGTCTGGAGGCGATTCTCTTGGCCTCCTGCGCATCGACGGAACCGAGACGTTGCCGGACCCGGTCCAATTCGCCCGGTTCATAGACGGCGGCGGGTTTCTTGGCCATGGTCAGACCCGGATGTAGAGCTTTTCGCCGAAGCCCCACAGGTTGCGAACGGCCAGTTTTTCGCCTTCGGAAGTCATGACCATTCCGTTGAACACTCCCAGGGGAGCCCGATAATCGCAACGCGTGAGCAGCAGGTCGAAGCTGTAATCCTCACGCTCGCGGGGAATGAAAGTCAGGTCGACCATGCCTTCAAGATCCTGGATGATCCATTCGTTTTCGATCCCGTTGGGCATCGTGATCCGCACTGGCGGCAGGGGATAAAGCCGGCCTTCCAGCCAGAGGGCGTTTTCGTTCTGCCGGAACGCATCCTTCGCCTGGTTCTCCGCCAGGTCGAAGCCGAAACGCCGGCCAGCCCCGTCGAATCCGAAGCCCGACGCCCAGGTATTCCGCATGCGATAGGGGTAGAAGCCCTTGAAATCATGAAGTATGCCCGAACTCTTCTTTGGATCGAAGGAGATGTGCCTCCCTCCGAACACGAGGTCGCCGCGGGCGGGCGCGAGCGCCTTGTACGCGTACATGAATCGCTGCCCGGAAAACGGGAGGCTCACCACCAGGGGAGTCGCCAGGTCGCGGGCGAGATCTAGTTCCACGTGCGCGGTGAATGAAGGCCGCTTGCGGGTCGGCTCGATGTCCAGGTCCAGCTCCACGAGGTCGGCGTCCAGCCAGTCGTGGATGCGGAAATAGAAGCCGTAGCTCCGGCTCGTCACCGAGGAATTGGACAGGCTGCGCGGAAAGCGCCAGGCGCCGAAGGGAAGGGCCTTGCGGAAGACGAGTTTTTCCTTGGTTTCCTTGTCCCAGAGCGTGACCTGCGCGACGCGATAGTATTTGGCGTTCAGGAGGGCAGCCGTCAGGTAATAGCGCTCGTCCTGGGCCTGGAAGGATTGCCATTCCTTCACCCGGTAGTTCCGCATCCATCTGGGAAGGGGCAGGGCGAAGGGACGCGCCACGCCCAAGGGGTCGACATCGTCGAAGGGGCGCGTCCAGGTGCCGTGGACGGGTCGGTTATTTTCCAAAGGCGTAGCTCGCGGTAGCTGTATGTCGCGGACGTACATCAAGGCAGTATACAACGGATGGCCCGCCGGGGGCAAATGCGCCCCGGGGGACCGGAGGACCGGAGGACTTTCCTACTCCGCGAAGGCTTCCGGATACAGCGTCACCCGCACAGGTCCCCCGGCGAGCAGACGTGCTGCCGTCCCGCGCAGATCCCCGACGGTGAGCTCGTCGAACAGGGCGGGCCGGGAGGCTAGATCCGCGATCGGAAGGCCGTACACGACCTCCAGATTGGCCAGAGAGGAAGCGAGATAGGTATTCTCCTGCAGGGAAGCTTCATGGCTTTTCCGGAGGGCTTCGACCGCCTTCATGAATGCGTCCTCGTCCACCGGGCCTTCGGCCACCAGACGCAACTCGGCGGCCGAGGCCGCCGCGAGTTCGTCGGCCCGCCCGGGATCGCAGGAGAAGCTGACCGAAAGCGACAGCTCGCCGCGGGGGGCTACGCCGAGGCCGACGGATGCCGAGGCGGAATAGACGCCGCCCCGCTTTTCCCGGATTTCCTCGGTCAGCCGGATGTCCAGGTACTGCTCCAGAGCCGCGGCGGCGACGGCCTCCTTTTCGGAATAGTCCCCGGCGGGGGCGAACCAGCCGAGGAAGACGAGGCTCTTGTCCTCGGTTCCCTTCCTCACCTCGGTCTCGCCCCCCGCCGGACGTTTCATGCCCAGGTCCGTCCAGTCCGCGCGCGCCCGTTTTCCGGGGACGGAGGCCAGCCAGGTCTCGACCAGCGGTTTTATTACGGCAGGATCGACGTTCCCGGCGAACACGAAGGTGTACGCCCCCGCGTCCAGGCGGGAAGAGAGGAAGCGCCGCGCGGCCGCGACGGACGCCTTGCCCAGATCCTGGACCGTAAGGGGGGCGAAGCGCGGATGGCCGCCTGAGACCACGGCGAGCACCGCGTCGGAGTAGACCGCTTCGGGATTGTCCTTCCGCTGGGCCAGGGAGGTGCGGACGCGGTCCAGGTAGGCGGCGGCCGCCGCTTCGTCGATGCGCGGGGCGGCGAAGGAAAGATGCAGGAGTTGGAAGAGGGTGGGCAGGTCCTCCGTCGTGGAAGAACCGCGGAAACCGGTGAGGTAGTCGCCCGTCCAGAACGTAAGCGAAGCCTGCTTGCCCGCGAGCATGCGCCGGAGCTCGGGAAGCGGATACGGACCGAGCCCCGAAGCGGAGGCCATGCCCGAGGCGAGGGAGGCGGATACGGCATCCCCGTCGGAGGCGTCGGCTTCCCCGCCGCGGGCCGCCGCGTACAGCACGACCTCGTCGTTGCGGTTCTCCGTGCCCTTCAGGATCACGCGCGCGCCGTTGGACAGATCCCAGACCAGGGATCCGGTGGCCTCGTCGAAGGATTCCGAGAGGATGCTGCCGCTTTCCTTCGGCGGCTCCGCCAGATTCGCCGTGGTCGCCTTTTCTTCGGGCGCGGGGATGTCCGCAGCCGCGGCCTCCGCGACCAGAGCACGGATGCGCGCCTCGGTCGGTAGGGCGGCGGTTTCCGTCTCGGGAGCCACGAGCAGGACGGTCAGGTCGTTCCCGGCGAAAAGGGCGCGTGCGGCGGCGGCGGCTTCGGAAACGGTGATGGTCGGAAGCAGGACGCGGGCCGCCTTCGCCTCCCATTCGATCCCGCTCGCGCCCTCGGCGTCCAGGTAATGCGAGACGAGCTCGTCGGCGAGGTCCGCGGACTCCTGCCTGTCCTTCTCCCGCAACGCCCGCTCGTAGGCGGACGACAGGGAGGCCGCGGCGCGCCCGAGTTCCGAGGCGGTGAAGCCGTGCCGGACTACGGACTCTTTTTCCCGCAGCAGGGCGGCGAGCGTGGCCTCCGCGGAAAGCGGCTCGGGGATCGCGGAGAAGGCGAAGTAGCGGGATTTTTCCCCGTAACGGACCGGGCCGGAGCCGGCCCCGGCGAAGGGCGTCTCGGGCGCACTCGCGGCCTCCTGGAAACGGACGTTCAGCATCCTCCCGATCAGGGTTTCGACCAGGGCGCCTCGCCAGGAACCGAGATCCGACGGAGGGGGAGCGTAGGCGGTCTTGTAATATAGATGGACGTAGCCGTAGGTAAGTTCGGGGTCGGTCGCGACCGTCAGGGAGAACGCGCCCCTGGAAGCCGCGGGCAGGTCGAAGCGGGGCCGACCGAGCTTGACAGCCGGCTTGGCGGCGGTGAAATGCGCGGCCAGCTCCGCTTCCAGGGCAGCCGCGTCGAAATCGCCGACGATCACCACCGCCATGTTATCCGGCCGGTACCATTTCCTGTAGAAACCCGTCAGGACCTCCGCAGGCGCAGTCCGGACCACCTCCATCAGGCCGATGGGAAGCCGCTCGGCATAAGGCGACCCCCTCAGGATCGCGGGCAGGGTCTTCCGCTGGACTCGGTCCGGCGCGCCGAGGCCGCTGCGGTACTCCTCCTGGATAACGGCCCGTTCGGCGTCCACGTCCTCGGGAAGGAAGGTGATGGCGCGGGACCACTGGTCCAGGACCGAAAGTGCTTTGGCCGGGAGCCGGCGCCCGCCGGAGCCCGTCGTTTCCACGGGCACTTCGATCCCGTAGACGGTCTCGTCAAAGGAGGTGTACGCGTTGGTTTCCGGACCGAAGCGCATACCGAGCGAACGCAGGTAGTCGACGAGTTCCGCCTTGGGAAACAGGGCCGTACCGTTGAAGGCCATGTGCTCCACGAAGTGCGCCAGCCCCCGCTCCGCCTCGGTCTCCAGAACCGAGCCCGCATCTACGGCCAGACGCAGGAACGCGCGCCCCTCCGGCTTGCGGTTCTCCAGCAAGTAGTAGCGCAGGCCGTTGGCCAGCTCTCCGGTCCGCACTTCGGCATTGAAGGGGATAGGGTCGGAAGCGAGGCCGAGACCGGGGTATTCAACCGCGGCGAGCCTTGTCGCGGCGGCGGGGAGGTCGGCCGCGTGGAGACGGGCCGGACCGGAAATGGTACCGATCATGAAGAGCGCCAAGCAGAGTACCGCCATGCCGTGGCGGATCATTCGGTCATGCCGCTTCCGTGAATGGGTATCCGTTCGTGTCGTATGCATCGTCCTCTCCTGAAACCGGGTATGGCAACCGCGATTCTGCATTATAGCGTATTTTGATAACCGGAACTACTTGATATATGACTAATTTGGGCTAGTATTAATTCAAAGAGGAAATCCGGACTTTGGAGGGCGACATGAGAAGATCGGTTGGAATATTCCTTGCCCTGGCGTTTCTGTCCATAGCAACATCATGCAATGTCATAAGTTCCCTTTTTGGAGGAGACGAAAGCGCGCCGACTGTCCGGATATCCGGAACGATAAGCGTTCCCGGCACAGTGCCTCCCGGCGGATATATCTACGTCGGGATTTTGAATACCGTTCCGTTCCAGGTTCTTTCGGCCGTAACCGGATGGCAAAAATACCAGCAACTTGTCATCGCGCCCGGCGCCGATGCAACATACGCTTTCCAGGACGTCAATCAGGGAAAGTACATAATCGGAGCTTTCCTGGACTTGAACAGTAATCTTGTGTACGACGAAGGAGAACCCTCGGGAGCCTATCCAGGCCCGAACGGCGCCATCCTGTTCGATTTCAGTTCGGACATGTCGAGCGCCAACATCACCCTGACATATACGGGATCCGGCAACGGCATCACGGATGCGGAAGCGGTCGAAACCGACAAGAGCGCACTCGCTATCGGGTACGCTTCCGGAGATAGCGCATCCTCGGTTTCCCAATCTCTGACATTGCCGATCACGGGCGCAAATGGTTCAACGATAGTCTGGACGAGTACGAACGAGACTCTGGTCAAAACCGACGGCAGCGTCGTCCGCCCCGCGGCCGACACGCAGGTTACCCTCATCGCGACTATCCTGAAAGGCAGCGTCAGTTCCTCGAAACTCTTCAACCTGATTGTGCTTGCCGGGGTAGCCACGGATGCCGAGGCGGTGGCGGCCGATAAGACCGCCCTCGCGGTCGGATTCGCCGCGGGCGACTCGGAAACCGCCGTCACGTCCAATTTGAGCCTGCCGACTCAAGGCGCGGGCGGTTCGACGATATTTTGGGTCAGCGGCAACGACTCCCTAATCAGTGCCCAAGGCCTCGTCACCCGTCCCGCGACGGCGACGAACGTGACGCTCACCGCGTTCCTGATGAAAGGCGGCGATAGCGCGCAGAAAACCTTCACGCTCACCGTACTTGCGGCAACCCTGACCGATGCCCAGGCCGTCGCGGCTGATGCGGGAGCCTTGCAGCCGGGATATTCGGCGGGCGATAGCGCAACCGCGGTCACCGGAAATTTGTCCCTGGCCCTCGTGGGCGCCAACGGATCGCTGATCTCATGGAGTTCTTCGAACGCAGCAGTAGTCTCCCCGGCGGGAATCGTAACCAGACCGGCGACCGATACGACGGTCACCCTGACCGCCGCGGTCATCTACGGCGTCGCGTCCCAAGCGAAACAGTTCGTCCTCACCGTGCTTTCGGCGTCGCTCACCGACGCGCAAGCCGTCGCGGCGGACAAAGCAGCTCTCCAGATCGTCTACGCTCCCGGGGATTCCGCGGCGGGAGTCACCACGACGCTCGGACTTCCGGGCAGCGGGACCAACGGCGCCTCGATAACCTGGCAGTCCAGCGACGATTCCATCATCTCGGTCTCGGGAGCCGTCAACCGGCCGGCATCAACAAGCTCCGTCGCGCTGACCGCAACCATCACCAAGGGTGGCGTCAGCGATATCAAGGTATTCTCGCTGACGGTGCTCCAGGCTACCCTTTCCGACCAAGCCGTCGTCGAAGCCGACGTCAACGCCCTGGCTATCGGCTTCGCCTCAGGAGACTCGGCTTCCTCCGTCACCGCGGGCCTGACTCTCCCGACGACTGGGACCAATGGATCAACGATAGCATGGGCATCCTCCGATTCCGCGACTGTATCCAATGCGGGCGCGGTTACCCGTCAGGATTCGAACAAATCGGTGACCCTCACCGCGACGGTGACGAAGAACGAAACCGCGGCTACGAGGACTTTCTCCGTCGTCGTCATAGCGCGGGTCCTGAGCGACGCCGAAATCGTCGCGGCCGACAAGGCAGCCCTCGCCATCGGCTTCTCGGCCGGCGATTCGGAAACCGGAGTCACCGGCGACCTGGTGCTTCCGCTGCTGGGTACCAAGGGTTCTTCCATCAGTTGGGTATCCAGCGATTCCACGGTCATAGATCCGGATACCGGTATGGTCGAACGGCCGCTCGATATGAGCGTCACGGTAACCCTCACCGCGACCCTCATCAAAAACAGCACTTCTGATGCAAAGATATTCACGCTCATCGTCCTGAGCCGTACCATGACCGATGCCGAAAGCGTCGCGGCGGACAAGGCTTCCCTGGAAATAGAATTCGCGATCGGCAACTCCGCGACCAACGTGACTTCCAATCTCGTCCTGCCCGTCAACGGAGCGAATGGCACCAGCATAACCTGGGCGTCCAGCGAGCAGGCCATCGTGAGTTCGGCAGGTTTCGTCACGCGACCCGCGGTTACCGCGACCGTCACGCTCACCGCCACAATCGCGAAAGGTATGGATTCTGATACGAAACCATTCGATGTAATCGTGATCCAGGCCGCGCCCACGACACCGACTGGTCTCGCGGCCGGCGACGCCACGACGACGAGCCTATTCCTTTCCTGGTCCGCCGTAGCAGGCGCGGAGAGCTATCAACTCTTCAGGAACGGCACCCAGGTTTACACCGGGGCCGGCCTGACCTTCTCCGAAACCGGCCTCTCGGTCGGAACCGCCTACTCATACTCCGTAAAGGCTACGAACGCCAGCGGCTCAAGCGAACTCTCCGCGGCGGTGACGGGAACGACGCTGAAACCGATCCCCTCCAACCTTACGGTCAGCGGCCCGACGACGTCGAGCCTGAGCGTCTCATGGACAGCTGAAACGGGAGCGATCAGCTACGAAGCGTACCGGGACGACAGCGCCACCGGGGCGTTCACCACCAAGGTCCATGATTCGGCTTCCTCGTATTTCAATGATTCGGGCCTCGATTCTTCAACGACCTATCATTACAAGGTAAGGGCGGAATATCCCGCCGGATTCAGCGACCTGTCAACCGCGGTATCGGGGACCACGGCTACCGCCGTCACCTATTCCACGCCGACCGGATTGACCATCGCTTATGATTGGGCTACCGGAGGAGCCCAGCTCACCTGGGACACTATGGCCGGAGCCACGGGTTACACCGTGTATCGCGATACGAACCACGCGGGCACCTTCGACGAAGTTGTCAATTCCGGCGGCAGCGCGGCCAGTTACGTGACGCCCGTCGGAACTTCAGCCGTCTATTTCTATAAGGTGACCGCGACCTATCCGGGCGGGACGAGCGGAAAATCCGCGGAGGTATCAAGCATCGCCGATGCATCCTGGACTTCGGCTCCGCTTTCCTACCCGACCGCCAAGAATCCCACGCCGATATCCTATCTGGGAAACGGCGAGTATCAGTTCGGCGGTTACACTATCTTCGCGGGAACCTATGAAATCAACGCCGCCTCTCCTTTCAGCCTTACGATGACGGTCCCGTCCAATCCGAATTATACCGGTTTCGTTTGGGACATCGGCACGGGAACGGGGATGCTTCTCACCAATTCGTCCTACGCGGGCGCCACGATGACCCGGCAGGCGCCCTTGGCGCCGACCCCCACCGGGCTGGCTGCGACCGCCTGGACGGCCACCGGCGCCACGATGTCCTGGACCGCCTCGTCCGGCGCGACGGAATACAGGGTTTACCGGGATACGACTTCCGCCGGAGCGTTCGGAACGATGGTTTATTCGGGAGCATCAACAATTTACTCCACTTCCAGCGTCCCGAGCGGGACCGTGTATTACTACAAGGTCAGCGCCGTGAGCGCGGGAGGAGAAAGCTCCAAATCCGCCGAAATCTCAAGCCTGGCTGGCGCCACTTGGAAATCCGGCCCGAATGGATCGACACCGACGAACTCGGGAGCGATAGCGTATATAGGAAACAACACCTATACAGTCGGCGGCGCAACGATCTTCAACGGGACCTACGTGCTGGATCCGGCCGCCAGCCCGGATACCCTGACGATGACCATCCCGTCCAACCCGAACTACTCGGGCTTCATCTGGCGCGTGGACAGCCTCATTCACCTCTACCTGACTAATTCCGGTTATGCAGGAGCCACGATGGCAAGGTAGGCGACCAAGGACGGAGCGGCGCGAACCGTTCCGTCCCGGTCATGGACGCCCGGAACTTGGCCGCGTATAGTGGTCGGATGAGCGAGCGATTGCCGGGGAACATCCCCGAATGACGAACGGATCGTTCCCGCCGGCCGCGCGCGGCATCGCGCGGTCATGCCTCATCGCGGTCCTCCATCTTGCCGTCGTTGCCGCGGCCATCGCCGCGACGGGCGGCGGCGGCGGTAAAACCGGCGGCGAAGCTCCCTACGCGCACCTCCCCTTTTCGACCATCTCCGCGGAGGACGGGCTATCCAACGATTCGGTCTATTGTCTCATGCAGGACAGCCGCGGCTTCGTCTGGGCCGGTACCTTCGGCGGGCTTGACCGTTGGGACGGCAAGGAATTCGTGTCCTTCAAGCCGGGAGGCGTTCCGGGAGCCTCGCTCAGCGCTTCCGTCGTATTCGCGCTGGCGGAGGGCGCCGGGGGAGAAATCTGGATCGGGACGGACGGAGGGGGCCTGAACCGCCTGGAGCCGGAAAGCGGCCGCATCAGGGCGTACCGCGGCGCTGCCGCGGGCGGCGAAGGACCGGGCAGCGACCTGGTGTACGCGCTCGCGGCGGAGGCGGACGGGGATCTCTGGATCGGGACGGGCGGATCAGGGCTGGCCAAGCGCAGCGGCAAGGACGGAAGATTCAGCCGCTTCACCGCGGAAGCGTCCGGCCTTACTTCCAACATCGTCCGCGCCCTGTTGATAGACGGCCGCGGACGGCTCTGGATCGGCACCACGAACGGCGGTCTGTTGATGTCGGCCGCACCGGACGCGGTGGTTCCCCGCTTCGACCCGGTGGCCCTTCCGGGATCGGCCAGGCGGACTACGGTGCGCGCCTTGTGCGAAGACGCGGCCGGACGGATCTGGGTCGGAACCGAAGGGAACGGCCTTTTCGTAGCCCCCGGCGAGGGCGGTCCGCCCGTCCGTGTGGAGATGCCCGCGACCCAGGGCGGCGAGCGGGCGACCGTACGCGCGATCGCGACGGACGGGGCGGGCCGCATCTGGGTCGGCACCGAGGGCGCGGGCCTGGCCGTTTACGAATCCGACCTTTCCCTTTCGACACTGATCCAGCGCGGAGAGCCCTTCGCGGGCGGCCTGTCCGGCGATCAGGTGCGCTCGGTGATGCGCGACCGGTCGGGACTCATCTGGATAGGCGTGAAGGACCGGGGGATCTCCATCGGAAATCCGGCCGCTCCCTCCTTCGGCCTGCAAAGCGCGGACGGATCCGGCAGCCTGCCCCGCGGCACGGTGCGCGGCTTTTCCGAAGACTCTTCCGGCGCCCTATGGATCGCATCGGACGGCGGCTCGCTACTCCGCTTCGAACCGGAGTCCGGCGAAGTGCGCGCGTTCGGAGCCCTCCAGGGACTGGCTAGCAACCGGCTGTGCTCGGTGCTCGCGACGCCGGACGGCTCGGTGTACGCGGGATCCGACGGCGCGGGCCTGTTCCGCCTGAATCCGGAACTCGGACGCGCCGAACTCATCCCGCTCGGACTGGGCGACGATTCGGGCGTCGCTTCCGAAGGCGGTCCGGTCGTCTGGGCCATCTACGAGGATACGCGCGGCAGCGTCTGGGTGGGTCTTGAGGGTTCGGGCTTGGTCGAATTGAGGAAGGACGGTTCGCGCGTCCGCTACCGTTACGGCCAGGACTCTCCCGGCGGCCTCGGCGGGCGTTCGGTGCGCTGCCTCCTGGAGGACGATGACGGGAAGATGCTGGTCGGAACCTGGGACGGCGGCCTGCAGCGCCTGGATCCGGAATCGGGAACGGTCGAAACCTTCCCCGCCCAGGGCGGATCCGTCGCCGCGACCAGCGACGTCTCCATCTATTGCATCGTCCGCGATTCCCGGGGCAAGGTCTGGATCGGAACGGGTTCGGGCCTCGACCGCTGGGAACGCGACGCGGAGGGGATCAGGATCATCAGCATTCCGCTCGGACCCCTTCCGCGCCGGCCCAGCGTGTTCGGTATCGCCGAGGACGCGTCAGGCTCCCTCTGGCTTTCCACCGAGACCGGTTTGTTGCGCTACGATCCGGAAACGGGAACGCTCCGGACCTGGACGCGGTCCGACGGACTCCAGGACGACCATTTCGCCGCGGGATCATTCCTGCGCCTGTCGGACGGACGTCTCGCCTTCGGCGGAACCGAGGGCTTCAACCTCTTCGATCCGGCGGACCTGGCGCTTCCGCCCGCCCCGCCGCCGGTGCGAATCGTATCCTTGCTCCCCCTGGACGGAATCGGACCGGCCGAGCGGAGCGTCGCCGTCCCCGCGGACGGCGCCCGCATCCGCGTCTCCTACGCAACTTCGGGCTTCGCGCTCAGCCTGGCTGTCCTGGATTTCACCGACCCGGATAAGAACCTCCATGCGCTGCGTATCGAGGGGAAGCAAGACCAGCGCTATTACCTGGGCACTTCGCACACCGCCATCGTGCCCCGCCTGGCTCCGGGACGCTACCGCTTCATCGCGGCGGGAGCCGGCAACCGAGGGCTCTGGAACGAAGCCGGATCATCGGTCACGGTTGAAGTGGTGCCTCCTTTCTGGATGACCACGTACGCGCTGGCCGCCTTCGGCGCGCTGGCGGCCCTGGCCGTCTACGGGGCTTTCAGGCTGAGGCTCGCGCGCCTCGAAAGCCACACCAGGGACTTGCGGGATCTGTCCGCCCACGTCCATGACGCCCGGGAGGAGGAACGCGCCGAGATCGCCCGGGAAGTCCACGATCAGTTGGGCCAGACTCTGACGGCGGTCAAGATCGGCCTGTATTGGGCCAAGGCCAACGCGCGGATATCCTCGGAAGCGATGGAGGAGCGGCTCGGCGAGCTGCTGGATTACACGGACCTCGCCCTGGATTCGGTGAAATCCATTTCCACACGCCTCCGTCCTGCCGTCCTGGATACCCTCTCCCTCCGGGAAGCCCTGGAATGGCTCGTACGCGATTTCAGCCGCTGGAGCAAGGTGGAATGCCGGACGAAATTCGACCCGACCCCCTTCGACCTGGAAAAGCGCACCAAGACGACGATATTCCGCGTGCTTCAGGAAAATCTGACCAACGTCGCCCGCCATTCCGGCGCGACCGCGGCGGACATCACCCTCTCGGTGACCGAGGAACGCCTTGAATTGACGGTCCGCGACAACGGCAGGGGGATCGATCCGGAGCGGACGAATATGGACCGGTCATTCGGGATCGCCGGCATGCGGGAACGTTGTTCCTACCTCGGGGGATCATTCGAGATCTTCCCTGCCCAAACCGGCGGCACCGTGATGATCGCCCGGCTGCCGAACCTGCGCTCCAGGGAGGAAGACGATGTTTAGGGTCCTTATCGCAGACGACCATCCGCTCATCCGGAAGGGACTGGGCCAGATCCTGGCCTCCTCCGTCTACGTGGACGCGGTGGACGAGGCGAATGACGGTTTCGCCGCCCTTGAGCTCGCCCGCTCGCGCCATTACGACGTGATCATCCTGGACATCTCCCTGCCCGGGAAGGACGGGATGGACGTGCTGCCCGAGCTGAAGGACGCGGTACCGGATACGCCCGTTCTGATGCTCTCCATCCAGCCCGAGGAGCAGTACGCGGTCCGCGCCTTCCGTCTGGGCGCATCCGGTTGCCTGAACAAATCCAGCGCTCCGGAGGAACTGGTCGAAGCGATCCGCACGATCGCCGGCGGAGGCACCTACCTGAGCCCCAAGGTGAAGGACCTCGTGATGGAAAGCTTGCGGGGCGATCCCCGGGACAAGCCGCACGAGCACCTGTCCGAACGCGAGAGCCAGGTGATGCTGAACATCGCCCGCGGCAAGACCGTCGGCGAGATAGCCGACAAGCTCGCCCTCAGCGTGAAGACCGTCAGCACCTACCGCTCACGCCTTCTTGAAAAACTGGGCCTGCAGAACAACGCGCAAATCGTGGAATACGTGTTCAGGCATAAGTTGATCGACTAAGCGCCGGCCGCCCCCCTTGTAGGTGTCCGTCCTACAAAAAAAACGGACGCCGTCCGACTTTCCCGCGCGAAGAACGGATTTACCATGCATCCGTGGACGCATACCGCACCAAAGTCGAAATCCTGCACTCACGCGATGAAAACGACCGGAAACGGGTCCGGGATTTTCTGGAGGCGCGCGGTCTGGAGAGCGAAAGCGACGTCGAAGTGACGGCTTTCGTCTCTTACGACGGCCGTCCCGCGGCTACCGCTTCCCTGGCGGGAAACGTCGTCAAGGGCGTCGCCGTGGATCCGGCCATGGAAGGCGAAGGGCTGGCCGCGGTTGCCGTGTCCGGCATAATCGGCGAGGCCCGCGATCGCGGCATCCACCTCCTGCGCGTCTTCACCTCCCCCAAAAACGAAACCATCTTCTCAGCCCTCGGCTTCAGGCGCCTGGCCGTCTCCGGCGGCGACGCGATCCTGCTGGAAAACGACAAGCGGGCATTCGGCCGCTGGGCGGAAGCCGCCAAGGCCGACTTCGCGCGGCAGGTCCCGGCGGACGCCGCGGCGGCGTCCGTCGCAGCCGCCGCGCCGCACGCCTCCGCCGTCGCAGCCGCCGCGCCGCACGCCTCCGCCGTCGCGGCCGCAGCGGCAGCAGCCGGAGAGCCGCGCTACAAGGCGGGCGCGGTGGTGGTCAACTGCAATCCCTTCACCAAGGGCCACCGCAGCCTGATAGAGCGCGCGGCCGCGCGCTGCGGACGCCTGCTCGTCTTCGTACTCGAGGCCGACAAGTCCTCTTTCCCCGCCGATGTCCGCCTGCGCTTGGTGCGCGAGGGGCTGGCCGATCTCAAGAACGTCGCCGTCATCAAAAGCGGCCCCTACCTCATCTCCGAAGCGACCTTCCCCACCTATTTCCTGAAAGAAAAGTCCCGCGCCACGGAAATCCACGCGCGCATGGACGTCACCCTCTTCGCGACCCTCATCGCGCCGGCGCTGGGCATCGAAGCCCGGTTCATGGGAACCGAGCCCTACTGCGTCGTCACCGGCCTGTACAACTCGCTGATGAAGGAGATCCTTCCGGCCCACGGCATCGCGGCGCATGAGCTACCCCGCGTGGAAGCCGAAGGCAAGGCGATCAGCGCCTCCACGGTGCGCGAAGCCCTTCGGACCGGCGACTGGCCCGCCTTGGAAGCGCTGGTGCCCGACACCACCATCAACTATCTTCGGTCGCCTGAAGCGGCGCCCGTGATCGAACGGATCGCGACGGGCACGACCCGCCATTAGCAGGAGGAATAGCGCGATGCGCATCACCAAAACAGCGGCGGCCGGGACCCTGGAGTCCAGCGACGTCCTGATCACAGTGGAGCCGGCATCAGGCGGCGGCTTGCAGATCGATATCGAGGGGGCCACGGCAGCCCGCTTCGGCAAGCAGATACGCGCCGTGGTCG